>Ga0182008_10000892_pt1 | contig 20735 bp, 19 predicted proteins | sample Sormic07211129_1_FD_120482 | JGI IMG/M metagenome (GOLD analysis project Ga0182008, IMG submission 120482) | Rhizosphere microbial communities from Sorghum bicolor, Mead, Nebraska, USA - 072115-129_1 metaG | ecosystem: Host-associated > Plants > Roots > Rhizosphere | place: USA: Nebraska...
CTCCTCGCCGCGCAGCATCGTCATGCCACACAACTTGAGGTCCAAGGCGTTGAGCTTGGTCGGTACGCCGCCCAGCGCGACCAGGCCGCTGGAGGCGTTGTCGGCGACCGTGTCCGCAAAGCGGATGTTCCAGTTGGCGATTCGGCTGCCAACGATCTCGATGGCTGGCAGGACGTAGGCCGTAGCGCCGATCAGTTCCACCAGCGTGGTATCGGCGGCTGGCAGGTCACGCTCAAGGACCAACGCGACTTCGGCCTCGACCTTGGGCTGCAACGTGCGCGAAAGCGGGATTTCTTCGTCGTCCCCATAGAGCATGTCGGCAAACAACGTCCCGAAGTCGGGCTGATCCACACCGAGTTGGCGCTGAACGGCAGGCGATGTCAGACCGATCTTGCGGCCCACCACCCGCCGTCCCTGCGCCAGCGCATGCGCTACGTTGGCCTGCTGGATGGCGTAGGCGAGGCTGCCGTCCGGGTCGGTGCCGAGTTCGTCGCGCAAGGGGGCAATCGGCTCTCGTTGAGACTCGGCCATGCGCAAGCGCTCGGCCCACTGTTCGATGCGGGGGTCCATTTGATCTTCCTGTTCAGTTGGATTGCTTTAGCAACATGAGGCCGAAGCCGGCGATGTATTCGGGGATGGCCTGGTAGTGGCGCAAGGCGCAGGTCAGCGGGCGATCCACGGCGAGGGCGCTGCGCGCGACGAGCCAACTCTTGGACTCGTGCGCCGACAGACCACCCTCCCTTTCGATGCTGTCCTCGCTCATGGCGCACAGCGCATCGAGGCCCGCGGAGCCATCGACCAGACCGTCCATCCACCGGCGGTCCCACTCCGGGTTGATGGGCTTCATGGCGCTGTCGCCGGCTGCCAGCGCGAGGCCAGCGGCCATCACACGTTGTGTCTTGGCCTCGCGCTCCTCTGGCGTCGGCTCGCTGCGGTGGGTGATGCGTTCGCGAACGGCCGCGTCCGGGTGTGAGAGCGTAGGGACCGGCGGCTCGTGCGAGAGGCCGCCGGAGCCAATCAGCAGGGTGCGCCGCGGCTCCTTGTCGAGGAAGCGGCCGATGGCCTCTCCCAACGCTCGGCAGCGGCGCAGACGCGGGATTCCTGGCTGGGCGACCGCGTTCAGAAAGATCGGCAGCACGGGCGGCGTGTCCAGGCCACCCCACAGAAGCTGCAGCGATTGTGCGAACCCATGATCGACCTGCATGCGACGCGATACAGCGAGGTCGAAGTCCTCATCCATCAGTCGCGTGGCCAGTGCCACCGCCGCGTCGGCATCCACATGGAGGTCACCAGCCGGCGTCAGATAGTCACCCACCGAGCGCGCCTGCGTGCCAATACAGAACGGTGGCATCAGCTCGTTGAAGAAGCCGTTGTAGTGATCCGGCGCCACGAGCACGACGAGCTCCGGGGCGAATGCCACGACCTGATCGCGTGCGCTGGCAATGGCGGCCTTCAGTGCTTGCTCCACCGGCGGCGCGACGGGGTTGAGCCCCATCAGCGGTGAATGCGAGATGCCCAGGAATGCGCGTTCCATCACGCCGCCTCCAACACCCGCGACTTCTGGTCCAGCAACGAAGCCAGGGCCTGCTCAAGCTCCTCTCGGGCTTGCGCGGAATCCGCCACCCCAGCTTTCCGGCGCCAAGCCACGACACCGTCGGGCCGCACCAGCAACGCACCCGCTTCCTCGATTTCACGGACCGCGTGCCAACTGCAGTAGACGTCCTGGGCGGTCGGGCCTCCGATCACGACGGCGCGGAGGAACGGCAGGTCCATCTCTTTCGCAGCGTCCGCCCAAGCTTGACCGGCGATCCCCGTTACCAGCGAGACCTTGCCCTTTCCCGTCAGATCCAGCGTCGACACGCGACGGCCGTCCTGGCCCACCAACCAGACGTGAGGCAGCTTGGCGCCAGGGCGCGTCGTGGGTTGGACGTGGAGCTGCGGGTCGCGCTTCCAGACCTCCTCGGTTGCGTCGGGCTCCGGAATGACGGCCTCCGATACGCAGCGCTGGTTGAGCTCGACGCCCTGCGCATTGAACTCGTAGTTCTTCAGCTTCAATGCCTCGGCCAACGCGGAGCGCCGGGCGATGCCCGCCGCACCCGGATCGGCGAGTTCGTCGATCCCGGCGGCGAGCGGATCCGGTGCGCCTGCCTTGCGGAAGGCCTGTTGGAGCGGGGCATAGTCCAGTCGCGATTGATTGGCGCGCTTCACGATCTGCGCGCCGACCGGAGCGCGCTCGAGGGTGTATGAATCCAGCAGTTGCTCGCCAGCGTGCCCCTTGACCACGAATGCCAGTTTCCAGGCCAGGTTGAAGGCGTCCTGCATGCACGTGTTCGAGCCCAGGCCACTCGAGGGCGGATGGCGGTGGACTGCATCGCCGCCGCAGAAGACGCGGCCGGAGGAGTAGACAGGCGCATGTGCTTGATTGACGTACCAGACCGACGTGCTGTCGATCTTGAACTCCAAGTCTGGGTCGCCGACCAGCGCGCGCACCTTGCGCTTGACTTCTTCGGGCGAAAAATCGGGCCCGCCCTTCGACATGTCGAAACCCCAGCCCGCGATCCATTGGTTCCAGGGTTTGATGGCTCGTAACAGTCCCATGCCGATTTCGCCAAAAGAGGCGTCGGAAGTCACCATCCAGTACAGGATGCTGGGTCGGTGGGCCACATAGCGCGTGAGGTCGGCCGTGAACAGAACGTAGGCGGTGGCAGCGCGCGCCAGTTGCCCCTCCACCTTCAGGCCTGCATCGTCCATGACCTTGGATTTGGCACCGTCTGCGCCAACAAGGTAACGCGCCCTGACCTGATACTCGCGGCCGGTGAGCAGATCGCGCAGCTTCACTGTCACGCCCGACGTGTCCTGCTCGTGACTTAGGTACTCGGTGTTGAAGGAAAAGATCGCCCCGCGCGCGACGGCGTTCTTCACCAGCAGTGGCTCCATCTGGTCCTGCGGCAGATCCATCATTGGGCAGGGGCTGGCCTGCAGGTAGTCTCCGACGCGCTCGTCGCCGGTGCCCCAGGTGCGCAGCCGGGCGATCTCCGGTCCGGCAAGACTGGTGGTGAAAAGGGTGTCGCCCATCCACTCCCAAGGTGTGGCATCGCGCCGGGCTTCTTGCTCAACGCCCAGGTCGCGCAGCACTTCCATGGCGCGCTGGTTGGTGATGTGCGCACGCGGTGTATTGGCCGTCCAGTTGTAGCGGTTGACCACGTGCACGCGCACGCCGTACGTTGCCAGTGCAAGTGCGGTCGTCGCCCCCATTGGGCCGGTGCCCACCACCAGCACGTCGGTTTGAAATTCCTGCGATCGGGTCATGATTGGCCTCCCTGCTTGGTTACTTGATCGTTGCCTGGATTACCGAGCCATAGGTCTCGATGTCTCGGCGCACACGGGCTGCCAGTTCGGCAGAGTCCGCCGGGTAGGGGTCGCCCGAGATACCCAGCTTGTCCTTCATCGCCGGCTGCTTGAGGGCCGCGTTGAACTCGCGGCCCAGCTTGTCCACGATGGCCGGCGGGGTCCCGGCCGGTGCGACAAAGAAGAGGTAGTTGGAGATCGCCAGGCCCGGGTAGCCACTTTCGGCAAGCGTCGGAACCTCGGGCAGCAATGGATGGCGTTGCGCGCCCAGCGTGGCGATCGGCACCAGCTTGCCCGCCTTGATGTACTGCTGTGCGTAGTGCACCGGCATGACCATCGTGTCGATCTGTCCCGCCAGCAGATCCGTGGCCGCCGGCGCCAGACCCTTGTAGGGCACATCCACGAAGTCAGCCTTCGTCAAGCCGCGCAGCTGATGCATGTGAATGAACCACGGGCTTCCCGTTCCCATGGTGCCGAAGTTCAGGCCGGAGTTCTTGTTGTCCTTGGACAGCTGGACCAGGTCCTTCACGGTACGAGCCGGTACCTTGGGATTCACCACGAGCACCAGCGGCACGATGATCATCCCTGAGACGGGAACGAAGTCCTTCAGCGCGTCGTAGGGCACCTTGGCGCCGAGCACGTCTGCGGCCTTCGGCAGCTTGGCCATCGCATGGTTGATGGCGTGGGAATCCGAAACCACCCCGATCGTGTAGCCGTCCGCCGGCGCCCTGGCCACGGCTTCGGTGCCGATGATCGAGGACGCGCCGGGGCGGTTGTCGATGATGATGGTTTGCTTGAGATTGGCCGACGCCGCCTCTGCGACGGCGCGCGCCGCCGAGTCGGCATTGCCGCCGGCCGGATACGGCACGATGATCTTGATGGGCTGCTTGGCAGGCCACTCCTGTGCCCAGGATGGGCTGGCGGCGAAACCCAGTGCGGCAATGGTGCAAAGGGCACGGCGAGTGATGGTCATCTTGTCTCCTGAATAGGGTGGTTGAGGCTTCTGTCGTCGCATTCCTTGCGACTGGTTGGCAGTGTCTGAGGGGGACCTCAAGTCGTATAGTCCGTGCACACAGTGCACCGAATGAAAGCGACGAATGCCCGTATCCGCAAGTTTTGGGGACTCGACCCTCTACCGGGAGGTGCGCGGCCTGAGCCGCGGGCTGGCCGTGCTGCGGGCCTTGAACGCGATGCCCGGCGGCATTGGTGGGGTCGTGGAACTGGCTCGCGTCACCGGACTGCACCGCACCACCGTCAAGCGCCTGCTCGAGACATTAAAAACAGAAGGCTTGGTGCACCACAAGGACGACGGGTTGTCCTATGCCTTGGGCTTTGAAGTCAGACGCTTGTCCGAGGGGTACGTGGGCGCCGACTGGATCGACCGGGTGGCGGCGCCAGCGATGCGCGCGCATCTGCGCGCCCTTTCATGGCCGAGCGACCTGGCCACGCCAGACGGTGGTTTCATGATCGTGCGGGAATCCACCCACCGGGTGAGCATGCTCTCGCAGCACCGCGCGACGATCGGCATCCGCATTCCTATGCTCGTCTCTTCGCTCGGCAGAGCGTGGCTGACCTGGTGCGCAGACGAAGAGCGCGAGGCCACGCTATCGTTGCTGCAGGAACGCACCGACGCCATTGGAGAAATGGCGCGCGACGGCGCCTATGTGAAGCGGGTGCTCCGGGAGACGCGACGACGTGGATACGCGATGAACAAGGGGGAATGGCTCACCGAGGCCAGCGTGACGGCCGTGGGCTTCCCGATACGAATCGGCGAGCACGCAATCGGCGCGATCAATCTGGTTCTGCAAAACAACGCCGTGACAGATCGCGAGATTGCCACGCGCTATGTGCCGCTGCTGCGCACGCTGGCAGATGAGATCTCCCAAGGAGCAGCGAGTTCGCCTCGCGGCTGACCATGAATTGATAGGGTTTACGGGTAAACCCTTGATTCCGGCGTAGGCCTCTTGGCTCGCGACGGGCGCTTCCGCCCAGTAGCCAACGGCAAGTAAGCGAGCGAGACCGGTCCTAGCAGGCGGGCGAGTGACTGTCCGGTCGTGGCCGAACTAAGTCTCCGGCCGTCGCCGAGCGAAAGACGGCAATCGCTGCTCAGCAGAAGTCCGAGGCAACGAGTCCGTCGGCCAACGCCTCTCGACACCCCACGCACGCGCCGCAGTTCACCTGAGCTTCCCACGCTCAAACTCATGCAACAACGCCAACATGATCCGCCGCTGTTCCGCCGTCAGCGCATGAAACCGCTCAGCAAACGCCTTCCCACTGATCTCCCCATCCAACGTCTTGAGACTCTTTCGTTCGACCTGCGGATCTGGCCCATGCTGGAGCCAATGCGGCGACACATCGAGGAGCTTCGCGATCAATGCGATGCGATCCGCTCGCGGGACTGACTTCCCCGATGCCCAGTTGTGCGTGGTCTGTACGCTGAGCCCTGACGGGAAAGCCGGGGTCAGCGCCTCCGCGAGCGCCGTCGCGCCAAATTCCTTGAAGCCGCGCCTGGCCATTGCGACACGCAAGCGCTCGGAAAAGGATTCTGCTTCTTTGACTCGGGATCGCACCGAATGATTGTCACGAGCAGTTGATTTTTATCATTCCCACGTGAATAGTAACTTTCTCATGTATATGGTAAGGTGAGTTTGAATCCGTTGACGCTCAAGCAAACATCCGTGTGTTGGCGGACCGTCGAAGAGACTTGCCGATAGTGCTAATGGGAGGACATCAAATGCCTTGCAACCACAAGGCTCGGACAAGAACGCCCGAGCCATGAAAACCCCACAAGTCCCCTCCCCCTTCCCGACCGCGCGCCCCCGCAGGCTGTCGCCGTCGCTCTACCTGACGACGCCCAAGGCCAAGCCCACGCGCAGCGCACCTGCCGCCCTTGTCGGAACCCAGGTGAACCGCCTGCGCCGGGCTGCCGGCGTTTCGGCCCTGGAGCTCACAATGCGCTCCGGCGTCTCCCGCTCCATGCTCTCGCGCATCGAGAACGGCCAGGTATCGCCCTCCGTCGAGATGTTGGACCGGCTGGCAAACGGACTGGGCATTCCGCTTTCTCGCCTCTTCGCGGACCACCGCTGGCACGCCGACTTCAGCCATGTGCCCTCAGGCAAGGGCCTTCGGGTCGAACGCCTGGGCACCGTCGCGGACTACCGCTACGAGTTGCTCGGCCATGTGCTCTCGGGCAACCTGTTCGTCGAGCCCTACCTGGTCATGCTCGAAGCCGACGCCCAACCCCATGTGACCTTTCAGCATCCGGGCTTGAAGTTTCTCTATCTTCTGTCGGGCGACGTCACCTATCGCTATGGGCCGAGGCGCGTGAAGATGCGCGTCGGTGATTCGCTGCTCTTCGACGCCACCGCCATGCACGGTATCGAAGACCTCGGCACGCAGCCGGTGTCGTACCTCTCCGTCGTCTTCACCTTGCGCGGCTAGGAGGCGATCCGGCGAAGTGCCTCGTAGATGGCATCCAGCAGTTTGTTCGCCGGATAGGGCTTCTGCAAGAAGTCTACGGCGCCATCTCTGATGGCTTGGCCCGCCGTCGGAATGTCGACGCTACCGCTCATGAACACGATCGGCATATGGATGCCCATCTCGTGCAGCCGTTCCTGCAAAGCGCGACCATTCATTTGGCGCATGTACAGATCGAGCACCAGGCAACCACGCCAGGTAGAGTCGAAGGCGGTCAGGAATTCGACCGCAGAACTGAAGACCACGGCCACGAGCCCGGCCGCGCTGACGAGTTCATGAACAGAGTCGCGACAAGCAGCGTCGTCGTCGATGACAAACACGATGGGCTGATTCACCTCTTCCCCCTCAAAGGCCATGCTTCGACGACGCAGGCCTGGGCGCGCCGGTACCAGCCTCCCGGAGCATCATCCGCGCTGTGTGAGGCGCGACAATCCGGCCCTGGTGCAGGTGGCGACCTGTACCACGGTACAGGTCGCCACCCTCGTTCTGGCACTGCAGCGCGCGGCTTGGACGCCAAGGCGTTCCATTTAATGGCCGCGCGCACTAACATCGTCGGATGCGTGAGATGGCTGGCTCCGGGGTGCGGCTGTTGGCGTTGGCAGCAGAATTGACGTGGGCGGGTCTCACGTCGCCGATGCTGCGCGCGCAGGCCATTCCTGAGCCCGTGCCTGTGGCGGAGAGCCCGTCCCAACCGCCTTGGAACGTCGTCACGCTGATCGGCGCCAATTTTCTGACCCCCTCAAACGTGACGATAGACGGCGCCATGCGAAAGGCATTGATGGCGCCCGGACGTCATCCCGTGAATCTGTTCAGCGAGGCGCTCGACGCCCAGCGCTTTCCGCTGTCAAGCATCGAGCAAGAGTTCGCAGCCCTGCTGGCCAAGAAATACGCGACCACCCACGTCGATGCGGTTGTCACCCTGGGATCTGCCGCTCTCGACTTCGCCGAGAAGCATCGCGACGAACTCTGGCCCGACGCTCGCATCCTTTTTCAGGTCGTGCCGCTCGAGAGCCTGGCCAACAGATCGCTCTCCCCGACGACAACGGGCATCCCGGTTCAATGGGATATCGCTGGCACGGTTGAGCTTGCCCTGTCGTTGCGCCCTGACACACGTCGTTTGGTCGTCATCCATGGATCCGGCGATTTCGACCGCTCTTCGGTGCACGTCACGAGAAGGCAACTGGAGGCATTTCAGAAGCGCCTGCATATCGAATACTGGACAGACGCTTCCATGGACCAGTTCTCGCGCCGAATCGAACAACTCAGCCCCGACGATGCGGTGCTCTACCTGTCCATCGCGCGGGATGCCGCTGGCCGCACATTCTTGCCGCGGGAAGCACTTGCGCAGCTCGCTTCGGTCTCGCGAGCGCCGATCTACGCGCCCTTCGACAGTTACATCGGCCATGGCATCGTCGCCGGCAGCCTCTACAGCTACGAGGCCCTGGGAACCCGTATGGCCGATCTGGTCCAGGAGGCACTGGCGGCGCCGACGACGCCGATTCCGTGGGCCACGATCACCAAGGCTTCGTGCGTGGCCGATGCACGTCAGCTGGAGCATTTCGGCATGAGCCAGGCCCGTCTGCCTTCCTACTGCGATGTTCGATTTGCGCCACCGAGCCTCTGGCGAGACTATCGTTGGTATGTTGTTGGCGCTGTCCTTGCAATCCTCGCGCAATCGGCGCTCATATTCGGGCTGGTGTTTCAGAGGCGTGCGCGCCGCACGGCTGAAGAGGAAGCGCGAAACCGCCGTTCGGAACTCATGCAAGCCTCTCGCCTGGCACTGGCCGGTGAGCTGACCGCCTCGATCGCGCACGAGATCAATCAACCTCTGGGCGCAATCCTCGCGAATGCCGGTGCCGCCGAAGCGCTGCTGCGCCGCGGCAAAGCGAGCAGCGATGAGCTGAGCTCGATCATCGCCGACATCAAGAAGGCGGATCTTCGTGCGAGCGAAGTCATACGGCGCGTGCGCGCGCTCGTGACAAGCCGGCAGAGCGATCTCAAGGCGGAGGCCATGGACAGCATCGTCGGCGACGTGCTCGCATTCCTCAGGGGTGAGGCCGAGCGCCGCGGAATCACGATCGAAGCGGCTCTCGATGCAGGACTTCCTCAGATGGAGGTGGACCGCGTTCAAGTGCAGCAGGCGATTGCCAATCTGTGTGTCAACGCCATGGATGCAATGGCTCAGACGCCGCAGGGAAGTCGACGTCTGGGGATACGCCTGGCAGCTTGCGGCGATGGGGGCATCGAGATCGTGGTGACCGACACGGGGCCGGGCGTTCCGCAGGATCAATTGCCCCGGCTGTTCGAATCGTTCTTCACGACGAAGGTTGAAGGCATGGGACTCGGACTGTCGATCTCACGGTCGATCGTCGAAGCGCATGACGGCACCTTGTCGGCCAGGAATCTCGATGCGGGTGGGGCGGAGTTCCGCATTCTGTTTCCCGCTTCGCGCAGGGTGACGAAGCCGCTGAAAGCGGCGGATGAGAGCCTGGCGGCATCTCCGTCAAGACCCCCGTCGGTCAAGACGCAAGGCACCGTGCGGCTATGAGCGGTGCTGTCGTGCATGTTGTGGACGATGACGAGCAGATGCGCGTCGCCCTCGCTCGCCTGCTTCGCGCGGAAGGCTACGAAGTGCGCTCCTACGAATCGGCAGGACATTTCTTGTTGACGCCGCCAGACGGCCGCCCTGGATGTGTGCTGCTGGATCTGCATCTGCCAGGGCCCAGCGGTCTCGACTTGCAGCAGGCCTTGCAGCAGCACGCGATCGCGCTACCGATCGTGTTCCTCACCGGACGCGGCGACATTGCCTCGAGCGTGCGAGCCATGAAGGCGGGGGCGGTGGACTTTCTGACCAAGCCGGTCGATCCGCACACGCTCTTGGTGGCCGTCGACACGGCGCTCGCCCATGATCGCTCGCGGCGCGCATCACTCGAGCACGTGCAGGACTTCGCATCCCGTCTCGCGCGCCTGAGCGGTCGCGAGCGGTCGGTGTTCGACCAGGTGGTCATAGGCAAGCTCAACAAGCAGATCGGTGACACGCTCGGCATCAGCGAGCGCACCGTCAAGATGCACCGAGCACAGGTGATGGCAAAAATGGAGGTCGCTTCGATCGCCGAACTCGTGCACGCGGCCGAAATCTTGCGCAGTGTCGGCGCACCCCGTTCCAACGACGCGTGACCGGCATTGTCTGGTCGGACCTTCCCAGAGAGTTGCAGGTGATAGCGCCCGGCTCCCGAGGCCAGCCGCTTCAAAGCGGAATGCTGAGCGTCGCGAAGACGGCATAGCCCTCGATGCGATTTCTGGCCCAGAACTCCTTGTAGGCGCGGAGATTGAAATAGGCGGCTTGCTGGTTGAGCTTGAATGCGTAGCCCAGTTCAGGGCCGATCGCCGCGATTCGGGACTTGAAGGCGCCGACCCGGTCGCCGCTGCCGCTGTCGCCGGTCAGCTGGTAATAGACATAACCGGCAACGCCGACTTGCCAATTTGCCGACAGAAACTGCGACGCCGCCCAGTCCAGGTGCGAATCGATTCCGTTCTTGTAGTTCGTGTGCGTATTTTCCCAGTTGTAGGTGATGCCCAGCACGGCCGAAAACTCACGACCCGTGCTGTTGTTGAGGTAGGTGTACCCGGCGCCTCCATCGATTGCTGCATGGCCGATACCGATGTTCGACAGCCGTTTCGAGTCATACGCGCCCACTGGAATGTCGCCGGTGACGTAGGTCATCCAGTTGTCGTTGCCATGGGCCCAAGCCAGGCTCGCAAAGGGATAGAGATCGCTGCCGCCAGTCACGGAGTCGTTGTTGAAACGTGCGTGCGAGGGCTGGGTGAGCGACACGTCGGTCGACGTGCGGTTGTTGCCGGGGCCCCAGCCAAGCGCCACGTAGGGCCGGCCGCCGAGCACCTTGTCCTCGAACGCGTAGCCGGGCTGAAGAAATACCAGGGGCGCGATCGACTTCAAGCCCGCAGAGACCGTCTCGCCGGTCTGGAAGGTCCGGCTCTTGTCGGCACTGCCGTTGTAGTAGTAGGGCGAGACGACCAGCGACCACCCGGGAGTGGCCGGAACCGCTGCAAGACTCGCGAACTGACCGGAAAGCCAGAACGGAACGCCGCTCTGGTCCGCACGAGCAACGAGTGACGAGGACGCCAGGGACAGAGCGACCAGCAATGTCCCGACATCTCGGGTCTGACCGGCGGTGGATTTGTTCATCATCGAGCGCGGTCCTCCAAGAAGTCGTGGATCGGTCTGGGTACGACGGCCACTCAGCCGGCGAAGCGTTCAGGGGCCTGCTGCATCGCTGACCAGGCGAAAGCCGATGTGCGACATCGGATTCGCCGGATCCGCGCCGCGCCGCGCGCTCGGGCGATAGCTGAGGCAATAGCTTTCATTGCAGAGAAACGAACCGCCGCGCGTCACGCGCTTGGGCGCCTGTGGCGGCGCGCCGCTGTCCTCGGGATCCCAACTCGACGCCGGTCCGCGCGGGCTGTCCACCACCTCGGTCGAACGCTGAAGGCGAAACGCGTCCGAGCGATACCAGTCCGCCGTCCACTGCCATGCGTTCCCCGTCATGTCGTACAAGCCGTAGCCGTTGGCAGGGAAACTTTGCACCGGGCTCGTCCCGACAAGGCCCGCGGCCTTGACGCTCATGATCGATCGCGTTCGAGGGACGACGGGAAAAGTACCACCGCGCCCTTGCCAGACGTTGACCAACGGACGCCCCTCGGGCTCGAAGTCGTCGCCCCAGGCGTAAGTGGCCTGCTCGAGGCCGCCGCGCGCAGCGAACTCCCACTCGGCCTCCGTCGGCAGCCGTTTGCCGGTCCACTTGGCATACGCCAGAGCATCTTCGTAGCTCACCTGAACCACCGGATGATCGCCCTTGCCGTCGATCGTGCTGCCGGGACCTTGCGGATGGCGCCAACTTGCACCTGGGACGTACTGCCACCATTGGCTCCAGTCGCGCAGATCCACCGGCTTGTCGGTCCCGACGAAGACCATCGCGCCCGGCACCATGGCCGATGGCGGCGGTCGCGGTGTCCCGGGGGGAAGTTGTGCTGCAAGGTCTTCCCAGCGTGGCGTCTGCTCGGCCGTCGTCACGTAGCCGGTAGCCGCGACGAAGGCGGCGAACTGCGCATTCGTCACGTGTGTCTCGTCCATCCAGAAGCCGCGCACGCGGACGTGGTGAGCGGGGCGCTCGTTCGGCTGCGACAGGCGACTGTCGCTGCCCATCAGGAATTCGCCACCGGGAACCCATGCCATGCCGCGCAATCCACGCACGTCATCGCCGCGAACGACCTTGGGGTGCGGCACCTGGAGCGCGGACTTTTGTTGAGTTCGCGGCCAAAGGCTCGACGCAGCACCGTAGCCGGCGAGGGTAGTCACCACCGCGATGCCGAGCGCGGAAGCCACGAACATGCGCCGGCGGGTATTGGATCGACTCGGGTCGGGATTGCGGTGCTTCGGCATGCGACTTGGCTCCTGGCTCGGCCCCAAGGCGAAGTGGTGAGGTCACCCGCCGTGCTGTGTAAATTGGGTGATGTTGGGCGCGGGCGGATTCGGGTACTTCTTCACCGATTCCAGATAGCGCTGCACCTCCTGCAGCGCGGGTCCGGCGGTCCATCCGAACAGCCCACCGATGTTGAGATCCTCGTGCGGGTCCATCTCGATGTTGTAGACCTTGGGATAACCGGCCAAGGTGGCGCTTGCCGACGCCGTGGCTCCCACGCGCTGCGAACCGGTGCCCGTCGGATACATGTCCGTGAAATACACGCGCCATTGCTTCCAGCGCGCGGCCAGCAGATCCCCGCCGGCGAAGCTCAGCAGACCTTCGCGTTTGCCGGTCTCGCTTTTCCCCAGCAGCACCTCGATCTGGTCGACCCCGTCGATCGGGCGATCGCTCGGCACCTTGGCGCCTGCAACGCCGGCGAAAGTCGGGAAGAAGTCCATGATCGAGAACATCGCGCTGGAAGTGCTGCCCGGCTTGATCTTGCCCGGCCAGCGGATGAAGCAGAAGGTGCGGATCGACCCCTCGGTCACTTCGCCGAGCTCGCCTCGGAACGGTCCCGGGCTCCCGACATCGGGCGTTCCTTGATCGCCAAATGCGCTCGCGAGGTGTGCCCATGGTCCATTGTCCGAGGCGAACACGAGCAGCGTGTTGTCGTCGACGCCGAGCTGTTTCAGCGCATCAAGAATCTGGCCGACGTGGAAGTCGCCTTCCATGATCTTGTCACCGTACTGGCCGATGCGCGACTTGCCCTTGAACTCGCTGGATGGAAGGTTCGGCGCATGGCCCATCGAGAAGGGCAGATAAAGGAAGAACGGCTTGCCCGCTGCTGTCTGCCGCTTCATGAAGTCGATCGATTTCGCGACAAGCTCGTTGTCGATCTCCGCCCTGACTTCTCGCGTGAACGGCTTGACGTTGCGCAGCGAACCGCCTGCCACGCCCTCGACGATCTGAGGCCCGCGGGCCAGCAAAGCCTCGTGCGGCAAGGGGATCGAATGGGTCAGCTCGATGGTGTCGACGTAGGTGGCCGAATCCCAGGATGTGTCAGGCGGAATGCCATAGAACTCGTCAAAGCCGTGCGCCGTCGGCAGGCTCTGCGGCTCCTTGCCGAGGTGCCATTTACCGAAGATTGCGGTCGCATAGCCCGCGCTCTTGAAGAGGTCACCCATCGTGACGGCCCGCGCCGAGAGGGTGTTCTGACTGCCGGGAACGATGATCAGGGACAGGCCGTTCCGGATCGAATACTGGCCCGTCATCAGCGCGGCACGCGAGGGCGTGCAGGCCGGCTCGACCAGATATTGCGTCAGGCGCAGGCCCTCTCGGGCAAGCTGGTCGATGCGCGGAGTCGGAGCTCCGCGCAACTCGCCGCCGCCATAGGGGCCCAAGTCGCCGTAGCCGACGTTGTCGGCCAGGATGAAGACGACGTTGGGTTTCCTGTCCGCTGCCACAGCAGCGTCCATCCATACGAATGTTGTGCTGATCGCCGTCAGGCCGGCCACCAGAATGGTGAACGCGCGGTTCACCCGCTTTGCGACAATTCCGTCATGCAGACTCATTGCAAGCTCCCACGTTGTAACTTCATCATTGTTCGATGGCTCGAGTGACCTTTTCGATCAGCGCCTCTCCGAGAAAAGGCTTCACGATGCAATGCATGCCGAGCCCCCACAGGCGCCGCACGTGCACGTCCTCGTGCGCTGTGGTGAAGATCGTCGGAACCGCGCAGTTGTCAGACAGCAGCCGCTTGTGGAGCTCTATGCCCGACATGCCCGGAAGTCGGATATCAAGCACCAGACACTGAGCACGCGACACCGCGCCACTGTCGAGGAAGGCTTCCGCGCTGGCGAACAGCTCGGTCAGGAATCCTTCCGTCTCCAAGACTCGACGGATCGCGTGTCGCATGTCTTCGTCGTCCTCGATGATCGCCACGATGGGCGAGGGCTTGCGCAACATGACGCCTTACCCTTTGGTGGTCCCGCTTGACTGAGATCGATCGCCACATTGCACGACGTCAATGATCCGCGTCACGCGCAATGCAGCAATAGGAACGTGGTACAGGTACCGACCTGTACCTGAGTACAGGTCGCCTCACAGCGGTCACGCCGGCCAGGATCCGTGGCGACCTCGCCTGCCAGGCCTTCGCTCGCGGCCTGCCGCAATGCTTGTCGCAGGTCAATGAGCCCCGCGCGCGGGAGGGCTAGCCTTGTGTCTTTCAATGCGGAGAAGACACATGGCATCGCTTTCGCTCGATTTGCCCTTCATGGACCGGGCGCACGAGCAGTTCACGGCCCTGCTGAAGCGCGTCGACGAAGCCGGCGACGCCGAGCTGCCGGCCGCTTGGCAGCGGGTGGTCGATCTGGCTGCCCAGACCTTCGCGCGCGAGGACGAGTGGATGCAGGCCACCCGCTTCTCCTGCCGCAAGGACCACACGCTGCAGCACCGGGTGGTGCTGGAGGTCATGCGCGAAGGCATCGTGCAGGCCCGCGAGGGCCAGCTGCTGCAGGTCCGGCAGATGTCCTGGCAGTTTCGCGACTGGTATCTCAAGCACGTGCAGTCGATGGATGCGGCGCTGGCGCTGCATCTGCGGGGGGCGCGGTTCGAGCCGGCGAATTGGGGGGATGAGGGTGGGCGTGGAGAGGCGCGGGTGCGGGTGTCCAGTTGAGGACGGGTGGCTCGCAGCGGATGTCGCAGATGGGCCCACTGGATTCACACGATTTTCTCCAAAGCCGTCACAAAGCAGCGCTCGTCGGGTCGGTGAGCTGAATAACGTTCCGTGGCCGGTTTGTCTCCGTCCGCTTGACATCCCCCTTTGGCAAACTGAAGATGGCCGCCCCTCAACGAGCGGAGCACACCATGCATCGCTTTCCATCGATTCTTGGTTGCAGCGCCATCGTCCTGGCCGTTACTGCACCTTGGACGGCACAGGCCCAATCCGCCATCCCGCCAATGCAGGCACAAGGCGACGTGAAGTATGTCTGTGGCGGAATCGGCTCGAGGCAGTCAACCGCATTTCGCGGCGCGATGAGAGATCACACACTTTCGCTGATGTTTGTGAACACGCGCGGCGAGTTCCTGGCCGCGGTCGCGGTCACGGTCAAGAACGATGCAGGCACGGGCGTGCTTTCAATTCCCTCCTCGGGCGGACCAATTTGCCTTATCGACCTGGCGCCTGGTCGATACACGGTTACAGCGGAGCCCCAGGGGAAAGCGGCACAGACCCGCATGGTCGGGGTCGGAAGAGGTAGTAGCTCGCTTGAGTTCAGGTTTTAGATCCGCCCCAGTGGCGTTGCAAGAGAGGTCCTTTCTCGCGCTCGAACGCGGGCGCAGTCGCGCTGCATGGGGGCTTGATCAGGAAGAACGGAATCACGGCGCAGTGACCGTCGTGAAAGGAACACCATGATGTCTGGCAAGCGTCTCGGCCTGATGCTGGCCGTCCTCGCGGCGGTTCTTTCACTGTTGCAGGCATGTTCGCAGCCCATCGTTTCGCAAGCGCCGGAGTCCGGCGTGCAGCGTCTCTACATCCTGAACTGTGGCGAAGGCGTCGCGGGGGACATCTCCCGGTGGTCACCGGGCGTCAACGTGGGCAAGTCGATGCCATTCGCCGGAAGCTGCTATCTCATCAAGCACGCGCAGGGCTGGATGCTTTGGGACACGGGCCTCGCCGACTCGGTCGCGGCCATGCCCGAGGGCTTGCGACCCTCGGACCCGCGCGCGATCACCTGGCGCCTGCCGAAGACGCTCGCAGCGCAGATCGATGAACTCGGATTGAAGCCGTCGAACATCAAATACGTCGCGGTGTCTCATAGCCACCCCGATCACATCGGCAATGTCGACATGTTCCGGAACTCGATGCTGATGGTGCAAAAAGCCGAATACGACTCCCCGGGCGGAAGCTCCCTTCGGTCCCGACCCAATGCGACAGTGACCACGATCGAAGGCGACCGCGACGTGTTCGGCGACGGCAGCGTCATCATCATCTCGACACCCGGGCACACCGTGGGGCACCAATCGCTGCTCGTCAAGCTGCCCCGCACCGGCGCCGTCCTGCTGTCCGGTGATGCTGTCCACTTCAAGGAGAACTGGGACAACAGACGCGTCCCATCGATCAATTTCAACGCGGAGCAGACCGCCGCCTCTATGCAGCGGCTCGCGCACATCATGGCCAGTGACAAGGCCCAGCTCTGGATCAACCACGACAAGGCGCAGCGCGACGGACAGAAGCTGTCGCCCGCGTTCTACGAGTAGGCGGAGCGGACGGGGTCACTGCTGGCATATTTCCAAAAACGTTCCAGTCTTTGGCTGGTCGACCGTTCCCGGTCGCTCCTCTTCGCCGTCTCACGCCTCGCCGGGTTTCCAATCCGGGCTGTAACCGCCAAGCGCCGGGTGGTACATCTCGTCCCCGTCGTGCTGAGTGAACTCGACGTTGAGCCGGTTCTCCTGCAGGCCGAGAATGTCGATGCAGTGCTGGCAGAGGGCCTTTGCTACTTGCATTCGCAGCTCGGCGGGCCGCCCTCGGCGGATGTCCAGCATGAGCATCGAGACGGGAGTCGGCTCGTCTCCCACTTCTGGAATGCGCCACACCCCGCCCTCGCCCAGCTCACGGATGGCGACGCTGATTCGCCGAATGTCCACGGACATCATGCGCGCGTAGGTCTCACTCATCGCCGCAGCCAACCGCTTCTTGTCGCCTGTGGAATAGCTGCAGGTCACGTCCAACTGAAGGTACGGCATATGAACTCCATCGAAGCACGATTCTCGGCGGCGTTGAATAGGATCCTGTCGCGAAGCGCGCCGCCGCGATCATCGGTTCCGCGATCTTCCTGGTCATCTCGGCCGCATCAGGATGTTCGGCTTCGTTGCGGTGGCAATCGGTGCTCCTTCGAGGGTTGGCGGGCGCGCAATCTCCGACATCATCCGCCGCGATGGCCCGCGGCGGAATTGCACCTTGGTGCAGCGCAGCGCCTGGCTGCGCGTGTTGGCGCGGGGCCCCATGAAGAATATGCTACGCCCGCGGGGTCCCGCGTCGCGTTCGCTGAATCCTGTGGTCCATCAACCGAAAGGAGCCTGAATGACAACCAAGCAACCCAACATCCTGATCCTCTGGGGCGACGACATCGGCATTTCGAACATCAGCCACAACAGCCGGGGCCTGATGGGCTATCGGACCCCCAACATCGATCGCATTGCAGAGGAAGGGGTGACATTCACCGACTACTACTCGCAGCAGAGTTGTACGGCAGGCCGTGCCTGCTTCATATGCGGCCAGAACCCGATCCGCACCGGCCTGACCAAGGTCGGGATGCCGGGCGCCACCGTCGGCCTGCAGAAAGAGGACCCGACCATCGCCGAATTGCTGAAGCCGCTCGGCTATGCCACGGGCCAGTTCGGCAAGAACCATCTCGGCGACCGCGACGAGTTCCTGCCGACCATGCATGGTTTCGACGAATTCTTCGGCAATCTCTATCACCTGAACGCCGAGGAAGAGCCCGAGCTCCCCGACTACCCGAAGGATCCCGAGTTCAAGAAGCAGTTCGGTCCACGCGGCGTGCTGCACTGCATCGCCGACGGCAAGGGCGGGCAGACGATCAAGGACACCGGCCCGCTGACCAAGAAGCGCATGGAAACCATCGACGAGGAGATCACCGACAGTGCGATCGCCTGGATGGAAAAACAGGCGAAGGCGGATCAGCCCTTCTTCCTTTGGTACAACTCGACAGCGATGCACTTCCGCACGCATGTCGCCGAGAAGAACCTCGGCAAGAGCGGACAGGACCCCTACAGCGATCGCATGGTCGTCCACGACGAGCAGATCGGGCAGATGCTCGCCAAGCTCGACGAACTGGGCATTGCCGACAACACGATCGTCATGTACTCCACCGACAACGGCCCGGAGAACGACACCTGGCCCGACGGCGCCACCACCCCGTTTCGGGGCCAGAAGGACTCCAACTGGGAGGGCGGCTGGCGCGTGCCGTGCTTCATGCGCTGGCCGGGCAAGATCAAGGCCGGCTCGGTGCTGAACGGCATCGTCTCGCACATCGACATGTTCCCGACCTTGCTCGCGGCCGCCGGCAATCCGGATGTGAAGCAGCAATTGCTCGACGGCTGCACGGTCGACGGCAAGAAGTTCAACGTCCATCTCGACGGCTACAACCAGATCCCCTACCTGACTGGCGCGGTGAAAGAGAGCCCGCGAAATGCCATCGTGTACTTCAGCGATGACGGCGAGGTGATCGCGGTGCGGGTTGGCGACTACAAGTTCCACCTGGCCGTGCAACGCGCGAATACGATGCGGCAGTGGGCCGAGCCGTTCGTGAAGCTTCGGCTGCCGTACATCATGAACCTGCGCCGCGACCCTTACGAGCGGGCCGAATTCAATTCGAACACCTACCTGGACTGGATGGTCGACCACGTGCCGCAGATGTACCTCATGCAGGCGGTCATTGCGGAGCAGGTCGCCGACTTCGCCAAATTCCCGCCTCGGCAGAAGCCGGCCTCGTTCAACCTGGATGCGGTGTTGGCGCAGGTGGCGGGACACGGCCATTCCTGAGCTCCGCGAGGCGCACGGAGTGGACGTCGAACGGGTGGCGCGGGAGGTGAGCGCGTTCTACGAACGCCATCCCTACCCGCCTCCGGTCGACGACCTGGAGCCCTACCGAAAACTGTGGACCGATGACCGGCGGCGCGCCGATGCCCATCTCTACTGGCCGCAGGCCGCTTATCGGGACGATCGGACCCTGCTGGTGGTCGGATGCGGCACTTCGCAGGCGGCGAGGCACGCGCTGCGCTGGCCGCGGGCGAAAGTCGTCGGGATCGATGTCAGCTTGACGAGCATCGAGAGCACCGAACGCCTCAAGCACAAGTACGGCCTGGACAATCTCGAGTTGCTCCAGCTTCCGGTGGAGCGCGCAGCCGAACTCCGGCGCAGCTTCGACCACATCGTCTGCACCGGCGTGCTGCACCACCTGCCTGACCCCGACGCGGGCCTGAGGGCCCTGCACGGCGTGCTGGCGCCCGACGGCGCCATGCAGCTCATGGTCTACGCGCCCTATGGCCGTGCCGGTGTGTACCTGTTGCAGGACTACTGCCGACGGCTCGGGATCGGGGCGACGGCACAAGAGATCAAGGCGCTCGCGCAGAGCCTTCAGGCCATCCCGCCGGATCATCCGCTGATGCCGGTGCTGCGCAATTCGCCGGACTTCGGCAACGAAGCGGCGCTGGCCGATGCGCTTCTTCATCCCTGCGACCGGGCCTATTCGGTCCCGCAGCTGATGCACTTCATCGAGGCTGGCGGCTTCCGGTTCGGGCGCTGGATCGAGCAGGCCGCCTACCTGCCGCAATGCGGCGTGCTGGCGTCGACGCCCCATCACGCCCTGCTCGCCCGACTCCCGCCGCCGGAGCAGTATGCCGCCGTGGAACTCTTCCGGGGATCGATGATTCGCCACAGTGCCGTGGTCTACCGGAACGATCGACCCGATCATGAGCCGATCAGCTTCCAGGGCGAAGCGTGGCTCGACTACGTGCCGGTCCGTGTCCCGGACACGATCATGGTGGAGGAGCGATTGCCGCCCGGCGCCGCAGCGGTGCTGATCAACCGGCATCACACCTACACCGATTTGTATCTGCCGATCAACCTGCATCAGAAGCAGCTGGTCGATGCGATCGATGGCAAGAGGTCCATCGGCGAGATGGTGTCAGGAAGCGCGCTTCGCAAGGTCGCGCGCGTCCTGTTCGAGGGGCTCTGGTGGTACGACCAGGTGGTGTTCGACGCATCGCGCGCCCGAAATCAAGCTTTCAGTTTCCCGCGGGCATGAGTCCGCCCAGCAGCCAGCGCATCAGGTCCTGCACCGGCCGGATCTGGTTGCCGAAGGGCAGCCGCCCCGCGCCGCGGAAGAACAGCCCCTGCCCGGTGCGGCCCGCCAGCGCGTGGCCCAGCATCTTGTCGATGCAGAACTTGCCCCAGCCCGGCGTGCCGTCGCGCAGCCCGCAGTGCGCCAGGCAATCGAAGCGCATGGTGCAGGCTGTTTCACGGTGGACCTTGGCCATCAGCCGCGGCTCCAGCCGCAGATACTTGTCGAGCCAGGGCGTGCGCACCGCGCGCGCCGGCAGGCCCGCGACACTGGTGAACTCGACCAGGTCCTCGGGCGCGGCATCGGCCAGCACGCGCTTGAAGGCCGGGTCGGCATCGCATTCGGTGGTCACCGCGAAGGCGGTGCCGAGCTGCACCGCCGAGGCGCCGAGCGACTGCAGCCGGCGGATGTCATCCAGGTTCTCGACGCCGCCGGCCGCGATCAGCGGAATGCGGCCCTCGATGCCCGCGGTCCTGAAGAAGGCCTGCACCTGCGGCAGCACGACGTCGAACTCGAAGCGCGGGTCGTTCAGGTCGCCGACCCTGGCAGCGCCGAGGTGGCCGCC
>Ga0182008_10000893_pt1 | contig 20726 bp, 17 predicted proteins | sample Sormic07211129_1_FD_120482 | JGI IMG/M metagenome (GOLD analysis project Ga0182008, IMG submission 120482) | Rhizosphere microbial communities from Sorghum bicolor, Mead, Nebraska, USA - 072115-129_1 metaG | ecosystem: Host-associated > Plants > Roots > Rhizosphere | place: USA: Nebraska...
ACCAGCGGCGCCATGATCGCGCGGTTGGGCAACACGCGGGCACCGAGAACGAGGGGTTCGAGCAGCTTCATGGGTCTTCGGCACGGTCGCCGGCGGGATGCAGAAGCGGCAAAGATAAGACAGAACGGTCTGTCTACTTAGAAGGAATGCGCAGGTCGATATGCGGCGGCCAAGGATGGGCCGTGCCGGCAAATTGCAATTCCGCTAAGGTGGAAAGATGGCCGCGCCGCGACCCGTTCCTGTCTTTCTTCTGTTTCCGCCAAGGCCCCATCCCATGACGCCCCTCGCCGCTCCCGATGCACTTCTTCAACGCCGGCAGCTGCTCGCCGCGCTGGCCCTGCTGCCGGTGGCGGCCGGCGCCGCCGCCGTGGCACCCGGCGCCGACGCGGCCCTGCACGCCGCGGTCGACGGCCCACAACGCAGCGCCGCCAACCGCGCGCGCGATGCCGCGCGCCATCCTTACGAGACGCTGGCCTTCTTCGGCCTGCGCCCCGACTGGCAGGTGGTGGAGATCGCACCGGGCGGCGGCTGGTACACCGAGATCCTGGCGGCCTACCTGAATCCGAAGGGCCGGCTCTACGCGGCGCACGAACCGGCCGACGGCTCGCCCGGCCAGCAGCGGGCCCGCGCGGCCTTTCGCGCCAAGCTGGCGGCCGACCCGGCCACCTACCGGCGCGTGGTGCTGGGCACCTTGCCGGTGGCGGGCTTCACCGACATCCATCCGCCGGGCGGTGCCGACGCGGTGCTGACCTTCCGCAACATCCACAACTGGATCGCCGACGGGCATTTCGACGAGACGCTGCGCGCTTTCCACGCCGTGCTCAAGCCGGGTGGCGTGCTGGGCGTGGAAGAGCACCGGGCGGCGCCGGGCACCTCGCTGGCGCGGGTGATCGAGAGCGGCTACGTGCCGCAGGACTTCGTGGTGGAACGGGCCCGCGCGGCGGGATTCGTGCTGGCGGGCGCGAGCGAGGTCAACGCCAACCCGCGTGACAGCCACGACCATGCGCAAGGCGTCTGGGCCTTGCCGCCCACCTTGCGCGGCGGGGCCGTGGAGCGGGAGAAATACCTGGCGATCGGCGAGTCCGACCGCATGACGCTCAAGTTCGTCAAGGCCGGGAGCTGATCGCGCCCCTCACGGCCTGCGTCCGGCGCGGCGCCGGGAAAAATTTGTCTCAGGATTTGGGCTGATCGTCCAGCGCGGCGATCGTCGTCTCGACCTGCTTGGCCATCCGGCGTTCCAGATGGTTCCATCCGCGATAGGTGGGCACCAGGGTCAACCATCCGATACCGATCACACAGAACAACGCCACGAACAATTCGAAATCCATCGCCGTACCTTGAGAAGAAAGCAGCGGGAAGGCAGCCATGCCCACACCACCGCATGCGGCGACGACCCAGGAAGGTCAGCGCTCGTTGAGCCGACGGACCGCACCCAGGCCCGAGAACCACGCATCCATGGGCTTGTCATGGGCACGCTCGCCGAATTCCTTCGGCTTGAAACACAGCAGCTCACCCGGCATGGTGACCGCCTCCAGCAGGACGTAGTGGAACTCGCCCTCCTCCAGTTCACTCACGCTGAGTGCCAATCGCCCGGACCCGGTCATATCTGCTCCAAATTCCAATGTAAGAGCGCGTTTGTAAGCGCATCGCAGCAAAGGGGAGTGGCAGTTTTCCGCGCAATGGGAAACGGACAGGATCAAATGTTACTTCGAATACACATTTCGTGACGAATTTGCATGATTATCTGTCAACTCTTTTGTCTCGTTTTAGCCGAGAAAGAGATCTTCTCGCAGCGTGATCCCGCAAAGCGCGGCCCAGCCGCCTTGGAGAAGGCGCCCGACTACTGTACATTGATACAGTCATGTCTTTGCCGCCACGGTCCGGTACGCCCGCCACGCCCCCGCTTCGCAAGGTGTCGGTGCGTGCGCTCTGCGCTTTCGGGGCCAAGGCCGGTGACCTGGACTTCCGTTTCACGCCCGCGCCCAGCGCGCAGGAAGGCATCGCCGGCCACCTGCTGGTCCAATCGCGGCGCGACGACGACTACCAGCGCGAGCTCACGCTGTCCGCCGTCTTCGAGGGGCTGGAAGTGCGCGGCCGCGCCGACGGCTACGACCCTGCCGAGCAGCGCATCGAAGAGATCAAGACCTTCCGAGGCGACGTCAACGCCATCCGCGAGAACCACCGCGCGCTGCACTGGGCCCAGGCCAGGACCTACGGCTGGATGCTCTGCGAGAAGCACGGGCTGGCGGCCATCGAGGTGGCGCTGGTCTACCTGGAGATCGCGAGCGGCGAAGAAACCGTGGTCGCCATGCACTGCACGCGCGAGGCGCTGCGCGAAGGCTTCGAGGACCTGTGCACCCGCTACATGGCCTGGGCCGTGCAGGAAGCGCAGCGCCATGCCGCGCGCGACACCGCGCTCGATGCCCTCGACTTCCCGCACGCCGGCTTTCGCGCCGGACAGCGCGAACTGGCCGAGAGCGTCTACCGCGCGGCCTCGGCCCGGCGCTGCCTGATCGCGCAGGCCCCCACGGGCATCGGCAAGACCGTGGCCACCGTGTTCCCGCTGCTGCGCGGCTGGAGCGCGCAGAAGACCGACAAGCTGTTCTTCCTCACGGCCAAGACCTCGGGCCGCGCGATCGCGCTCGAGGCGCTGGAGCGCTTCGGCCCGCCTGCGCCCGCGCTGCGCATCCTCGAACTCACCGCGCGCGAGAAGATCTGCGAGTACCCGGGCCGGGCCTGCCATGGCGACGCCTGCCCGCTGGCGCGCGGCTTCTACGACCGCCTGCCCGCCGCGCGCAGCGAGGCCGCCGCGGTGCAGCGCCTGACCGGCGACGCGCTGCGGGGCATCGCGCGCACCCACGGCGTGTGCCCCTATTTCCTGTCGCAGGAGATGGTGCGCTGGAGCGACGTGGTGGTGGCCGACTACAACCACTGGTTCGACAGCAGCGCCTTCCTCTACGCGCTGGCGCGGCAGGAGGAATGGCGCGTCGCCGTGCTGGTCGACGAGGCCCACAACCTGCTCGAGCGCGCCCGCGCGATGTATTCGGCCACGCTGGACGCCGGCGCGCTGGAGAGCGCCCATGCCGCGGCCCCGGCCGGCCTGCGGCCCGCGCTGGCCCGGGTGCGGCGCGAGTGGCGCACGCTGCAGCAGGCGCAGCCCGCCGCCTACACGCCGCACGACCAGGTGCCCGAGGGCCTGCAGCAGGCGCTGCAGGATGCGACGGTGGCACTGGCCGAGCACTTCGCCGCGGCGCCGCAGGAGGCCGGCGGGCCGCTGCAGCGCTTCTTCTTCGATGCGCTGCAGTTCGTGCGGCTGGCGAACGCGCTCGATGTCCATTCGGTGTTCGAGAGCCAGCAGCCCTCGGCCGACGAAAGCTGCACGTTGACCGTGCGCAACCTGGTGCCCGCGCCCTTCCTGCGGCCGCGCTTCGCCGCCTCGATGAGCACCGCCTGCTTCTCCGGCACCATCGCGCCCTTCGCCTTCTACCGCGACATGCTGGGCCTGCCCGAGGACGCGGTCGAGCTCGACGTGGGCTCGCCCTTCCACGCCGCGCAGCTCGAGGTGCGCGTCGCCAGCGCGCTCTCGACCCGCTACCGCGACCGGGGCCGCGCGCTGCGGCCGCTGGTCGACCGCGTGGCCGCGCAGTTCGCGCAGCGCCCGGGCAACTACCTGGCCTTCTTTGGCAGCTTCGAATTCCTCGACGCCGCGCGCACGCTGTTCGCCCGCTGCCATCCGGGCATCCCGAACTGGACCCAGACCGCGCAGATGCCCGAGGCCGAACGCAGCGCCTTCGTGGCGCGCTTCCGCGCGGGCGGCCAGGGCGTGGGCTTCGCGGTGCTGGGCGGCGCCTTCGGCGAAGGCATCGACCTGCCCGGCGACCGGCTGATCGGCGCCTTCATCGCCAGCCTGGGCCTGCCGCGCCACGACGAGCGCCACGAGCTCATGCGCGAGCGTCTCGACCGGCGCTTCGGCCAGGGCACGGGCTATGCCTACACCTACCTCTACCCGGGCCTGCGCAAGGTGGTGCAGGCGGCCGGGCGGGTGATCCGCACCGAGCAGGACGCGGGCGTGCTGCACCTGCTGGACGACCGCTTCGACCAGGCGGAGGTGCGCGCGCTGCTGCCGGCGTGGTGGCGCATCGACCCCGACAGCGGATCAGGTAACTGAAAAACAGCCATGCACCATCCATATGGATGGTGATAGGATGGCGCATGGCCTCCTCCACCCCCACCAAGCCCAAGCCGCCCCCCGACTCCGAGAAGATCACCATCAACCTCGGCTACGTCGATTTGGGCCACATCGACCTGATGGTGGCCGAGGGCTTCTATTCCAACCGCACCGACTTCATCCGCACCGCAATCCGCAACCAGCTGACGGCGCACGGCGAGGTGCTGCGCCAGGTGGTCACGCGCAAGACGCTGGTGCTGGGCCTGCAGCACTTCTCGGCGGCCGACTTGGAAGCCGTGCGGACAGCGGGCCAGACGCTGCAGATCCGCGTGCTCGGGCTGGCCAGCATCGGCGCCGAAGTCTCGCCCGAGCTCGCGCTCGCCACCATCGAATCCCTCACCGTCCTGGGCGCCTTGCATGCCAGTCCGGCCGTCAAATCCGCGCTCGCCGGGCGCATCCACTGAACAGGCCCAGACCATGAACACCGACTTCCAACACCTGATGAGCGAGGCCACCCGCCTCACCCGCGAGGGCGACCTGCGGGGCGCCACCGCGCTGCTGATGCGGCAGGCCCATGGGAATGCTGCCGGCGACACCGCGGCCCCGGTGGTCGACGACGTGATCGAGGCCGAAGTGCGCGTGATCGACGAGGCACCCGCCCCCGCCGCCGAACGCGCGCCGGCCGAATCCTGGAGCGCCCACCGCTTCAGCCACCAGGGCCGCCAGATCGCCTACCGGCTCTACGTGCCGGCCCGCGCGGCCGACGCACCGCGGCCGCCGCTGATCGTGATGCTGCACGGCTGCACCCAGGACGCCCAGGACTTCGCCACCGGCACGCGCATGAACATCCTGGCGCGCGAGGCCGGCGCGATCGTGCTCTACCCCGAGCAGACGCAGCATGCGAACGCGCAGAAGTGCTGGAACTGGTTCAAGCCCCAGCACCAGCGGCGCGAGCGCGGCGAACCCGCGCTGCTGGCCGCGCTGACCCGCGAGATCGTGGCCACGCAGGGCGCCGATCCGGCACGGGTCTACGTCGCGGGGCTGTCGGCCGGCGGTGCCATGGCCGACATCCTGGGCCGCACCCACCCGGACCTGTTCGCGGCGGTGGGCGTGCACTCGGGCCTGCCCGCGGGCGCGGCGCACGACCTGCCGTCGGCCCTGGCCGCGATGCGCGGCGGCCCGGCCGTGGCGATCACGGACGGCCCGGCCCCGCCCACCATCGTCTTCCACGGCGATGCCGACACGACGGTGCATGCGCGCAACGGCACGGCCTTGGCCGACGCCGCGCGCCGCGCGCGGGGGGCGACAGTTGCGGCCGAAGTCACGCACGGCCCGCGCTTCACCCGCACGCGCCATACCGCCGCCGATGGCGCCGGCGCGGTCGAGCACTGGCAGCTGCATGGCACCGGCCATGCCTGGTCGGGCGGCAGTGCCGGCGGCAGCTACACCGCGCCCGGCGGGGTCGATGCCAGCGCCGAGATGCTGCGCTTCTTCCTGGGCCACAGGCTGCACCTGCCGACGACCTGAGCGGTCTTGGCAGCCGTGCGCTGACGCGCCGCGCGCGGGCGCATACGATCACGCCCATGACCTCCGCTCTTTCCTTCGACAACCCCTACGCCCACGGCTTCGCCCGGCTGGCCGTGGCGGTGCCCCGCAACCGCGTCGCCGACCCGGTGTTCAACGGCCGCGAAACGGTGCGCATGTACCGCGAGGCCGCGGCCGAAGGCGCCGCGCTGGTCGCGTTTCCCGAACTGGGGATCTCGGCCTACACCTGCGACGACCTGTTCCACCAGACCGCGCTGCTCGAAGGCTGCGAGGCCGCGCTGGCCGAGGTCATCGAGGCCTCGCGCGGCGTGCCCACCGTGGCCGTGGTCGGCCTGCCGGTGCGCGCCGACCATCGCCTGTTCAACTGCGCGGCCGTGGTGGCCGACGGCGTGCTGCTGGGCGTGCTGCCCAAGACCTACCTGCCCAACTACGGCGAGTTCTACGAGGGCCGCCAGTTCAGCGCCGCCGACAGCGCCATCGCCACCGAGATCACGCTGTGCGGCCAGCGCGCGCCCTTCGGCGCCAACCTGCTGTTCAAGGCGCGCAACCTGCCGCTGCTGACCATTCACGTCGAGATCTGCGAGGACGTCTGGGTGCCGATCCCGCCCTCGAGCTATGCGGCGCTGGCCGGTGCCACGGTGCTGGTCAACCTCTCGGCCTCGAACATCACGGTGGGCAAGGCCGACTACCGCCACCAGCTGGTGAGCCTGCAGTCGGCACGCTGCCTCGCGGCCTACCTGTACTCCTCGGCCGGCATCGGCGAATCGACCACCGACCTGGCCTGGGACGGCCAGGCGCTGATCTACGAAGGCGGCGAGCTGCTGGCCGAGAGCGAGCGCTTCAGCAACCGCTCGCACCTGATCACGGCCGATGCCGACCTCGAACGCATGGCGCACGAGCGCATGCGGCAGAACTCCTTCGGCGTGTCGGCGCAGCGGCACGCGGCCGCGCTGCGCGAGTGGCGCACCGTCGAATTCGACCTGCCCGCACTCCCGCAACAGGCCGGCGCGCTGCGCCGCACGGTCGAGCGCTTCCCCTACGTGCCGGCCGATGCCGCCCCGCGCGACGAGCGCTGCCAGGAAGTCTTCAACATCCAGGTGCAGTCGCTGGTGCAGCGGCTCGAGGCCAGCCACATCCAGAAGGTGGTGATCGGCGTCTCGGGCGGGCTCGATTCCACGCACGCGCTGCTGGTCTGCGCCCAGGCCATGGACCGGCTGGGCCGGCCGCGCAGCGACATCCTGGGCTACACCATGCCCGGCTTCGCGACCAGCGACCGCACGCTGCAGCAGGCCCACGGGCTGATGGCGGCCATCGGCTGCAGCGCGAAGGAGATCGACATCCGGCCCAGCTGCAAGCAGATGCTGGCCGACCTGGGCCATCCCTTCGCCGACGGCGTGCCGCAGTACGACATCACCTTCGAGAACGTGCAGGCCGGCGAGCGCACCAGCCACCTGTTCCGCCTGGCCAACCACAACGGCGCGATCGTGGTCGGCACCGGCGACCTGAGCGAGCTCGCGCTGGGCTGGTGCACCTACGGCGTGGGCGACCACATGTCGCACTACAACGTGAACGCCAGCGTGCCCAAGACGCTGATCAAGCACCTGGTGCGCTGGGTCGCCGACGCGAGCATCCTGAGCGCCGACGGCAGCGCCGTGCTGCGCGCCATCGTGGCCACCGAGGTCAGCCCGGAGCTGGTGCCCTCGGGCGATGCCTCGGCCCGGCAGCCGGGCCAGCGCACCGAAGACACCATCGGGCCGTACGAGCTGCAGGACTTCCACCTGTACTACATCTCGCGCTACGGCTTCCGGCCGTCGAAGGTGGCCTTCCTGGCCTACAGCGCCTGGCGAGACCGCACGCTGGGCCGCTGGCCCGAGGCGCTGGAAGGCGAGGAACACAACCAGTACGCGCTGGCCGACATCACGCGCCACCTGCACACCTTCCTCTATCGCTTCTTCAAGACCAGCCAGTTCAAGCGCTCCTGCGTGCCCAACGGGCCCAAGGTGGGCTCGGGCGGCTCGCTCTCGCCGCGCGGCGACTGGCGCGCGCCCAGCGATTCGGAGCCCGAGGTCTGGCTGGCCGAACTGAAGCGCGTGCCGGCCGATGCGGCCGCGCCGCTCGGCCCGCGCTGATCAGCCCACGTTCACCGGCACGAAGATCCGGTCGGTGCCGCGCTGGATCAGCAGCGCCACCGACTTGCCGGACTTGGCGACCACCGCGCGCACCTGCTCGGCGCTGCTGGCCGGCGTGCCGTTGATCGACAGCAGCACGTCGCCCGGCTGCACGCCGGCCAGCGCCGAGGGGCCGGCCGCGTCCTCGATCAGCAGGCCGCCCTCGACCGCGGCTTCGCGCTTCTCCTGCGGCTGCAGCGGACGCAGCGCCAGGCCCAGCTTGCCCTTGCCCACCGCCTCGTCGTTCGAGGCCACGGTGGTGCCCTTCTCGGCCGCATCGGCCAGCTTGGCCGTGAGCTCCACGCGCGAGCCCTGGCGCCACACGTCGAGCGTCACCTGGCTGCCCGGCTTGCGCTGGCCGATCACCGCGGGCAGGTCGCCCGAGGACACGATGGGCTGGCCGTCGACCTGGCGGATCACGTCGCCCGAACGCAGGCCGGCCTTCTCGCCCGGGCTGCCCTTCTCGACGTTCGACACCAGCGCGCCCTCGGGCTTGTCGAGCTTGAAGGAATCGGCGAAGGCCTGGTTGACCTCCTGCACCGCGACGCCCAGGCGCGCGTGGCTGGCCTTGCCGGTGGCCACGATCTGGTCCTTGATCTGCACCGCGACGTCGATCGGGATCGAGAAGGACACGCCCTGGAAGCCGCCGCTGCGGCTGTAGATCTGCGAGTTGATGCCCACCACCTCGCCGCGCGTGTTGATCAGCGGGCCGCCCGAGTTGCCGGGGTTGATCGGCACGTCGGTCTGGATGAAGGGCACGTAGCTGTCGTCGGGCAGCGAGCGGCCCTTGGCGCTGACCACGCCGGCGGTCACGGTGTTCTCGAAGCCGAAGGGCGAGCCGATGGCCAGCACCCATTCGCCGACCTTGAGGTCCTTGGTGCTGCCGATGGCCACCGTGGGCAGGTTGCTGGCCTCGATCTTGAGCACCGCGATGTCGGTCTTGGCATCAGCGCCCAGCACCTTGGCGCGGAACTCGCGCCGGTCGGTCAGCTTGACGGTGACTTCCTTGGCGTCCTTCACCACATGGGCGTTGGTGATGATGATGCCGTCGGCGTTGACGATGAAGCCCGAGCCCTGGCCGCGCGTGGGCACTTCGCGCTCCTGCGGCTGGCGGCCGCGCGGGCCCATCTGGCCCTGGAAGCGGCGGAACAGTTCGGCCATCGGATCGTCCGGGTCCATGCCGTTGGGCAGGCTGCCGTCGAAGGAGGTCTTGGTGGTGCCGGTGACGCTGATGTTCACCACCGCCGGGCCGTCGCGCGAGGTGATCTCGGAGAAGTCCGGCAGGGTCATGACCGGCGCGGCCACCACGGTCGCCACCGGCCCCGGGGCCACGGCGCGCGCGCTGGTGTAGGCACCTGCGCCCACGGCGCCGATCACGCCGGCGGACGCCAGCGCCAGCACCAGGCCTTTGGTCGAGGTCAGTCGGGTGTTCATGAAGTTTCCTTTCGAGGGTGTGGGGTGAAACACGATGAAAGGAATGTGATCCCCCAGGCTTAGGCAACGCTTAAGGCGTCGCCCCCTCTTTCCACGGCCTCAGGCGCGCCGGGGAAAGCGCACCGTCGCGCGCAGGCCGCCCAGGCGCCCGGAGGCGTCGAGCCGCACGCTGGCGCCGTGCAGGTCGGCGATCGACTTCACGATCGCCAGCCCCAGGCCGCTGCCCGAGGCCTGCGAGGCGCCGGCCCGGTAGAAGCGGTCGAGCACGCGCTCGCGCTCCTCGGCCGGCAGGCCCGGGCCGCTGTCCTCCACGATCAAGGCGGTGCCGTCGCCGTCGGCCGCGATGCGCAGGTCGACGCGGCCGCCTTCGGGCGTGTACTTGACGGCGTTGTCCAGCAGGTTGCGCAGCAGCATGCGCAGGGCCTCGGCATGGCCCGTGACCGTGGCCGGCGCGGATGCCTCGTCCATGCCGATGTCGATGCGCCGCGCCTGGGCGGCCGCCACCACGTCGGAGATCGCGAGCCGGGCCAGTTCCGCCAGGTCGACCGGCGTCGCCGCGGTGCCCGACGCTGCGCTGGCCTCGTGCCGCGCCAGCGCCAGCAGCTGCTCGACCAGCCGCGTGGCGCGGTCGATGCCGGCGGTCAGGCGGCCGACCGCGACCTCGCGCGTGGCCTCGTCCTGCGCGCGCTGCAGGCCCTGCACCTGCAGCTTGAGCGCGGCCAGCGGCGAGCGCAGTTCGTGCGCGGCATCGGCCACGAAATGCTTCTGCGCCTCGAAGGCATGGCGCACCCGCTCGAACAGCAGGTTGAGCTCGTGCACCAGCGGCCGCACCTCCTCGGGCAGGCCGCTCTCGCTGACCGGCGACAGGTCGTCGGCCTGGCGCGCCGCCACCTGCGTGCGCACGCGCGCCACCGGCGCCAGCGAGCGGCTCACCACCCACCAGACGACCAGCATCAGGATCGGCGCCATCAGGCCCACCGGCATCACCGTGCGCAGCGCCAGCGCGCCCGCCATCTGCCGGCGCACCGCCATGTCCTGCGCGACCTGGATCACCAGCCCGCGCGCCTGCATCGAGTACACGCGGTAGGTGGTGCCGCGGGCCTGCACGTCGGCGAAGCCCAGCACCGCGATCTGCGGCAGCGCGGCCCGGTCGGCCGATTCGAAGATGCGTTCGCCGTCGGCCGTCCAGACCTGCACCACGAACTCGAAGTTCTGGTCGGCGCTGCCGAGGCCGCCCACCGCGGCGCTGGGCGGCAGCCCGGCGCGCAACGACATCGCCATCTGCTGCATGTGGTAGTCGAAGATCTCGTCGGCTTCCTTGAGCACCGTGCGGTAGGCCACCAGCGCCTGCGTGCCCGCGGCCAGCACGATGGCCGCCAGCAGGAAGAACAGCAGGCGCGCGCGCAGCGAACCCACCAGCGCGGAACCGACGCGCGTCATGCCCTGTTCACCATGTAGCCCACGCCGCGCACGTTGCGGATGAAGTCCGCGCCGAGCTTCTTGCGCAGGCCGTGCACATAGACCTCGATGGCGTTGCTGCTGATCTCGTCCTTCCAGCTGTAGAGCTTTTCCTCGAGCTGGGCGCGCGACAGCACCATGCCGGGCCGCGCGATCAGCGGCTCCAGCACCGCCCACTCGCGCGCCGACAGGATCACCGGCTCGCCGTTGCGCGTGACCTCGCGCGTGCCCGGGCTGATGCTCACGCCCAGGTGCTCGTAGACCGGCTCGGCCCGGCCCGAGGCGCGCCGCAGCAATGCGCGGATGCGCGCCAGCAGCTCGTCGAGGTCGTAGGGCTTGAGCACATAGTCGTCGGCGCCGGCGTCCAGCCCCTCGATGCGCTGCTGCACCGAATCGCGCGCGGTGGCGATCAGCACCGGCATGCGCTGCTTGCGCAGGCGCAGCGCGCGCAGCACTTCGAGCCCGTCGCGCCGCGGCACGCCCAGGTCGAGCAGCACGAGGTCGTACTGCTGGGCGCGCAGCGCGCTGTCGGCGGCCTCGCCGTCCTTGACCCAGTCGACCGCGTACTGCTCGGCGCGCAGCAGGTCGAGCACAGCTTCGCCGATCATCAGGTCGTCTTCGAGCAGCAGCAGGCGCATGCGTTCTCCTCTGTCAGTTTTCCATGGCGCTGTGCGCCACCGCCATCGTATGAAACCTGCACGGCCCCATGCCAGGGCACCTGCGGAACTGGCTTTGCCAGGCCGCCGGGTGCGCCCCCTCGAGGGGGAGGCGCCGAAGGCGCATCGGGGGTGACATCTAGAGCAACGCGCGCACTTCGCGCGCCGCCTCATACAACAGGGGCAGCATGTCGCGGCGGATCGCCTCGTCGCTGCGGTGCGCGCCCGACAGCACCACGTTGAGCGCCGCCACGGTGCGGCCCTTCATGTCGCGCAGCGGCACGGCCAGCGCCTGCACGCCGAGCTCGTGTTCCTCGCTGGCGATGCAGTGGTCGTCCTTGCGCGCCTGCGCGACGCGCTGGCGCAGCACGCTGGTCTGCGTGACGGTGTTGGGCGTGAGCCGCGCCAAGGTGCGGCCCTTGAGCCATTGCGTGAGTTCGGCGCCGCTCATCGCGGCCAGCAGCATGCGGCCGGTCGAGGTGGCGTGCGCGGGCAGGCGCGCGCCCAGGTGCAGGCCGTAGGCCAGCACCCGCACCGGGGCACCGCTCACGCTGCGCGCCACGATCACCGCCTCCTCGCCGTCGAGCACCACCGCGGAGAAGGATTCCTGCGTCTGTGCGGCCAGCCGGTTCAGCGTGGGCTGCAGCGCGCGCGGCAGCCGCGACGAGGCGAGGTAGCTGCCCGAGAAACGCAGCACCTTGGGCGACATCCAGAAGGAACTGCCGTCGGTGTCGAGGTAGCCCAGGTGCGCGAGCGTCAGCAGGTGGCGGCGTGCCGCGGCCCGCGTGAGGCCGGCGCGCGCCGCGGCCTGGGTGGCGTTGAGGCGCTGGCGTTCGGTGTCGAAACTCTCCAGCACCGCCATGCCTTTGGCGATGCCTTCGATGAAGTCGGGTTTGGCGATGGTCATGGGGCGAGGGGCTGAGGCAGCCGTTGCTGCGCGATCATCGCACAGCCACTCGTTTCAGCGCACATTGGCGTGTGCCGGACGGCCCCGCGGCATGCGCCGCGCCCTACGCTCGTCTCCATCCCGCGCCCCCCATTCCAGGAGACCTTTCGCATGCGCACCCAAGTCGCCATCATCGGCGCCGGCCCGGCCGGTCTGCTGCTCGGCCAGTTGCTCCACCAGGCCGGCATCGACAACGTGATCGTCGAGCGCCAGACGGCCGAGCATGTGCTCGGCCGCATCCGGGCCGGCGTGCTCGAGCAGGTCACGATGGACCTGCTGGCGCGTGCCGGCGTCGATGCGCGCGCCAGGGCCGAAGGCCTGCCGCACGAAGGCATCGAGCTGCTGTTCCAGGGCGGCCGCCACCGCATCGACCTGCACGGGCTGACCGGCGGCAAGCAGGTCACGGTCTATGGCCAGACCGAGGTCACGCGCGACCTGATGCAGGCGCGCGCCGCGGCCGGCCTGCGCACGCTCTACCTGGCGTCGGAGGTCAGCCTGCACGACTTCGACGGCACGCAGCCGCGCGTGCGCTTTCGCGCCGAGGACGGCCGCACGCAGGAGATCGCCTGCGACTTCATCGCGGGCTGCGACGGCTTCCATGGCGTGAGCCGCGCGAGCGTGCCCGAGGCCGCGCTGCAGCTGCACGAGAAGGTCTACCCCTTCGGCTGGCTGGGCGTGCTGGCCGACGTGCGGCCGGTCTCCGACGAGCTGATCTACGCCAACACCGAGCGCGGCTTCGCGCTGTGCAGCATGCGCAGCGCCACGCGCAGCCGCTACTACCTGCAGGTGCCCAGCGACGAGAAGGTCGCGAACTGGAGCGAAGCCGCCTTCTGGGACGAGCTGCGCACCCGGCTCGATCCCGAAGCGCGCGAGCGCCTGGAGACCGGCCCGGCGCTGGAGATGAGCATCGCGCCGCTGCGCAGCTTCGTGGCCGAGCCGATGCGCTTCGGCCGCCTGCTGCTGGCCGGCGACGCGGCGCACATCGTACCGCCCACGGGCGCCAAGGGCCTGAACCTGGCGGCGGCCGACGTGGGCTACCTGGCGCGCGCGATGCAGGCCTTCTACGGCGAGCGCTCGGAAGCGGCGCTCGACCGCTATTCCGACCTCTGCCTGCGCCGGGTCTGGAAGGCCGAACGCTTCTCGTGGTGGTTCACCTCGCTGATGCACCGCTTCCCCGACACCGGCTCCTTCGGCCAGAAGATCCAGGAGGCCGAGCTCGACTACCTGGTGCATTCGCAGGCGGCGTCGACCGCGCTGGCCGAGAACTACGTCGGCCTGCCGCTGGAAGACTTCTAGACCTGCAAGGCCTCCCACACGCGCGCCGAGCTCAGCGGCATCTGCAGCGAGGCGGCTCGCGCCCCCAGGCCGGCGCGCGCGAAGGCATCGGCCACCGCGTTGACCACCGCCGGCGTGGCGCCGATGGTGCCCAGCTCGCCCACGCCCTTCACGCCCAGCGGGTTGTTCTTGCAGGGCGTGGATTCGTCCATCTCGGTGCGGAACATGGCTTCGGCCACCTCGGCGCGCGGCACCGCGTAGTCCATCAAACTGCCGGTCACCGGCTGGCCGGTCTCGACGTCGTAGACCACGCGCTCGTACAGCGCCTGGCCGATGCCCTGCACCGCGCCGCCGTCGAGCTGGCCGCGCACGATCATCGGGTTGATCACCCGGCCCACGTCGTTGACCGAGCTGTACGCCACCACGCTGACCTCGCCGGTCGGCGCATCGATCTCGACCTCGCAGATGTGGCAGCCATTGGGCCAGGTGGGCCCGGCCACGGCGCTGGTCGAGTTGACGAAGATCTGGCCCTCGGGCTGGCGGCCCGCGAGGTCGAACAGGTCGAGCGACAGGTCGGTGCCGGCCACGGTGAAGCGGCCGCCGGCATAGTGCACGTCGGCCGGCGCGGCCTCGAAGGCCTGCGCCGCCAGTTCGCGCGCGCGGTCGACGGTGCGCTCCGCGCCCACCCGCACGGCCGAGCCGCCGGTGAACAGCGAGCGCGAACCGGCGCTGCCGAAGCCGTCGCCGCGGTCGGTGTCGCCCAGGACCACGCGCACCTTCTCGATCGGCACGCCGAACACGTCGACCGCCAGCTGCGCGAGCGAGGTGGCGATGCCCTGCCCCATCGCGTTGACGGCCGAGAAGACCTCGATGATCCCGTCGGGCTTCACGGCCACGGTGACGCGTTCCTCGAACACGTTGCCGCCGGTCCATTCGAGGAAGGTGGCAATGCCCAGGCCGCGCAGCTTGCCCGCGGCCTTCGACGCGGCCGCGCGGGCCTCGAAGCCGCGCCAGTCGGCCAGCGCCAGGCCCTGGTCCATCACCTTCTCGAACTGCCCGGTGTCGTAGACCTGCTTCATCGGGTTGGTGTAGGGCATCTGCGCGGGGCTGATGAAGTTGCGGCGGCGCAGCGCGACGCGGTCGATGCCGGTCTGGCGCGCAGCCTCGTCCATCAGCCGCTCCATCAGGAAGATGGCCTCGGGCCGGCCCGCGCCACGGTAGGCGCCGGTGGGCGCGCAGTTGGTGAGCACGGCCTGGAAGTGGAAGTCGACGGTGGCGATGTCGTAGACGCTGGTCTGCACCCAGGGCCCGATCAGCAGCTGGATCGCGACGCCGGTGCCGGTGGCGTAGGCGCCCACGTTGGCCAGCGAGTGGATGCGCAGCGCGAGGATGCGTCCGCTGGCGTCGAGCGCGAGTTCGGCCTTGGATGCGATGTCGCGCCCGTGCGCCGACGAGAGGAATTCCTCGCTGCGGTCGGCCACCCACTTCACCGGCCGCCGGAGCGCATGCGCGCAGTAGGCGGTGGCGATGTCTTCGGGGTAGGCGCCGGTCTTCATGCCGAAGCCGCCGCCCACGTCGCCCACCACCACGCGCACCTGCTCCTTGGCCAGGCCGATGGCGTCGCAGATCGAGTTGCGCGTGCCCGAGGGCATCTGCGTGCTCATGCGCACCGTGAGGCGGCCGCTGCCGGCATCGACCTCGACCAGCACCGAGCGCGGCTCGATGGTCAGCGCCACCACGCGCTGGTTGACGACGTCCAGCGCCACCACGTGCGCGGCCTGGGCGAAGGCGGCCGCCGTGGCCGCGGCGTCGCCGTGGCGCGCCTCGGCCGCGATGTTGTTCGGCGCCGCCTCGAGCAGCTGCGGCGCGCCGTCGACGACCGCGGCCGCCAGGTCGACCACCATCGGCAGCTCCTCGTAGTCGACGAACACGGCCTCGGCCGCGTCGCGCGCCTGGGCCACCGATTCGGCGACCACGGCGACCACCGCCTCGCCCACGAAGCGCGCCCGCTCGTGCGCCAGCGCGTGGCGATCGGGCGACACGCCGGGCCCGCCGTCGGGCCGCTTGAAGCCCGCGGTGCCTGGCATCGGCTTGACGCCCGCGGCCGCCAGCTCGGCGCCGCTGAACACGCCCAGCACGCCGGGCATGGCACGCGCAGCCTCGGCGTCGACCGAGACGATGCGCGCATGCGGATATGGCGAGCGCACGAAGACCAGGTGCGCGAGCGGCGTCGCGCCGCCGGGCCGCACGTCGTCGGTGTACTGGCCGGCGCCGGACAGCAGGGCCTGGTCCTCGAGGCGGCGCACCGCCTGACCGCTGCCGAAACGAAGAGGGGACGGAGAAGTCTCTGGAGCGTTCACGTGGGTCTTCCTGCAGGTGGGATGCGGAGGGGCCACTATAGGGCGCGATCGCGAATGCCGCTGCGCCCGACGCGACGGCGCCCGCGCGGACGCCGGTCAAAGCCGTGTATACCTGCACCATGCAACTCCCCTGGCTCGCGCCCGGCGCGCCCCTTCCCGACCCGGCCCTGACCTGGGGCCCCGCCGATCCGGTGCCCGGCCTGCTGGCCGGCGGCGGCACCCTCGACGTGCCCACGCTGCTGGACGCCTACAGCCACGGCATCTTTCCCTGGTTCAGCGACGACCAGCCCATCCTCTGGTGGAGCCCCGACCCGCGCATGACGCTGGCGCCGGCCGCCTTCCGGCTGCACCGCTCGCTGCGCAAGGTGCTGCAGGCCTTTCGCGCCGACGCCCGCTGCGAGATCCGGATCGACCACGACTTCGACGCCGTGATCCGCGCCTGCTCGGCGGCGCCGCGCCACGGCCAATCGGGCACCTGGATCGTGCCGGACATGGTCGCGGCCTACGGCGCGCTGCACCGGGCCGGCCATGCCCACAGCGTCGAGACCTGGATCGACGGCGAACTCGTGGGCGGCCTCTACTGCGTGGCCATCGGCCGCGCGGTGTTCGGCGAATCGATGTTCGCGCGCCGCACCGACGCCTCGAAGATCGCGCTGGCGGCGCTGGTGAGCCTGTGCCGCCGCCATGGCGTCGCGCGCATCGACTGCCAGCAGAACACGGCCCACCTGGCCAGCCTGGGCGCCGAGGAAATGCCGCGCGCGCGCTTCGTCGAGCATGTGGAACGGGCCCGCGCCGAGCCCGGACCCACCTGGCGTTTCGAGCCCGTATACTGGTCCGAACTGTTGCCCGCACGCTCTTCCACGGCCCTGTGACGCACCTCAAGGAACTTCCGCTCCACACGTTGCAGTTCTATGCAACGGCACCCTATCCGTGCAGCTACCTGCCGGACCGGCAGGCGCGCTCGCAGGTCGCGACCCCCAGCCACCTGATCCACAACGACGCCTATTCCGACCTGGTGCGCAGCGGCTTCCGGCGCAGCGGCATGTTCACCTACCGCCCCTACTGCGACGGCTGCACGGCCTGCGTGCCGCTGCGCGTGCGGGTCGGCGACTTCAAGCCCAACCGCAGCCAGCGCCGTGCCACGACGCAGCACGCCGGCCTGCAGGTGCGGGTGCTCAAGCTGTGCTTCGTGCCCGAGCACTACCAGCTCTACCTGCGCTACCAGAACGGGCGCCACGCCGGCGGCGGCATGGACCACGACAGCATCGACCAGTACACCCAGTTCCTGCTGCAGAGCCGCGTGAACTCGCGCCTGGTCGAGTTCCGCGAGACGGGCGCCGACGGCCAGCCCGGGGCGCTGAAGATGGTGTCGATCCTCGACGTGCTCAACGACGGCATCTCGGCGGTCTACACCTTCTACGAGCCCGAGGACGGCACCGCCTACGGCAACTACGGGGTGCTGTGGCAGATCGCGCAGGCGCGCCAGCTGGGCCTGCCCTACGTCTACCTCGGCTACTGGATCGCGGGCAGCCCGAAGATGAATTACAAGGCGCGCTATGCGCCGCACGAAGTGCTGATCGACGGTCAGTGGCAGCCCGGTGATTTCACAAAGTAAAATCACGGCTCGGTCTTTCCGAGGCCCTACTGCGCTGCGCACATGAGAAAACCACAATCAGACGTTCCTGCCACGCCGGTCATCCAGGTCATCGAACGCATGTTTTCGCTGATCGACGTGCTGGCTTCGCGCGAGGAAGCCATCTCGCTCAAGGAGATCAGCGAGAAGACCGGGCTGCACCCCTCGACCACGCACCGGATCCTCAACGACCTGGCCGTGGGCCGCTTCGTCGACCGGCCCGAGGCCGGCAGCTACCGCCTGGGCATGCGCCTGCTGGAACTGGGCAACCTGGTCAAGGGCCGCCTCAACGTGCGCGACGCCGCGCTCACGCCCATGCGCGAGCTGCACAAGCTCACACAGCAGCCGGTCAACCTCAGCATGCGGCAGGGCGACGAGATCGTCTACATCGAGCGCGCCTACAGCGAGCGCTCGGGCATGCAGGTGGTGCGCGCCATCGGCGGCCGCGCCCCGCTGCACCTGACCTCCACCGGCAAGCTCTTCCTGGCCGCCGACGACCCCCAGCGCGTGCGCAGCTACGCCACCCGCACCGGCCTGGCCGGCCACACCCGCAACAGCATCACCCAGCTGCCGCTGCTGGAGCGCGAACTGTCGAAGGCACGCCAGTACGGCATCGCGCGCGACAACGAGGAACTGGAACTGGGGGTGCGCTGCATGGCGGTGGGCATCTACGACGACCAGAGCAAGCTGGTCGCCGGCCTGTCGATCTCCGCCCCCGCCGACCGCCTGGACGAAGGCTGGCTGCCCAAGCTGCAAGCCACCGCCAGCGAGATCTCCAGCGCACTCGGCTACAACCAGAATGCGCCGACGGCGCCCTGAGGCGCCGTCGAATCCAACTCACCCGCACGAGCGAGTCCTGACTGTTCGTGGGACACCGCGGAACTGGCTTTGCCAGGCCGCCGGTGTCGCCCCCTGGGGGGAAGTCGAAGCGACACGAAGTGCGCGAGACCTCGGGGGGGAGCCAAGTGCTACCGCGGAACCGGCTTTGCCAGGCCGCCGGTGTCGCCCCCTGGGGGGAAGTCGAAGCGACACGAAGTGCGCGAGACCTCGGGGGTGGGTCCAGTGACACCGCGGAACTGGCTTTGCCAGGCCGCCGGTGTCGCCCCCTTGAGGGGGGAGGCGCAGCCACACGAAGTGGGCAAGCCTTCGGGGGTGGGTCAATCTCCGGCGATGTGCTGCGCAGCCGCCTGCATCGACGGCGACATCATGTGCTTGGCCTCGACCCAGCGGCGCACGCGCTCGGCATCGCCGATGCGGCTCAGCTTGCCGGCCGAATCCAGGAACACCATGATCAGCTTGCGGCCCGCGACACGGGTCTGCATCACCAGGCACTGGCCTGCCTCGGAGATGTAGCCGGTCTTCTGCAGGCCGATCTCCCATTCGGGGTTCTTCACCAGCCGGTTGGTGGTCGTGTACTGCAGCATGCGGTTGCCGACTTCGACCTGGTAGCCCGGCGAGGTCGACAGTTCGCGCACCGTGGCATCGGCCGAGGCCGCGTTGACCAGCAGCGCCAGGTCCTGCGCACTCGCCTGGTTGCGGCTCGACAGGCCCGTGGGCTCGACGTAACGGGTGTCCTTCATGCCGAGCATGCTGGCCTTGGCGTTCATCATGCTCACGAAGGTCGCCAAACCGCCCGGATAGGTGCGGCCCAGCGCATGCGCGGCGCGGTTCTCGCTGGACATCAGCGCCAGGTGCAGCAGTTCGCCGCGCGACAGGGTGGCGCCGATGCGCAGGCGCGAGCTGCTGCCCTTCTCGGTGTCGACGTCGTCCTGGGTGATGGTGATCAGCTCGTCCATCGGCAGGTGCGCCTCGCTCACCAGCAGGCCGGTCATGAGCTTGGTCAGCGACGCGATGGGCAGCACCGCATGGTCGTTCTTGCTGAACAGCACTTCACGCGTGTCCTGGTCGATCACCAGCGCGGCGCTCGACTTCAGGTCGAGGGCGTCGCCGGTGTGGTGCAGGCCCGCGAGCTGGCCGTAGGACAGGCGCGGCGCCGCTTCGGCCACGCGCACCACCGAACGACGCTGCACCGCCACCACCGTCTTGCCGTTCTGCTTGCGGATCGTGGCGACCACGTTCTTGCCGCCGCGCACGCTGCGCTCGGCCTTGGCGGGCACCGCCTTCGCATTGCGCTGGGGGGCCGCGGCGGCCTTGCGCTTGCTGGTGTCGGGAGCGGATTGGGTCTTCTTCGCGGCGACCGGGCGCTTGGCCGCGGCATGCGCCGCGGGCGCGATGAAGGCGGCCGCGCACAGGGCTGCCGTGACAAAACGAAGGGCCGCGCGGAAACGCTGGGGTGAAACTCGGTGGGAACGGGCTTCGGGCATCAAGGAATCTCCAGCGGCGACAAGGACCCGCAGTGTATCGAAATCAAAAAAAGCGCGCAATAACAGTTACTTGCGCCCTTTTCTTCACTCGAAACAAAAGGATCGCTTCACAACCTAACCTTGCGCCGCCACTCTCTCAGCTTGGCTCTGTAACTTGTTGAGCGCACTCAAATAAGCCTTGGCGGAAGCCACCACGATGTCGGGATCCGCCCCGACGCCGTTGACGACCCGTCCGGCGTTTTGCAGCCGAACCGTGACCTCCCCCTGACTTTCGGTCGATCCGCTGATCGCATTCACCGAATAAAGCACCATTTCCGCCCCGCTTTTCACGTGACTCTCGATGGCCTTGAGCGAGGCATCGACCGGGCCGTTGCCATCGGAGGTGCCGGTGACTTCCCGGCCTTGGACCGTGAAGACCACGCGCGCCTGCGGCCGCTCGCCGGTTTCGCTGTGCTGCGCCAGGGAGACGAAGCCGAACTGCTCACCAACGTTCGACCCCTCCTCGTCGCTGACGAGCGCGAGGATGTCTTCGTCAAAAATTTCGCTTTTCCGGTCGGCCAGCTCCTTGAAGCGGGCGAAGGCGGTGTTGATGTCGGCCTCGCTCTCCATGGTCACACCCAGTTCGACCAGGCGCTGCTTGAAGGCGTTGCGTCCGCTGAGCTTGCCCAGCACGATCTTGTTGTGGCTCCAGCCCACGTCCTCGGCCCGCATGATCTCGTAGGTGTCGCGCGCCTTGAGCACGCCGTCCTGGTGGATGCC
>Ga0182008_10000895_pt1 | contig 20715 bp, 22 predicted proteins | sample Sormic07211129_1_FD_120482 | JGI IMG/M metagenome (GOLD analysis project Ga0182008, IMG submission 120482) | Rhizosphere microbial communities from Sorghum bicolor, Mead, Nebraska, USA - 072115-129_1 metaG | ecosystem: Host-associated > Plants > Roots > Rhizosphere | place: USA: Nebraska...
CTCGCCCATATCCAGCACGAACACATCGCCGCCCTGCCCCATGGAGCCCGCCTGAATCACCAGTTGGGCGGCTTCCGGGATCGTCATGAAGTAGCGGGTGATTTTCGGGTGGGTGACCGTCAGCGGACCACCGGACTTGATCTGACTGTGAAACAGCGGGATCACCGAACCGGACGAGCCCAGCACGTTGCCGAAACGGACCATCGTGAAGCGGGTTTTGTTGACCCGGGAGACATTGGCCTTGTCGCCGAACAACACCGGCGCGACTTCACGACTCAACGCCTGAAGCGTGAGCTCCGCCAGCCGCTTGGTACTGCCCATTACATTGGTCGGACGGACGGCCTTGTCAGTCGAGATCAGCACAAAATTCGAAACGCCCGACTGCAGCGCCGCTTGCGCCGTATTCAGCGTACCGATTACATTATTCAGCACACCCTCGGCGATGTTGTGTTCAACCATCGGGACGTGTTTATACGCAGCTGCGTGGTAAACCGTATCGACCCTCCAGGTTTTCATCACGTCAAGCAGTTTGTCCTGATGCCGAATGGACCCCAGGATAGGCAACAACCTGACCGGAATAGACTCGCGGCAACCCCGCTGCTCCAACTCCGACAGGATGCTGTAGAGATTGAATTCACTGTGTTCGAACAGCAAAAGCGTGGTCGGCTGCAAAGAAAAGATCTGTCGGCACAACTCCGCACCGATCGATCCACCCGCTCCGGTGACCATTACGGTCTTGCCCCGGACGCAGCGTTCTAGCAGGTCCGGCTGAGCCGGTACCGAATCACGCCCCAGCAGATCGGCGATATCGACCTCCTGGATATCCTCGACCTTGACCCGGCCACTGGCCAAATCCGTGAAGTTGGGCACGCTGCGCACATGAAGGGGAAAGCCTTCCAGCAGATTGAGGATTTCCCTGCGGCGCGCCCGAGTCGATGAAGGCAGCGCCAGGAGAATCTCCTGCGCCCCAGTGACGTCGATCATCTGTTGAATGTGCTTTGGCTTGTAGACCTGAAGCCCCGAGATGGATCGGTCAGCAATACTGGAATCATCGTCGATGAAAGCGACAGGACGCATGACCCGCCCCATGCGCAATGCCGCGACAAGCTGGTTACCCGCGACACCCGCCCCGTAGATCGCCACTTTTGTCAGGCCATCATCCCGGCTGGCGAACGGCACATGTTGCGCTGCGGTGAACCAGTCACCCATGAAGTACTGGCGCATGCACAGCCGCAGCCCACCGATGATCACAAGACTCAACCACCAGTAGTTGAAAATGATCGAACGCGGGACGACAGCTTCATGATTGCTGTACCAGAAAACCACAAGCGCCAGGATCAGGGCAGAAAGACTGACGGCCTTGATGATCGCAATCAGCGCATCGTTGCCGAAATAGCGCATCACGGCGCGGTACATACCGAATCGTATGAAAAGAGGAACGGCGATGACGGGGGCGCAAGCGAAAAGCCAAAAATGAATCCGCAGCGGGTTGTACATATCGTCAATCCCGAGACGAACAATGAACGCCAGCCACAAAGCCATCCAGACCAGAAAAATGTCCGTAGCGACCTGGATGAGGCGCTTCTGCCGCCTCGGTAACCCCAACAAAAACGCTCGTATCTTATCCATAAACCTCAACCGGATGACCCTTTCCCTGACGACAATGTGTTGGCATTTTACGGGAATTCATGACGGTCGGACTCAAATGTATTGTGCGCTACGTTGAGGGGACGGGACGCTCCAACTCACCCGCGTGATACTTGATGGCAATCAGTAACAGGGGCACATAAGCAATCGTCAGAGCCGCTGCACCGTCGACATCAAAATACAGAACCGAAAAAGCCACGGGCAGCAACCAGAATACATTGATCAACAAGACTCCAAGCGTCACCGGGAGATGCTTGCCGTAGAGGCGAGAGGCGTACTGGTAAGCATGGCTTCGATGAGCCTCATAAACTTTGTCCCCCCGCACCAACCGTCGCAACAGCGTAAATGTCGCATCAACGATGAAAACGCCCAGTAGAATGTTCCAGACCCAGAACCACCTGGAATCAACACTAGCAGCCGCCAGCGAAATACCACCCAAAATGATGCCCAGGAATCCGCTGCCTGCATCGCCCATGAAAACTCGGGCGGGTGGAAAGTTCCAGATCAGAAAACCAGCGACTGCCAAGGATAGCAATAGCGGAGTCCAAATTAACGCTGACTGACCTTCAAGCGCGTAAAGCAGGCATGCCCCTGCGCAGGCACTGATCGCTTCAACACTGGCGATACCATCGATACCGTCCATGAAGTTGTAGAGGTTGAGCATCCACACCAGGTAGACCGCCGCAACGACGGCACCGCTCCAGCCCAGATGAACCGTCAGCCCGAACAGCCTGATCGTCTCGAAACCGTTAAGCCAGAATACCATCCAGGCTGCCGCACAGAAATGCCCCGCAAGCCGCCAGCGAGCGGCAATGTGGCCATGATCATCCATGAATCCGATAACCGCTACGACGACTCCCGCCGCCGCCATCCCGAGAAAGTTGGCAAGACTTGTCAGCGATTGCCCGTACAGAATGCAAAGCCCCAGAAGAAACACAATCACAATCGAAACTCCGCCGCCCCTCGGCGTCGCAACCAAGTGCGAACTACGAGCATTGGGAACATCCATCAGACTGCGAGCGAGCGCGTATTGACGCAAAAGAGCCGTGAGCACGAACGATGCGATACCCGCGCTAATGAAAAACCACCATAAATTCATACTCGACCGGGCTCCGAAAAAGTCGGCTAAATTGATAGAACACTGCGCTCAGCCCCCCGGAGAATGCTCTGTCAGGCTTCAACCTGATCTCGCCGGAGTACTCTCCTCCTTTGGAAGGTGACCTCAACAACGTAGGTGTTATTGGTCAGTGCCACCGGCACATGATTGCCTTTTGTGAACGGCCAGCCGCTCCTGCAATGACGGCCAAGGATAATGCCCCCTCGAGAGAACCTCCACACCTCCAAATCAAGCAGATCGAACCTGGTTGCTGTGCAAGCAAGTACAAAAAGCACCTGGCCGAAGATACAGAGACCGCCCATTGACCGTGCTCAGGCCAAGCCTGGCCAATCGCTCGCATAACGTGCCTTTCACCACTCATCGCCCCTCGCCTAAATGGGTGGCTGGCTTCATTCGACCGATGCTTGCTGGTATGATGTTGCGCGGTCCAGGCAGGCTGATTCGGAATTCCGAAAGAAATGGAGGTGCAAGCGTGTGTAAAGCCGAAAAAGCGATTATCAGCGAACGGCTGAAACAATCAAACTCAACTGCACCATGCACCACGTTTTCGGAGCATGATTCTTTTGCGGACATGGATATGTTTTCCTGATACCCCGGGCGACGTCAACACAACGGTATCAATAAAACACTTGGCAGGCCGTCCACATGCAAGGGCGACCTCTTTTTGAGAAACATGCAATCTGGCCTTTGGCCTCGGAATAAAACATTGTGTTCAGCATTTTTTTTAAAGAGCTATTCCAATACAAATTAGTGCTCAAGCAGTTGATTTGGCAACAATTGACAATGCGTTACAGAAGAACCGCCCTCGGTTTCTTCTGGACATTGTTAAACCCCCTACTGACCATGGTCGTGACCTCTATCGTATTCTCGATGATCATGAGATGGCCACTCAAGACGTTTGCAATCTTTCTGTTCTCGGGGCTCGTACCCTTCACGTTATTCTCGAACTGCCTGGCCCAAGGTATGCAGGCATTGCTGAACAACGAGTCATTGATCAAGAAGATCCACATACCAAAACAGATTTTCGTCATTTCCACTTCGATAAGCCTGCTAGTCGACGCTATTTTCAGCACGATCTGCCTGTTTATCATCGCCCTAGCCATCGGCGCTCCTTTTACTGCTTCGCTCTTTATCCTGCCTATAAACTTCCTGTTGCTGTTCACCTTTGCAGTGGGCCTGGGACTGGCATTGAGCATCGCGACCGTTTCATTCCGTGACCTGCCCAACATCGTGGGTGTGGTACTGCAAGCCCTTTACTACCTGACGCCGATCATCTACCCGCTCTCTTTCGTCCCGGAGACCTACAGATGGATCTTTGCGTTGAACCCGTTGACCCTGTTCATCGAAATCTTCCGACTGCCTATCTATGAAGGCTCCCTCGCCGGACCAGATGTTTATGCAAAGGTTGTGACACTGGCAATTCTCAGCTTGCTTTTTGGTATGTACATATTCAAAAAGCATGATCGATACATAGTATTCAAGTTGTGATCGATATGAACTCAAGTATCTCGATAAAAGATCTAAATCTAAACTTCCGTCTGTACCATGACAAAGGCCAGTCGCTGAAGGAATTCTTTGCTGGGTTGCTGAAGCGCCACAACAAAAGCAAATACACAGAATTCCGCGCACTGAAAAACTTCAATCTCGAGATCGTTCATGGCGACCGGATCGGGATTGTGGGTCACAATGGAGCAGGAAAAAGTACGCTGCTGAAAGCCATTTGCGGCATTTACTGCGCTACAGAGGGATCTGTAACGGTCAATGGCCGAATTGCCCCTCTGCTGGAAATTGGAGCAGGCTTCAACGTTGAGCTGAGCGGCCGTGAGAACATCTATCTCAACGGCGCAATTCTCGGCTACAGCAAGTCCATGCTCAAAAAGATCGAACCCGAGATCATTGAATTCACGGGTTTGGCCGAGTTCATTGACACCCCGGTGAAGTACTACTCCACAGGGATGTACATGCGCCTGGCTTTTGCTATCGCCACCGCCGTTCATCCAGACATTCTTATTCTCGATGAACTTTTTGCCGGTGGTGATGCAGAATTCATCGATAAGGCGCTGGCACGCATGCATGATTTCATTGATAGCTCTAGCATCATGGTATTCGTATCCCATCAGCCCGACCTGCTACGCAGGCTGTGCAATAGAGTTATCTGGATCGATCATGGCAGCATCGTCGAGGATGGTGAGCCAGATGTCGTTATTAACAAATATTTGAATAATCACGCGGGGTGATACTGTGGCAACGCAACTTTTTGTTCCAAACTTCCGAGTCGACGAATGCCTTGAAGGCATCCGCGAATGCCTGGAAAAAGGCTGGACCGGTCTGGGCTTCAAGACTGTCGAAATGGAAGAGGCCTGGAAAACCTACACAGGCCTGCCGCATGCGCATTTCCTGAGCTCCAACACGGTTGGTCTGCACTTGGCATTCCACATGATGAAGACGAAGTATGGCTGGGGCGACGATGCCGAAGTCATCACCACGCCGCTGACCTTCGTATCGACCAACCACGCGATCATACAAGCGGAACTCACTCCGGTTTTCGCTGATATCGACCAATACCTCTGCCTTGACCCGGTCGATGTAGAGCGCAAGATCACCGACAAGACCAAGGCAATCATCTTCGTCGGCCTGGGCGGTAACGTCGGCCAGTACGATAAAGTGCTCAAGCTGTGCAAGGATCGCGACATCAAGGTCGTTCTGGACGCCGCTCACATGGCGGGCACCCGCGTTGACGGCAAGCACGTCGGCCACGACGCGGACGTTACTGTATTCAGCTTCCAGGCCGTAAAAAACCTGGCAACCGCCGACTCCGGGATGATCTGCTTCCGCGACAAGGAAGACGACGAACGTGCACGCAAGCTGGCATGGCTCGGGATCAACAAGGACACATTTGCACGCACCGCCAGCCAGGGTGCCTACAAATGGAAGTACGACGTGGAAGAGCTGGGCTTCAAATATCACGGCAACTCCATCATGGCCGCCATCGGCCTGGTCTCCTTGAAGTACCTTGACCGCGACAACGCCTATCGCCGCCAACTGGCCGACTGGTATCTGGAAGCCTTGGAAGGCGAAACACTGATCGAGCCGGTTCTGGTTTCGCCAGGCTGCGAATCGTCCCGCCACCTGTTCCAGGTTCGCGTTGCAAAACGCGATGAAGTACTGATGGCCATGAATGAGCACGAGATCTACCCAGGCGTGCACTATCGCGACAACACCGAATACCGCCTGTACAGCTCGGGTGCCGGCAAATGCCCTGCCGCACACAAGGCCAGCAATGAGCTGATCTCTCTACCGATGCACATGGGCGTCACCAAGAATGACGTAGAGTTCATCGTAGAGACTCTGAAGAAAGTAGTCAGAACGGGTCTCTGACCATGAATCTCCGATGCAAATATTCAGCCGGTTACCGCATTGCGGTAACCGGATCAACCGGATATGTCGGAAGCAAATTTCTGGAGTCTTTCGAGACTTCAGATTTTGTTGAGACTGACTTTACTCAACTTCCAGCTGGCTCATTGATTGTTCATCTTGCGGCAAACATGAACAATACAGGCAGCGCACTTTCTGAAAACACCCTCATCGACACGCTGGTACTGGAACAGGTCAACGAAAAACATCGTGGCTTGATCTACGCTTCCACCAACAACGTCTACCCCTACGCCTTGAACTGCCGCACTGGCGATAAGCTGCGCTGCAACGATTATTACTCTGCCTCCAAGGTCTTCGGCGAAAAACTGTTTGAAGATCTGATCAGAGTACCCTTTGTCTCGGTAAGAATTGCCGATGTCTTTGGCGTAGGCCAGAAACACGGAAACTTCTTCAAGGCGATTGAGCAAGGCATCCGTCAAAAGAGCAGTCTGGCTCAGTACGGTGCAGGCCTCAAAAGACGCACGTATGTCCACATCACTGAACTGGTCCAATTACTGAAATGGATTGCGACAGACGGATTTGATCTGGCATCGACAACACGCGTTCTGAACACTGGCTACCCGGACTCTGCCAGCATTGCTGAAATCGTGGCGCTGGCAGCCGAATTGACCGGGCTGGAAGTCATCAACAAACACATAGAAACTGATTTGTCGGCTTTTGATGTCAGAACCATGCAGCCGACAATCCTGCCAGGCTATGCCCCTCAGTGGAGCTCTTTCAAAAGTGCTTTCGCTGGCTATGTCGAAGAAATCAATTTACAGGTTTAACATAGAACATGAATATTCTGATTACCGGTGCGGGCTCTGTAATGGGACAGAGCATTTACAAGGCCTTGGCATTTCACGATTTTGGCGAGCCTTTGAACATCCACTTCGCCAACAGTGAAGAGCTGGGTGCCGGGCGCTTTTTTTCCCTGCCCTCAGCACCTGTAGTCAAGACGCCTATATTTCCTCTCGCGGCATCCCCTGAGTATCACAGCCACCTGCGAAACTATGTAAAAGAGAACAACATTCAAATTGTGTTCTCCGGCACCCAGCACGAGTTGGCGGCGGTAGCCAACTATCGCGATGAAACATTGCGAGCCGCAACGCTCTCCTCAAGCATCACTGACATCTGCATGGACAAGGTCTCCACGTCAGCCGTGCTGGGACGTCATGGCATCAGAGTACCAAAGACCAGTTCGCTGAAGGAGTATCTGGAGTCCGGCAACATCTCCGGCCCCATTGTAATCAAACCGAATCATAGTTCCTCTTCTCGCAGCATCTATAAGGTTTCCGGGCTCGCTGAAGCCAAGAAGCTGATCGCGGAAGAAAACATCAAAGTTGATTCCTTTCTGGTCCAGGAACTGTTGACAGGTCATGAGTATACTTGCGGCTGCTACGTGGACCGTTACACCAAAGAAATCAACCATATCATTTTCAAGAGAACACTGACGCCGGACGGCGCCACCTCCTATGGTGAAATCGTCTTGGATGAAAGTATTTCCTCTTATCTGACCAATATCGGCAATGCATTGATTGACGAAGGCTTGGACTTTGGCCACTTCAACGTTCAGTTGATCCAGACAGAAACCGGCCCCGTATTATTTGAAATCAATGGTCGTCTAAGTTCCACCGAGGCCTCCAAGGCATACTACGGCTACAACTCGTGCGCAGCCTTTGTATACAACATCGTCAAACAAGAACCTTTCAATGGCTGGAAGATTGCCCAGTCTGGCCGATTCCTACGTTACTACGAAGAGCTGTACTTCGAATAATGAGCAGCCTCCCCTTGCTGTTACCTTATCGTGGAGAGTCCGTGTACATCATTGCCGATGTACACGCCAACCTCCCCGCCCTGCAAGCGGTATTGGACTCAATACCACTCTCGGCGGATATCGTTTGCGCTGGCGACCTCCTAGGCTACTACACCGAGCCGAACGAGGTTTGCCAGTTGCTACGAGAACGCAAAGTACATTGCATAAAAGGTAATCATGACAAATACGTACTGGGCGAACTCAGCTATTCCGATAGCCGAGAATCGAAGTACAGAATACAGAGCACTCGAGAGTCGCTGACCGATGAGAACCTGAAGTGGCTTTCCTCACTCCCGGACGCTCTGAAGCTGCGCTTCTCAACCGATGAAAAAAGCACACCTGTCGTTACAGCCATGTATGTAGCGCACGGAAGCCCACATAACGCTGAAGAGTACATCTACAAGGATACCGAGATAGGCTTTGCCTGGCCCGAAGCAATGGACTACCTGGTGCTCGGACACACGCACCACCCAATGCAACGGCCAGCCGGAGCCGGAATCATCGTCAACCCGGGATCTGTAGGCCAGGCTAGGGACAGAATTCCCGGAGCGTGTTACGCGTCTATCGATGCGCACTCAAGAACTGTAAAGTTCTTTAGAGCAAATTATGATATCGATGCCTATAAAAACAGACTTCGAGAAGCAGGCATTCAAGAAGCCATGATCGAAATCCTGTCAAGAACCGCGTAAAAACTTAGCATCTCAAGATAGCTTGGCCGAGGAGGAAGTTTATCCTTCCCGGCCAAGTCCCCATACAAGTCGCGATCCGCCTCGACCACACACTGCCCCATGAGCAGAATGTCACAGCCGAGAAACCGGCTTATACGGGAGCCACTTCCATCGCTTCCTCACTTTCCCTCTTGTTAACTTTCTTCTTGTACATCCTGATAAATGGATATTCCACCAACAAGGAAACAAGATAAGAAAGAAAAGTACAGATTGTTATCAGGATTATAGACAAGCCGTGCTCGGTAAATGTATCAGCCATCCACTTGAGCAAACCGCCACCGATGTATCTATTGGTTATCTCAAGGAACAATATATGGACCAGGTAAAGCGGATACGACAACCTGGCGAGCAACACAATGGGCTTTGCTTGTAGAGGCATCCAGTAAGTGCCGAGCACGAAACAAGCACCTATTGCACCCAAGAGCGTAGGCAGCCAGAGGGTATCTCGCGTTATCAGGAAGGGCTTCGCAAGAAACTCTGGTTTTCCATAGATATACACAAGAAAAAGAAAACTCAGAATAATTGCCGCCGAAATCCACCATGCGGATTGCGATCTTACATCACGGGTAAACCTCAAGTAAGCCGCCGCCAGGACACCGACCGCCAGTTCATCATATCGAGAATGGAACTGAATAAAATTTGCGAAGTACCAACTGGAATCATCGGGCGCAAAACCCGATGTCGTTGCCGCTCGTACTGCAATACCTGAAAGATAAGCAACGACCAGCGCAACCAGCATCGGCCATGGTTTTTTACCCGAAAGGTAAGAAACCAAGACAATCGCCAATGGGGCAATCAGATAGAACATCTCCTCAATGACCAGACTCCACGACCCACCAGGAATGTAAGCCTCATTGATATTGAAATAGCCCGGGAAGAAGTAAGGCCCCGTAGTCTGCAGAAACAGCATCCCCGAAATCATGCTTTTTACAGCTATAAGGTCGAACACCCCACCCGCTTTCAATACAAAACACAAAAGCATTATAAAATAATAAATTGGAAGTATTCGCAAAGCTCTCTTTTTGTAAAATTCGAGAAAATCGAAACGACCTGATGTCGTTTTATCGAGAATAATTCCACCGATCAAAAAACCACTTAGCACAAAAAAAATGTCTACGCCGACCCAGCCGACAGGAAACAAATGAAAGTGGTAAAGAACTACAAGCGCAACCGCCATCGCCCGTAGACAATCGACACCTGGATACGCACCCACACCGGTCAAATAACCCCAGTGCTCCTTGAGATAATCCATCGCAGACAATCCTCTTGCTTGGTTAAATAGTTTCTGAATTGTACCGTCGCGGTGGACGCCAGATGAACAAAACCCTCCATCTTCCGACGAAGCCCTGTCTTTGCAGGAGTGGTCGGGAGGGGCGATGTGTCACCGCCACGACCTTTATCCTGAATCCAAGCAAAAAGGCGGATACCTACCTAACGACAAGATCCTCGGCGAGCGGTTCATTTGGTCCAATACATACAGGCGCATAAAAATCCCGACATCCTACCCACTAAAACTGTCAGCATTCTGTCGGGACCCGGCGTTGCCAGACAGCTGATCGCAGCGTCTTGGTTCGACTACCCCAAAGCATCAATCTTGCGACGAAGATCCTGAATGACGGCATCAAGCTCATAAACCAGAAAGTTGACTGGCGTCATAATCCCGTCAACACTGAAAATACTTCCGTCTTTTCTCGTAGTGGTCACTACACGCTTCGCAGTACGGAGTTCTGACTCATCCACTTCTCTTGCTAAAAGATAGGCGATCTGATTATTGATGTGTTGGAGTTGCTGCCCAACAAATGCAAACGGGTCATCCTTAGTCCCGACCGGACCTGTTTCAGGACGCAAAGGACACGGTTTGACCGCTTCCAGGGAATAGGCGATCTGATCCACCACATTCATTTTCGAGGAGCGCGCCAAAAATTTCTCTTCATCAGAAGAGTCCACATATTCTGGAAAGTAGAAATAGGAAACAGACAAGGTTTTGAATTCAATACCGATTTCACTGTTCGCAGAGTATCTCAGTCCCCAATGCGGGCAACTGGGTGATGCATACTCGTGCTTTGCCATTGCATCTGTTTCCGAATCGGAGGAGAAGAACCGAAACGTATGTTCGTTGAAACATATGTTGTTATTGTGAAATGGATTGGCCAGGTTAGCCGTAGTTGTAAAATAGGGAACAACGATCTTGAGTTGACCCGCTGGCTTCAAAACCCGATAGCACTCCTCCATAACATGAAGAAACCCTTCGATCGTCAAATGCTCTAGAGTATGCGATGAAAAAATGAAATCGACACTGCTGTCCTCAAACGGAAGGCGTTCCTTATTGAGATCAAGCGTGATATCGGCATCGCTCATCGCAGAAAAATCGATGCCAATAGCCCCGGTGATTTTTTTCCTTCCACAGCCAATATCAAGAACTACCATAAATAAAACCTACTCATATCTAATATGATTCTAAGCGCTACACACGTAGATCACGATGCCAGCACCTACCTTACACACCCGAATCACCAGGCGCCCTTGACAGAGTTTATTTCATCTTACCAGTGACACCAGCTATTCCATCTCGCGTACCACGGAGCATCATCTTAACGCACGCCATTCGATCCGAAGAAAAAATACCAAAAAAAACCAGCGCTCTCAGGCATCGTACAAAATCGGCTATTTTCCAACGAAGCGGCATATAGGATCTTTTCTGAAGCAGAATGCTATTGCGGAACATATAGTAATAACGGAAAGGTGAATGGTACGGAACGGTTCGCCAACGAAGAAACCAGAATCTGACTCTTCGATCACCCAACGAATGCAGCATGATTGCATCGTTTACGCCAAACAGCTTGAGCCCCATAGACTTCGCGCGCATGCACCATTCAGTGTCAACATGATCGATAAACAGGCTCGCGTCCACGCCTCCAACCTTGGCAATTGCCGAAAGGGGAATCAGTGATCCGGAGGAAATTAGAAAGTCTGCCTCTACGACTTTGCTGTCAGGGGCACAATCTATTCGAGAAAAACCGAAATACCCGATGCGTACAAAACTGGACAATCTGCCGCCGTCGAAGTCTTTGTAACCTGGCGCCACCGCTGCCAAACAAACACCCGATGATTCCAACGCCCTCGCTGCCGAAAGCAGCTTCACAACCATATTCTTCTCGGGACAGCTATCCTGATCAAACAGTACGACGTAGGCTGCACCGGAAGTCTTGGCATATTCAATACCAACGTTTTGCGCGTGACCGATACCCAGATTTTCACCGAGACCGAGAACAACAGGCCTGTTTTCAATGTTTAACTTGCTGACAAAAAGCTCCATCGAATCCGATGAGCCATTGTCCACAATAACGATGCTATCGACCTGTGCGCTTAACGACTCGACCAAATTCATCAAGTTGCCCAGATCTGGAAAGAACGTAATAATCACTGCACATACAGATGGGACTTGATTTTTCATATAAAACTCGACTGCTCATGCCCATTTATATAGTTACGGAACGTCAAACTACACGACCTCAATCCTGGAACCCCGCATTTAGCGCAAACGTCTCCATATAGCCGCAAAAATCGATAGAACTCCGCCTGAAGCATAACGACGTCGCAAACGAAAGAAAAAACCTGTTGATTGATTGGTGCTCAAGTAGTGGGACCGGACCAGTGATCGATCAGGCGCAACAGTCATTGTCTCAAGCCTCTCAAGCAAAGGATATACTACAGAGTCCCAGCGAAAGCCTTTCGAATAGTTACGAACATTTTCCTGGTATTTTTGACGCCCGCTTTTATCAGTCATCAAGACCGTTATAGCCTGAACCCAGCCCTCAAGGTCTTCAAAACCGACGGATATTCCCGTCCCTTGGGGAATCAGAGAATCACCAAACACATCGCCTTGTGTCGCGATGATCGGCAAGTCGCACCAGAGATAATCCAGCATCCGGGTTCGAAACGAGAAGCGCGTTTCAGGGTTATCAAAGTGAGAGCTTATACCGGCATCTGCATCAAGTAGAAAATTATGGCGATCGTCATAGTCCACCCAGCCAAAATTGAAGTGGACAAATTTATCGATCAACCCGAGCTCGGTGGCCAGATTGACCGCACAAGCACACATATCATGCTGGGCAATACTGGCATTTGGATGTTTAACCCCAATGAACACGAGATGCACTCGTGCACCTTCCGAAACCAGATGATGGACGGCCTTGATGGGCGTCAATGGATCAAACCATTGATACACCCCCCCCCCCCATACAAGAACAAAATCATCTGCAGGGATATTAAAGATTGAGCGTATCGCTCGCCGGGTCGCCGCCGGCCGCTGCGACGACAATCCAAATGGCAGCAGCGATATCAGGTCGGAAACATCGGCATGACTCGCCTGTGGCCAACGATCTGCGTTGACTCGTCCGGCCAATGTCAGTGCACCCAGCCAGAATTCACGCTGTTTTTCACTGGCACAAAGGAAATGATCTCCGTACACGAGTTGCTCAAGCAGCACATCGCATAAAAAACTACTGGTCATTCCTCTTACATCAAGGCTTACACCCTCGGAGGCCTGATGATATTCAAGTGGGATCGGGCAATAAAGGTCTACCACAAGGCAACCTTTTGATTCCTTTAAAAAAGGATGTGATCTTAAAGCGTCACCTTGAACTATCAGAAAATCCGCAGTTTCTGCTGTCGACTTGAAGTCCGCGTCCGAGAATTTTTTCGTCTCGAACAACACATCAACCAACGGCTGAACTTTCGGTGCATAAACTTTAACGTCAAAGTTTTGTGAAAGAACTTTTGCCATTTCCACACATCTGATTGCCGGCCCAGCCATTTTTAGCCCGACGACATCATTACAGACGATCAAAACAGTTTTTTTCCTCACATCATGCCCGCCTTCAGGAGGTACAAACCGGCAGCGATCAGCGCAACAAAAGCAAACGCTTTTATCAGCATTCGAACAGGAGCCCTGCTCAAGAGCGACTTAAATTTTCCTTTCAATACAAATCCATATATCGAAGTCACTGTAGCGCCTTCCATTCTCTTGGCGACGCGTGACATGCCGCTCAGATGGAAGTGCTTTACATACTTGAATCTAACTCTGGAAGACATCAAGCGTTCAGTATTATGAGAAACCCTGTCGAGGGCCTCGCGCCAGGCTGGAATAATCGACTCATGCGAATGGTTCAATTCGACATATTTGAAGGATTCTTCCTTTATCGTCTCGCGTAATTGAGGATTATCAACAAGACGTTTGATAGCCTCCACCCAGTCGGCGACATTATTATTAACCAACAGACCGGAGCGCTCCGACACTACGCACTCGACATAGGGCGTCGTATTGCTATAGATGGCGGATATCCCGCAGCCACCGTACTCTCTGAACTTATTGTTCGTCTTGGAAGCGTTGAACTGGCTTTCCATCAACGGCGCCAACCCGACACTCCAGTTTCGCGCCATTTTGAATTCAAGAAACTGGGAATAGTCGGAAAAGCCGGGGAACCACTGTACATTATTCAAGCTGCGCAATTCATCGGAAACACCACCGATGAACTCAAAGCGGATTTCCGGTCGCTCTTTCCCTAACTGCTCAACCACCTCCTGAAGCAGCGCAAACTCTTCTTCCTTATAGCCACCGGCGTACCCGACCACTGCGTTTCTCGCCGGTTTTACTGCAAGTTTTTTTGAAATCTTACGGATCAGCGAAGTGTCAAAAGGGACAGGTAACAACTCACACTTCACATCGGGGAATCTTCGATTGATAAATTCGGCAAATGTTTTGTTGTGCGTAATCACGAAACTGGCATTCTCAACAAAAGCGTCGAGCGAAATGACTACCTCTGCCGATTTGTAATAGCGTGCCAACTCTCCCGAGCCAGTGATTTTCCAGAAATTGTCATCTAGGTAATACGCATAGGGAATGCCATGCTCACGTAAGTAAACCGGTAACCAGGCGTATCTTGGATCACAACTTCGGCAAAAAATGTTGACACCGCTGACAAGGGATGACCAGCCAACAGTGCTTAGCAGTCGGGTATCGCAACTACCATCACCACTCACATCATTCAGCAGGCGCGATACAATCCTTGTGGTCGAAATATCACCTTCAATCCAGAAATTTATTTTGCTGAATGACATACATAATCCATAGTAGTAAAAATAGTCTAAACCGTTAATCCGAAGTATCCCGCCGCGCGCCGTGAGACTCAATCAAAGTTTCATATTCAAAACATTCCGTCATCAATCGTGCGTTACATCTATAGAGCGCCATTCGCGCCTGCGGCACCGAAGAATGAGAATCCAGAATCTTCAGGGTTTCAGGCACGGTGCTTTACCAATGTTTCCTGATAGTGAATGGCCGTCTGACGCATGGCTCGATCCGAGTGTATCGGTGGAGTCCAGCCCAATAACTCATAGTTCTTGGAGATGTCAACCTGCAGAGAGCCGCAGACTCGGCTTGCAATCGCTTGCTTGCCCAGCAGCGTCGCCATAGAGAGTATCAGCCACTCTGGTAAGGCAATCAGCCGGGATCGCTTATCCAGAGCATTTGCCAGGCTGTTCAATAACTGAGGTGTGGAGAGGTCCCGACCATCGCTAACCAGAAATGTCTGATTGGCTGCTGCAGGATGATTGACACACGTGACGATAAAGTCCACCAGGTTACCAAGCGCAACCAGACTCCGCTGGTTGCGTATGCCACCTAACGGCAGCGGAACCCCTCTGTCGAGCCAGCGCAACATGTTCAGAAAATTGGCTTTGACTCCAGGTCCATAGACCAGTGGAGGACGAATGATCACAAGCTCCATTGAAGTCTCGAGTGCCAGTTGCTTCAGTGCTTGCTCGGCCTCGTACTTGGAGACCCCATAAGGGTCTTGGGGAGCAGGCATATCATCCGCGCTGAACGGTTTCTCAGGGAGCGTGCTTTCCCCATTGACCTTGATCGAACTGATAAAAATGAAGCGCCGCACCCCTGCCTCTGCTGCCTGCTTCGCCAGTCGCAAGGTCCCTTCCACATTGACCTTGCGATACTCAGCGAGGGCGTCCTCGGCAAGCTCATTCATCACATGCACTCGCGCGGCCGAATGAACAACTACATCCACGCCATTCAAATCAGGCCGGTGACTCGGGTTATCCATGTCAAAAGACACAGTAGGGCATAATCCCTGCAATTGGGTAGCACGGCGCGTGGCAGCGATAGGAGTGTATTTTTTATCGAGCAACAGGCGCATGACCAGCCGCTGCCCGACAAAACCGCTGGCACCGGACACAAAAATGCTCGGTTTTGGCACGATGCTCAAGACTTGCTCCCCAACAATGCGCTGGCCCAACAGATAAAGAAGAAGAAGACCTTATCCCTTACCCGACGCCTGCATTGCCACGCCCTGAAGGAAAGTTTGACCAGCTGCATCCCACGCAACTGCCTACCACTGATGAATGATGACGCCCGCTCTGGCGTCACCAACGTTGCGATGAGTTCAACCTGGCTGAACCACCAGCCGTCATGGATGGTTTTATAGCGGGTAATCAATGGACGAAGACCAGTATTGGCGCCAACTTGATTACGCTCGTGCTGGCGATAATCCATAGATGCCCCTGGATCGATATACCAGCGATAACCGTTGCTTCGTGCATAGGCGTAGCAATACCAGTCGTGCAGGCTGACGCCTTGCAGTTGCTGCCAGTTCGCAAGCATTGATGCCTTTAACGAGCCCGCCAGAGCGTTACTCATCACGTAAGTACAACCCGGCCCGGCAGCCTCGAACAAATAGTCCAGATCGACCTGGGGCTGCGCTTTGTCCAGAAGGACAGTCTTGCCATCAGGCCAGAATGCAGTGACGTTACTGGAGTACGCATCAACGCGTTGTTCTGCAATGCTTTGAGTTGCACGAAGCAGCTTGTTCGAATGCCAGACATCATCCTGATCCGAAAAAGCAATGAAGTCGAAGTTATCGAAGTCGACATCACGGATCAGTCTGAAGAAGTTGCGCGATGCACCGCCAAATTGTCCGGATTCAGGGAGGATCACCACACCGGAGTGCTCAGCGGCGTATGCTCGGCACAGCGCTTCCGTACCGTCTGAAGAGGGATCAATACTGATGTAGACAGTTACATTAACTGCTGATTGATTGAGGATTGAGGAAAGTTGCTCCTCAATCCACGGTGTTCCATTGTAGGCAGCCAGTAAAACTGCAACCTTCGGATGTTCTACTGGCATGCCGTTCCTGCTTGCACGATTGAACGCTTTGTTTGAATACCGAACTCTCCAGACTCAGAAAGAAGTCGAATCCAACAGTTTTTTCAGGTATTGCCCGTAGCCTGTCTTCTTGAGAGCTTCTGCCTGCTCGCTCAACTGCTCCGCCGTAATCCAGCCATTGTTGTATGCAATTTCTTCCAAGCACGCCACCTTCAAACCCTGGCGGTGTTCGATGGTGTGCACGAAGTGGCTCGCCTCCAGCAGCGAGTCGTGAGTACCGGTATCCAGCCACGCAAAGCCTCGACCGAGCATTTCAACATTGAGGGTTTGTTGCTTGAGATAGGCACGGTTAACGTCTGTAATTTCCAGCTCGCCTCGCTCGGACGGCTTGATCCCCTTAGCAATATCGACTACCTGGTTATCATAGAAATAAAGACCGGTGACGGCGTAACTGGATTTAGGCTTGAGCGGTTTTTCTTCAATGCTCAATGCCCGACCAGACGCATCGAACTCAACAACGCCGAAACGCTCAGGATCAGAAACGTGATAACCGAACACCGTCGCGCCTCGCTCCTGATTGCTGGCGGAACGCAAGTTATCGGAGAAATGCTGACCGTAAAATATGTTGTCGCCGAGGATCAAACAGCACGGATCCTTACCGATGAATTCCTCACCGATAATGAAGGCCTGAGCCAAACCATCAGGACTTGGCTGTTCGGCATAGGTCAGCTGAATACCGTAGCGGCTGCCATCACCGAGCAGCTTGCGAAAGTTTGGCAAATCTTCAGGGGTAGAAATGATCAGGATTTCTCGCATACCTGCGAGCATGAGCACGGACAACGGATAAAAAATCATCGGTTTGTCATAGATCGGCAACATTTGCTTGGAAACCCCCAACGTCAATGGGTGCAAGCGTGTTCCCGAACCACCGGCCAGAATAATTCCCTTACGATTTGTCTTGATCATTTATTAAAAATTTCCATCAGCATTCTGTTTACGCCGCTTTGCCATTCCGGCAAGCAAAGGGCAAAATTATTTCGCAGCTTCTGAGTGTCCAGACGTGAATTCAAGGGACGACGGGCCGGAGTTGGGTACGCTGCCGACTCGATCGGATTCACTTCAGTCACATTCAATTGCTCGCCAATCTTGCGCGCAAACTCTATGACATGTGAAGCATAGCCGTGCCAGGAAACTTCACCACCAGCAACCAGATGGTAGATGCCCGCCAAATCGAGACTTTGCGTCACTTTCAAAATGGCGTGGGCAGTGACATCAGCAATCAGGTCAGCACCGGTTGGTGCACCCACCTGATCGAAAATCACATTTAACGCTTCACGCTCTTTGGCCAGACGCAACATGGTTTTCGCGAAGTTGTTGCCTCTGACGGAATAGACCCAGCTCGTACGAAAGATCAAGTGCGAACAGCCGGAAGCAACAATTGCCTCTTCGCCGGCGCGCTTGCTGATTCCGTATTGATTAAGGGGCGCAACAGGGTCGTCTTCTCTCCAAGGAGCATCTCCCTCACCACTGAACACATAATCAGTAGAGAAGTGAACCAGCAAGGCATTCAGAGCAAATGCTTCATCCGCCATGACGGCGACTGCCTGGGTATTGATCAGGTCAGCGAGTTCCTTTTCGGACTCTGCTTTATCGACGGCATTGTAGGCGGCAGCGTTGACTATCACATTCGGCTTCAGATGACGGATTGTTGCGCACAACACCTCAAGATCTGACAGGTCACCCTGCAGGCCGTTGAGCAGGTGGCGATCCAGCGAGATGACTTCACCTAGCGGCGCCAGAGAGCGCTGCAGCTCCCAACCCACCTGACCATTTTTTCCAAGAAGAAGGATTCTCATGCTTTATTGGAGCGATCGCTGTAGTTCTGTTCAATCCACTGCTGATAGCTGCCGCTCTTCACATGCTCGACCCACTGCGCGTTGTTCAAATACCATTCCACCGTCTTGCGAATACCGGTCTCGAAGGTTTCTTCCGGCGCCCAGCCGAGTTCACGCTGAATCTTGCTCGCATCGATCGCATAACGCTGATCATGTCCCGGACGATCCTGAACATAAGTAATCAAGCTTGCGTGTGGACGATGGGCAGAATCCGGGCGGAGCTCATCAAGCAGCGCGCAAAGTGTTTGAACCACTTCAATGTTTTGCTTTTCGTTGTGCCCGCCAATGTTGTATGTCTCACCAGCAACACCTTCGGTAACAACTTTGTACAGCGCACGCGCATGATCTTCTACGTACAACCAGTCACGCACTTGATTGCCTTTGCCGTAAACCGGCAGCGATTTGCCTTCCAGTGCATTGAGAATGATCAGCGGGATCAACTTCTCAGGAAAGTGGCATGGACCATAGTTGTTCGAGCAGTTGGTGACCAGCGTCGGCAGACCGTAAGTACGGGCCCAGGCACGAACCAGGTGGTCGGAGCTGGCCTTGCTCGCTGAATATGGCGAGCTTGGCTGATAAGGTGTGGTTTCAGTGAACAGATCTTCCGGACCTTCGAGGTCACCGTACACTTCATCAGTGGAAATGTGGTGAAAGCGGAAAGCGGTTTTGCGGGTCTCGTCCAGAGCAGACCAGTAGTGGCGTGCAGCTTCCAGCAGCGTGTAAGTGCCGATGATGTTGGTCTGGATGAACTCGGACGGGCCGGAAATCGAGCGATCAACGTGAGACTCAGCGGCCAGATGCATGATCGAATCAGGCTGGTGCTCACGAAGAACCCGATCGATCTGCTCACGATCGCAGATATCAACGCGTTCAAATACATATCGCGGATCTTGGCTTACTTCGGCCAAAGACTCCAGATTACCGGCGTAAGTCAGCTTATCGACGTTTACGACAGAGTCGGTGGTCTTGGAAATGATGTGACGGATGACTGCCGAGCCAATAAACCCGGCACCGCCGGTAACTAGAATTTTCACGCGAAACCATACCCTTGAGCTGCGGACAGTGCCACCAAAGAGCGCTGTCTAATCCATAGATGCAAAAGCTGCAAGCCAGCTTCTGTCAGAGCCAGTCTGAATCGATATGGCAAAAATGCCACTACCGAACAAGAGCTGCATTTTACAGATTAATGGACGTTTTACTAATGGATATTGACAAGTAGCGATGCAAATTCGATGGATGCCCTGCGCCTGCTCTTATACAAGTCGCTTGCGTGAGGTTCTGGACGATCGCCCCAGAAACCAGCCCAGTACCGGCCCGACAAGCATTCCAATCAGCAACACGAGAACCATTACCAGAGAGACTGGCAGCTGCGGCCCCGCCAAACCAAGGAACATCAATGAAATGGACTGCTGGTTCTCCAGCACAAACGCCAGGATCACCAGCATCAACAAAAGAATGAAAACGCCAAGAAGCATGCGCTTGAGATTACGCATGGGCAACTCCCCAAAAAGTCGTGGCCGTCAAACCCCCTCCTCCTCTTCTTCATTCACGCGATCGCGCAATTCCTTGCCTGGCTTGAAATGCGGAACGAATTTCCCATCCAGACTGACGGATTGACCGGTCTTTGGATTACGACCGACGCGCGGCGCACGATAGTGCAAGGAAAAGCTGCCAAAACCACGGATCTCGATGCGATCGCCGGTGGCCAGGCATTGGGACATTTGCTCAAGCATAGTCTTGATGGCCAACTCCACATCTTTGGATGAGAGCAGCCCTTGATGGGTGACAATTCGTTCGATCAACTCCGACTTCGTCATATTTTTCCCTTCTTTTTCAAGCAGCTAGGTCAGCGCTTGAAAGGTTTTAGCACGCCCGGAAGATTTTGAACAGCCCAGGACTTGACATATCTTTCAACTCGCTAC
>Ga0182008_10000897_pt1 | contig 20708 bp, 16 predicted proteins | sample Sormic07211129_1_FD_120482 | JGI IMG/M metagenome (GOLD analysis project Ga0182008, IMG submission 120482) | Rhizosphere microbial communities from Sorghum bicolor, Mead, Nebraska, USA - 072115-129_1 metaG | ecosystem: Host-associated > Plants > Roots > Rhizosphere | place: USA: Nebraska...
CTCCAGAACAGAATAGCAAACCGGCAGGTTGGTTCCATAAAATTGATAGGGATTTGGTGTCTCGACAATAAGTCTCATGATATCATCCTTGCTATCGCTTTTTTTCAATCATTTTTAATAGCCCCGGGCCAGTGCGTTAATATTTATTTTTTGTACTTTTGAAGCGATCAAGGCTACATCTGCACAGTCGAACAGATTATTCGCATCTGCAAGGAAATAGCGTGAGGTTCATCAAGCATTTGTAGCCATTTTTAGTCTGATCTCTTACCCCTGCGATTTTCATAGATTGTGTAAAGCCATGTTTTTGAGGACAGTACTGCCGCTGTTCTCTGGTCAAATACCCTTTTTCGTTTCAAAACAACAGTTACAGATGCCTGGTACCGGTGTTTAAACCCTACCATTGCCCTCAAAGCAACATAATTCATCACCTCGATCTGGTTATTAGCCAAACTACTTTTCCGCCTACCGATATTTTCATAGCTTTTAATACCTTTGATTATCGGCAGAACAGCACCTAAAAGTTGGAAAGACTGTAATATTCTCTGTTTTCGACGATCTGCCCTGGTAATATGTTTCCAAAAAACCCGGCTAACCGTTATTTCGCCGAGCGAATCATTGGTTCGATCAAAAGCTGATGATGCCGCCATTTCCCTGAATTTTCTATGCGCACTTAACTTTGTTTTCTCCTCTAAGTTCAGATAGCTGAAATCTGCGGAACATGTTTCAACAAAAGTCATCTTCAGATCAATATGAGGGGTACACAGCTCTTTAAAATAACCTTTTGAGTGCTCTCCGAATCGGTTCTTATTATCGATCAGTACATAGGATGCGGCTCGGGCATCATATGAATTTCCTGACTTAAGATCTGTCCACCAACTGTGGGGGCTTAATTTATCGGTAGTAGGATCTATCCAAATCAAAACCACAGCCCCCGGATATTTATCCCAGCGTGGTCTATGTGTCTTAATATAATCAGGGCCTAAGAGAATCTGCAATTTATCCGGACGTTTTACACTAGTTCTCAAGTAGGATTTTCCTGTTTTAATTTGGACATAAACTACCTCACCGGTTATTTCTCCGTTTTTACTCAGGAATATGATGCCATCGATTCCATCATCATTGGACGCAGCCATTTCTTGGAAGCGGCATTCCCAGTATTCCTCTACGAACTGGCGCACAATACGTAGCCCGATTAATTCAGTTTTTGATCTAGTATTACTCAATATTCAATTTTCTTATGTCGTTCGGAAAGCCGTAATATATATTTTAGTCGCTTACCATTGCCTGGGATGCAGTCCTAGGATCTGTTGTTTTCTTCATCTTTTACTTAGCCCCAATTTTCTTATCCAGATCAAATTTATATCATTTTAACGGGTTCAAATTTATTTAGATACACCTATTCTTTGCGTTGATGGGGCATTTAAAATCAGTTTTTAGTTTCAAAAATAGTAAATCAAATCAGTTATACCACGATAATTCTACACAGAAATTCATAATTCATTAAACATTACCCTGCAATATAATTATGTTTATAATTCTAAACTATAGCTACATAATAACCATGATAAACCCTCATCCGAGAATAATCACACTGCGAAGGAAGTGAAAATAAGATTAATTAATATCTTTGATTCGCTCGGATAAATTACCTTGATAAATCAACCTCTCACCACTCAATAAATGGACAATATTCACTTCTTCTCGAGGTACACCAGCCCCGAAAATTTCGCAACAAACAATACATTACTCTTACTTAGTAGAATCAACCTGATTGATAGAAGATTTTTTGAAAGGCTTCTCAATGCACTTACCGATTCAACAGATCTTTTCATCGGACCATCGTTTTCTCAGCAAAAGTCTGCTGGAGGTAAAGGCATTCCTGACGGCATAATAGAACAGCAAAGTTTCAAACTTGTACTTGAAACGAAGTTGTGGGACAGAAATTTCTGGGGTAAAGAAGAATATGTATCTCATTTCAACAATGAAAAAATTAGGATATTGCTAACACTCTCCAAAAGCGGTATCAGAGAAAAACGTAGACACGACTTTATTTACAAACTTAATCAGTATGACAATGAGTTAAAGGCCCTGGGAAAAACCCACTATTCTGATCATACATTTTATAGTTTGATCAAGACAATTAGGGAGGTCATAGTAGAGACCAATACTCGCCACAAACTTGAACTTGAAGAATTCATAAATGACTATGAAGGCTATGTTATTGATGCAGGCCTTCTCGATGATACGCATTTAAGAATGCATGTTCCGGCTATAAATAATTCTGAATCGGATAACATAAAATACAAACTCTACTATAACCGTCCGTACAAAAATGAAAGTAATCACAGATTTATCGGTCTTTATAAGAATAAGGCAGTTAGGTATATTGGGGAGACAAGATGTATAGTTATTCCTAGGATAATGGCATCGGGTATTATAGAATATGATGTATTAAAAGGTGACTTGACTGATGAAATGAAACACCGGCTGAACCAATTCTTCGAAGAACAAGGCTGGGGAAACAAAGGAGAAGTAAAGTTCCATTTATTCGATGAGATATTTCAGACACGATTCATTAAAGCATCAAGCCATGGAATAATGGGACCAAGGCATTTTTATCTCCGTGATCATATCGATGAATTTCCGGTTTCATTCGACGCTAAGTGGCTAGCAGAAAGATTATATGGCAAAACCTGGGAATAAGGTATTATAATTACCATTGCTATCCTCACCTCCTCAAACTTTATTTTAAATCTCCCTGTAATAAGGTTTAGATCATACAAGCCCGCTGGAATGTATAGATACATATAAACAACTCGTATATGGCAGTTCTGCCGTTAAACATTTTAGCCCCTCTACCTTTTTATCGCATGATCTCATAAGGAAACTAATTCCGGCCGATCCATCATTCAACAGTAGGAAGAATGAAAAAACTGCCCAGGATTGAAAATTACTTCTAAACTTATACCCATTTAGTTTTATGTTAATAAATAATATTTCGGTTAGAATTTAATTAACCGCTTATTTAAAATTATTATCTATTTTCCGGAACATTAGTAGCTAACAAACTATACCTAGTTGATGTTATTATTCTGATTATTTTTGCATTTAAAGCTTCTTATTAAAATGGCGGATTATCATCAAATTCAGTTGTTGCCTGGATCGGTTGGGCATAGCTGATTTCGATCTGATTCAAAGCCCTCAGCATAATGTGTCCGATTGGTTTAGCATGTACACTCACTTCATTGGAAATCCGGTTTGGTCTTCTGAAACTTGGGCTATAGGTCAATACCCCAATATCTGCAAGACGGTATTCCATAACCCTATGACTTACACCAAAATAGTTGCTTAAATGATCGATGGTCAGTAGAAATTCTGTCCAGTTCCCTGGATCATTGTTTACGTATACGTGATTTGGCCTACGCCTTTCTCTTTGGCGCTGGCATTCAATTAAGCGCACAACGGTATTGAGTTTTGGCATCATCAAAGAGGCCGCAAATTTATTGGCCTGCCACTCTATCCAATTACGGTCATTGACCAGTGCATGTTTTCCGGTAAGGGAATTATAAATGGAATCGGATTGGCTGTCATAAACAGACTGTTCTATAGAAAGATGCCTGTGCAGGAAGTAATGTGCAACTTCATGCGCTAGTACGAAAGCAAAACGCTCGGTTCCGTAGATGCTGGAATCAATGATGATTTTCTTTTCCTTTCCGATGCACATGCCCAGTATCTCACGGTTTTTGGGTTGTTCGATGTATTTAACCGATATGTCCAGCTCATGTTTTGTCTTCAGATATTCCATAAAGCTTTCCGCATGCACGCCAAGGTGGCTTTTCCGTATGTTTGGATTGAAATCGTCCAACAGATTTTCAGCCATTCTTTCAATTAGTTCTCCCGATAAACGTTCTACACCTGTAATTTCGGAACTTTCAACAGCGCTTCCTGAAAGATTACCCATTAAGGCATGGCGAATAAACTTTTCAATTACTTCCGGCCATTCGATGTCTTCTACATGCTGATCGATGCCAAGATTGCTAAGTTCATTGAGGAAGTTTAATTTTTCCAACTGGGCTGCAATTTGTGCAAAATCGGTATCAATCAATGAATTTTTCCGTTTTCTGGAATTGTATATTTTGGTATTGAATGTATCTCCCTCAATTTTTATCCAAACGATTTTATTGGCCTTAACCAGCTTTGCAGCTCTACGCTGTAAATTGGTGGTGCTGATGAAGATGGGGTTAAGGTTGAGTCCGCCGACGGACTGCATATTTTGAATAAATTCTGCAACATCATTTCCGGGAATGGATGTTTTATAGTCCTTCAATTCGATCACAAAAATCAAGAAGGGGTTCTCATCAGGTGTTCTGCGCACCTCTACGCTCATATCAAACTCGATCAATTCATCGAGAATATTGGATTTATATTTTGGTTTGGCTAAGAACGTGCAGCATTTAGCCAGTACACCAAAACGTCCATCCTCAAATGCGGTTTTTACCAACTGAAATCCCTTTTTCTCAAATGCGTTTCCCCTGCCGACCGTGTTGCTATTATTCATGTACTTAACTTACTGATTACGAAGGCTAAGATAGGAAAGAGTTTTTACGATTATTTTTCGAGTTACTAGCTATTTGTTAACAAAATGAGGTATAATACGACATCGACTAAGCTTTTTGCAAACCAAGTGACGATCGTTTATTGCTAAAATCATCTATTGCTTTTCTTGATAAACTCGGTTAGGTTATCAATCAATGAAAGAATGATATCTGATTCCTTTAGATCATCCCATTGAATGTTACCATTCATGACCTCGAAATATACATAGTTTGCCAAGCTAGTCTTATACCGTGGAGCCAGAGTACCACCTTTGTTGTCTTCCATAAATTTCCGATGTCCGCCGCTTTTTTTAGTAAAATTTCCATCGAAATACGCTCCGAGCTTTTTATTGCCAATATTTTTCTTAAAACAAGTATCTACCTCTGATCCTGAACAACCCACACTTCCAACTAACCATTTTTTCAAAACGGAATCTGGCAAAATATTCTCTATTTCCGGTTTTTCAGTCTTAAAATATATAAACCGATCCGTCTGGTCATTTTCATAAAATTCATGTTTGTGATCTTTTTTAAAATCTGAGTCCGCGATGAGGAAAACATTCCTGTTGAGAAAGAAAGCTTTAATCTTTTGTTCATCAGCCTCCGAGTCGTTATTGATGTTATGATTAAAACTATAGTGTACCAGGTTATTGCCGGCATATTCTACAAAACTGTAATGTAAACCTTCAACGGGTGTAGTATCATTTTTAACAGATTTATAGTAAGCATGTAAGAATGCCCTAATATATAGTCGATCTGTAATCCCTTCTACCCATATCGAACAATTGCTTACTAAAACTGAAGTATTGAGCACACCTAATGCATCTAGCGTATTATACTCGTTTCCATTGAATGAAGTCACGTTCGAGCTCTTTTCATCTCTTCTGGAAAAAACAAATATTTCGCTCGGTATAGCAGTAAGAAGAGATTCAGATAAGATATGATTGGAATGGGTATTGATAAAGAACTTTAATTTCTTATCTACTATAAATGGTGTGTTCGAAATTGCATTTAAGAAAAGGGCTTGGTACCCAGGATGTAAGTGATTCTCCGGTTCATCAATAAAAACCCATGCTCCATTATCCGCCATGTATATGGGTAGAAGGAGATTTATTATCGAGGTGATACCATCACCTAAATGATGTATAGCAACATCATTGTTTTCGCCTCCTATAGTTACGGTAACATCACTATCACTACCCGAAGCTGATTTAACTGCAACGATTTCAAATTGTTGTGATTGAAAAAAAACATCGCTTATAAAGCTTTGAAATTCATCGAATCTTCTTCTATTTTCTATGTAGCCAGATTTAGCCAGATCAATTTTGCGATAAAGATCTAGCCCGGTTTCAATTGTTAGGTTGTGAATCTTATCTAAACTATATTGATTTGATATCGTTGTTACATAGGTATCCTTTGAAGTTTGGTGTAGATTCCTTGAACCCCTGAGTACTGGAATATAAATTAATTTACTCTTGTGATAAAATTCAAATGATAAATTTTGTAATACATCGAGAAAGGAAACGGCAAATTTGAGAAGTGTAATCTTTCTATCTAAATCTATAATAAGGTCCCCAACAAATCCCTCATTAATAACACAGTTGACACCGTCAATATCGGTTCCGAACGGCCTGCCTAACACATCAAAATATTTTTTTGATGCAAATGATCGATAGATTTTTAAGGTGAGCAAAAAGGTGGTATAGGCGTCTGAGATTCGTTCAATCAGAGGATCAACTTGATCAGCCGTCGCGATACTCTCAATCTCCGATCTTATTGTTTTCAAGTTACTCAATACATCAAAAAATGATATTTCATATTTTCCTGTATTACGCATATCAAAATACCTTTGTATTCTGACGAGTTGAAAATTATCAGTTCCGTCAGTTTGAAAATAGAACCTTAAAAGCTTAGTATTTAAAAGATTTTGATCTAGATCTTTAAAGTTATCATCAATTTTATCAAGAATGCTATTGAGGTTTCGTGGGGAGTCGATTATAACCTTACTTTCTAAAGACAGAATTTTCCTCAAAAACCTACTTTTTCTGGAATTGTTGGCACCTACTAAGATATTCAGGTCTTTAACATTTTCGAGATATTTTATGGGATCATTGCCAGTAAAATATTCATTGTTTTCTAATGGAGAAACTGATAAGCGTAGATATTTCATATTGTAAACATAATTAATATCATTTAAGGTAAAAAGTGGTTATGATAAACCAATTTTTCATGAGTGTTAAAGAAGTATCTAATACGTTTAAGAATGATCAAAATCAAGATAAACTCAATCACGGACTCGAAAAACGTACTTGTGAAACTTGGGTAGATACTTTCCAAAAACTTGATTTAAATTTGATGATGTGAGAGAGTACTTATTAGTTTATAATTAAAGTGGCATCTCGCCTAGGTAAATATTTGAATTCAGAACAACTTTCGCACTATAGAGACTATTTGCTTTGAATGTAAACTAGCACAATTAACCCGTACGAGGAATAGTCTCTATCCTTATATTAATTCAGATTTGACTGAATGCAATTAATTTTTAGCTTTTCAAAAAGGAAGATCATCATCGCACTTCTGATCAGTACCCGTATCGCCTTTTTTCTAGGACCTTTCCAGAAATAAGTACTAGTTCGAAATCCAAATATTTCCAATTTCACCTATTTAGACTCAAAATTTAGTTTAAGTTGGTCAAATGTGACAGCAAGCTTATTTGCAATTTATTAAAGCTCTGTGAGGATAAGCTTTGTGTTTCAATTTAATCAAACATAGCAGGTGATATTACTGATTCGTAGCTAGGTGATACTTCATAACAGCTGCCTTGTCAAGTTTGGCCACAATGTTAGTCAGGTATTCAAGTTTATCGCAGCTTTCGGCAATACTAATCGAATGAATTTCATTGACGTTATACAAGCCCGCATAATATAATAGGAACTTATCATCAATGACGCCATTTCGATGTGCATACAGATGTCGTATTTGTAGGATTTTCTCAATCTCAGAAACCTCGTTCTGCTCTACGACGCCCAACTGGCTAATTTCTTTATTATCGTTGACGAAGCCTTTAACACTTCCTTTACCCAGCTTTAACACTTTTTGCCTGCTGCAATAGTTGACGAACTCCTGCATATCAGCACAGTTTAGCACCTCCTCTATCGTGATAGTCTGTTTGGATTTCAGCAGATTTGAATTTGACAGGTAAATTTCATAAAGCAAATCCGACATATAGGTTTCAAAATTATCCACGAATGAAGAAAAAAGTATCCTGGCCAAAACCAAACCTTCCGGATTATCGGTGACTTGATCAGGACCGGCTGGGTAAAGGAATAGACCCATATCATCAAATATTTTTAAGATGCGCTGGTAGTGCTCTGCAAATTTGATTTTAGATCCGGTGGCATTTGCTTTTCCAAGTTCTAGCGATTGACTTAACGTAGATAGCCTAGTGTAACCACTGGAATTAAAGCGATGAGCCGGTGGATCAACTTGAACAATATTTATCCCAACACGCTTGTAAACAACGCCTTGAAGCAACATTTTATCTATGGACTTGGCTACCTTGACTGCATATAGCCGCTTTCCCTCATGCATAAAATATTGATAGGTGACCACAGGCTGTGGTGATAACAAATCAATGGCTTTGTGGGTGATTTCATTGGCGTGTAAGTCATCGCTCAATCCATTAACCTGCAGATCACCAGTGACGCCTAGAACCAAAAAACCACCCTCTGTATTAGCGAAAGCACATATGATCTTTGCCACCACTCTTGATGGCGGCAATACGGCTTTGTATTCCAGCATTTCGCTCTCTGGTTTTCCGATAAGGCTTGTCAGTTCGATTGTTAAATCCATCTTCTAAACCGGTATTTTTCTAATGCCTGTTGTCTTTAATATTCTTCCGAGCGTAAGATGTTTGGGAACGGATATGCCATTGTCAATCCATAATTCTGCGTTTTCATAATCAAGGTAGTCGTTTTCCGAGGGGTAATAGACAATCACTTGTCCGTTGTCAGATGGCCGTACTACCACGGTAATGTCTACCCCGTTCTTTTGAATTCCCCCAAGGACAGTCGTTGCAAGCTCATCCACCTCATCAAACACATACTCGTCTAAAGTCTTGAGATGGTCGATTACGTTCGACTTAGCCCTTGCAATTAACGTTTGTACATACAAATACAAATCTGCATCAGGCGTTGAGGAATGGCTGAAAAGTGCGGCCAGGTCTTTGTCTTTCAAAGCTTCGTCTAGCTCTTCTTTGGTTGACACACCAAGACTCAACAAAACGTCAGCATCAATTTCAATCCTGAGCTGTCCCGAACCTCCTTTGTGCGACAGCAATAATTCTTTCAATTCGGCGACATTGCCAACACTGAATTCGGCAAGCAGGCCAGAAAGTTTGGTAAGCTCCGTCAGGTCACTACCAAAATCTGGATGTTCGTCCATTTTTTCAGTGATTTGAGACAACTGAGCCAGTGTTACCTTACTACGCATTATCTTGTACAAACTTTCCTTATCCTCAATGACGTTCATAAATGTTTCAGCACGGCGCCTGTATAAGTCTGGAAACAACTCCTTCCCTTTTTCATCATCGGATTCAAACAATTCTGCCAAGGCAGTTATCCCTTGTCTGATTTGTTCGGTGTACTCGAATGGGGGCTTTAGTTTCTTAGCGATTTCAGTAGCAATATCTTGAGGAAGCTTCTCAAAATATTCACCAAACTGCACATCGTTACTTAGTAAGATGTGTTTCCAGTCTTCCCCTAACAATCTAAGAATCTCAACGAGTGTCTCATCATTAATGCTATCTAGGAAAAGTTGACTTTTCTTTTTGAAAACACCATATTGATTTGGAATAAAGGCATGGTTCGTATACAGGGAAAGATTCCCCTCATCTTTAAAAATGAATTCACAAATTGCGTTATACCAAACAAAAGTCTCTGATTCATTTTTTTTAATTGATTTGGATAGACCAGCGATATCAATCTTCGCAGCAATGATGCTTAGTAGCACAGAGTAACTGATCGACTTCCAATCTCCCCATGACTGTTCTATCCACTCAATTAAGTCTTCACCCTTACACACGCTGCTTGGAGCCAAGTCATAACAAGCCTGCCATACAGGCTGGTATTCTGCCTTGGGATAGCTTTTCAATGGAAAATAGACATCAGCAGGCTTTTGCTTGCCGATGCCGGCAGCTTCCATATCCACAATGGCTGTATTAGAAATCACTTCTCGAATAGGCATTTGTACATGTTTTTTATACCAGGCTTCATCGAAGTACTTGTCAGAAACTTCCGGTACTCTGGTGGTGGCGACGTTGTACAACCTGTAAAACTTTTTGTTCTCAATTTTAACCATCATCTTGTTGTACAATTCCACGGCTTCCTTGAGCAAGCTCTGATTTGCCAACACTTCCTGATCGGATTCTTCTTTGTTATTTTTAAGCCAAATCCCATCCCTTTCGGTGAGTGGATTGAAATGAAAACTATTGACCAATACCGGAAAGTGGAAATCTTCGGTTCCGATCATCGGAAACTCACAAAAAAGCTTGGGCAGCTTTTTCAAAGACTGCGCCTGGTAACCTAATCCTACCGGAATAAACTCTGCTGCAATAGCGACTCTTGATCCGGACTCAAGCATGATCCAAACCGTAGACTCTACTTCGTCAACAATTTTTCCAATAGGCACAAGTAAATCGTCAATGAGATCCCTGCTATTTTTAAAAACTACAACGCTACCAGTCATATGGTTTTTAATTTCCACTTTATCAATTTCTGAAATAAATGCCATTACGTACGGGATCAGGCTAATAAATTCATCCACACCAATTTTTGCGATATCCCTTTGCGAGTCGCTAGCAAGCTTGTAGGTAAACGAAGTATTGTATGCATTCTGATCATATCCATTGTCCAACAGCTCAACGGAGGTTTGAAATTTCTCCCAGGCTCCTTCAATTTTCGGCACAAGGTCCAGAATCGTATTGCCGGTTCGGTCCAAGGGAAAATCGAAGGTATAAAACTCACCATCCACGGTCTCCAAAATTCCTTCAATTTCTACGACCTTTGACAAAAGGTGTGTAGTTAGAAAACCGGTACCAAAGCGACCGACTTTTTTTGTTGGCTGGTCTTCAAGCGCTTCTTTGGATGAAATCTGGTTGATGATTCCCCTTACGTCCGACTCTGTAAAATGCATTCCATTGTGACGGAACTGCACTTTATCTTTCCATAATTCCAGTTGCACAGACACCGTTCGATCTGGATATTCAGCAATACTGTCTTTTGCATTTTGTAATAATTCCCAAGCCCATCTGCCGTGGTTGTTTTCAACGGTCTTTTGAAGGTCATGCAAACGCTTTAATATTTTATCGGCAATGGAACGGTTACCGTCTTCTTTCCTTCCTTCTTCGAGAGATTTTATCATTAGATATGTAATTTTAATATAAAAATAAGTATAACCCTTAAAATTGACTTGAAATATAAAACAACTCAAATACGCCGATATTTAAGCTAGTACAAACATTGGTGTGGACAACGATTTCGATCCACCAATTCATCATCCCATGAACAGCTATCATCCATCCGATAAATAGTTAATAAACAATTTATTACACACTATTCCTAAATTTTACTACTCAAGGCAACAACTATTTCTGGTACATAAAAAAAAGTATCAGGGTGATCAATGGTACCAGCCAAACTGCAGCCCTAAAAATCCAGAGATATATTTTCTGTCTATCCATATTATCATCTAAATCTCCAAAAGATTTTAATATTTCGGTAAGATCTAAAGTCGTATCCTTATTACGCAACTGGTTAGTGAAATGATTGATCTCCGTCTTTATATATTTCAATACGCCAAACTGGTTCCGTAGCAAAATTTCGAGCAAGGCCGAAAAAATAACGGATGCAATAAGGATTAACAGATTCTTACCTGCTGCTGCACCGGTAAAATCAAACTGGGCGAAAATCAGAAGAAAAGCAGCTGGCAAAGCGATCAGCTTGGACTGGATGTCGTTCACGGTAGCATAGATCCTTTTCGTATAGTCAAGCTTGTCCTTGTCCACTGCCGACTTGAGGTCGTGGTAGGAAAACTTTTCGAGATAAAGCAGATGACTGTTGAGGTAATTATTGTAAACCAGATCAAACCTGGATAAAAGACTTGGAAAACGGGCCTGCTCGTCAATTTCCAAAAGCTGTAAAACCAGTTCATTTTTAAATATACTGATCCGCTCGAAACGGTCATGGGCCTTATTGAGCTGTTCGATTAGGTCCCTGAGATGGTCCATTTTCCCAAGGTTACCTACACCATACTTTATAACAACAGAAAGTTTTTTCTTCTGAAAAAACACCAGTTCCAGCTCCCCAAAATCCTCTTTTTTAAAGTCTGCAATCTCACCAAGCAACTCAATAAAGTCAATCAAGGATTGGTGCCGAAACATGTTGGGATTAGTGGCTTCATCTTCCGAACAATAGTCCCACTCATGGATCAGGAAGGGAACATCAGGTACTGCCAATTGATTATCCTGTATAAATTCATTCCCACTTTCGTAATAAAGGGCGCCCTTTAATTTTTTGGTATGGAGCAGGACCTCAGCAGACATTGATCCGTCATCGGAAGGATGGATTTTTTCAACAGGGACTAAAGCACCTCCGATGTTGATGGTATCGTCCATGATTCCCTCGGCGGCTAGGACACTTAGTGCTGTAATAGTAGCAACATCTATATTTAGCTCCCCTGATAAGTCGCCCTTATCATAACGCATACCTGAAATCTTATTCCGGACTGCTGCTAGTGCCTTTAATGAATTATGTTTCATCATCTTCAACTGCGACGGTTCTTGATAGTTGGATACCGAGTTCTTTAGGGATATCCTTAACTAACAGTTGGTTCTTCTTCTCATCGTATTTGATCTGTCCACCCAACAAACGGCTGTCAAATTCTATCGAAAACTCCTCGCTCTTGAAACCATAATACTTCAGGTTCCTTAGTGTCTTATGGCCTTTAAAATTAGCGCTGATCTGATACTTTTCAGTAGAAGCATACTCTTGAAAAAGATGTGGTTCATCATGATCAACAAGACTAGAAATAAAACCGAGGTTGAGATCCTGCTTCGCCTTCATTCGATTTTCACAGTAAGCAAACACTGATGATTTAATTTTATCCTTTTTGTCCTTACTGTACCCCTGCACATCCAGGTAATCGTTCAGGGCTTTCTTTAGGTTTTCCGAGGTTTCTTTGGCGGAAGTGTAATTGGTACAACCGATAAACCGCATGAAATATTGCGAAACATCCTTTTTACCCCTGGTGAAAGACAGATAGATGTCATCATTGTTTGCCCATTTATTACAATTGGTAAAATTAGCCACATCTAGCTTTTCAATATCCAGGCTTGAGTTCTGATTCAGATCCATCTGATCGGTAATCATGTAACTTAGTTTATCATTGAGCATTATTGTTGCCACAAAATCCTCCGTGCTATCAAAATGACAGAACAGCACATATCCTCCGGACGCCTGAGTTACAGAATCGATAACATACTGGAAATGCTTAATGGCTTTGGTCGTGAAATCTAAAAACTCAATTGAGCCATTGAGATATTCCTGCAAAAGGCTCTGATAAGGAAATTCATCTTTGGCAGGATTAAATATGCCATATATCGGGTTCGATTTCTTGTAGTAAACTCCCCTTACATTGTCCATAAATTCCTGATGTAGCGATGTGAGCAACAGTTCCTTTGAGGCTTTGATCAGCTTGGATTTGTATCCTACCTGTTTTTCCAACGTGTGGATAACCATCTTTTTAACATTCATATTTAGCGGTAATTGGACTATAACAAAGGCATTTAATAAAGCAGGTAATGAAGTCCATTTTATTTTGTTGTTCTTTATATCATTGAAATATAAATCTAAACCTTACTTGGTGAACTTTCTTACGGTTTACCGTAATCAGCCCTTATTTTAGATATGGCTTTTCATTATGAAATCATTTATTGGGTAAGAAAGCCAATATAGGCCTGAAAAACAATACTTACTTTTAAGTATATTATATACGGTGCAATCGGGTTGTTTAATCTTTTCACTATCACAATGGCTTAATTGTAAAATTTACCTCATCATAAGAGCAGTTGAAAAACAAAACTTAATAACGTATTAAATTCAAATAATAGTGATTTTTTTACTTAGATTTTTACATCTGGGGCAGATGAGTTCTGCTACTGAATGTTGGATCATCTAGCCATTGGAAATTGACATCAAGATGCTTTAGTTTTGCCTAGGAGCCTAGGAGTGGTTGCAGAGGCATCCCTCACACAGGGTTGATAGAGCAGAAGATGGAAGCCTCTAGAACCAATCATAGATAAAAATAGACACCTTGTCATTCTGTACATAATGACAAAGCCGCAAACATTGTAACACATTATTGCAGCAGCCTATCACAAACATTAGGGGGTAGAAGAAAAAAACGTATCCCTGTCAGAGTCCTTACGCCGTAGATGTATGGAAGCTATCGATGCTTTTTTAATTATCTCCAGGGATAGCAGCTTCCATTTTATGAATCGGCGTTAATCCTTATATTTACCAAAACTAAATTAAACGCAATCACTTGGAACACCTCAACACTCTATTTAAAAACCTTCGGGACCGTCTTTCCAGTCCACTCATATTTTCATTTATCTTGGCCTGGCTTGTCATCAACTGGAAGATCACCATAGGGCTTTTGATTTATAAAATGCCAGAATTGAAAGCTGATGGTTACCATTCCTATATGGATATGATCAACCATAATATCAATTCGATGAGTGTTATTTTTCTTCCTCTATTGATCGCATTAGGATATGTCTTTATTTATCCACTTATCCGAAATACCGTTACTGCTTTTCAAACCTGGACGACCTCTTGGGGAACCAACTGGGAATTGAAAGTTTCCGGAGCAAGCCATGTACCCATCGAAAAATATATCGAATTAAAAGAACATACAGATGGTCAAATTGAGACCTTGGCCGGTATCATAAAGCAGCAAAATGGTGCCATTGCAGAAAACGACAGGCAAAAGCAGGAGATAGAAAAACTCATTGAAGAAAGAAATGAGGTTCGGATAGAACTGGATACCTGGAAATCCGTCACTGATTCGAAAGTATTATTTGGGGATTGGGAGCAATCTTTTTTGCCCGGATCTGATCAGAAAGCTATTGTCAATAGAGTGGCGTTTTCAGCAGGCACATTGGAAATCTACGGCTCCAGAGAGGATAAATGGGCTATTACAAATTTTTACAATGCACCCGACAGTCGACAACTAACTTTTGTGGCCGAGCGCACAAATATTCAGGTCCACCAGATACGTATTTACACACTGGATAAACTGGATAATATGCGAACTTTAAGAGGTACTTTGAAAGAAGAAGGTCATTATTATGATCTTTGGTTGACTAGATAATAATTCAGCAAAATATGTTATTCTTTGATCTGACGAAGGAAATGACAGAGAGTATTATCCAATCACTCGTAGCACCTCCCCCCCAACAATTAGTAATCTAGATTTTAACCGCTTGTCTAACGTAAAAAGGCCACTATGATTTATACTGAACTATGTACAAATACCTTGCGCTAAGCACTGGCAAATTTTAACAAAAATAAGATCATATATGGTGTGGCCATCACTCCTATGGTACAATCCATCCCGAACCTGGATGTATCCTTTAAAACCATTATTAATCGTTACCCTGAAGAGACTTCCATCACCTTTCAATCCTAGAACGGTTATTAAGTCTGCGCCTATTTTGATTTGGTTTTTATCTGTTACTGCTTTCAATGGATTCATACCGCAAATTTTGCTAATGTTTTAGCGATCTCAAAATAAGTTTGTAACGTGTATCTTACAGACAAAAAATGGAATATGTCAAAGTATTCGGGGACCTTAGGCCCTATATATCCTACAAATACTAAACTGCAACTACCCTTGTTCGACCTTGCAAGGCGTTTTTTATTCTTAAAATATATAATGAGGTTTGTACCACTAAGTAAACACAAAAAAACTACTGACGATTCGAGCAGCTCACATTTTTCAAATAATTCTTTCCATTCCACTACTTGGAGCTGCCATTTGCGGAAATATTCCTCTTTATTTATCGAGTGGCTTTTCAGTTCAGTCCAAAGTTGAAGTCTATAAGCATTAATTTCGCTGTTTTTTTTATAATAATGGTAGTAAAAGCCACATATAGGCAAGCACAAGGCTATTAAACATAGCTGTATTTTACGATGTCCCGCTTTTGTCGTCTGAGATTGTTGATTTCTGCAAAGGTAACTATATTGTGTATGTCCCCGGCAATATTTCTCCTTGCTCCATTGATGGCTGGTTTATCTACATAATTTACAAAAATCTTTACACCATTAATAGTATGATATTTAGTGCAGATCTGTAAGAAGACATACACCATATGGCAATTACATGAAGAATTTGGAAAAGGCATTGCTGTTCCGAGGGACTGCAAACTGTACGAACCCAAATGACTTTAGCCTTGCCAAGAAAAACGATCCTTAAATTGTATCATAATGGAGCAGCCTGTAAACCTGGCTTTTTTTGCGAAGATTTGAGATAGCGAGATAAGTGCAAATATCTCACTCTTAAGGTGATAAATATTATAAAATCAGTATCCACCAACTGAAAACTGTTCCTAAATATTAGGCATTCGCATTAATTTCTTTAAGTTTATATGATGCAAAAGGAATCGAACAAAAGCGTAATCGTTGTGCACTGGAAAAGATTTGCCAGCACGGACATCGACGTATTTTCAAGTCTAAAGGGGTTTTGCGACAGCTATCCCGTTTACAAATACCATACACTGAATAATTACCTATCCAAAAAGAAAGTACCATTTGAAAACGACGAAATTAAGGTTGAAAGACAGCCACTGATCAAAAAGGTCGTTAGGCCCAACCTGCCAAGGGTGTTGTTCTGGGACCTCAATTACGATAAATTGGACTGGAACAGGAGCTATAGAACCATTATGGAACGGGTGCTTGATAAAGGTGGTAAAATGGACTGGGAAGAAATGATCAGATTTTATGGTCGGGAAAATGTAGTGAGAGCCCTTAGAGAAGATATTACCTATCTCTCAGACATGACCATGAAAGCGGTTTGCGAATATTTTGAAATAAGCAAAGAAAAACTCAGATGTTCCACAAAGAAACAATTAAGCCAGGGACACTGGATCTGATCCGGATGTTAATGAAGGACATCTAGCCCAATCTTTTTAGGTGCTTTGTGGTTCCGCATCGTTCCGGATCAGCCAAATGTAATCCATGACAGCAATAGGCCTTCATGACAGCTGCAGAGCCGGGATCTGACAGGCATATTTCTTATTTTTTTTCAGGACCAACAATTGCATAGCGTCCAATGATACAAATGCACCAACCGAATTCAAAAAGAGAGCGGCAGTAACCCGAAGATTATTGCCATCTATCTAGTCTTAACAAACTCAAACTGAAGTTACAATAAGCTTAGTTTCCCAATAGTTGTATAGCATTATGCAAACTGGTCAGCTAGCCTGATCTTGAGGTTTGCCATATCCTCGCTCAGTTTAGTATCGACCACCTTGGCGTAAATCTGCGTAGTTTTTATGTTCGTGTGTCCAAGTAATTTGGAGACACTTTCTATAGGAACACCGTTAACAAGTGCAACGGTTGTGGCAAATGTGTGCCTGGCAATGTGGGTGCTTAGCGGCTTCCTCAAGTTGCACATTTTGGCAATTTCCTTCAGGTAATCATTCACTTTCTGGTTACTAAGCACTGGTAAAGCTTTGTTTTTGAGAAGACATATTGGGTCATCAGTATACTTTTCTATTATGGTTAGTGCAGGCGGTAAAATAGGAACAGCCAACCGTGTATTGGTTTTGGTTCGTTTCATGTATATCCATTTTTTTCCATCAACACCGGTTTGGATATTGGAATGGTTTAACTTTTCCACGTCGGAATAGGCAAGACCAGTGAAGCAACAGAAGATAAATACATCTTTCACCTGCATTAAACGTGGTATATGGATTTCCATTTTCATAATTTGTTTCAGCTCAAACGCTGAGAGAAACGACCTCTCTACAAGGCTGCTTTTAAGTTTATATCCCATTAACGGGTCGGAATCGATCCATTTAAATCCCAACGCAATGCGAAGGATCTTCCCCAGGTTTTTAAGGTATTTGATGGTTGTGTTATTTGCACAGTTGTTAACCCTAAGGTAAAAGTCAAAATCTGCGATAAATTGTCTGTCTACATATCTGATGTTGATATCTGCCATTTGATATTTTTCGTAGATAAAGTTTGATACATGGTTTTCGAGTACCTGAAAACGTTTCCATGTACCAACGGCATAGTCCCGTCCTATCAATGCTTTCATTTTCTGGTTATGGATTTTAATGCAATCCAATAGCGTTCGTCTTTTGATTTCCTGGCTCAAAAGCAGTCGTTTGATATTTACGGAAGTAATCTCTTCCCCAGCGTTGACCAGAAATCGGTGTGATTCGTAAACTTTCGATTGTAGATGATCAAGATGTGAATTAAAAATCCTTACCTCCTCTTTTTTCCCATCCTGCCGGCCTGATTTTCGGTTCCAAACTTCGGGCGAGCAAGCTAGACCGGTAAAAGCCTCCGATCGCTTTCCCGCAACAGTTATTCTCAGATATACAGGAACTTCAACGCAGTAATTATTTTTCGGTCTCTTCAGGTAAAATAATAGGCTAAATTTCGTATTTGACATGTTGGTGTTAGTGTTTTAAAAGCCCAAGGATAGCATTCAGTCCCGATTCATTCAAATTTATTTTTCCCATACCCGATGCAGTTTAAGGAATGCCAATGGAGATGCCTAGATTTTAATTCTGTGAAAGATCTTGCCAAACCGCTACAAGACCGAGCAAATGGAAAATAAATTGAGCAGTTTAGGTGATAGGGATTTTTAGCGAAGATATTTACAGGTATGAAAGATAAGTTCCAAAACTCAATATATGATCATTTCGCCGTTATGATTTGACATCAAGGTGTTTTAATGCTTCCGAAAAGCGCGTGAGCGGTTGCAGCGGCATCCTCCCGCAGGGAGATACAGCGGAAGACGCGACCCTTCAGGGGGGACGCCCAAAAAAATAATATCAACCTATATTTACCCACAATTAGTTTGTTTAGACCCTAAATCACCTCACACATCACTGAACGCCTAAAGCTATTGATCATATAGAAGATCATTTTTATATAACTCCTCAAGATCGTAACACCTAACCAAATTGCTATTTCCTCCAATATAGGCGTTAACCTGATCCGACACGAATCGTCACCAAATACAATATTCACATCATCATATACTGCATCAGTTTCACAAAGTGTATCCCCTTGTAACCTATTGCCCGCTAATGTTTTCCTCATATCCCTTAATACCCAATCCAATTCCAGATCTTTAGCGGCTCCCCTAGCGCTCCACGGCCTGAACAGGTAATATTTAAAAAAACTAAATTGATTAAATCACCTTTGATGACTAAATTTGTTTACAACCTATGGGAAAACTTCCTATACGAATAAACCGGATCTGAGATAATGTCCCATCAAAATTTAATTGAATGATCATGATTATCGGGAGAAGACTTAAATGTTGAATGAGGAAAGACCAAAGCGTGAGCAAAAGACCCGGTAAGTTAATGGTCAGCACTAATTAAAAAAACGGTCAGGTGAGTCAAAGCTATTGCTAAAGGTAAGACCTATATTGTAGAAAACGCCTGACCGTCCATGATGGGAAATAAAACCCTCACTTATGGATGCATTAAATAAGACAAGAAGGTATGTCTATTTCATCGGGATCGACATATCAAAAGAAACCCTGGATATCGCCGTCATGGTTCAGGGATCTATTTTGGTCCACAATACCATCCCCAATGAACCAAGAGCGATCAAGGACCATATGCTACACCTGAAAGCGTCTTTGAAGTTTACCACCAGAAATACCGTTGTTGGAATGGAAAATACAGGAATTTATGGCAACCACGTGATCAACAAACTGAAGACGCTTAAAATCGATACTGTCGTCGACCCGCCTCTTCGCATTAAAAATTCTTCGGGTTTAATCAGGGGCAAAACTGATAAAAAAGATGCTGAAAGAATCGCACTCTACCTCTACAAATCGAGGGATATATTAAGATTGAGAATACCAAGGCGGCCAATCATCGAACAGCTGGCCGGTTTATCCACTTTGAGAAAGCGGTTACAATCCCTTCATATCGCTATGCGGGTTCCCTTGAAAGAGAACACAGGCTTTATAAAGAAAGGCCTGATTGAACAGAACAACAGACTTTGCTCCAGGAGTTTCGATGCGCTTAAACTGGATATAAAAGATGTTGAAGATTCAATCGAGGCGACATGGAAAGCGGATGAAGAAACAAACCGCCTGATGACCCTAATGCAGTCGGTACCCTGTGTCGGGCCCGTTGTCGCATTGGAAATCCTCATCTGCACCAACGAATTCAAAAATATAAGAACCATTAGACAGTTCGCATCCTACGCAGGAGTAGCGCCCTTCCCTTATAAATCCGGAAACACCATCCGTAAGAAAACCCGGGTATCAAAGATTGCGAATAAAAAAATGAAAGCCCTGCTACATAACTCTGCCGTTCTGGCCAAAAAGTTTATTCCGGATATTAAGGCGTACTATCACCGTAAAATGGATATAGAGGGAAAACATAAGATGTCAGTACTCAATGCAATCCGATTGAAAATTGCTGCAAGGGTATACTCCTGTATAAAAAACAACAGATTATACGAAAAAATACATGAGTACAAACCTGTTAAGGATCTTGCCCCTCCAATTTAACCAGTCAAGATCAATCAACCGGTTTGTTCATGATCCGCGAACTGCCTGGTGAGAAGGGAAAATGTAATCACTATCCCTTTAACATTGTGGGATTTGGAAAATGTTTACCGTTAAAACTCAAAACCATTGGTATTTCTCTGGTTAATTTCCGTTTGCGTAGCTGGTAGCAACTTACCCAACATCAATACTGCAGTTTGCTGCACTTCCTCAATAAATGGGCTTAGATCTTTGTTATACATCTTGAAAGCCTGCTGGAAATCATCACGGTTTTTTCTGATA
>Ga0182008_10000899_pt1 | contig 20662 bp, 18 predicted proteins | sample Sormic07211129_1_FD_120482 | JGI IMG/M metagenome (GOLD analysis project Ga0182008, IMG submission 120482) | Rhizosphere microbial communities from Sorghum bicolor, Mead, Nebraska, USA - 072115-129_1 metaG | ecosystem: Host-associated > Plants > Roots > Rhizosphere | place: USA: Nebraska...
CCATCGCGAAGGCCCTGGCCACCGCCGCCGCGCTCGATCAGCTCGTTGAGGAAGCGGCTTACCTGGCGGCCGTTGCGCGATACTTCCGAGCCGCCTTTCTTCTTGTCGTCCAGTTCCTCCAGCACCGTCATCGGTATGAAGACATCGTGTTCCTCGAAGCGGAACAACGACGTCGGGTCGTGCAGCAGCACGTTGGTGTCGAGGGCGTAGATGCGCTTGCTTCCGGTCATGCGGAAGTGACCTCATGCAGAGGTTGCGAGAACCGGCCGCACGGCGACGGCCGGGGGGAGGTGCCGCATGACGCGGTATTCGTCACGCGGTGGGAACACTCTCGAGCACGGCTTGCGCGTGGCCGGGAACCTTGACCCCGCGCCATTCCGTGTGGATCTTGCCGTCTGGATCGATGAGGAAGGTGCTGCGTACGACACCCATGTGGCGCTTGCCGTAGAGCACCTTTTCGTGGATGACGTCGAAGGCCTGGCACCAGGCTTCGTCGGCGTCGGAAACGAGCGGGAAGGGCAATTGATGCTTGGTGGCGAAATTCGCGTGCGAGCGCACCGAATCGCGGGAGACGCCGATCACTTCGGCATTCAGGGCCTGGAACCGGGCGTAGAGATCGCGGAAATCCTTCGCTTCGTTCGTGCAACCGGGCGTGTTGTCCTTCGGATAGAAGAACACCACCACCCACCGTCCCTTGAGAGAAGAAAGGAGCAGCGTCGAACCATCGCCGAGCGTGCCTTCGAGTTTGGGGAGCTTCTTGCCCTTGGAGATCATGCGTACGCCTGCTGCTCCTTCCGGTTCAGAATTTCACGGGGTCCATGATGGCGTCGAGGTTGAGGCCATCGCACAGTTCGAGGAAATCGTCGCGCAGGGCGGCGATATGTGTTTCCGAGGGAATGCCGATCGTGATCTGTGCCTGGAACATCTCGGCGCCGGTCTGCATCGCCTGGTAACGCATGGACGAGAGTTGTTCCACGCTGATGTCGCGCCGTGAGAAGAACTCGATGATCTTCACGAGGATGCCCGGCCGGTCGGCGGCGATCACCTCGACCAGGTAGGGCAGCAGGTGGGCGGTGGGTTCGCGCGGCGTGGTGCGGTAGCGGACGATCGGCAGTTCCTCGTCGCGGGCCAGCTTGCCCAGCGAGGTCTCCAGCTTGGCCACGGCGTCCCAGGCGCCGCTGGCCAACAGCATGACGGAGGTATCGTTGCCGATCGTCGACACGCGGGCGTCGGCGAGATTGCAGCCGGAATCGGCGATGCGCTTGGCCAGGGCCAGGATCGGCGCGCGATGCGCCGGCGACAGCGTCGAAATGAGGAGCTGGTTGTCCGTGGTGGCGCTGCGTACTGCGGAACGATTCAAGGCGGAAACTACCTATGGCGCGTCCCGCGGGGCGCGGAACCAACGCTTTGGGGCCAGCTTACTTGTCCCTGTCGCACGCTAGCAAGACACGGAGCGTCCACGGGCCGGAAAGCCGCCGAATGGACTCGCCGGAAACGCCCCGGTAACATGCGAAGGGCTGATTACACAACGGGTTTCACCTTGGACATCTCCGGAAGCATCACCGCGTTGGCGACGCCCTTCGCCGCGGACGGCTCCCTCGACCTGGACGCGTTCGGCCGGCTGCTCGACCAGCAGCTCGCCGGCGGCACCCAGGCGGTGGTCGTGGCCGGTTCCACGGGCGAATCGCATTTCCTCGAACACGACGAATACGAGCGCCTGCTCGCGTTCGCGGTGAAGCACGTGGATAAACGCGTTCCGGTCATCGCCGGTACCGGCGAAGCGGGCACGGCGAAGACCATCGCCACCACGCGGCGCGCCAATGCGCTGGGCGCCGATGCCGCCCTGGTGGTGGCGCCCTTCTACGTGCGGCCCACGCAGGAAGGCCTGCGCAGGCATTTCCTCGCGGTGGCCGAGCAGGGCGGCCTGCCCGTGATCCTCTATAACGTGCCCCCGCGCACGGGCTGCGATATCGCCCCGGAGACCGTGGCGGTGTTGCGCGATCATCCCGGCATCGTCGGCATCAAGGAGGCGCGCGGCGATGCCGGGCGTATCCAGGCCCTCGCGGAACTTATCCGTGCCGATTTCGTCTACCTCAGCGGTGACGACGGTTCGGCCCACGAGGCCATGCTGGCGGGCGCCGCGGGAACGATCTCCGTCGTGGCCAATCTCGTGCCGGAAGCCTTCCGCGCGCTGTGCGATGCCGCCCGTTCGGGCGATGCCGTGCGGACCGCGAGGGAAACCGCGCGGTTGGCGCCGTTGATCGATGCCTTGAACTGCGCGCCGAATCCGATCCCGGTGAAGGCCGGCCTGGCGGCCCTGGGGCTCGGTTCTGCCGCCCCGCGGCTGCCGCTGGTCGAACTGGAATCCGGTCCGGCATTGGCGAAGCTGCGCGAAACGCTCGCCGCTCTGGCACCATTGGCGTCTGCCGCCTGAAGCAACCTTCTCAACGGAACCCTAAGTTCATGAAGAAAACCTCGTACGCGCTGGTCGTCCCGGCACTGCTCCTGTCCGTCCTGGTCGTCTCCGGTTGCGGTGCGTTCCGCTCCACGAAGGATTGGGAAAGGGCCCAGCAGGAAGCCCCGCTGGAAATCCCGCCGGGCCTCGATACGCCGTCCACCAGCGCCGCCCTGGTCATTCCGGACGTCGGCTCGGGTGCTCCCGGTGCCTCTACGGACCAGGGTGCCGCACCGGTGTCGGATGGCTTCATCCTCACCGACGATCCGGATGCCGCCTATCGCCGTATCGGCGAACTGATCAGCGTGGGCGACCTCGGTACCGTGCTTTCGCACGACGACACGGCGCGCTCGTACCAGATCGCCGCGAGCCGCGGTAAGCCGGAAAACCGCCCGGGCCTGTTCCGCCGCATGTTCGGCGGCGGCAAGAACGCCGACCAGGATGCCAAGGACGCGCCGGCCTCGGCCAAGGGTGCCACCCGCACGGTCGTGCTGGCGGTCACCCCGAGCGGTACCGGTAGCGAAGTCCGCGCGCAGGGCGACGCCGATGGCGTCCGCCGCGTCATCGACGCGCTGAAGTCGCGGATGGGCAGCAAGTAAGCCTCCGGGTCCTCCCGCAAGAACGCCGCCTCCGGGCGGCGTTTTTTTTGGTCCTTCGCAGAAAAGCACAGCCCCGCTGAGAGGACCGTTCTGGTGGGAGCCGACCTTGTCGGCGATCCCGCGGTAGCGGGCCAGCTAGAGGCAACATGGTGGGAGCCGACTTTGTCGGCGATCCCGCGGCAGCGGGCCAGGCTCAGGCAAGCACCCATCGCCGACGAGGTCGGCTCCCACCAGGCCCTCCCACCAGGCCCTCCCGAGGCGGCGAGGGCGCCGATTGCCGGATCGGCGCCTCGTGTTCCTACGACCGATGCCATATGGTCCCGGCCGCCTATCGGCGACAGACTGGCTTCGACGGAACATACATCGCCGGACGTGCGCAACGTCCGCACGATCTGGCATGGCATGCCGAAACCACGGAGGGAGTCATGGAAGACACGAATGGACAGCTATCGTCCCGGTTGAGCGAGATCGAGAGGGTGGTGGAACAGTTGGTCGAACGAGCCAATGCGACTACCCGGGCGGATGTGACGGGTGGGATGGCCACCCGATCCACGGAATCCATCGGTACGAACTGGATTCCCATCCCGTGGATTCCGGTAACCCCTGCACCGGTGCCGCCGCCTCCGCCCCCGCCGCCCCCGCCGCCCACTTCCGCACCGACGCCGCCTCCAGGACCGTTGCCGACGCCTCGGCCACCCGTATCGTCGGGGTATTGCACCCGCTGCGGTAATGCGGTGCAGCCGGGGTGGGCCTACTGCGGATTTTGCGGCACCGAGTTGTAGAAACGGAGTGGACAGGCGCTCCCTCGGGGGCGCCTTCCTTGAAAGGAGTTCGACGCATGGACGTGATGATCCCGCGCGCATGGCGCGCGCTTTGCTGCTTGCTGCTCGCCCTCCTGACCGCGTGTGCCTCGGCACCGTCACGCCTTCCCTCGCCACAACCACCATCGGCGGCGACCGTCTTGTCGCGAGGCGCCGTCGCGCCGCAGAACACGAACGACGAGGAAGGACGAAACATGGCCCTGCTGTTCCAAGGCCTCTACGCCCTGACCCCAGCCGATTGCGGCGCAGGCCGTCCTGCATTCCACTGTTCGGGCGTACTCCTGCGTGGCGGCCAGTATTCCGCGGCTTTCGGCGTGTGGAACCCCAACCCGAACAGTCCGAAGGTGGGAGGCGTGTCGTTCTCCTGGCTGCGCCAGGACGCCAGGTTCGGCAAGCTGGCGTTCGGCTACGACGCCGGTTTCCTGTTCGTGCCGAAGGATTATCAGGGTACCTTCCCCTATTACCCGATCGAAGTGCTTTGCGCGTATCCGATCGATTCGGATTCCGATGCGCGAGGCAGCTTCGGTTGCGGTGCCAACGCCCGCCATCCGGCGACGAGCGGACCGTGCCAGGCCCAGGGCATCACCACGACCACCGCCTGGCTCAGCCATTACCGGCTCGTCACCGACTACCCGAATTCGCATCAATGCGGATTCACGACGAAGACGGGCACCGCCGATGCTTCGACGGCGTTCGCCTTGCTCCCCTCGGCGATGAGTGGATTGGGAGCGCTTTCGTTCCAGACGCAGAACGAACTGATCGTCGCCGAATGGCCGCAGAACATCGTCGGGACCCTTCCACTGGCCGCCTTTTTCTACGCCGGTGGCGGTACGGGGCTGCCGTCCGCGCAAGGCATGCAGAGGGATTTCATCCGTGCGGGCGGGCCTTGGCGGCCGATCCTTCGCATGACCTTGCCCGCCACTGCCAGCGCACATGCCGCGTTCGAGTACGTGTCCGGGGAACAGGCGGTGCCTTGAAGAACCAGGCCCGCCGCACCGCACCGAGCCGTCGCGCGAACCACCACGGAAGGAGAAGATCATGAAGCGGTACGGACATGGGACGTTGCTTGGCGTGATGCTGGTACTGCTGGGAGGCTGTGCCGGCGTGCCGACGCAGGACGCGCCGACGTCGACGGGCATGCGGCAGGCACATGTGTCGAACGCGGTGCAAGGAGCGCACGACGGCGAGGGGGCGACCGTGGCGGCGCATCTGCAGGAGCGCTACGACGATGCCGTGGTGGACTGTCGGAAATATGCCGACGATCCGAATCCGCTGCCTGCGGTGTTGTGTTCGGGAATCCTGCTGCGCACGGTCAATCGCGGGGCGGGGTACGACATCTGGAATCCCAACATGAGCAACGCGCAGCCCCGAGGCGTGTCGTTTTCCTGGCTGCGCAAGGACAACGCTCTGGGAGCGTTGGCCAGGGGCTACTACACGGGATTCATCATCCTGCCGCACTTCTACGCGGACAGTCCTGGCGACGGCTATACCCAGCTGACGGTGCTTTGCGCGTTTCCCGTCGACGGAGCCACGGATACCAGGAACTCGGCGGAGAAGGACGGTTGTGGTCCGTCGACGGTTGCCGGCACGGGTGCTTGCCAGGCACTGGGGATCACCACCAGCGCCCAATGGATGGCCCGGTTCGGAAATGGTGCGCTCTACCAGGAGCAGTGCGTGTTCATGATGAAGCCGGGTACAGCGGGCGCCTACCAGGCCTTCGCCCAACTCGCTCTCATCCGAAACGCGCTCGGTAGCAAGGCATTCGACATACAGAACGAGATCAAGATCGGGACCTGGGCCCAGAACGACAGCCATATTCCGCTGGAGGCCTTTTTCTTCATCGCGGGGAATACGGCCGCGTTGAACGAGGCGAAGGCGAACCAGCAAGACTTCAACACCCGGTTCAGCCGGTGGGCACCCGTCATACGCGTGACGCTTCCCACGGCGATGAACGGGCCGGCATCGTTCGCCTATACCGCTTCCGAACAGGCGATTCCCTGACAACAGGTCTCTTGGGTTTCCCCACGACGGGGCGTCGGCGCTTGAGCTAGGACAGCTTGCCGGGCTTGGTTTCCAATCAGGGAGAGATGAATCATGGACGAAAAGAACAGTCTCATCGTGCGCGTACTGATTGGGTCCGCACTGGGTCTTCTGCTGGCCGCGTGCGCCGCTGCCCCGCCCAGGGATCGAACAGTCGTCAATGCCGTCGCGGGCTGGCAACAGGTGTCCGGAGCGCACGACGACGAGGGTTCCACGGTAGCCCGCCATTTGCAGGAGCGCTACGACGACCCGGTTGCCGATTGCCGGATGGATGCCGACGATCCCAATCCTCTGCCGGCAGTCCTTTGTTCGGGCGTCCTGCTGCGGGCCACGAAGCGTGGAGCGGGCTTCTCCGCCTGGAATCCCAATCCGACTAATCCACAACCCAACGGCGTGTCGTTTTCGTGGCTGCGCAAGGACAGCGCCTTTTCGGCGCTGGTCTTCGGTTACGCCAACGGTTTCGTCATCCTGCCGTATTTCTTCGCGGACAGTCCGGGCGACGGTTATACGCAACTCACGGTACTTTGCGCCTTCGCTTTCGATGCGGGAACCGACTCGCGCCGCTCACCCGAGAACGATGGCTGTGGTGCGGTCCCGAACATTGCCAACACGGGCCCTTGCCAGGCTCAGGGCGTGACGACGAGTCAGGCCTGGCTCGCCAGATTCAGCGTAGTGGCCAGTCGTTACTTCAACCAGTGTGGTTTCACCATGAAGCCGCGCACACCGGACGCCTACCTGCACTTCGCGCAGTTGGCCCGTATCCGCAATGCCTTGGCCAGCGAAGCCATAGGCACGCAGAACGAAATCAAGGTCGGGACATGGGCGCAGAACGACCTGCACATACCGTTGGAGGCGTTTTTTTATGTCAAGGGAAACAGCGATGGATTAGCCGAGGCGAAGCTGAACCAGGCCGACTTCATCTTGGCCACCGGTCGCTGGGTGCCCGTGATCGGCCTGATCCTTCCGGCAGGTCTGAACGCGTCCGCATCGTTCACGTATTCGGCGGCGGACCAGGCCGTACCCTAGAAAGTCGAAGGGCCCGCTGGGGCCCTTTCGTCGTGTGGTTATTCAGCGCTTGAGCTCGGTCAGCTTGCCGGGCTTGTTTTCCCATTCCTTCGCATCGGGAAGGCCCTCCTTGCGCTCGGTGATCACCGGCCACTCCCTGGACAACTCGGCGTTGAGCGCGACGAAGGCCTCCTGGCCCGCGGGGACGTCGTCCTCGGGGTAGATGGCGTTGATCGGGCATTCCGGCTCGCAAAGGGTGCAGTCGATGCACTCGTCCGGATTGATCACGAGGAAGTTCGGGCCTTCGTGGAAGGCGTCGACGGGACACACTTCGACGCAGTCCGTGTACTTGCACTTGATGCAGTTGTCGGTGACGACAAAGGTCATGCGAACGGTTCGGCGCCGGAAGGAAAGTGGCGCTCCCTACGAGGTTCGAACTCGTGTTCCCGCCTTGAGAGGGCGGTGTCCTGGACCACTAGACGAAGGGAGCGGGTCGTACCGGGGGTACGAAGCGCGCTAGTATATCCAAATTCCGGCGTCCGGCAACGACTTTATGGCCGCTCGTCGAACTGGGTCGAATTCGTTACATTGGGCCCATTCATCCCGACACCGCCCGCCGGTGGGGGCAGCTACTTGAACGGGCGCCGGAGCGCTCGCCAGGACCTCGATCGCTTGAATTCTGAAACCAGGAGTGACGTTTCGCCGGTACTGCGCATCATTCCGCGCGACCAGCACTCCATTTCCCGCAAGAACATCAGCAAGGCCGCGCTGCGCGTGCTGTATCGCCTGCACGACGCCGGTTTTGCCGCATACCTCGTCGGCGGCGCCGTCCGCGACCTGCTGCTGGGCGGGCACCCGAAGGACTTCGACGTCGCCACCAACGCCACGCCGGAAGAGGTGAAGGGGCTGTTCCGCAACTGCCGCCTGATCGGCCGGCGCTTCCGCCTGGCCCATGTGGTGTTCGGGCCGGAGATCATCGAGGTCGCGACCTTCCGCGGCACGGGCGAAGAGGGCGGCGAAGGCGACCGTCACATCGTCGACGGGCGGATCGTCCGCGACAATATCTGGGGGTCGATCGAGGAAGACGCGGTCCGCCGCGATTTCCGGGTCAACGCCCTCTACTACGACATCGCCGATTTCAGCGTGCGCGACTACGTCGGCGGCATGCGCGACCTCGAAGACCGCTCGATGCGCCTCATCGGCGATCCGGAGCAACGCTACCGCGAGGACCCGGTGCGCATGCTGCGTGCGGCGCGGCTGGCCGCCAAGCTCGATTTCAACATCGATCCCGCGGCGTCGGCACCGTTCGCGACCCTGGGCAACCTGTTGGGCGAAGCCGCCCCCGCGCGGCTGTTCGACGAGTCGCTGAAGCTGTTCCTCGCCGGCCACGGCTTGAAGAGCTTCAAGATGCTCGAGGCCTGCGGCTTGCTGAAGTTCCTGTTCCCGGCCACCGCGCGTGCCCTGGAACGCGGCGACCACGCGCTTCGTGCGCTCGTGGAGCAAGGCCTCGCCAACACCGATGCGCGCATCGCCGAGGGCAAGTCGGTGACCCCCGCCTTCCTGTACGCGGTGCTGCTGTGGGGCGAAGTGCGCGACCAGGCCAATGGCTGGATCGCCCAGGGCTACGACGCCAACGAGGCATGGCAGCGCGCCGCCGTGCACGTCGTCGGCGAACAGTGCCAGCGCGTGGCGATCCCGCGCCGCTTCACCTTCACGATGGAAGAGATCTGGGCGTTGCAGCCGCGCTTCGAGCAGATCCACCGCAAGCGCGTGTTCCGCCTGATGTCGCATCCACGGTTCCGCGCCGCCTTCGATTTCCTGCTGCTGCGCGCGCACGAGTCGACGGGCATGCGTGAACTCGGCGAGTGGTGGGCCCACGCCCAGCAGTTGCCGCCGGAAATGCTCGCGGCGGCCCTGGGTGGCGGTGGCGTACCGTCCCACGAGGCGACGGTGGCCTCCACGGCACCCGCCCGCAAGCGTCGCCGCAGGCGCAAGCCGGTGGGGCGCGGTAAAGGCGACTCGGGCGGGGCGTGAGCGTTCGCGCCTCGATCGGCCTGGGCGGTAACCTGGGCGATGTCCGTCCGCGGCTCGAAGCGGCCATCGCGCGGCTCGCCGGCGAGCCCGGGCTCGCACTTGCCGGCCGCTCCCGGTTCTACCGGACGCCGCCGTGGGGACCGGTTCCCCAGCCCGACTTCGTCAACGCGGCCATCGCGGTGGATACCACGTTGTCGCCGCACGCCTTGCTGGATGTCCTGCTGGAGACCGAGCGTGCGTTCGGCCGCGTGCGCGACGGTGAGCGCTGGGGACCACGTACGCTGGATCTCGACCTGCTGCTCCATGGGGACTTGGTGCTCGACGACGACCGGCTGAGCCTCCCGCATCCCCGGATCGCCGAGCGCGCTTTCGTCCTGCTGCCGCTGGCCGACCTCGATCCCGCACGGGTCGTGCCCGGGCGTGGTCGCGTGGCGGACCTGCTTCGAGCCGTCGACACGAAGGATTGCGTAGCCCTTCCCTAGGTCCTGGCGCGCAGAGTACGATCGACGGCGCCAGGACAGGCATCCCGTGGAGCGTTTATGGACGAACGTGACGGCAAGACGATCTTCGTGCAGATCCCTGCGTACAGGGACCCCGAATTGATCCCCACCCTCATCGACATGATCGACCGGGCTCGTCGCCCCGGTCGGCTGCACGTGACCGTGTGTTGGCAGCACGATGAGAAGGACAGCAGCGATGTGTTCACGGAAGCGGGCTTCGCCGTCCAGACCGGCGTCTTCGAAGGCCGCCTGCGGCACCGGTTGAGCCGTGGTGGAACGGTGGTCGACGTACTCGACTATTCGATGAGCGAATCGCGTGGTTGCGGCTGGGCGAGGGCGATGGCGCAGCGGGGTTTCGACGGCGAGGACTACACCTTGCAACTGGATTCCCACCATCGTTTCGCCCGCGACTGGGACAGTGAACTCATCGACCTGCTGGAGAGCGTCCGTTCCACGCAGCGCCCGCATCCCGTGCTGGTGGCCCATCCGCCAGCCTACGTACCGGGCGAGCCCGTCGCCGAACCGTGCAACGAGGGCTACAAGATCGACTTCGTGGGCTTCGGCGGACTCGGCGTGATACGCACGATGTCGACCCGCATCGATTCCCCGGCCGGGAGAATGGGACCCGTTCCGGCACGCTTTTTCAGCGGTGGCTTCGCTTTCACCGATGGCAGCTTCGTGCGCGATGTCCCTGCCGACCCCGACCATTACTTCAATACCGAGGAGATCACGCTGGCGGTGCGGGCGTATACGCACGGCTACGATTTGTTCCATCCGCATCGGCACGTGGTGTGGCATTACTACGGAAGGGCGGACGCGCCCAAGGTTTGGGACGACCAGCGCATGGCGTTGAAGCGGGGCGAGACCGCGCTGGATGGGGCCGCCCTGGGCAAGCGCTCGATGAAGGCGGCCGAAGCCGCGTTCGGCATGCACGGGAGGCTGGCCGTGCCGCCCCCGGCCTGGTTGGGTGGGCGGCGCAGCCTCGCGGACTATGAACGCTATGCGGGTATTTCCTTCGCCTTGGGCAAGGCCACCCCGGAGGCCCTGGCGGGGGTGGAGCCCTCGGAGACGGACCTGCACCTCGACGAGGCGGCATGGCGGGCGCGTCTGCACCCCGCGCCCATGGTTCCTTGAGATACCGCTCACGTAGGCGGACAATTCCGCTTTCACCCAACAAGGCGACAAGAGCGTGTACGTGGAAAAAACGAGCGCACCGGCACGCAAGCCGGTGACCGTGCCGGGTCTCAAGGCGATGAAAGCCGAAGGCCGGAAGATCGTGATGCTCACCGCCTACGACGCGAGTTTCGCCGCGCAACTGGAGTCCGCCGGGGTCGACGTGGCCCTGGTTGGCGATTCGCTGGGCATGGTGGTGCAGGGGCGGTCGAGTACCTTGCCCGTCACGGTCGATGAAATGGTCTATCACACCGCCGCGGTCGCGCGCGGGCTGTCGTCGACCCTCCTGGTCGCCGACCTGCCGTTCATGAGCGATCGCGACATTCCCTCGGCGATGGAAGCCGCGACGCGGCTGGTCGCGCAGGGCGGCGCGGCCATGGTGAAGATCGAGGGCGCCGGGCGCATCTGCGAGGTGATCGCCGTGCTGGCCGAACGTGACATCCCGGTGTGCGCGCATCTCGGACTCACCCCGCAATCGGTGAACAAGTTCGGTGGCTACAAGGTCCAGGGCAAGACCCAGGACGCCGCCGACAAGCTGCTGGCCGATGCCAGGGCCGTGGAGGCCGCGGGTGCCGACCTGCTCGTGCTCGAATGCGTGCCGGCCGCGCTGGCGGCGCGGATCACGGCCGAGCTTTCGATTCCCACCATCGGGATCGGCGCGGGCGTGGACTGCGACGGCCAGGTGCTGGTGGTGTACGACATGCTCGGCCTCACGCCGGGCAAGCGGCCCCGTTTTTCCAAGGATTTCCTCGCGGGACGCGATTCCATCCAGGGCGCCATGAGCGCCTACGTCGAGGATGTGCGCGAGAAGCGTTTCCCCGGCGTCGAGCACAGCTTCACCTGAGGGCACCACCATGCAGACCGTCACCGATGCGGCGGCCATCCGCGCCGCGATCCGCGGCTGGCGCGCCGCCGGCCAGAACGTCGGCTTCGTGCCGACCATGGGTAACCTGCACGCGGGCCATCACTCCCTCCTGAAGCTGGCCCGGGCTCGTGCCGACCGGGTCGTCGCCAGCGTGTTCGTCAACCCGACGCAGTTCGGCCCCGGCGAGGATTTCGAGCGCTATCCGCGCACGTTGGCCCAGGACCAGGCCGGGCTGGCCGAAGCCGGCTGCGATATCCTGTTCGCCCCCGAAGTGAGCACCATGTATCCCTTCGGTCCCGCCGCGAGCGTGAGCATCCACGTGCCGGTCATCACCGACACGCTGGAAGGCGCCCACCGCCCGGGCCACTTCGATGGCGTGGCGACCGTGGTCGCCAAGCTGTTCAGCCTGGTCCAGCCGGACATCGCCGTGTTCGGCCAGAAGGATTTCCAGCAGCTGAAGGTGATCGAGCGGATGGTCGCCGACCTCTCCCTCTCGGTGAAGGTGATGTCCGCGCCGACCCTGCGCGACGACGACGGGCTGGCCATGAGTTCGCGCAACCAGTACCTGTCCCCCCAGGAACGGGCGAGGGCGCCGCAGATCCATGCCACGCTGGTGCAGATGCGTGAGCTTTTCCGCCAGGGGCATGCCTGGCAGGCGCTGGAGCAGGCGGCGAAGGCGCGCCTGGAGCGGGCGGGCTTCGTGCCCGACTACGTGGCCATTCGCCGCGCCGAGGACCTGGCCGAACCCGGTCCCGAGGAGCGGGAAGGCCTGGTGGCGCTGGTCGCCGCCCGGCTCGGCGCCACCCGATTGATCGACAACCTGCCTTTCGACTGAATCCTTTCACAAACGGGGACTTGCGTTTCCGCGCGCGCTCCCCCATAAAGCGCACCGACAGAGGAAGCCCTCACGACGGACGGGCGACCCTCCGTTAGAATGGGCGTTTTTGTAATCGACGAACCCCAGAGACCGCCATGCACCTCAACATGCTCAAGTGCAAGATCCACCGGGCCACGGTGACTCACGCCGAGCTGAACTACGAAGGTTCCATCGCCATCGATGGCAACCTGCTCGATGCCGCGGGCATCCGCGAGTACGAGCAGATCCACGCGTGGAACATCAGCAACGGTGAACGCTTCGTCACCTATGCGCTGCGTGCGGAAGAGGGCTCGGGCATCATCTCGGTGAACGGGAGCGCCGCACGCCGCGTCTCCACGGGCGACCTGGTGATCATCGCCGCCTTCGTCGGACTTTCCGAGGCGGAATTGGCCAAGTACCAGCCGGACCTCGTCTACGTGGATGCGAACAACATCATCACGCATACGAACCATTCGATTCCGAAGCAGGCCGCCTGAGGCCAGCGGGCAATCGCCGACAGGGTCGGCTCCCACCAGGCCACGACCGTTCCTGTGGGAGCCGGCTATGCCGGCGATGCTCCTTGCCCCCGGTGGGAGCCGACCCTGTCGGCGATGCTCTCCCACCCGTCGCTGCCCAACCACGCAACATCCATACAATCCACTTACGCTGCACTGCGGTAACATCGCTGCTTCCCCCCTCCGTTGCAGCCAAGTGGAAGCCATGGAATCAAAGCACGCACCGTTGCCCTCGTTCGAGGAGCACGCCTCCCGCCTCGCCAAGACCACCCTCCGCGAACTCGTCCAGGACGAAGCCCGCGGTGAGCGCCTGCGCCGTCGCATGGGCCCGATCCTCCTCGACGTGTCGCGGCAGAAGCTCGATATCGCCGCGCTCGACGCGGTAGGCGAGTACATCGAGAGCACCGGCTGGAAAGCCGCCCGCGACGCCATGTTCGCCGGCAAGCACATCAACACCTCCGAAGACCGCGCCGTCCTGCACACCGCACTGCGCGGTGGTGCGTCGCGCCATCCGGCGGCACCGGCCGAGGTCCGCAAGGAGGTCGCCGACGCACTCGACAAGATGGAGCTGCTGGTCAACGCCGTGCACAAGGGCGAGGGCGAATCGGTTGGCTTGATCGGTCGCGTCACCGATGTGGTGAACATCGGTATCGGCGGTTCGGACCTGGGTCCGCGGCTGGCCGTGCATGCGCTGGAGCAGTTCCACGTCAAGGGCATCACCAGCCACTTCCTCACCAACGTGGACGGCCAGGCCGCCTACGACCTGATGAAGAAGCTCGATCCGGCGCATACGCTGGTGATCCTGGTTTCCAAGAGCTTCAACACGCAGGAAACGCTGCTCAACGGCGGCGTGTTCCGCAACTGGATACTGAAGGCCAACGGCGGCGACGAGGCGAAGACCTCCAAGCATTTCATCGCCGTGAGTTCCAACGACGAAGCCGTGCACAAGTGGGGCGCCTCGCAGGTGCTGCCCATGTGGGATTACGTCGGCGGCCGCTTCTCGCTGTGGTCGGCCGTGGGCGCCTCGATCGCGTTCGCCATCGGCATGAAGGGTTTCCGCGAATTGCTCGCCGGTGCCGCCGAGGCCGACGATCATTTCCTCACGGCGGCGTGGAAGGACAACCTTCCGGTCCTGCTGACCATCGCCGAATTCTGGAACCGCAACATCCTCGGCCGCAGCAGCCGGGCGGTGGTTCCGTACGTCGACTCGCTGGCCGACCTGCCGTCGTACCTGCAGCAGCTGGAGATGGAAAGCCTCGGCAAGCATGTGCATCCGGATGATGGCAGCGAAGTGCGCCAGTCGACCGTTCCGGTGGTCTGGGGCAGCATCGGCACGAACGCGCAGCATGCGTACTTCCAGGCCTTGCACCAGGGCACGGATACCGTGCCGCTGGAATTCATCGGCCTGGTGAAGCCGGCGCATCCGCTGCGCGAGAACCACGACGTGCTGCTGTCCAACCTGCTTGCGCAGGCGGCCGCGCTGTCGCTGGGCAAGACTTTCGAGGAAGCCCTGGCGGAAGCGAAGACCGGCACCGAGGAAGAGCGCCGCGCGCTGGCCGCGCAGCGTACGTTCAAGGGTGACCGCCCGAGCACCGTGTTCATGCTCGATTCGCTCACCCCGCACTCGCTGGGCGCGCTGATCGCGCTGTACGAGCACAAGGTGTTCCTGCTGGGTCACCTGTGGGGTATCAACGCGTTCGACCAGTGGGGCGTGGAGCTGGGCAAGGTCATCGCCAAGCAGATCTACCCGTCGCTGAGCAACGACAAGGACGCGGGCAACCTGGCCCAGTTCGACGGCGCGACACGTGCGCTGATCGCCGCGATCCGCGACCGGCGGTAAGCGAAAGAGCGCGTTGAGGGGTGGTGGGCAGAGACGCCACCCTCGTCGCTCCAGTTACACCGTCGTTCGGGAAAGGAAGCCGCTGCGCGGCCATGTCCTATGGCTGTCGCCCCGTCGCGCCCGTCGCGGGTGGGAAGCGGGTTGGCCCGCGATCCGTCACCGCCGCACACGGCGAATGCGAGGGCAAAGCCGAGCCCGACACCGACGCATCCCGGGAATGCGCGAAGAATCAAAAAAGCCCGGCTCGTGCCGGGCTTTTTTATCGCGACCTCAGACCTCGAGTGTCGCCAGGTCGCCCTTGTCTTCCAGCCATTGCTTGCGGTCGCCGGCGCGCTTCTTCGCCAGCAGCATGTCCATGAGCTTCTGCGTGCCGTCGTCCGTCTCGACGGTGAGCTGCACGAGGCGGCGTGTGTCGGGGTGGATGGTGGATTCACGCAGCTGCGCGGGATTCATCTCGCCCAGACCCTTGAAACGCGTGACGCTGACGGCGCCCTTCATCTTCTCGCGCTCGACCTTTTCCAGCATCAGGCGTTTTTCTTCCTCGTCGAGGCAATAGAACACCTGCTTGCCCACGTCGACGCGGAACAGTGGCGGCATGGCCACGAACACGTGGCCCTGGCTGACCAGGGTGGGGAAGTGCTTCAGGAACAATGCCGAGAGCAGCGTGGCGATGTGCAGGCCGTCGGAGTCGGCGTCGGCGAGGATCACCACCTTGCCGTAGCGCAGGCCGGAGAGATCGTCCTTGCCGGGATCGCAACCGATGGCCACGGCGAGATCGTGCACTTCCTGCGAGGCCAGCACCGCGCCCGACTCGACTTCCCAGGTATTGAGGATCTTGCCGCGCAGCGGAAGGATCGCCTGGAAATCCTTGTCGCGGGCCTGCTTGGCCGAGCCGCCCGCCGAATCGCCCTCGACGAGGAAGAGTTCGGTACGGGTGAGGTCGGTGGCCGCGCAGTCGGCGAGCTTGCCGGGCAGGGCGGGACCCTGGGTGATCTTCTTGCGCACCACCTGCTTGGCCGCCTTGAGGCGTGCGCTGGCCCGCTCGATGGCGAGTTGGGCGATCTTCTCGCCGGTGTCCACGTGCTGGTTGAGCCACAGGCTGAAGGCGTCGTGCACCACGCCTTCGACGATGGCCGCGGCGCTGCGCGAGGAGAGACGCTCCTTCGTCTGGCCGGCGAACTGCGCGTCCTGCAACTTCACGCTGAGGACGAAGGCCAGCCGCTCCCATACGTCTTCCGGCGCCAGCTTCACGCCACGTGGGAGCAGGTTGCGCAGGTCGCAGAATTCACGAATGGCGTTGGTGAGGCCCGAACGCAGGCCGTTCACGTGCGTGCCGCCCTGTGCGGTGGGAATCAGGTTGACGTAGCTTTCCTGGACCAGGTCGCCTTCCGGCAGCCAGGCGAGCGCGACGTCGAGCGCGTCGGTTTCGCGCGAGAAATGCTTCACGAACAACTCGGCCGGCAAGGCCTCGGCGCCCTGGAGTTCACCGCGCAGGTAATCCGGCAAGCCGTCCTCGAAATACCACTCCGTGGTCTCGCCGGACGCCTCGTCGAGCAGGCGCACGGTGAGCCCGGCGCAAAGCACGGCCTTGGCGCGAAGCAGGTGCTTCAGCTTCGAGACGAGGATGCGCGGTGTGTCGAAATACTTCGGGTCGGGCCAGAAGCGCAGCGTGGTGCCGGTCTTCTTCTTCGGGACGCTGCCGATCACCTCGAGATCGCTCGCGCGATCGCCGTTGGCGAAGCTCATCCGGTATTCCTGGGCATCGCGGCGGATGGTGACGTCCACGCGCGTGGACAGCGCGTTGACCACCGAGACGCCCACGCCATGCAGGCCACCCGAGAAGGCGTAGTTCTTGTTGGAGAACTTGCCGCCCGCATGCAGGCGCGTGAGGATCAGTTCGACGCCCGGTACCTTCTCTTCCGGATGGATGTCCACCGGCATGCCGCGGCCATCGTCGGTGACTTCGACCGAGCCGTCGTTGAAGACGGTGACCTCGATGGTCTTCGCATGGCCCGCGAGCGCCTCGTCGACGGAGTTGTCGATGACTTCCTGGGCGAGGTGGTTCGGCCGCGAGGTGTCCGTGTACATGCCGGGGCGGCGCTTGACGGGGTCGAGACCGCTGAGGACTTCGATGTCTGAGGCGTTGTAGCGAGTATTCATGGTCTTCGCGGGTGTGACGTAGCCGGGCAGGATGGGGTCAGGTCCCCAGGATGGTCAAGCCTGACGCGTGTCCGTGTCAGCCCGTGAGATTGACCGATGGCGGACCGTGGTGGGAGCCGACCCTGTCGGCGATGGGTGCTTCAGATCGGCGCGCAGTGCCACTCCAGCCATTCGCGGTCGGCACCGTCGAGCAGGGGGGACAGCGCGGCGCGGACGGTGGCGTGGTAATCGTCCAGCCACGCCCGTTCCGAAGGCTCCAGCAGACGGGGCTCCAGGCCGCGGCGGTCGAAGGGGCAGAGCGTCAGCGTCTCGAAGGCCAGGAATTCACCGAACTCCGTCGAGTCGGCCTGGGTCACCACCGCGAGGTTCTCGTGGCGGATGCCATGGCGGCCCGGCTTGTACAGGCCGGGCTCGATCGAGGTGATCATTCCCGTCTCCAGTGGCACCAACGCGCCTCCGGCCACGGGCGGGCGGATGCCGTGCGGACCTTCGTGGACGTTGAGGAAGTAACCCACGCCGTGGCCCGTGCCATGGCCGAAATCCATGCCGGCGGCCCAGAGCGGCGCACGGGCGAGGGCGTCCAGCTGCGGTCCGCTCGCGCCCTTGGGGAAACGCGCGCGCGACAGCGCGATCATGCCCTTCAGCACGAGGGTCGAGTCGCGGCGCTGTTCGTCGGTGACCGGACCCAGCGCGAGCACCCGCGTGATGTCGGTGGTGCCCCCGAGGTACTGGCCGCCGGAATCGACCAGCAGCAGACCCTTGGCGGCCAGGGGGCTGAATGAGGCTTCGGTGGCGCGGTAATGCGGCAAGGCGCCGTTGGCCTGGTAGCCGGCGATGGTGGAGAAGCTCTCTCCGACGAAACCGGCCTGCGTCTCGCGCGCCGCGCGCACGATCGTGTCCACGTCCAGTTCCGTCAGCGCCTGGCCGGCGGCGAGCGCCGCCTCGATGCGCCGGAATGCACGGGCCAGCGCGGCGCCGTCGCGGCGCATCACGTCGCGGATATGGTCCAGTTCCTCCGCGGTCTTGCGCGCCTTCTGCGCGGTCGACGGATGTGGCGCGCGCACCTGCTTCACGCTGCCGGGCAGGCCTTCCAGTACGGAAACGACGACGCGGCCGGCGTCGTACATCAATGTCGCATCGTCCGGCAGCGCGGCGATCGCCGAGGCGACGGTGCCGTAGTCGGCCAGGGCGATGCCATCGGTGGCCAGCGAGACCTTCAACCCGGCCGGCACCTTGGCGGCGTCGATGAAAAGCGTGGCCCGCGCGTCCTCGATCAGGAAATGGGCCAGGAAGACCGGGTTGTATTCGACGTCGGCGCCGCGAAGGTTGGTCAGCCAGGCGATATCGTCGAGGCTGGAAAGCAGGTGGTGCGTGGCCCCGGCCCGGCGCATCGCCGTGCGCACGTGGCGCAGCTTGTCGGCACGTTCGACCGTGGCGAACGGGGCCGCGTGGGCGTAAACGGAAGCCTCGGGCCGCGGCGGCCGCTCGGTCCAGACGGCGGCGGGCAGGTCGAGGTCGGTGCGCAGGCGGGCACCGGCGGCTTCCAGGCGCCTGGACAGGCTTTCGGCGCCGGCGACGGATACGCTATCCCCGGCCACGGAGACGACGTCGCCGGCGCCGAGCTGCTCCGCGAGCCAGGCCACGTGTTCCGGCGTGTGCGCCACGTTCAGTTTCATAAGGGGAAGGCCGCTGCCGGCCAGTTCGCTCTCGGCCTGGGCGAAGTAGCGGGAATCGGTCCACAGTCCGCCGCCGGTCGCGGTGACCACCAGGGTGCCGGCCGATCCGGTGAAGCCGGACAGCCATTGGCGCGCCTGCCAGCGTGGTGGCAGGTACTCGGAGAGGTGTGGGTCGGCGGTGGGCACGACGACGGCGGCGACGCCTTCGCGGCCCATGGCGGCGCGAAGAGCCTGGAGGCGGGCGGGAATCGGGGAGGCATTCATCCGCACATGGTATCGGGAGAAAGGACGGTGGGAAGCAAGGAGGGGTGGGAAGCGCGCTGGCGCGCGATCGGCCTCGAGGAAACCTTTTCGCGCGCCAGCGCGCTTCCCACCCGGAAGCCCCGGAGCACCGGAGCGCCGGAACACCGGGAGTACCGCACCGGGTCGGGCCAGGGTGCGGAGGGGCGCTTCGGCTTTCTATTCAGGTACCACTCGCGAGTGGGGGCCCGCTTAGGTAAAATACAAATTTCCAGCACTGGCTGCTCGCATGACTCCCCTGATTTTCGTCACCGGCGGTGTGGTGTCTTCCCTTGGGAAAGGCATCGCAGCGGCGTCGCTTGCCTCGATCCTCGAGGCCCGCGGTCTTTCCGTGACCATGATGAAGCTCGATCCGTATATCAACGTGGATCCGGGCACCATGAGTCCCTTCCAGCACGGTGAGGTCTACGTCACCGACGATGGCGCGGAAACCGATCTCGACCTCGGCCACTACGAGCGCTTCGTCCGCACCCGGCTGACCGGCAAGAACTCGATCACCGCCGGCAAGATCTACGAATCGGTGATCCGCAAGGAGCGCCGCGGCGACTACCTCGGTGCCACCGTGCAGGTGATCCCGCACATCACCGACGAGATCAAGCATTCCATCCACGAGGCCACCCGCGGCTTCGACGTGGCCCTGGTCGAGATCGGCGGCACCGTCGGCGATATCGAATCGCTGCCGTTCCTGGAGGCGATCCGTCAGTTGCGCATCGAGCACGGGCCGGAGAAGTGCATGTTCGTGCACCTTACCCTGGTCCCGTATATCAAGGCGGCGGGCGAGATCAAGACCAAGCCGACCCAGCATTCCGTGAAGGAACTGCGCTCGATCGGTATCCAGCCCGACGTGCTGCTGTGCCGTTGCGAGGAACCGCTGCCCGATGGCGAGCGGCACAAGATCGCGCTTTTCACCAACGTGCCGAAGAACGCCGTCATCAGCACGATCGACGTCGATGTCATCTACAAGCTGCCGATGTGGCTGCACGAGCAGGGCCTGGACGAACTCGTCATCAAGCGCCTGGGCCTCGACGCCGGTCCAGCCGACCTCTCCAGCTGGGAGCGCACGGTCGAGGCCGTCGAGCATCCGCGTGACGAGGTCACCGTGGCCATCGTCGGCAAGTACGTCGAACACAAGGACGCCTACAAGTCCCTGGGCGAGGCGCTGCGCCACGGCGGCATCAACCAGTCGACGCGGGTGAACCTGCGCTGGGTCGATTCCGAAGACGTGGAGGCACGCGGTGCCCGCGCGGTGCTTGGCGATGCCGACGCCATCCTGGTGCCCGGTGGCTTCGGCAAGCGTGGCTTCGAGGGCAAGATCCTCGCCGCCCAGTTCGCCCGCGAAACCGGCATCCCGTACTTCGGCATCTGCTACGGCATGCATGCCGCGGTGGTCGAATTCGCCCGCAACACGGCGGGGCTGCCCCAGGCCGATTCCAGCGAGAACGACCGCAACACGCCGGACCCCGTCATCGCCCTCATCACCGAGTGGACCACCGCCACCGGCGAAACAGAGCAGCGCAGCGAGCGCTCCGATCTCGGCGGCACGATGCGCCTGGGCGCGCAGGAATGCCGCCTGAAGGCAGGCACGCTGGCACGCGAACTGTATGGCGAAGACGTGGTGCGTGAGCGTCATCGCCATCGCTACGAGTTCAACAACCGCTACCGGCAGTCGTTCGAGGACCTCGGCATGGTGATCTCGGGCGAGTCGATGGACGACCTGCTCGTGGAGATCGTCGAACTGCCGCGCCAGGTACACCCGTGGTTCCTGGGTTGCCAGGCCCATCCGGAATTCACCTCCACGCCGCGCGAGGGCCATCCGTTGTTCA
>Ga0182008_10000903_pt1 | contig 20636 bp, 14 predicted proteins | sample Sormic07211129_1_FD_120482 | JGI IMG/M metagenome (GOLD analysis project Ga0182008, IMG submission 120482) | Rhizosphere microbial communities from Sorghum bicolor, Mead, Nebraska, USA - 072115-129_1 metaG | ecosystem: Host-associated > Plants > Roots > Rhizosphere | place: USA: Nebraska...
CGCTCCCTTCCCAGACGCTCGGCGGCTTCGCTCAGCCGCGTCAATGGCCGAACCAGCCGGCGCGCCATCCCGAACGACAGGAAGCCGATAAATAGCAGCGTGACGATAATGATCGCAATGTTCCGGAAGCGGCGCGTGGCCGCCTTCTCGTCCAGGTTCTGTGAGACCACCAGCCAGCGCGAACCACCCAGATCGATGGCGATACGGAAGCTTCGCAGTATCGCGATATCCGATTGCATGCGATTGCGCGCGACGTTGACGAGGCGCGTCGGCAGACTGGCAGCCAGAACGACCAGGGTACCGGTCTCCAGATCGATGTCGGTGGACGTGGTTTCCGCACTTGCCCGGATATCGGCCGGGTCGATTCCGATTTGTGGCGCGACACCTCGCACGATCGACATCAGAAGCTCGGATGATGTGTCCGGCGCCGACGCCGAGACACCCGGGTGCACCAGGGAGAGCGTTCCGCTGGTAAATGTGGGCGCCGTGGTCTTCGCTACCGCCGAAGATGCCGGCTCGATGCGAAACCTCAACCACCCCGACGACGCGAGCGAATCCAGCTTCTCCTGTTGTTCTTCGACTGGCGTGTTGCGCACCACCCGAACGGCTTCCACCGTACGCTCGGATAACCATTGCCCGTCGATGAGAATGAAGCTGGGTGGCGGTACCAGCCGCTTCAGCATGTTCTGGAACAATTCGATAGACACCTGCGACAGCAGGATGACGATGACGATGCGTGACGTCAGTCCGAACTTGGGGCGCCAGCGGAATGTCATGCGGTCTGGCCGTCTATTTCGGAGCTGACATCGGCGGCGAAGAAATAGCCGCCATTGCGAACCGTCTTGATCAGCACCGGATCGAGCGGATTGGCTTCGATCTTCCTTCGTAGCCGGCTGATCTGCACGTCGATGCTGCGGTCGAACGGGTTGCTGTTGCGTCCCCGTGCCAGGTCCAGCAGACGATCACGGCTGAGTATCTGCTGCGGATGTTCCACGAAGGCCAGCAGAAGATCGAACTCCCCGCTGGTCAGATCGGTAAGCATGCCGGTGGGTGATTTCAGGCTGCGATGGCTGACATTGAGTGTCCAGTCGGCGAAACGATAGACCGTTCGCCTGCTTTGCGCCTGATCCGTCTTGACGTAGGTCCGGCGCAGCACGGCGCGGATACGGGCGATCAGTTCCCGCGGATTGAAGGGCTTGACGATGTAATCGTCGGCACCCAGTTCCAGGCCGACCACACGATCGGTCTCCCCATCCATGGCCGTCAGAAGGATGACCGGAATCGGTCGCTCCGCGTTCTGCAACTGCCGGCACAGGGAGAATCCGCTCTCGCCAGGCAGCATCACATCCAGCACGATGAGGTCGGCCGCCTCGCGGCCCAGGGCGTCGAACATCTGTACGCCATCCCCAGCCACGGTGACATACATGCCGTGATCGCCGAGGAAGCGGGCCAGCATCGCACGGATGCGCTGATCGTCATCGACGATCAACACGTGCGGCTGGAGAGTGATCGATGCGCTGGCCTTCATGGCCGGACGATAACGCAGTCTGGCACCTTGCGACACGGCTGAAACATACTGAAATGATCTGCAAGGCCCAGGTCATCGTCCACGGCGGGCGGCCTCCTAGAGTCCAGTCCTCCGCCATCCCCAGGACGCCTGACCATGAAGAACCTGATCCCACTCCTACGCGCGGCCCCGGTGGCCTGTGCCATGGGAATCGCCGTGCTCGTAATGGCTAATCCAGTGCTGGCGCAAGAAGACCTGTCGTCCACGCAGGAAAGCGATTGGAAAGTGGTCGCCGGACTCGGTGTCCTGCGCACGCCGATCTTCCCCGGTGCATCCAAAAGCGAGGTTCGCCCCGCTCCCTATTTGTCGATCGATTATGACGACCGTTTTTTCGTGCGCGGCCCCGCTATTGGAGTGAACCTGTTCCGGTTCGGTCAGGATGACCGCTTTCGGCTCGGTATAATCACACGCATCACGCCGGAAGCCGAATGGGACGAATCCGACGATCGCGCACTACACGGTCTGGGCAAGATCAGTGGCGGCGTCGATGCGGGCTTGTTCGGCAGCTACCGGAGCGAATCATGGTTCGCTGAAGTGGCGGCCACGCGTGGCGCTGTCCTCAGAAAAGAGCACGGTGAAAGCAGCACGCGTGGCAGCGGAACGGTAGTCCAGCTTGGGTTCGGCTACACCGCGCGCCTTGCGTCCAATCTCCGCTGGATGACCCAGGTATCTACCCAATGGGCGGACGCGACCCGTACACGCACCTATTTCGGAGTCTCGCAGGCGCAATCCCTGGCCACGGGGTTGCAGCCCTACCAGCCCAAAGCCGGGATCACCAGCTATGGGGTGACGACGACGCTGAACTACGCCTTCGGTAAGCGCTGGACTGTCACCGGCTTGGTCAAGTACGAGCGGCTGGCAGGCGATGCCAAGAGCAGCCCCATCGTCACTGTCAACGGCAAGACGAACCAGGTTTCCGTCGGCGCGTTCCTCGGGTATCAATTCTGATGTTGCCCCGGAAGCGCGGGGGTGTCAGGCGTCCCGGCTGGGTGCGGCGGCTGAAGTGGTTGTACGGAGGGGGCGCCAGACCGCCGCGCACGCTTGGCTCGCGCAGGCCGATAGACGGGTGGGAGGAGCTGGCTGCTTTCGTGCTGCTGGTGAGGCTGACTCTCGATCACCGCGCGTCGGAGCCGGTTCGCGTTGTTTGCGAAGAGCGGATACTCAGGGATGCTCGGCGGCTTGCGTCCATGGGGTTCTTTGAGCTTTTTGCTGTGCGTTCCGCTCCGCTGCGGGCCATGCTCGAGGGTGAGGGGGTGATCAGGCGAAGTTGATGGTGGTCGGAAATTCGAACCCAAGAAAAGAAGCCGCTATATTGGTGACCTGTCACGGTCTCCAGGGGGCGACCGACCAATCCGGAGCTTCACATGGAGAGCGAGACTTCGCTTAGCTTCTTCGAACTGACCCGCCGACTGAATGCCATGCCGGAATTTGAAGCAGCGACGCCTGCGTCGCAGCGGCGCGCGAAGTTGGGACTCGCCGTGGCTCTCCTCGCGTTCTGTATCGCCTTCCTGATAACGAGAATTGACATCCCCTCTCATGTCCAGCTGGTGGTGCTGTATACGATGCTGGCTGCCGAGATTGCTGGCATCTGCATCAACATGTGGAACTCACGGAGCGATCTCTACGACTTGCGTGAACCACTGAACAACTTTGCACGTCAGCTGGATCATGACCTTCCCCATCATTATGAATTGGTCGACTGGCTCGTACGCCAACCCACTCGTCTTCTGGAGCGCCACGCGTCGATGGCCCAATTCCGGCGTGAGCGCTTCAATCAGAAACTTCCATTGGTGGCTGGCAACATACCCACTCTCGGGCTCCTTCCCGTCGTAGTGGCGATTTACCTTCAGGCCCGCGAGTATGCAGCGAGCCGTCATCTGAGCTGGATAGACTTTTTGGCAGGTCTCGCCATTGCTTTGATATACGTTTCGACATGGATGGTGGCTCTCATGAAGAGCCGTCTCGAAGCCATGGATATGTACTTGAGAATTGCGCTGGATCAAAAGCGATCTGGCCAGTCGACTGGTCGTACCACAGTGCTCCCTGTTCGATGAAGGGAAGCGCAGTTGCTCTGGGCCCGCCATAAGTGACACCTCCTGTGCTGCACCAGGCCTGCCGATTAACCCCTAACTAAGACGCAGCTGCAATTTGGTTTTGCCAGATGTCATAGAGTTGCCGCAGCCTATCCCCCGTCCTTTTTCCGCTGACAAGTCCATACGCCAGCACAACCACAATGCCAACGGGATTCAGGGGAACAGACCCAAATCCAACAAGCAGAGGCTGCCCGTAGTCAACAAACTTCTTGTCTGAAATATCTTGAGACCACTTCAAAGACGGATGATTCGTCAGGAGGACCTGACCAAAATACATGCCAATATCCATGGCCAGAGAAAAGGTTTTGTTGGTCAACTCGTTGTTCGACGCCTCGATGGGAAAGGCCTGTTTTCCCTTCATTTCTTCCATCTCGGCCTCGGATCGACGCCGAGTTTCCACCTGCAAGGCAAACCAGTCTCCGAGCTGGCTGAGTGAAGACGGTGCGAGGTCTGCCTGCCAGCTCTCGAATCCGGGAGTCTCGTGCACCGCATCTGCCAGCCCGTCTATGCGCCGCGGAAGAATGTCCACGAACCATTGGAAGTACTGCTTGAGTTCGATCTTCGACATGTCCCGAAGATTTTTCTCGAAGGGCGGCTGGATGATTTCGTATGCCATGGTCAATGCTCAATGATACCTATGCCGTTCTGCTGGAGAGCATTCCTCAGCGGAGCAGATGGACCACCCAATCCGGTCACAGGGCTCTTGAAAAAATGCCATTGCACGTCGTCCACCCGGCCATTATTGAAGAGTTCCGAATCCTTTGCAATTTGCTTCTGAATAGTTGGCGTGAATGACTGGTACCCCACCTTGGACTCGTAGGCAATGCCGTTTGCGAATTGGTCGACATACCGGGGGCCCAAACTAGTTCGGAAGTAGCTTTGTGATTGACCACCAATATTATCAGCCAACCATTGCTCACCAATCCGACCCGTTGCGCCAATCGCACCTCTTGAAACCGTTGCCGCTGCGGCACCCTCGCCCATTGCGGTACATATCGCGAAGGCACGACTCGCGCCCCTCACCACGCCGCCGGCACCAGCAAATTCGAACGGTGTTACGACAGATTGAATGGAATCATTCCCCGGCGGCGGCCGATAGTCGATGTCGACGCCGAAGAACAGTTGGAAAAAGAATGCATCTATGGTCTGTATGGGAACAGCGGGACGTCCGCATGCAGGCCCGGAAAACATACACTGTGAGTCGTCCGTTCCCAATGGGTCAATTCGTTGCAGCGGTGAGCCACTCGCATACGCGTAGGTGCCAATACCCCCATCGAGCCCAAGGGGATCGCTTTGGAGATAGCGTCCCGTCGCGGCATCAAAGTAACGATTGATGTTGTACTTCAGCCCCGCCTCACCGTCGGCATACTGGCCTGGCAGCCTCAGGTTCAATACGTACCCTGACGCCGAGACCGGCCTGTTCTCACCGAAGGGATTGGTGGCATACGGCCAGGTCCACAGAACCGCGCCCGATGCCGAAGTCACAACCCGGGGCGATCCAATACCATCCGCCAGGATGAACCCGAGTGTAGATCCGTCGGCCACCGCGAGTGGGACACCCGCAACGGCAATATAGTCACGACGCGTCGTGCCGGATGCCTCAGAAAGTAGCTGGCTGGCTTCGCCATAGACAAAGCGGGTCGTTGTCGACGTCAGGGACTTAGCGATACGCTCACCACCGGCGTTGTAGACGTAAGTGCCCACGGCCGTACCGTTTCGCTGCACCATGGTCATGCGGTTCCGCCCGTTATAGACGTAACTCCACACATCGCCAGCTGCCGTGTTTCCCGTCGTATTGCCGTTGGCGTCATATGTTCTCGACGCAGTCCCCACCGACGTCAACCAGTGCGTCCCCGCCTTGTACTTGTACGTCCCCGTATAGGCGCCCGGCGCCGTCTTGCTCAGGCGATCACCAGTCAGGTTGTATGTATAGGCCTCAACTGCATTTCCGGCCGCGTCATCGACCGATGTCAGGCGATAGAGCGGGTCATACAGATAGCTCGCCGTGCCCCCACCCGATTCGCTCACCCCAGTAATGTTGCCCATTACGTCAAGCGAGAAGTGAAGCTCAAGAGCCGGCGAGACGATGTCGGTAACCCGGTAATTACTGTCGTAAGTGCGGGATACCGTCTGCCCGTTGCCGAGGGTATAGGCGTATATCGGGCCGAAGGGAAGCCAGGCGATGTTGCTGGCCACCGACCTGCTCGTGCCGCCGAGAGGGGTAACGTTCACGCTGCTAACCTGCCCCAGCGTGTCGTACCCATAAGCCACTACCGCACCGCCGGGCCGCGTCTCTGTCTGGATACGGTCTCCCGTGGTATAGGTATAGGCCACGGTATCCGTGACACCACCCTGCGTCTGACGCTTCTCGGTAACATTTCCTCGAATGTCATAGCAATAGGTGGTCGTGACGGCAGCCTCGACCACCCGGGTCAGGTGTCCGACCGATGCCGATGCCTGGCATCCTGTCACCGAGCTGGATTCGTCGTAGTAATAAGCTATGTTGAGTACAGCATCGGTGTACGTGACCGAGGTGATCCGATTCAGCGCGTCATAGCCATAGGTCGCGACCACGCCCCTGGCATCGGTCTTCGTCAGGTAGTTACCGGCCCCGTCGACCGTGAAGAGTGTTGCGCCGGTATCCGGACTGTGAATACCGGTGAGATCGCCTAGGCCATTGTGGTCATAGACGGTGTTGAGCCCTGAAGGGTCACTGATACCGGCGACGTTGTCGCTGGTATCCAGCACTGACACAACCTGAGCATTGGCCGTTCCGGCGTTCGTGCCGGTGTAATCATCAATGGTGCTGACCAGGCGACTGAGGGCATCGTAGCCATTCTTCCTCTGCACCCCTTTGCCGTCCGACGAATGCAAAGGATTTCCCTCTCCGTCATAGCCGTCGATCGCATCGAACGACAGGACCGTCCGGTTCAAGGCATCCCGAACCGACAACAATTGACCGAGCGCATTGAAGGAGCGCGACACCGTCTTGCGGATCGCGCCAGATACATCCAGGACTTCTTCTTTTGTACGGTTGCCACCAGCGTCGAGGGTGTATCGGATCTGATTACCCAGGCCATCCGTGATGCCGATAAGGCGACGGGCATCATCGTATTGGAACGTGAATGCGACTCCATCCGCATCGGTGGTGCTGACAAGATCACCTACGTCGTTATAGCCAAACTGTCGCACAGCGTCCCCGCCCGATGGCGTGCCATCCGCGGATACTCTCACCGCCTGTGAAACAACCCGCCCAAGTGCATCGTACGTCGCATCATGGATGACACCGTTCTGATCACTGGACCGGGTGACGCGACCATCCGCGTCATAACGCAACATAGTGATCTTATGGCCGAGGGCATTGGTGACCTGGTAAAGATCACCTTTCTTATGACACGAGCCGCTGCTCGCACAACCGGAGTCGTCGGTTGTCATGTAATAGCTGTAGGTCGTCACGTCCGGCACCTCGGCGCGTGCCCCATCCTCGGACTTCAGCAGGCCAATCAACGGGCATGCCGTCGAGTCGACCGCGTCACAGTACGTATCGACCACCCGCCGCACGCCCGACGGAACTGCGCCCGTGGCGGCACAGGCATAACTCGCAGCCGATGCGTCGGCCAGGCATGCCGCCACCGTCTGGCCACGGGTGTTATAGAGCCACGACTGCTTGCGGACTATCGTGTTCGACGCATCGAGCAGCGACCGGCTCGTGGGCAGATGCAGCGTGGTATCCCATGTCGTCTGGGTTGTTCGTTGGGCAGGCGTACCCGACGCTTCCGTTCTGGAAACTTCATTGAATCCATCGTCATAGCCGATGGCCGTTGTGCTGCCGTTGACGCGCGTGGTCGCGTCCGGGTAGCCGGAGGCGTTGTAATGAAAGGTGGAATTGCCGGCAGGGCATCCTACGGCCGGCTCGCCGTCGACGGACACAGGCCGCTTGGCACCATGACTGATCTCGTACTGATACGTCACCTTGTTGCCCAGAGGGTTGGTGACCACCACCGTATTCGGGTCGGTGTAATTGAACGAGGTCAGGCCGGCCGAGTTCGGCTGGGTAGCCGCAATGGCTCTACCCTGGCCGTCGTACGTCCACGAGCCGAATTTCACGCCCGACTCATTGAATTCTGACGTCAACCAATGGGGGTTTCTTGTGTCCTCGTAGGCGTAGGTACGGGTCGTCGAGAGGTTCGGGCCACTGGACACCACCGAAGTCAACATGCCATCGGCGTTGTAGCCATAGGTAACGGAATACGCGCCGGCAGTCATCAATTTGACGTGATGACTCGCGTCCTCGACAAATGACAGCACGCGCCCTCTCGCGCCTGTAACTGTCACAAGCGTGTCGCCCGCCGTTCCAGACGCCGCGTATGTAAGAGTTCGCTTCAGCCCGTCGGCCGTTTGCTCTCCAATAAGATGCCCTTGAAAGTCGAAGGTCAGAACCGTGTTGTCTTCCGCCGTATACGTCCATTGACCGGACACTTTTGCCAGTTTTTCCTTTCGCCCCTCCGGAATGGACGGTAGCCCGTTGACCATCGGATAAACTGCACCATTGCCATCATCGAACGTGATGACCGTGCTGACAGGGTCGTCGAGAAGCCATGTGGAATAACTGTGACGCCATGTCCCATCGGTGCTGTTGTAGTAGCGCCGGAACGCTAGCTCACCATCGCCGCTGACATAATCGGTTGCCTCTTCAAATACGTTGCCGCTTGGTGTGTTGACCGGGTCAGCCCGGCAGGTCACCACCACACCCGGCGCGGGGTCCGAGGGGTCGCCCATCTCGTTTTGGGGCTGGTCTTCTTCGGGGGCCTGGCATTTACCGAGGGTTGGATTGAAAGTACTGCCTTCCTTGCAGTCCACCTCCTGTCTGGCAATGGTGCCACCACTGAGGGGTCCCTGAGAAAGCAGCAGGGTTATCGGGCAAAGGATGCTCGTCGCGTTTGGAACTCTCACATCGACGAAGGGTTGGGGCGGTGCGTAATCAGCGATCGGAATCGTCGTCTGCTGCGACCAATTAACCCAATAGCCGTAAACCGCGTGGCAGACAGCATCCTCGGTGGGATAGTGGCCCGCTACTGTTCCGTCTGGGGTGACCCAGAACACCTCGTCGTCGGCCGCATGTGCGCATATTGGTAGAAGCAGGGCGAAAAGTAGGGCAAGACGCTTCATGGATCATCCTTGGGAAGAACGGCCGGTCGACGGGCGCTCGTATGGCCACGATGCGCTTCGCCCGAAAACTAGCGCAAAAATGTCGACTTTCCGTGTCGGGTATTGCCGTCGGTTCGTGTAGGAAAACCCCTACATAAATCCGGTCGGAGGTATCGGCATTCTTTCAAATAGTTATCAAACCCACGTCTGGACATAGCGCTACGGCGTGTCCAAATGCCCGGGCTTGTTCGCAATGCTTGCGGCGGCTTCGGTATTGTTGGTGATGAGGCGGTTTTCTGTGGCGACTTTCTTGATGGGTTCTGGACCGACGAGGACGGCCGCGGTGCAAAGTCACGCGTCTAGTCTGCTCGGTGATTGGTTTCTCTTGGGCCAGAGCGGCCGCGCGGTAAGCCTAAAGGGGAACGTTTCTTGCCGCTCGACGCCCTACGGATCCAAGGCCAAGGTGGGCGTTGAGGCATGGCCTTGGGGACGGCGCCTATCCAGATGTCTGCCCGTCGGCCCAACCCGCCAGTTGGTCCACGACATGGATACGGAGATGTCACCGATGCGTTGGAAGGGCTTGATTTTCATTGAAATAGCATCTAAGGGAGAACATCCCGCAACATAGGCAAATTCGCCCTTGAGAACACTGATAAATCAGAACTCAAGCGACAGACAATTGCAGCCGATATCGTTCGTAGATCGGGACATGGCACCCCTCCTTAGACCAAGAGGCGCAGAAACAACACCTGACGGCATCGTCAAAGACAATACACGAGCCCCCGACGGAAGCCATAGGGAAAACGGAGCCTAAATTCAGGCAAAGGATCTATTAATGACAAGCGGTCATCAATCCACCTCGCCAGGCGCGCGTGACGGGATCATCCGCGCATACAAAGAGCACCAAGACCTTCTCATCTTCGCTCTCACCGGCCGTACAGGAAGCGGCTGCACCACTGCAGCAAACCTTCTCTCAGGTGTATACGATCATGAGCTGGCGTTGAATTTCGGTCCAACTGCCCCGGAACTTCGCAAACACAAGATCGTGACCAATTTTGCAGAAAAAAATTGGACACCCTTTACGAAAGTCACAGTATCGTCGCTGTTGATAGCGCTGCTCGCTGATGCGATGGAGCGAGATGAAGAGTTGAAGGTACCCACCGTCTACGATCAGGCACTCGACACTGTAAAACCATTATTGAATGAATTCATTCGAGAAAACTCGACTTTCCTCCGCCTTCTATCCCTGCCAGGAGTCGATTTCTTGGCTGCCATGGAGAGTCAGGCCGAGTATGCAGTGCGCGTCATAACACATGAACTTCCGGTCTTGCTCTCCCGCTTCAAGGACCTCCTAGGCGATAGCTATAGCTCTTTCATGCAAACCGTCGGGGACAACGTTCGCTCGTCAGGGAATCCATGCGTACCCACTCCCAACCCAAACAATTTGTTTCGCCTACCGCAAGCCATTGTGAGATCGATCGAGTGCATACGAGAGAACGACAAGGTAAAAAATAATCCTACTCGTATCGTTGTAGACGCCATCAGAAACCCACTTGAGCTTGTATATTTGCGCGATCGCTATTCATCCCTTTATGCCATTGCTGTAACAGCAAACGAAGACGATCGCCGCGATCGTTTACACGCAGCCGGACTAAGCCAGGCTCTCATCGATGAGCTTGATAAACGAGAGTATCCGGAAAAGCATGATCCGCTCTCGACTTATCAAACCTTGATAACTCAAGATATCCAAAGCTGTTTGCAAAAGGCGGATATTTTCGTGAGCAATCTAGGAGCTCACGCTGCCACAAAATCCCGTCGACGTGCGTCCAATGCCCACCTGTATAGCCAGCTACTGCGCTATTACGCACTTGCGCTCCATCCTGGCCTCGTAACTCCCACCCGCGACGAGCGGTGCATGCAAGTGGCGCTTGTCGCGAAGCTAAACAGTGGTTGCATATCGAGACAAGTGGGTGCTGCCGTTACAGACGATAACTTCGTTGTCCGAGCTATTGGATGGAATGATGTTCCTCGAGGTCAAGTCCCGTGTGCTCTACGTAATGTGGACGAGCTAAGTATCGCAAGAGATCAAGTCGCCTATAGCGAATATGAGCGAACGAATGACACTCTTCGAACTCACATTTTCGAGATACATGAAAAGAGGCAAAAACTTGCTTCCGTAGGACTGCCATGCTCATATTGTTTCAAAGATGCAGCTAACAAGTCGGTTTTTGCACAAGGAAGGCTGGCCGTTAAAGGTACCAACCAGGTGCACACTCGGTCGCTGCACGCTGAAGAAAATGCCTTTCTCCAACTGACCTCTGGAGCAGGTCCGTCTATTCGAGGCGGCCGCCTATTCACCACAGCAAGCCCATGCGAGCTCTGCTCGAAGAAGGCGTATCAGCTAGGTATAGCCGATATTGTCTACATCGATCCGTATCCCGGAATTTCAATTCCACAAGTCCTCATGACGGGCGAAGAGGATGCGAGACCCCGGCTTCGACTGTTTCATGGGGCGGTGGGCAAGGCCTATCACCGACTTTACGAAGCCATGCTGCCAATCAAGGATGAAATTGCGGCTCGTCTTCAGTGAGAGACCGACACATCGACGATTGAAGCCATTATCCGAGTTAAACCGCAAGGAACGGGACTTATTCCCCTCCGGCACATTCACCCTAGCAAAAAAGGCAGCGAATTAACCTTGACGCTAATTCATTGAGTGCTTAGCGCGCCAACGCAGGTATTCTAATCCGTTGGTATCCGCGGAGCTCCTCGCGGCGTTGCAATCCGATGCAATCGGATGCCGGCAAGAGCTTCGAAATCACTGTTGTTGACGAAGCCATAGCTCTTACCCTGATGGCCAATGAGGTTGATGGCGTGTGGGCGTAGGCGATCATACTGCGCCGTTCCTTCCCTAAAGATGCGAAGCTCATAACTCGCCTCTCCGGTACGGGTAATGGCGGCAATGTCTCCCTCCCTCGCAACTCCCTGGTAACGGAGAGGGCCAGTTCCAAGGCGAAAATCAAGATTGTTCTCCGCCTCGAACGTAACCCGGCATTGTCGATCTATAAAATCGATATCAATGTATTCCATGGTCACCAGACATGAATAGGTTGCCTTGTATCCGCGATCGTTCCTAATGGTCAAGGGTGGGAAAAAGTCGAAGCAATCCTTGCTTAGCCAGAAGTATTGTGAACCCTTTGCGGCATTCGTCCCGGGAGCAGCATTGATACGGACTGTGTCAGCATGACTGAGGCGCAGAAGCATGGTCACCTCAGCCGTTTCGTCAAGCACTAATTCTGCTTCCTGCTCATCATAGAGCAGCCGCCACGCAGGAGAATTTGAGTCAGCGAGAGTCGGACGATGATAGTCCCATTTCTGCCGCAGCAGCTCCGTCACCATGCCATCCCATGAGAACTGCATGCCTGCCGTCGTCGCCCGGTCGAGAAGCACGGACAATTCGACGTTCTGAGACATGCCAGGACCGGTGAAATTGCCTGAAGTTACAACGAGGGAGTTTCCCTCATCCGTGAGGGCGCCATAACACTTGGCGTGAAGAAGTCTCTTGCGGTTAACGATATGCACATCCGCCCCGCATCCAAGCATTTCACGGACCACCTGCTTACTCGTCAGGCGCGCCCGCGTGCTCCCCGAAAAGACAGCCGTAATCCGCCCACCCTGTCGAGTGTGTTCCTTGAAGGTTTCGTAGAAACGCACCCCACCGTTATAGTTGCCGAAACCGGAGACGACAAATAACGTTCCCTCTCCCGGTCGGTGGTTTCTCACCCAGACCTCTTCGAGGATATTGACTAGCCCCTTGTTCCTTCCTGTGGCGTAGACGTTAGGGTGAAGAGCGAGCTGGTTCATTTTGCCCTCACGATGACCATAGCCTCCCCAATAACCGCGTTGCCAGCGTGATAACCATACCGTTGATAAGTCTGAAGCGGAACCGATTCCTCATGGACCCACCCATTGGCGATCGCCAGCTCCGCAAGGTGCTGAGGGGTATCAATATCAAAGCGTTTCCCGCCGAGCACCGTGTGATTTGCTCCCACAATCAGAGCGAACGGTGCGTTAGCATTCATATGAGGGCGAAGAGTCCGAAATACCGAAGCCATTCCTGCAAAGTAGCGATATAGGAGCAGCGGCACTGCTTGCCTGCGGAATCCATCAGACTCCGATAGAGCTTCTTGAAGCGCCAGGCAATAACCTGCCTGCGCTACCGGCAGACCAGCGCTGTTTTCCTTCAGTGCCATCAAAGCTTTTTTCTTCTCCCTAACCTCGCGACTACCGACTAGACGCGATTCTAGTGGAAGAATTTCTGAAGGCTGTGCAAGCCCAAGCCAAACCAGACTGAGGCGCTGAGTGTCGATATAGGGGAGCGCCGTGGCATAGGGTGGGCTGGTCAGAGCACAGTCGAACTTTTGCCCGTCCAAAAAGGTTGCCGAATCGAGCTCGCGACTGTCGTGCAGCCATGCCCTACCGCCACCCCGAACACGGGGAAGGACTTTCTTGGTCTCCTCCAGCTTGCCTATGAAAGCCAGTGCCGCGCTCTTGAACGCCTCAATGAAGGACATATCTGGCAACGGAGTTTTTCGACGACGTATACGCAGGTCGATAGGATCCTGCTGGGAGTAGTCCCGAAGAAGATTACTGGCGACAGCTAGGAAGGCCGGAACACATCCAGGAGTCGCACGTTCAATGGCTGCTCGCAGCCGCTCGATGACTCGCAAAACACCTTCGTCGAACCATGCGGCGAGGTACGCCATTCGGGCTTCCCCCTCGTCACCGACAGGCTTCGACACCCGTGCCATCTTGAAGTCCTCAAGAACACCCAAAAGATCCTTTTCAAGGCGCCCCTTAGGCAACTGCAAGGCATCGACTTTTGCATTAGCGATGAAGACAGCCAATGGGTTAATGTCGGTGCCGATAGCAGTCATTCCGAGATGTGCACACTCGAGTAGTGATGTTCCCGAACCACAGAACGGATCAATGACGTGGCCACCGACGGGAATATCCATGATGTTGAGAATGGCACGTGCAATTTGAGGATTGAACTTCCCTTTGTACTCGTGGAGTCCGTGCGCCGAATACCGAGTCGCCTGGCGGCGGGATTCGGTACCGTTGATGCGCTCAAGCTTGCCCTGGAGCGTGGGCACCAATTTTGCTGTGGTCTTGAGCGCTGAGTAATACACCAGCCTATCGGCAACGGCCGCATCCACTTTTCCTGCTAGACGCACGCCTTTATCTGTCTCGGTCAGACGCGCATAGGGAAACAACACCCGCGCCTCTCGACTAGCCAGCTCCAGCTCATAGGGGTAATAGTTGTAACCGTGCCGAACGAGTTCCATTACTACTTGAGGACCTTGCGTTTCTGTAGGACCAAAACCGTTTCTGTCTTGATATTCGCGTGGGCGAGATTGAACGATTTCCGGGACGCCGAGATGACTCGCTCGATCTGAGCAACGCATTGGAAATTCATCGACTCCGCGATGGTGCGAATGATTGCTGCGTTATCCACTACGACTCCATGGATTTTCGACCGGCCAATCACGAAACACGCATAGCCTTCAGGCACCATGACCTCGTCAATGAGTTTGAGGGTACCCCTCATCTGCTCCCAGAAATTCTGTTCCGTGTGGTGATTTGTTTTGAAGAAATGCGCTCGTGCGCCGATTTCCTGCTTTTTGACTTCAATGGGATCATACCCAAGCCACCACATGCGGTACTTATGATAGAGCCAGTATTCATAGGCATTCGGATAAGGTGGCGATGTCACAACGAGGCCAACCGGTCCGGGAAGGTCAGCAGGATGGACTTCCAGAGTGTTCTTGTTAAACACATGGGCACGCGGCAGCTCCCACGTACGGGACGACATGGCGACTTTGAGTTTGACTGCGGCAGCGATGAACGCACCGAATACCCCCTCCCAAGTAATAGCCTTGTCCACTGCAGCATATCGGGTGTCACTGTCCTGATTGGAAACCCGAACGAGAATTGACGAAAGACAAAGGTTCAGAACATCCCTTGTGCTTTCGATGTCCACTTTCCGAATTTCTTCCAGGAGAGCCGCAACAGCTGTCTGCACCTCTCCCTTGAACCAGTGGTCCAGATTCGGAATATCCCGACGGTCTGGAGTCTTGTTCACTCTGGCCGCTGCAACAACTTCTGCCACCGTCTCCCGTAGATTGGGTGGCTCGGCTGCAGTCTTTACGCGCGAAATTAGACACGCGATAGGATTGAGGTCAATGCCCACGCAAGGCAGCCCGCGCCGCTGTGCCTCCACGAGGGTTGTTCCGCTCCCGACGAAGGGGTCCAGAACAAGGGTGCCTTCTGGTATCGGCAAGATGTCGAGCAACGTCCTCGGGATGTCTCCGATGAATTTGGCAGGATAAGGGTGAATTCCTTCAATGAGCGGCGCTTTTGCCCGCCCCGCAAAGCTCCAGTCGGTCGAAAGGAGTTTTTCCAGGATCTCCTGCGTGACGGACTGAGAGGAGCCGTGCTCGTCCGTGGTCGCGAGGCGAATGGCTTTCTTCGTCATCCGCCACCCCCTTGGAGGGACGTATACTCGGCGGACAGGCGCCTTTTATCTTTAATCACCATAGAAATGTCGCCTGTGCGTGCAAAACCAGAAAAACACAAGCAAGTATGCCATGTGATCCAGAACACGCGCTTTGACCGGTACCCGCTCAGTACTGTGGCCTATTTCCTCCCCCGGCTACAGAAACAGAGGGTGGGATGACGGACGATACTTGATGCGACGTCCCGGGCCCCGCCGTGTTCGTCCGAAAATGCTGATCAGGCATCATCCATGGACGGTTTCTCATTTTCCGCGACCCATCTCGTCGACCTTAGGAGTTTGACAAGGTCGGTTGAGCGGACTACCTATGCGATGGCGATGTAGCGCCCCGCACGGTAAGTTGCTCCGCAAACTGGAGGGGCTAGCCGAACAGATCTGGCTGATCGTCGTCGCTTTTTGATGGCGCATCCTGATCTGCATTGCGCCCTTCGGACTGACCTGCCAGTTCCTTACGAGCGAGCTCGAAACCGGCAGCAAAGACAGAAAGCATTTCATCTCGTTTAGCGTCGGAGATCGAAGGAATATCGTTCAGTGGCAACTCCCGAAAGATCCTATCTGGCGCCCCTTTAGGGGCGCTGAAATCAAGAATCGAAGTGGTTGCGAGATCAAGATCCGGGTCCTGTGCGATTAAATCACGAACCATTGAGGCCATTAAACTTAGTTGATCAGGGTTGAGAGGATTGGTTCGCCAAAAAATGAAGAGCGGCAGATACGTTTTGCCATTGAACCCGAAGACCATCGGAGGTTCAAACGGAACGCGCAAGTGACGATTTAGAGGGTACACCCGCGCAGAAACCTCGTGCACAAAGCTCGGTGCAATCTTCGCAAAGTGGTCGGACAGAAGGGGAGCAATTTCGAGATAGCACTTTTGGGCAAGCTCCCCTCGAACACCCCGTCGAATTAGCAACTCCATTTCGCGAAGATCCGACTTAAGAGCCAGCATACTTCGCACCATCCCGAGTAGCTGCGCATACGAAAAAGGAGGTGCGCTCTTAGTTAGCCGTATAAGAGCATCCTTTATCGCAACTTCGTCAGGCTTCCAAAGTCGGGCAAGATGAGGGACTGACGGAACTTTTAATCGCGCCATGACCAATATTCAGCTTTATCAAGTGAAAGGAACAGCTCGGGTCACGAAATATGACTCGATGTCTGCATTCTTTATTCGCATGCCAGGATTTAAACCCGCCCGATGGTTCCAAACCTTAAACCAGGGTCCATCAGACACGTGCGAAAGTCGGACTAATTCACTGGGAGAGCGCCTGCTGTAAAAGGCGACAACTTCGTCCAGCAACTGCCTTACATCTTGATCAAGATCTGCTTGGACTATCTCTTTGCAACCTGTCTCAGGGTTAATCCCTGTGGCCCGACTGGTAATCGGCCCCGACCCATGCTTACTGAAATCATGGTAGAGGTACTGAAGTACCGGACCATATTCCCAAGCCTCGAATTCATGACGGATCAGAGGTCGCCGAAGTTGGGCTAGGCACCAAGCGTGGCAGAAGAAGGTAATCTTCTGCAGCGCAAGATTCGTCACGGGGCGATCGAGCTCCGAACAAACGTCCAAAATGTAATTTGCAATGGCGCGCCCGTCATAGCTCATATGCTATTTGCCGTACGAACCTCGCAATACAAGCTGCATCACCCGCACTTCGAATACCCACAATTCAAACAAGTCTGGCACCCATCCATCAGCACCAGCGCCTGCGTATTGCACTTAACGCACAGCGTGGCGCCAGGCGGGAAGCCGGAGGCTTCGGTGGATGCCGAGGCGGACTGGCTTTCGCCGGCGGAGCCGGCTCCCACAGGGGCAGCGGCGGACTTGGCGGCGGGCTTGGCGTTCGCGTTTTCGTAGGCGGCGCGCTTTTCCGCGATGAGCTGGCGGGTGGCGTCGCTCATTTCGGGGTCGTGGATCAGGCCGATCGACTTCATGTGCTGTTCGATCACGCCGCCGATCTCGGCCACGATGCTGGGCATGTAGATGCCGCCGGCCTTGAAGTAGCCGCCGCGCGGGTCGAAGACGGCCTTGAGCTCTTCGACGATGAAGGTCACGTCGCCACCCTTGCGGAAGACGGCGGACAGGATTCGGGTGAGCGCCACGATCCACTGGAAGTGGTCCATGTTCTTCGAGTTGATGAAGAGCTCGAAGGGACGTCGCTGCTCATGCTGGGTACCGGCGTTCAGGACGATGTCGTTGATCGTCACGTACAGCGCGTGCTCGAAGAGCGGCGACTTGATCTTGTACGTGTTGCCGACGAGGGTCTCCGGTCGCTCCAGGCTTTCGTGCATCTGGATGACTTCGGCCACGGGCGCGGCTTCTTTCACCGGCGACGGGGCGGGGGCCGGAGCGGCCTTGTCTTCGGGCTTAACGACGTTGTAGCCCTTGATCTTCTTTTCGATCTTGATCGCCATGACTTTTCTCTCTTGGATATCCGGCCCGGCGCGTACGCCGGGCCGGATGGGTACTACTTACTTACGACGGCCACGGCCGGCGCTCTTGCGCGCCGACGTCCGGCCGGTCTTGCTGGCAGTGGACCTCTTTACCGCCTTGGAGGCGGCTTTCTTACCGACAGCCTTGCGGGCGGTCGTCTTGCCGGCGGCCTTGCGGACCGTCTTCTTGGTAGCACCGCGGCCCGCCGTACGGCGGCCGCTCTTCGTCGCGGCCTTGCGGGGCGACGTAGCCTTCTTGGCGACGCGGCCGGCGGTCTTGCGGCCGGCTGCCTTCTTCGCCGCGCCCTTGCGGGCCGTCTTCTTGACGGCGACCTTGCGGCCAGCCGACTTCTTTACTGCGGCCTTGCGGCCTGCCTTCTTGGCGGCGATCTTGCGGGCCGGAGCCTTCTTGACGGCTTTCTTGACGGCTTTCTTGGCAGCCTTCTTTGCGGCAACCTTCTTGGCCGGTGCCTTCTTGGCAACCTTCTTGGCTGCGACCTTCTTCGCCGGTGCCTTCTTCGCCGAAACCTTCTTGGCAGTCGACTTCTTCACCGTAGCCTTCTTAGCCACCGACTTCTTCGCGGCAGCCTTCTTGCCGACGGCCTTCTTGGCCGACGCCTTCTTCGGTGCAGCCTTCTTGGCAGCCGCCGCCTTCTTGGCCGGAGCCTTCTTCGCAGCAGCCTTCTTCGTGGCCTTCTTGGCAGCCTTCTTCTTCGCCGGAGCCGGAGCTTCGACGACGACCGGCTCGGCCTTCCTGGCCGGCTTGCGGGCGACCTTCTTCTTCAGCTTCACGATGGGCGTGGCTTCCGAAGCGGCCTTGCTCGTCTCGTCGCTCACCGGGGTATCCCGGATCGGCGACGGCACGAGGTCGACCACCTTCTTGGCGACCGGCTTGCGCTTGACGACTTTCTTGGCGACGACCGGTGCAGCTGGCGTCACGGGAGCGGCGACTTCCGTCTCCGCTGCCGGCGTGCTGTCGGTATCGATGGTGTCGATCGAGGGCAGTTCACCCTCGACGATCTGGTTTTCACTCGACATACGTATTCCCTCTCCGCGGGGTCAGAACTTGCCGTAATAGCCTTCCTTCAAGGCATCGAAGAGGTTCGCGGCGGTGTGCATTTCACCGTCGTACTCGACCTCGTCGTTGCCTTTCAGTTCGACAACGCTACCGTCTTCCAATTCGAAGCGATAGAGGGTGTTCTCGAGGTCGGTTTCCTTGACCAGCACACCCTGGAACGCGGCGGGGTTGAACCGGAAGGTGGTGCAGCCCTTCAGACCCTGCTTGTACGCGTAGAAATAGATGTCCTTGAAGTCTTCGTACGGGTAGTCCGTGGGGACATTGGCGGTCTTGGAAATGGAGGAGTCGATCCACTTCTGCGAGGCCGCCTGGATGTCCACGTGCTCCTTCGGGCTGATGTCGTCGGCCGAGACGAAGTAATCCGGCAGGCGGGTCTTCGGGTCCTCGGAGAACGGCAGGGCGTCGCCGTTGATGAAGGCGCGGTAGGCCAGCAGCTCGTAGCTGAAGACCTCGACCTTCTCCTTCGACTTCTTGCCCTCGCGGATCACGTTGCGCGAGTAATGGTGCGCGAAGCTGGGCTCGATGCCGTTGGAGGCATTGTTGGCCAGGCTCAGCGAAATCGTGCCGGTGGGCGCGATGGACGAGTGGTGGGTGAAGCGCGCGCCGGTCTCGGCCAGGGCCTCGACCAGGTTCGGGGCCACCTCGGCCACGCGCTGCATGTAGCGCGAGTACTTCGCGTGCAGCACGCTGCCCTTGATGGCCTGGCCGACCTTCCAGCCGTCCTTCACCATCTCCGGGCGCTTGCGCAGCATGTCGCCGGTGACTTCGTAGTCGCGGGCCAGGACGGGCGCCGGCCCCTTTTCCTTGGCCAGTTCCAGCGCCACTTCCCAGCCGGCCACGGCCATCTCACGGGAGACTTCTTCCGTGAAGGCCACGGCATCGGACGCGCCGTAGCGCATCTTCAGCATGGTGAGGGTGGAACCCAGGCCGAGGAAGCCCATGCCGTGGCGGCGCTTGGACATGATCTCCTCGCGCTGCTGCGGCAACGGCAGGCCGTTGATCTCCACCACGTTGTCGAGCATGCGGGTGAACACGCGCACCACTTCGCGGTACTCGTCCCAATCGAAGCGGGCCTTCGGGCCGAACGGGTCGCGCACGAAGGTGGTGAGGTTCACCGAGCCCAGCAGGCACGAGCCGTACGGCGGCAGGGGCTGCTCGCCGCAGGGATTGGTCGCGCGGATGTGTTCGCACCACCAGTTGTTGTTCATCTCGTTGACGCGGTCGATGAGGATGAAACCCGGCTCGGCGTAGTCGTACGTCGAGACCATGATCATGTCCCACAGGTGCCGCGCGCGGATGTGGCCGTAGATCTTGCAGGCCACCAGGCCGTCGTCACGGGTGACGTAGTTTTCCTTGGTGGGCCACTCGCGCCAGATGACCTTGGCCGGATCGGTCAGGTCGATCTCGTGCTGTTCCTTCACGTGCACCGGGAAGACCGTGGGCCAGTCCTGGTCGTTCTCCACCGCGTCCATGAAGCCGTCGGTGATCAGCAGCGACAGGTTGAACTGGCGCAGGCGGCCATCCTCGCGCTTGGCGCGGATGAATTCCTTGGCGTCCGGGTGGGCGATGTCGAAGGTACCCATCTGCGCGCCGCGGCGACCGCCGGCGGACGAGACGGTGAAGCACATCTTGTCGTAGATATCCATGAACGACAGCGGGCCCGAGGTGTGGGCACCGGCGCCGGACACGTAGGCGCCGCGCGGACGCAGCGTCGAGAATTCATAGCCGATGCCGCAGCCGGCCTTC
>Ga0182008_10000904_pt1 | contig 20630 bp, 22 predicted proteins | sample Sormic07211129_1_FD_120482 | JGI IMG/M metagenome (GOLD analysis project Ga0182008, IMG submission 120482) | Rhizosphere microbial communities from Sorghum bicolor, Mead, Nebraska, USA - 072115-129_1 metaG | ecosystem: Host-associated > Plants > Roots > Rhizosphere | place: USA: Nebraska...
CCCCGAGGAGCTGGGAGGACAGCCTTCTTCCAAGGCCGTCGCGCAGGCCTTCTCTGGTGGACGGCTGGTCAAGGGTTTCAACCATCTGGCCGCCGCAGTCCTTGAACAAGATCCGGCCGTACATGGCGGCAGGAGAGTCGTGTTCCTGGCGAGCGACGATGACGGCGCAGCAGCGGAGATCGGTGCGCTTGCGGAAAACCTCGGTTTCGCGCCGATCAAGCTTGGCGGGCTTTCGGAAGGTGGACTGCTTGTGCAGGCGCGCGGAAATAGCTGGGGTCAACTGATCTTCAAGGACTTGGTCAAGTTCGATTGATGATGATCGGGATCGCAAATTTCGGTGCGATCCCGCCTCGTGGATAAGGGGCGGCCACGATTCGCCGGGAGGCCCCACCCCCTCAAGCAGGCGCGGCCGTCCCCAGCGCCTCGGCCAGCACCGCAGCAAGGCCGCGGCCGGCGCTGCCGTCCCCGTCGAGGCGCGGGTTGTAGATGGTGACCTCCATGCCGACGGCCTTTCCGCTCGCCAGGATGAGCCGGAGCGCGGTCGACAGTTCGTCCCATGACAGCCCGCCCGGTACGCGGAAATCGACCGCCGGCATGAGGGCATCGTCGAGGCAGTCGGCGTCCAGGTGGATGAAGAAGCCGTCGAGCTCGGGCCGCGTCAGGTGGTCGATGGCTGCACGGGTTGCGGCTTCGACACCCAGGCGGCGGACGGTGGGGAGATCGCAGGCCATGAGCTCCGCCGGCAAAGGCTGGCTGCCGAATTGGGCCTGGTCTTCGTGATCGCGGAACGCGAAGGCGACGGTGTCCTCGGGCCGCACCAGCGGACGGTGGCCTTCCAGGTTGGTCAGCAGCGCCGGCCCGTGGCCGGTGACGAAGGCCAGGTCCATGGACGCGCCCTCGCCGTTGGGTTCGGCCTCGGGCTGGAAGAAATCGGCGTTGCCGTCGATGAAGAACAGGCCGTAGCGGCCGCGCCGGCGCAGCGCGAGCATCGAACCCAGCACAATCGTGCAGTCGCCGCCCAGCACTATCGGAAACTCGCCCGCGTCCAGCACCTTCTCCACCGCATCGGCGAGCTTGGGCGACCATGACGCGATCGCATCGGCATTCAGCACCAGGGTGGATGGATCGGGCTTCGGGTCTTTCGGCGGAACGGCCAGGCGCCCGGCACGGCGCGCATGGATGCGGTCTGCGAGTCCGAGTTCCAGCAGCCGGCCGGGCAGGCGCTCCACACCGTCGGTCGACAGGCCGAGCGTGGAGGGCGCTTCAAGAATGGCATAGCGTCGGGTCGGCATCAGGTGCTCCACGGCAAGACGGGTTCTTTCATTGGACGCCTCGCATTTCGTGAAGTGGACGAAGGGCCGGCGGCGTGAGGTGCCGCTGCAAAAAGTCCTGCACGGCCGCAGCCACCTCGCCAGGGTGCGTTTCGAGAAGCCAGTGGCCGCCGTCGAAGTATTCGATCGTGGCGTCCGGCAGGTCGTGGCGAAAGGCTTCCGCCTGCGCTGGCCGGTAGTACTGGTCGCCCCGTCCCCAGAGGATCAGGGTCGGAAGGCGAGAGCGGCGCAGGTGCGCCTGGATCGCAGGATAGAACGCGACGTTGCTCCCATAGTCGCGATGAAGATCGAGCAGCGCATCGGCCACGCCCGGCCGCTGGACGTGGTCGCATGCCAGGCGGATGACCGCCGGATCGATGCGCTCGGCGATGTGCGCGGGAAGCTGCTCGACGAACTCGCGGCGGATGCCGTCTTCATTGAGAAGCGAAGCACGCATCCTCTCGCGGTTGGCATCCGAGGGATCACGCCAATAGGCTTCGGCGGACGACCATGCATCGGTACGGCCCGCATCGAAATAAGCCTCGCTGTTCTGGATGACGAGAGCCGCCGGCCGCAGGGCCGCGCTTGCGAGCAGCCGGAATCCGGTTTGCGCTCCATAGTCGTGAAGGTAGAGGGCGCGAGGCTCGATGCCCACGGCCCGGACAAAGCCTTCGATCACCTCGGCAAGATGAGCGAAGGTGTAGGCGAAATGGCGGCGGTCGGGGACGGCGCTGAATCCAAAGCCTGGCAAATCGGGTGCGACGAGCCGCCATCGATCGGCCAGCGTCCACAAGAGATGGCGAAACTGCACGGACGACGACGGAAACCCATGGAGCAGAAGAAGCGCCGGCGCATCCGGCGGCCCCGCCTCGCGGTAGAAGATCTGCGTGCCGCCGACGCTGATGTATCGGTGCCTTGGCGAAGACATGGCGCCATGTTCCACCTCCTGCTGACCGCAGCCAAGCCCTTGACCCTGCGGGCATTGGGGACCTGTTGATCAGGGCGCGATGGCGCGCGCCTCGGCCAGATACCGCTGGTTGTCGAACACGCCGGGCCGATCCCCCGCGAAGCGCCACATCTGCCTCTTCGTGTGCAGCAGATTGCCGAGGTACACATGCAGTGCGCCCGAGCGCGCCGTGCCCGGGTTCGCCACCGCGTGCACGGTATCGGGAGGCATATGGACCACCTCGGGTGCGATGGCTTCGCGCCGTTCCGGAACTTGCAGCCGGCCCTCGGACAGCGGGTAGATCAAGTTTGTCTCTCTGCCCCGGTAGATGCCGATGAGGGCATCCATCAAGTGGTTGTGAGGCGGGTACTGCAGGCCCGGCGTGAGGGTGATGTGATAGATCGTCAGCGTGTCGTTCGCGCACAGCAGGACTTCATCGTCGCTTGCCTCGTGGACCAGCTCGCCGAGCGAATGGAAGCGGGCGGTGATGTCGCGCAGCACCGCGGCGACGCGATCGAAGCGATCGACCTTTGCGGCGGCGTCGACGATCTCGTCGATCGCGGTTTGAAGGGTCGAGCTGATGGGAAAGGGCGAAATCATCTTGAATCGGCGGAACTGGGGCAGGATAGATCAGGTGCGTGGGTTCAGTCCAGGGGCGAACGCTGCATCAGCTGCCCGGTGCATCGGCGCCGCGTTCGCGCATCCAGCGCCAAAGCGTCGAGCGGCTCACGCCGAGTTGCCGGGCCGCGGCCTGGCGGTTGCCGCCCTGCGCCTGCAGCGCCGCGGCCACGCGTGCAGCGCTCAGCCCAGTGTCGTCGGCCACCTCGCTTGCGGCTGTATCGGCGAAAAGCTCCGGCAGGTCGTGCCGCAGTTCGTCGTAGCGAACGTCCTCGAGGCGGTCGAACTGCATGAGGAACACCGCGATGCGCTCGCCGAGGTTTTCCAGCTCGCGGATGTTGCCGGGCCAGTCGTAGGCGCGCAGGCGCGGCAGCAGCGGCGCCAGCGCGCGCGCCGGGTCCAGGCGCGTGCCCAGGCGCTGCAGGCAGCGCCCGACCTGCGCTTCGGCCAGCGGCGCGATGTCTTCGCGCCGCTCGCGCAAGGGCGGCAGCGGCAGGCGCAGCGTGTTGAGGCGGTAGAACAGGTCTTGCCGGAAGCGGCGCTCGGCAATCATGTCGTTCAGCGGCTGGTGCGTGGCGGCGATCACGCGCACATCGACCGGGATGGCGGCCGTGGCGCCGAGCCGCGTGATCTCGCGCTCCTGCAGCACGCGCAGCAGTCGCGTCTGCAGTTGCAGCGGCATGTCGCCGATCTCGTCGAGAAAGAGGGTGCCCGTGTGCGCCGCCTCGAACAGGCCGCGCTTGCCGCCGCGGCGTGAGCCGGTGAAGGCGCCTTCCTCGTAGCCGAACAGCTCGCTTTCCAGCAGCGCTTCCGGAAAGGCCGCGCAGTTGACGGCGACGAAGGGCCGCCCCGCGCGCACGCTCTCGTTGTGGATGGACTGTGCAAACAGCTCCTTGCCGACGCCGCTCTCGCCGGCGATCAGCACCGTGAGGTCGGTACGCGCAAAACGCCGTGCAGTCTGCACCGCGCGCACGAAGGCCGGGCTCTGGCCGATGAGGTTGGCGAAGCGGTGGCGCGCCGCGCTCTGGCGCCGGCCCTGCTGGATGCGCAGGCTGGTGTCGGCTTCCTGGATGGTGCGCGCGTCGTACAGGGTGAGGGCGGCACCGACGATCTCGCCGTGCTCGCGGATCGGCGTGCGGTTGACCACCCAGTCGCGCTGCGCAAAGCGCTGCACCACGGCGCGCTCGACCTGGCCGCTGTCAAGCGTGGGCTGCAGCGACAGCTCGGGTTCGATCGCCTCCAGCGACTGGCCGATGAGCCGCGCGTGCGGCGGGCCGAGCAGTTGCTGCATCGGCGGGTTGACCGCGATCACGCGGTTGTCGCGGTTCACCGCCAGCACCGCCTCCTGCAGGTTGTGCAGCACGCCGTTGAGCTGCTCGTAGCGGCCGGCTTCGAGCCGCGCGACGCGCGCGAGTTCGAGTGCATCTTCGAAGCCCTTGCGCACGCTGCCCAGCGAGTAGGCGAGCAGCCCGTGCAGGCCGGCCTGCTCCGCGAGCTCGACGACCAGGCTGGAGCCGACGATCACCTCGAAGCCCTCGCGCCGCAGCTGCTCGAAGCGCTGGCGCGCGTCGTCGGGCGTCTGGTAGGCGTGCTGCACCACCTCGATGTTGAGCAGGTCCTTCACTTCGTCGAGTTCGGGGATGGTCTGGCCGTACATGACGACGCCGACGCGGCTGGACATGCGCCGCGCCTTGATGAGCGCCTGCAGCAGGTCGAAGCCGCTCAGCTGGATGGTGGCGACCGGCGCCTGCAGTCCGGCGCGCAGGATGCTCGCGTTCGAGCCCGCGCTCACGAAGGCATCGACCAGGCCGCGCTCGAGGCGGTCGCGCGCGATGGCGAGCGCGTCGCCGAAGGTGCCGTCGACGACCTCGATCTCGGCGCGGCCGGTGTACTCCGCCACCACCGGCATCGCGAACCCGCGGATCTGCCGGTAGCTCAGGAAGCACAGGCGCGGCAGCTCGCCGCTGCGCACGGGAGCCGGGAAGAAGTGGGAGGAGGGGCGATCGCTGGGCATGTCGCATTGAAACATATCGATGTTTCATGAGCGTCGCATTGCAACGTGAAAAGGTGGTCGGAAGAACGCCAATCCCTTTCAAATCAATCACTTGCACGCGTCTCGAACGCTGGCACGGCCCCTGCGATAGCTGGGCATTCGCCAACCTTTCGGAGACATTGAACGTGGCACTCGAACACATCACCGTGCTGGACCTGACGCACATGCTGTCCGGTCCCTACGGCACCATGCTGCTGGCCGACCTCGGCGCGCGCACCATCAAGGTCGAGCCGCCCGGCAGCGGCGAAGGCACCCGCCGGCTGCTGGAGAACGACCCGCACTATTCGCGCGACGGCATGGGGGCGTACTACCTCACGCTCAACCGCAACAAGGAGAGCGTGTGCGTCGACCTCAAGACGCCGGCCGGCAAGGCGGTGTTTCTCGATCTCGTGCGCAAGGCCGACGTGGTGTTCGACAACTTCAGCGTCGGCGTGACCGGGCGGCTCGGTATCGACTACGCCTCGCTTGCCAAGGTGAACCCGCGCATCGTCACCTGCTCGGTCACCGGCTTCGGCCAGACCGGCCCGCAGACGCAGCGCCCGGCCTTCGACCAGGTGGTGCAGGCGATGGGCGGCGGCATGTCGATCACCGGCACGCCCGAGACGGGCCCGACGCGCAGCGGCATCCCCATTGGCGACCTCGGCGGCGGCATGTTCGGCGCGATGGGCGTACTGGCCGCGCTGGTGGAGCGCGACCAAACCGGCGTGGGCCAGCACGTCGACATTTCGATGCTCGACGCGCAGATCTCGCTGCTCAACTACATGGCGACGATGCATCTGCTGTCGGGCCACGTGCCCGAAGGCATCGGCAACGGGCATTTCGTGCATGTGCCGTACAACAGCTACCCGACAGCCGATGGCCACGTGATCATTGCGTGCATCGGCGACCCGTTCTTCGATCGCTTCGTCGAGTTCATCGACCTGCCGGCGCTGCGCAAGCCCGAATACCGCCAGCAGCCGGTGCGCTTCGCGGCCAAGGCCGAGATCGATGCGGTGGTCGGCGAAGCGATGCGCAAGCAACCGACCGCCCATTGGCTCGAGCGTCTGCGCGAGGCGCGCATTCCGTGCGGCCCGGTCAACAACTTCGAGCAGGCGCTGAGCGATGCACAGGTGCTGGCGCGCGACATGGTGGTCGAGGTGCCGCTGAAGACCGGCGAACGCGTGCGCATGCCGGGCAACCCGATCAAGCTGTCGGCAGCCGACAAGGGCAGGGCGTTCACCTGTCCGCCGGCGCTCGGTGAAAACACGCGCCAGGTGCTCGGCGAGCTTGTCGGCTACGCCCCCGACAAGCTCGAGGCGCTGCGCGCCGAAGGAGCGATTGCATGAGTGCGAAGGAAGCGATCCACATCACCGACGTCGCACCGCGCGACGGCTTGCAGAACCAGGCGATCCGCGTCGGCACCGAGGGCAAGCTGCGCCTCATCGAACTGCTGGTCGAAGCCGGCCTGCGCAGCATCGAGGCGACCAGTTTCGTCTCGCCGAAGGCCGTGCCGCAGATGGCCGACGCCGCCGAGCTCGTGCCGCAGGTGCTGGCGCGCTTTGCGGCGCTGCGCACCTCGGTGCTGGTGCCCAACCTCAAGGGGCTGGAGCGTGCGCACGCGGCCGGCGCGAAGGAGATCGCCGTCGTGCTTTCGGCCACCGAGACCATGAACCGCAAGAACATCAACATGGGCCTGGACCAGGCGACCGAAGTGAGCGAGCAGACGATCGCCGCCGCGCGCGCGCTGGGCATGCGCACGCGCGCCTACGTGGCCGTGGCCTTCGACTGTCCCTTCGAAGGCGAGACGCCACTCGACGAGGTGCTGCGCCTGTCGGCCCGCATGCACGCCGCCGCGGCCGACGAGATCGTCATCGCCGACACCATCGGCTCGGCCTCGCCGGGCCAAGTGAAGGAGCGCATTTCGGCGCTGCGCGGCGTGGTGCCGATTGAGCGCCTCGCGGTGCACCTGCACGACACGCGCGGCATGGGCGTGGCCAATGCATGGGCGGCACTCGAGGCCGGCGTGCGCCGCTTCGATGCGAGCGTCGGCGGCATCGGCGGCTGCCCGTTCGCGCCCGGCGCCGCTGGCAACGTGGCGACGGAGGACCTCGTGCTCATGGCCGAGCGCAGCGGCTTCGCCACCGGCATCTCGCTCGCCGGCCTGCTCGCAGCGGTGGACTTCGCGCAGGACGAACTGCAGCGGCCGCTCGGCGGCCGCGCCATCACCTGGCTGCGCCGCCAGCGCGACAAGGACACACAAGACAACACCAGGAGACTTGCATGAACCCGACCTTCAACCTTCCTCATCCCAACCGCCGCCAGATGCTCGCCGGCCTCGCCTCATTCGCCGCCGTCGGCACGGGCGGCACCGCCTTCGCGGAAGGCGCCAAGTACCCGAGCAAGGCCGTCACGCTCGTGGTGCCGTATTCCGCCGGCGGCGGCACCGACATCGTGGGCCGCCTGATGGCGCAGCGCCTGTCGGAGCTGTGGGGCCAGTCGGTGGTGGTGGACAACCGCACTGGCGCCAACGGCGTGATCGGCTCCAGCACCGTGGCACGCTCGGCGCCCGATGGCCACACGCTGCTGCTGGTGGTGGGCTCGCACGCGGTCAACCCGGTGCTGATGAAGTCGCTGCCCTACGACACCGACAAGGCCTTCACGCCCATCACCAACATCGCGAACTCGCCTTCGGTGCTGGTGGTGCAGGCCAACGGCCCCTACAAGACGCTGGCCGACCTGCTGGCCGCGGCGCGCAAGGAAGAGCTGGGCTGCGGCTACTCGGAAGGGCAGACGCGCCTGACCGGCGAACTGATCCGCCAGGTCGGCAACCTCAAGCTGACCGGCGTGCCCTACAAGGGCGGTGCGCCGATCATGGTCGACATCATCGGTGGCCACCTGCCGATGGGCGTGACCAGCGTGCTCACCGCGCTGCCGCACGTGCGCTCGGGCGCGCTGCGCGTGGTGGGCGTTGCGGCCGATCGCCGCATGCCGCTGTTCCCCGATGCGATGACCTTCAAGGAGGCGGGCTTGAACGGCGTCGAATCGCTGAGCTGGTATGGCCTGTTCGGCCCGGCCGGCCTGCCGGCCCCGATCGTCGCGCAGATCAACCAGGACCTGAAAAAGGTCGCGGCCGACCCCGTGGTGCAAAAGCAGATGCACGACCAGGGCGCCGACATCACGCTCACGCCACCAGCCGAGTTCCGCACCTTCCTTGCGAGCGAGACGAAGAAGTGGTCGCTCGTCGCGCAGCGCGGCGGCATCACGGCGGAGTAAGCGGGCATGGCGAATCCCATCCTCCGGCAGAAGCTCGACCGCGGCGAATTCATCGTCGCGCCCGGCCTGCACGACATGATTGCCGCCACGGTGGCGAACAAGGTCGGCTTCGACATCGTCTACGGCACGGGCTACTGGCTCACCGCCTCCAGCCTGGGCCTGCCCGACGCGGGCATCGCCACCTACACGCAGATGCTCGACCGCATGGCGACGCTGGTGCGCACGAGCAAGGGGGCAGTCATCGCCGATGCCGACACCGGCTACGGCGGGCTGCTGAACGTGCACCATACGGTGCGCGGCTACGAGGCGGCCGGCGTCACGGCCATCCAGCTCGAAGACCAGGAATTTCCAAAGAAGTGCGGCCACACGCCCAACAAGCGCTGCGTGCCCATGCAGGACATGGTCGAGAAGATCAAGGTGGCCGCCGAGGCGCGCGAGGACAAGGACAACTTCCTCATCATCGCCCGCACCGATGCGCGCGCATCGCTCGGCGTCGACGAGGCGATGCGCCGCCTGGAGGCGTACGCCGAGGCCGGGGCCGACATCCTGTTCTTCGAGGCACCGCAGTCCGAAGAAGAGATGCGCAAGGCCTGCACCGCATTCGACAAGCCGATGCTGGCCAACATGGCCGATGGCGGCACGACGCCGATCCTGCCCGCGAAGGTGTTGGAGGAGATCGGCTTTGCGCTGGCCATCTACCCCTCGCTCACCAGCCTGTCGGCCGCAGCCGCGATGGAGCGCGCGTTGAGCCACCTCAAGGACAGCGGCCTGAGCCAGGCGCCCGAGGTGCCGCTGTTCGACTTCAACGAGTTCTGCGGTCTCATCGGCTTTCAAGAAGTGTGGGATTTCGACAAGCGCTGGGCGCGCTGAAGATTCAATCAACAAAAGGACGGAGACAAAACCCATGACGAACACCTACAACGCTTCGCGCCGCCGCTTGCTGGCGCTGGCAATAGCCACTACCAGTGCGCTCGCCATCGCAGCAACGCCGGCGCACGCTCAGCAGGACTACCCGAACAAGCCGATTCGCCTCATCGTGCCTTTCACACCCGGCGGCGTGACGGACACCGGCGCGCGCGTCGTGGCCGAGCGCCTCGGGGCCCGGCTGGGTCAGCAGGTGGTGGTCGACAACCGGCCCGGCGCCTCCGGCAACATCGGCACGCAGATGGTCGCTGCCGCCGCGCCCGACGGCTACACGTTGGTGCTGGGCTTCGACGGCACGCTGGTCATCAATCCGCACGTGTTCGCGAAGGTCCCGTTCGACACCGTGAAAGACTTCGTGCCCGTCAGCAAGATCGGCGATGCAGTGCTCGTCATCGTCACGCATCCGTCGGTGCCCGCGAAGACCTTGCCCGAGCTGATCGCGTATTCGAAGAGCAACCCGGGCGGCTTGTCCTACGGCAGTTCTGGCACGGGTGGCACGCCCCACATCGCCGCTGAAATGCTCAAGGTGAAGACCGGCGCCAACTTCGTCCATGTGCCCTACAAGGGCGGCGGCCAGGCCATGACCGACGTGGTCGGCGGCCAGCTGCCGATGCTCTACACCGCCGTGGCCGGCGCGCTGCCCTTCATCGAGAGAGGACAGGTGCGCGCCATCGCGATTTCGAGCGCGCAGCGACTGCCATCGCTTCCCGACGTGCCCACCGTCGGCGAAACCGTGTCGGGCTTCGAAGCGAGTTCCTGGATCGGCATCCTCGCGCCCGCCAAGACCCCCACGCCCATCATCGACCGCATTCAGCGCGAGTTGCATGCCGTGGTGAACGAGCCCGCGGTCAAGGAGCGCCTCGCCAAGCTCGGCATCACCTCGGTGGGCAATACGTCGACGGAGTTCGGGCAACAGATCCAGGCGGATTTGAAGAAGTACGCGGATGTAGTGAAGGCGGCCGGGATCAAGATTGATTGAGGCGAGACATCCGGTCAGGGCATGGGCAGCAGCGCTCCAACGCTCAAGGTGCGAGGCCAGCTGATTTCACGATGGCTGCGTATTTGCTGACTTCCGCTGCCGCGTAGCTGGCGAACGCTGCGGCGTTGCGGGTATCCGGCTCCGTGCCGATTTCCCTCAGGCGCTGCACCATGGCGGGAGCCCGCAGGACATCGGTCATCGCCTCGGACAGCTGCTTGAGTACAGGCTGCGGGACCTTGGCGGGTGCAAATATGCCGAACCAGGCGCTGACCTCGAAATCCGGCAAGCCACTCTCCGCCACTGTGGGCACGTCGGGTAGCAACGGACTGCGATGCAGGCTTGTCACGGCCAGCGCCTTGACCTTCTGGGCCTTGAGGTTGGGCAGGGCGGTGGTCTGAAGGTCGAACATCACGGGGACATGCCCGGCCAGCACGTCCGCAAGCGCTGGCGCACTGCCGCGGTACGGCACGTGCAGCAGCTGGACATGCGCGGCGTTCGCTAGCATCTCGCCCGCCAGATGGTTGGATGTTCCGGGGCCGGCCGACGCAAAGCTGATCGTGCCCGGGCGGCTCCTGCCGGCTGCGATCAGTTCCGCCACATTGCTGTAGGGAGCGGCGGGATGGGCCACCAGCACGAAGGGGATCGATGCCAGTGCGCTGACGACTGCAAAGCCCTTGATCGGGTCGTAGCCCACCTTGCTCATGGCCGGATTGATCGCCTGGGAACTGACGGTGCCCATGAGCAAGGTGTAGCCGTCGGGCTTGGCGTCTGCGACGAAACGTGCGCCGATGGCGGTGCCGGCGCCGGCCTTGTTCTCCACGATCACGGGCTGTCCGAGGCGCGCTGCCAGCTGCTCTCCGACAGTGCGCGCGAGGATGTCGGCCGAGCCTCCCGGCGGATACGGAACAACGAGCGTGATCGGGCGGGCAGGGTAGGTCTGTGCGAGCGACGGCACAGCGAAGACGACTGCGGCCAACAGCACCGGGGTGGCGAGCAGCTTCATGAGTTTCATCGTGGACTCCAGTTGGCAGATGCGGGACGAAACCGGCGGCGCTCCCCGGCGCCTTTTGCCGACATGATGCAAACGGCTCGTCATAACGTCCAATACGGACTGCGTACCGAATCCATACATGAATCGAATCACCATTCGTCCGGCCGCCACGACCGGATTCAGGTGCTGCGCGCGTGCGCCACGGCCTTGCCTGCCACTGCCAGGAAGGAATGGATGACTGGGTTGTCGTTGGTGCGGCTGTAGGCGAAAGCCAGCTGGTAGGTGGGTGGTGCCCGCGTTTCGGCCACGTCAAGGAAAGCCACGTCCTTCATGGCCAGCATGCGCATGGAGGCCGGCACCAGGGCGATGCCCAGGCCGCCGGCGACCAGTGTCAGCACGGCCTGCATCTGGGAGGCTTCCTGGACGACCCTGGGCGAGAAGCCCGCGGCCTTGCAGGCGCTGAGCAGCGCCGCCACGAAGCCCGCGCCCTCGGCCGCTGGAAAAGCGATGAAGGACTCTGCCGCGAGGGCCTTGATCTTCACGGAGCGCTGTTTTGCGAGGGCATGGCTGCGAGGCACGGCAATGACGAAACCCTGTGCCTGGAGATCGACAAAGGCAAGGTCCGGCACGTCCTGCAGCGGGCCGACCACCAGGGCCAGGTCGACCTCGGCGCGCCGCAGCGCCTCCACCTGCCGGGTGGTGGTCTCCGCGGTCACATGCAGGTGGACCGTCGGATAGTCGCGCTGGAACCGCTTGAAGATGTCCGGCAGAAGATCGAGCGCGGCACTCGGCACGAAGGACAGGCTGAGCGAGCCTTCCGCGCCCTGGGCGGCACGCCGCGCGCGTTCCGTGGCCGCATGGGCCTGTGTCAGCAGGCGCTGCGCATCCTTCAGGAATACCTTGCCTGCCGGCGTCAGGCGCACATGGTGCCGGCTGCGGTCTATCAGCAGCGTGCCCACCTGCAGTTCCAGGTTGCGTATGGCCACGCTCAGTGGCGGCTGTGACATGTGCAGCTTCTCCGCCGCACGGCCGAAGTTGAGCTCTTCCGCCACCACCATGAACTGACGCAACTGCCTGAACTCGATCATCTGGAGAGCCTCGTGAACGTTGAGTCGATATACACAGTTCGGATCACGACTCCATTTAAACAGTATTGGATGTATCAAGAGCGCGCGCCTAGCATGAGCGGCATCCCCCATTGCCGAATGAAGGAACCACGCCCATGCAGCCGTCCCTGCTCGAAGAAATTCCCGCCGTTCCCAACCCCTATCCGGTCGTGTCGAAGATCGAATACCCGGAGGTCTGGCGCCTCTGCACCCAGGCACGCGACTTGGCCTGGAACCCGATCGCCGACATTGACTATTCCGATCTCCAGAAGGCCGATCTGCCGCCGGAAGTGCGCAAGGCCGGCGCCGAATGGTGGAGCCTGCGTGCCTGGATGGAGCACGGCGCCACGCCCTATGGCGCGGAGCGCCTGCGCGAAGCGATCTTTCAACACCAGCCCTTCGAGGTGAAGCAGCACATCACCAACTTCATCGCCGAGGAATTCCGGCATCACGAGGCCAGCTTCCGCATCGCCGACGCGCTCGCCGAATACGAGCCCATGCCGCGTTCGGACTACTTCAAGGACATCATCCCGCGCTTCCACGACGAATCGGACGAGAAGGCCATGAGCTTCTTTGCCGGCCTCTCGGTCAACACGCTGTTCGAGCAGCTGTCCGGCGACCTGCTGCAGGCGCGCTACGAGAACGCCCGGTTCGACTCGATCCGCGAGGTCTGCCGGTTGATCCTGCGCGACGAGGCCCGCCACATCCAGTTCGGCCGCATCATCATGCGGCGCTTCTTCAGCGAGTTGCCCTCGGAGGAAAAACGCCTCATCGGCCTGAAGGTCGCAAAGAAGCTGCGCGGCAGCCTGCTCAACGGTGTCTATGCCGTCGTCAACCTGCCGGACGCCGAGCGCGCACGCTCCGGCCGCAACCGGGCGCTGGCGGCTGACCATGGCCTTGGCGCGACGCATCCCGATGAAGAGATCGGCATCATCCGCATGGGCGTGAACAAGATCCGCGAGGACATCGGCGTGTACGGCGTCGAGATCCCGGCCATTCCGGAAATCGACAGCGTCGTGCACTGAGACTGCCATGCATCAACGCATCGTTCCCGACAATGTCGCAGCGCCCGCGGGTGCCTACAGCCACGGCATCACCACCCACGGCCCAGGAACCTGCCTGCACGTCGCGGGCCAGATCGGCGTGACCCCGCAGGGCCGTCTGCTGGAGGGCTTCGAGGCCCAGGCAGACCAGGCCTGGAAGAACCTGGTGGCGGTGCTGCAGGCGGCCGGCATGGACGCATCGCACCTGGTCAAGGTGACGACCTACCTCACCCGTGCCGCGGACCTGCCTCGGCTCAATGCGATCCGCAGCGTGTACCTTGGATCGGCGCGGCCGGCCTCGACCCTGATGGTGGTCGCGGCGCTGGCACACCCGGACTGGTGTTTCGAGGTCGAAGCCACGGCCTTCCGGCAGGACTGACCGGCCATGCGCGCGATCCCCCGGCCCGCCGGCATGGACGAACTGCTGCGCGAGGTCGGCTCGGTGTGGCAGCAGGACATCCGCGGCGCGGGCGACCGGGTCAAGGCCGCCTACCTGCCTGTGCTGATGGCGGCGCCGCACGGCGGCGTCGACGTCACGCGTGACCTTTCCTACGGATCTCACGCGCGCCAACGGCTGGACGTCTATCGTCCGGCCGTCGCGCGCGACGCGCCCGTGGTGGTCTTCGTGCACGGCGGCGCTTTCGTGCGTGGCACCAAGGACATCAACGATGCCATGTACGCCAACGTGCTGACCTGGTTCGCTCGCCAGGGTTGCGTGGGTGTCAACGTGGAGTACCGGCTGGCACCGGAGGCGCCGCATCCGCAAGGCGCCCTGGACGTTGCCGCGGCCTGCGCCTGGGTGTCCGCGCACATCGGCGGCTTCGGTGGCGATCCGCGCAGCATCTGCCTGATCGGCCACTCCGCCGGCGGCACCCACGCGGCGACCTTCGCCTGCGATCCGGCGCTCGCCCATCTGCGGCGCGACGTGTGCTGTCTGGTACTCGTGTCCGCGCGGCTGCAGGCCGACAGCCTGCCGGAGAACCCCAACGCGGCCGGCGTGCGGGCGTATTTCGGCGAGGACGCAAGCCGCTATCCGTCCCTCTCGCCCATGGCGCATGCGGCGCACCTCGCAATGCCCGTGTTCGTCGTCAATGCGCAATACGAGAATCCGCTGCTCGACGTCTATGCGACCGAGTTTGCCCATCGCGTGGCGGAGGCGCGCCGTGTCGCGCCGCGCCACATGACGGTCGCGGACCACAACCACGTCTCCGTCATGGCGCATTTCAACAGCGGGGAGCAGCTGCTGGGCGAGCAGATCCTCGACTTCTTCGCGGGCTCTTGTCGCCGGTAGGGAAGGCGTCAAGCATTCGCGCGAGCTCCTGCGAGTTTTCCCGCGGGGTTCTCTACACGCTGTCGGCGCATGGGCGGTCGCCGGTATCGGTGCTGGATCGAGAACCTGCTTTCATTATTGCGAATGCATTCGCAATTGCAATATAGTCGGGGCATGAAACACCCAGCCCGCCAAACTGAAGCCGCGCCCAATGCCTGGCCGGAAAGCCCGCCGAGCCTGCTGATGGCCAGCGCATGGGTGCGTGTGGCGGGCGCGCTGATGCTTGCCGCGGTGCTGTGGCTGGCTGTTGGCTGGGCGCTGAAATGAGCGGGGCGCCGATGCCTCCTCCCGCCATCCGGTTGAACAATCTCACGGTGGCCTATCGCGGCCACCCGGCCGTGCATCACCTGTCGGGGGAGTTCGCGCCGGGCTCGCTCACCGCCATCGTCGGGCCGAACGGTGCGGGCAAGACCAGCCTGCTCGCCGCGGTCATGGGACGCATCCGGCCGGCCGAGGGAGGGGTCTCCTTCGATGGCGACTCGCGCGACCGCATCGCGTGGCTGCCGCAGCAGGCCGAGATCGACCGGAGCTTTCCGATCCGGGTGTTCGACCTGGTGGCGCTCGGACACTGGGGACGGCTCGGCTGCTTCAAGGGCATCGCCGCGCGGCAGCGCGATGCCGTGGGGGCGGCGCTCGAGGCCGTTGGCCTTGGCGGCTTCCAGCGCCGCGGCATCGCCGAATTGTCGGCGGGGCAGTTCCAGCGCGTGCTCTTTGCGCGCGTGCTGCTGCAGGACGCACCGGTGATCCTGCTGGACGAACCTTTCAACGCGATCGATGCGCGCACCACTGCCGACCTGCTGGCCGTGGTCGCGCGCTGGCATGCGGAGGCGCGCACCGTGATTGCCGTGCTGCACGACCTTGAGCAGGTGCGCCTTCATTTCGACCGCACACTGCTCATGGCAAGGCGCTGCGTGGCTTGGGGGCCGACGGCCGAAGTGCTGCATGCCGAGAACCTGTTCCGCGCGCGCCAGATGGCCGAGGCGTGGGACGAGGATGCGCCTGTCTGCAAGGAAGCTGCATGACCGCAGGTGCCTTGCTGGTCCAGCCCTTCGTGGAGTACGGCTTCATGCGCCGCGCGCTGGTGGCCACGCTGGCGCTCGGCCTGGGCAGTGCGCCGATCGGCACCTTGCTGGTGTTGCGGCGCATGAGCCTGATGGGCGATGCGATGGGGCACGCGCTGCTGCCGGGCGCGGCGCTCGGCTTTCTGTTTGCCGGCTTCTCGCTGGCCGCGATGAGCGTGGGCGGATTCTTCGCGGCGCTCGCGGTGGCGCTGGCGGCGGGTTTCGTCACTCGCGTCACCTCGCAGCGCGAAGACGCGAGCTTTGCGGCCTTCTACCTGATCGCACTCGCGCTGGGCGTGCTGCTGGTGTCGACCCACGGCAGCAGCGTCGACCTGATGCACATGCTTTTCGGCACCATCCTTGCGGTGGACGACGCGGCGCTGCTGCTGATGGCCGGCGTCGCTAGCCTGACCCTCGTTGTGCTGGCCGTGATCTACCGGCCGCTGCTCGTGGAATGCCTCGACCCGGGCTTCCTGCGCAATGTGGGCGGGCCCGGTTCGCTGGTGCATGGCGTCTTTCTGGTTCTTACGGTTGCCAACCTGGTGGCGGGCTTCCAGGCGCTGGGCACGCTGATGGCGGTCGGCTTGATGATGCTGCCGGCCACCGCGGCGCGCTTCTGGGCCGCCGAAGTCTGGAGCCTTGCGCTGGTTGCAGCCGGCATGGCGCTGCTGTCCGGCTTTGCCGGGCTGCTGCTGTCCTTCCATGCGCAGCGGCCCTCGGGCCCCGCGATCGTGCTGGTGGCGGGCGCGGCCTACCTGCTGTCGCTCGTGTTCGGACCGCACGGCGGACTGCTCGCCCGGCTCCTGCGTCCACGTTCTCATCGAAATGCCTGACATGAACTTTCCATCGAATCCCGCGCGCCGCCGCTTCTTCGCCGCGTCGCTCGTTGCGCTGCCGCTGCCAGTGCTTGCGCAATCCGCCGCACCACGGCCGCTGCGCGTCGTCGCGAGCTTCTCGATCCTTGCCGACATGGCGCGCGAGATCGGCGGCAGCGCCGTCGAGGTTGCCGCCCTGGTCGGTCCGGACTCCGACGCGCACGTCTTCCAGCCGAGCCCGGCCGATGCGCGGCGCCTTGCCAATGCAGAACTGGTCGTCGTCAACGGGCTGGCGTTCGAAGGCTGGATGGACCGACTTGTGCGTTCATCCGGCTACCGCGGTCCCGTCGCCGTGGCCAGCGATGGCGTGCCGGTGCGCCGCATGGGCCGTGCGCCCGATCCGCATGCATGGCAGGACCTTGCGAACGCGCAGCGCTATGCCGCGAACCTGCGCGACGCGATGGCGCGGGCACGGCCGGCATTCGCGGCCGAGATCGGCCAGCGCTGCGCGAGCTACATCGAGCGGCTCCAGGCGCTCGACCGCGAGATTCGCGCACGTTTCGACGCGATGCCGCGCGAGCATCGCCGCGTGATCAGCTCGCACGATGCGTTCGGCTATTTCGGCGCGGCCTACGGCATCGAGTTTCTTGCGCCGCAGGGCATGAACACCGACAGCGAAGCCTCCGCCGCCTCGGTCGCGCGCCTGATCGACCAGATCCGGCGCGAGGATGTGCGCGCGGTGTTCGTCGAGAACATTTCCGATCCGCGCCTGGTGCAGCGCATTGCACGCGAGGGCGGGGTCGTCGTCGGCGGCCGGCTTTATTCCGACGCACTGTCGGCACCGGGAACCGAAGCGGACACCTACCTGAAGCTGTTCGCGCACAACGCCACAACCATTGCCTCGGCGCTCTCGGCCAAGCGCTGAGCCTGCCGAGCGCCCGATCAATCTTTACGCAGCCCACCCATGAGCCTCATTCCCGTCACCATCCTCACCGGCTTCCTCGGCAGCGGCAAGACCACGCTGCTGAACCGTATCCTGAAGGAGCAGCACGGCCACAAGATTGCCGTGATCGAAAACGAGTTCGGCGAAGCCGGCATCGACAACGAACTGCTGGTGCAGGAAGAGGGCGAGCAGATCATCGAGATGAACAACGGCTGCATCTGCTGCACCGTGCGCGGCGACCTGGTGCGCATCCTCGGCGAGCTGGCGGTGCGCCGCAAGAACGGCAGCGCGAACTTCGAGCGCGTGATCATCGAAACCACCGGGCTGGCCGACCCCGCGCCCGTGGCACAGACCTTCTTCGTCGATGAAGAGATCAGCCAGACCTATCTGCTGGATGCGATCGTCACGCTGGTCGACGCCAAGCATGCGATGGCGCAGCTGGACGAGCACCATGAAGCCCAGGAGCAGGTGGGCTTCGCGGACCGCATCCTGCTTTCGAAGACCGACCTGGTGTCGGTCGACGAGGTGAGGGCGCTCGAGCGGCGGCTGCTGCGCATGAATGCGCGCGCGCCGATCACCGCAGCGCATTTCGGCCAGGCGCCGATCGACCAGCTGCTCGACATCCGCGGGTTCAACCTCAACGCGATCCTGGAGATAGAACCCGACTTCCTGACCGATGTCGATCACGAGCACGATGACGATGTATCGAGTTTCGTGTTTCACGCCGAGCGGCCCTTCGATGCGGCGCGGCTGGAGGACTTTTTCGGCGCCATCCTGCGCATCTACGGCACCCACCTGATGCGCTACAAGGGCCTGATCGCAGTGGCCGGACTGGACACCCGCGTGGTGCTGCAGGGCGTTCACATGCTGATGGGCACCGAGGCCGGCGCCAGCTGGAAAGAGGGCGAGCTGCGCCACAGCCGCATCGTCTTCATCGGCAAGCAGCTGCCCAGGGATGTGCTGGTGCAGGGACTCGAACAATGCCTGGCGCCGGCGCCGTAAGCCGTCCTTGCAGGCCGGACCTGATTCCCCGCGCGTCCGTGGTTGAGCGCCTTCAGGCCGCAACGGCAATCGGAAAGCGCGCCTGCAGGCCATCCGGCCCGCGCTCGAAGGGCACTGTGACGGCCTCCCTCGCGGCCTGCGGAAGATTGCGCCAGAGGTAGTCGCGCGCATTGCCCGGATCGCCGGCCACGTAGAGCTGCGTGGTCAGCAGCTCGCGCGTGCCGAGCTTCACCTTGACGTGGATGTGCGGCGTGCGGCCGCTGTAGGGCACCGGGCGGATGGTGCGGAAGCGGTAGCTGCCGTCTTCGCCGACCGTGACGCGGCCGAAGCCCTGGAAGGCGGCGTCGGCGCGGTCGCCGTCGCCGGGGTGGTGGTAGTGGCCGTTCTGATCGCACTGCCAGATCTCGACCTGCGCGCCGCGCAGCGGCTTGCCGCCCAGGTCGGTCACCGTGCCATCGACCCAGGCCGGCTGGCCGCTGCGGTAGTCCAGCGTGCCGTTGCGCAGCAGATCGCCATCGGAATCCTGCGGCAGGCGCACGGGGTAGAAGGGTCCCTCGGTCTGCGAAGGAGTGGCGAGCCGGCTTGCCGCCGGCTGTGCGCGGGCGCCCAGCCAGAGCGCGGGCATGGCAACGAGCGCTGCGGCGACGGTGCGCCGGGGAAGGCCGGGTGCGGAGAGGGCGTTCATGGCAGGTCAGAGCCATGCAGCATGCGCCGAGTTCCGCGTGCGGGTCAACCGACGGTCTCCGGCCGTGTTTGAATGCACCGGTGAATCCGATATCTCCCATGCCCGAACAACTGCTGCTCCCAGGCATCGATCCCGCGCCGCCGCCGTTGCGCCGCCCGCGCCGCACCGTACCACCCAAGGAGCGCCTGCCGCGCTCGCTGTTCTTCGCGATCTTTCCGCGCCCTGAAGATGCCGCATCGATTGCCGCGCTGGCGGCCCGCCTCAAGGACCGGCACGCGCTCAAAGGCAAGCTGACCGAGGCGCATCGCCTGCACGTCACGCTGCATCACCTCGGGCATTTTCCGGCAGTGCCGCGCGAGAAGCTGCAAGCCGCCCTGCAGGCCGCGGCCGCCGTGGCGCCGCCGTCGTTCGAGGTGGTGTTCGACGAGGCCATGCGCTTCGAGCAGAGCAAGGCCTTCGTGCTGTGCGGCGGCGGCAGCGGCACCTCGGCGCTTGCGGCATTCAGGCAGCGGCTGGGCGAGGCGCTGGCGGATGCGGGCTTCAAGCCCGAGCGCGGCTTCACGCCCCACATGACGCTGGCCTACACGCCGCGCAGGATCGAGCCGCATCTGGTCGAGCCGGTCCGGTGGATGGCCGACTCGTTCTCGCTGATCGAAAGCCACGTCGGCGAAGGCATCCACGAGGTGATGGGGCGGTGGCCTTCGGACCGGGCGGCCTGAGGCGTGTGACGCATCGTCTGTTGTGCATCGCGCCTGTGCGATCTGTATCTGTTCGCCGAAGAGCGGCTGGCGACAATGAGGCTTCGCTGAACGGAAGCCAACAAAGATGACGTCGCAGACCCGAGACCAGATTGCCGACCGCATCGCCGCCGAGCTGGGCCACAGCTTCGAGGGCGAGCTCGTCGCCGGCGGCAACTACATCCCCGTCGTGCGCGACGGCCGCACGCTCTACACCAGCGGCCAGGTGCCGCGCGTGGGCACCACGGTGGTCGTCACCGGCCGCGTGGGCGACCAAGTGCCGCTCGGCAAGGCCCGCGAGGCCGCGCAGATCTGCGCCTTGCGCTGCCTGTCGCTGCTGCGGCGCGAACTCGGCTCGCTCGACGGCATCGAGAAGGTGCTGCGCGTTGGGGTCTTCGTGCAGTGCACGGCCGATTTCACGCAGCAGAGCGAAGTGGCCGATGCGGCCTCCGAGCTGCTGCACCGCGTGTTCGGCGAGGCCGGCGTGCATGTGCGCACGGCCGTCGGCGTCTATGCGCTGCCGAAGAATGCGAGCGTGGAACTGGAGATGACGGTGGCGGCCAAGGACAACGCAGGTTAGCGCTTCGGCAGCCCGGCGATGTCCCGCGCGAGCGAAGCGATCGTCAGCGGCGCGCAGCCTTCGGCGTTGTTGCTCACCGTGACATAGGCCAGCTGGCCCGCGCCGGTGGTGCCCGCGATCACGCGGGCCAGGGCCTCGCGCGTCTCGGGGTCGGGATCGACGATCCTGTCGAACGGACCGTAGAGCTTTTCCGCATCTTCATAGCCGAAGCGGCCGTGGCGGCGGTGCAGGTTCCAGCGGCACAGCAGCGGCCCG
>Ga0182008_10000905_pt1 | contig 20627 bp, 23 predicted proteins | sample Sormic07211129_1_FD_120482 | JGI IMG/M metagenome (GOLD analysis project Ga0182008, IMG submission 120482) | Rhizosphere microbial communities from Sorghum bicolor, Mead, Nebraska, USA - 072115-129_1 metaG | ecosystem: Host-associated > Plants > Roots > Rhizosphere | place: USA: Nebraska...
GCCAATCTGTCGAGCTTATGCATTTTGGTGCTGGGTGGTCATTTTGTAATTACCAATTCGATGACGTTGGGCGAGTTTACCGCTTTCAGCAGTTACCTAACGCTCATCGTATTTCCCATTTTGGTCATCGGTTTTATGAGTAACGTAATTGCACAGGCCACCGCATCTTACCAGAGGATAGAAAGTGTGCTCAATGCTGCGGAAATTAAGCATCCAGGAACGTTAAGCACTTCTTTAAAAGGTGACGTGGAGGCGAGAGATATCAGCCTGAGCTTTGGCCAAAAACCAGTTTTGAAATCGATTTCTTTTTCTGCCAAAGCAGGTTCGAAAACAGCTGTTATCGGTCCTACAGCAGCTGGTAAAACTCAGCTGCTTTATATTTTAACAGGTTTAATTGATGCTGATGCCGGATCTGTATTGTTTGACGGGGAAGACATTAAACAATATAAGCAGGAAGATTTTCATAGGCAGGTTGGCTTTGTATTTCAGGATAGTATTATGTTTAACATGAGTATCAGGGAAAATATTGCCTTTAGCGATATGGTTACAGACGAATCCCTGTCTAAAGCGATTGCTACGGCTGAACTTAGGGAGTTTGTAGATGCCTTGCCCGATCGGCTAAACACAATTGTTTCAGAACGCGGAAATAGCCTTTCCGGCGGACAAAAACAAAGGATTATGCTGGCCCGGGCTTTAGCGCTGAATCCGAAGATTTTGTTACTCGATGATTTTACCGCCCGTGTTGATACCAACACAGAGAAAAGGATTCTGGAAAACATCCAGCAAAATTACCCGGGTTTAACGTTACTTTCCATCACCCAAAAAATAGCTTCTGTTGAACATTATGATAAAGTAATATTGCTGATGCAAGGCGAAATTATTGCAGAAGGAACCCACCAGGAACTGTTAAAAAGCAGTCCTGAATATGTTCAGATTTACAATTCACAACAGAGTACCAGCAATTATGAACTACAATCTTAACCAGCTTAGCACCGGGCAGGAAAAGCAATCTACTTTTAAGGCACTGAAAAGTCTGCTAAAACTGATTTCTTCCGAGCATAAAAACCTATGGCTGGCATTGATCGCCATTTTGGTGAATTCAGGATTATTGCTCTTGGGACCGCTACTGGTAGGCCATACGGTTGATACTTATATCCGTACCAAACAATTTCATGGCGTACTTATTTTTGGCGGTATACTATTGGTGATGTACATGATTGCGATGGTTACGGGTTATATCCAAACTAGGCTAATGGGTGGGGTAGGTCAGCGGATGTTATATACCTTGCGCAATGCCATTTTTAATCAATTACAGGAATTGCCCGTTTCCTTTTTTAACCAGAACAAGGTTGGCGACCTGATTTCGAGGGTGAATAATGATACAGATAAACTGAACCAGTTTTTTTCACAATCTTTAATGCAGTTTATCGGCAGTATTGTAACCATGATCGGCGCCGGTATTTTCCTGCTTTCCATTAACCTCGAATTGGGTTCCGCTACACTAGCGCCCGCTGTAGTTATTGTGCTTTTTACTGTGGCTTTATCGCCCTGGGTAAAGGGAAAAAATGCTAAAAATTTAAAAAGTGTTGGCGGAATGAGTGCCGAAATACAGGAAAGTCTGAACAACTTTAAAGTCATCATTGCCTTTAACCGCAGGGATTATTTTAGGAAACGTTTTAACGAAGCCAATACCGAAAATTATAAAACCGCTATCGGTGCGGGGCTGGCAAACAATATTTTTGTACCCGTATACGGGCTCTTATCCAGCATTGCGCAGTTGATTACCTTGCTTTTTGGTATTTACTTAATCTCTAAAGGCAATTTTACCTTGGGTTTATTGGTGAGTTATATTTCTTATACTACCAATTTTTATAATCCCTTAAGACAATTGGCTGCGCTTTGGACCAGTTTTCAGGTGGCTATGGCCAGCTGGGATCGGATTTCGCAGATTTTGGCTTTAGAAAGTAATTTAAAACAAATAACATTAAATGAAACGGTTTCTTCAGGTGCCTTACTTGAATTTAAAAATGTGCACTTTTCTTATGATGACAGTAAGGAAATCCTGCATAACATCAATCTAAAGTTCGAAAAAGGCAAAACCTACGCATTAATTGGGCCAACAGGTGGAGGGAAAACGACAACGGCTTCGCTTATCTCCCGTTTATACGATCCTACAAAAGGATCGGTTTTATTGAATGGTAAAGATATCAGGTCATTTTCTGCAGCAGAAAGAACACAAAAAATCGGATTTATCCTGCAAGAGCCATTTTTATTTACCGGAACGGTAAAAGAAAATATTTTATATGGCAACAGTAAGTATGCAACAGTTACTGATGCTGAATTGGAAAAAATAATTGAAGAAGCCAACCTGAATGCGCTTCTAGCCATATTTGATGAAGGATTGAATACGCAGGTTACTTCAGGCTCAGACAGTATCAGTCTGGGGCAGAAACAACTGATTGCCTTTATTCGTGCAGTGCTTAGAAATCCTGAATTGTTGATTCTGGATGAAGCTACAGCCAACATTGATACCATAACAGAGCAACTTCTGGGCAATATTTTAAATAAACTTTCGAAAGAAACAACATTGGTAATTATTGCCCACCGTTTAAATACCATTGAAAATGCCGACGAAATCTATTTTGTAAACGAAGGTGAGGTGCAACAAGCAGGAACGCTGAACGATGCATTAAATATGTTACTAAAAGGGAGGCGGGTAAGTTGATATATTGGCTTGTAGAGATCTATAATCTTATTTGCATGAGTTGTGGATTTGTAATCTAATTAATGTAATAATTTATAACTTAGGTTGGTCGAGAGCTACAGTCCACATAAAAGATCACTACTCCTGAGCTCCAAAGGTTGGGATTACAAATCCCGACTAACATTAATAAAAAACAAATGAAAAAGTATTTCTTCTTTCTTGCCTTTTCGGCCTTAAGCTTAACTTCTTTTGCACAGGGTGCAGCACAAAATCTTTTTGTTCAGGATAGTTTAAAATTGATTTCTGCACAGTTTAAGTTTACAGAGGGTGCTTCAGTTGATCAGGAGGGAAACGTTTTCTTTACTGACCAGCCCAATGATAAAATCTGGAAATACGATATTAATGGTAAACTAAGCCTGTTTATGGATAAATCGGGAAGGGCAAATGGCACTTATTTTGATAAAAAGGGAAACTTAATTGTATGTGCGGACGAAAATAACCAGATCTGGTCTATTGATAAAAACAAGAAAATAAAAGTGCTTTTCAGCGATTATAAAGGTAAAAAAGTAAATGGCCCGAATGATATCTGGTTGGACGCAAAAGGTGGGATCTATTTTACCGATCCCTATTACCAGCGTGATTATTGGACACGTAAATCGCCCGAAATTCAGGGCCAAAAAGTTTATTATATCCCAAGGGGTAAAAAAGAAGCGATTGTTGCTGCGGATGATGTGATTAAGCCCAACGGAATCGTAGGTACACCTGACGGTAAATTTTTGTATGTAGCCGATATGGAGGCGAATAAAACTTACCGTTATCGTATTGGTACCGATGCCAGGTTAACAGATAAACAAATTATTTTTAACCAGCATTCTGACGGAATGACTTTAGATAATAAAGGAAATATTTATGTAACCGGGAAAGGGGTAGATGTTTACCAGCCAACAGGCGAAAAAATTGCTCACCTCGATGTACCTGAAGCGTGGTGCGGTAATATTTGTTTTGGCGGAAAAGATAAAAATATGCTTTTCATTACCGCATCAAAATCGCTGTACGTTATTCCAACCAATGCAAAGGGTGTGGAATAATCATTGCCTGAAGCCTAAAAGACAAGGATAAATCAAGCCGAAAAAAAGTCTGTTCAGTTTATTCAGACGCCAAAAATATAAATTACATTAACTATTTTTGAACTTCCTACTTATAGGGATAGACGACTATGAAAAAGCCCTCTCAGGATTGAAGGGCTTTTTTACTTTTTCAACTGTATGAATATATTATTATTTAACAGCATTTGTGATAGCACTTTCGATTTTACTCATGTTGGCAGGTAGTGGAAAGCCGTAGTCATTTCTATTCCTAAATTGTATAGGTCCTGTTACATTTAATCTAATTTGGAATAATTATTTAAATTAGCATATATTAAAAAAACCTGATGAGCTTATGGAAAATCTAAAAGAAGAAACCAAAATCAAAGCTTTTCTCAGCAAAATAAAAGCAGAGTGGCCGGGAGTGGTAGAGCGCTTTGAGTTTAAAACAGGCAGTGTAATCTATGTTCATTTAAAAGAAGGCATATCGAGCATGGATTTTCTTGGTAAACTCTCCAGACAGGTAGAACGTTTTGTCGATTTCAGTATGCCGATCATCTTATACCATATTGAAAGTGATGGCATGAATTTAAGGTCGCACCCGATAAACTGGTATTCATCCATCACGCAGCGAAAATCTTTTTAAAGCGTTTAAACATTCTTTTATTAATCCCTTAACCTGTAAATGGCATCCGTAATTTTTACAGTTGTAAATCTTTTTGTACATAATTAGCAATTTTGTTGCTCAGTAATTTTGGTTTTTGGGTTTTAATCCTATTTTTGATTTTTAATTTAAAAACATCCAGTATAATGAAAAACGGAACAGTAAAATTTTTTAACTCAGAAAAAGGCTTTGGTTTTATCAAAGAAGAAAACGGATCTGAGATTTTTGTGCATGCATCAGGCCTGATTGACGAAATCAGAGAAAATGATACAGTTGAATATGACGTTCAAGAAGGCAAAAAAGGCCTTAATGCAGTGAAAGTAAGAGTTGTTTAATTCTTCCCCAAAAAAGATTTTGAGCAGGATTTAGTCCTGCTTTTTTTTTACCCTGATTTTTTTGATTCATCAACCTTAACTGCTGGTCTGTACTGTACAAAAAGGTTGAAAAAATTTCCTCCTCATTTCTAGTTAATTACCGTGCTCACTGTTTTTATCCGCAAGTCACATGATCATTTTATACAGGGGATTTTTATTTTTGCTGATCTTGATATCGTCAGACGGAACCAAACAAATATAATTTTTGCAACTTTCTATTTTTTCAGTTCAGGAACCTTTTACCTGCAAGAAACCTCTTGATCAGGGCGCCTTTATGGCCGCTGCACAATTTGTAACGGCGCTTAACTTTGCTGATGAGTTTGAGCTGTTAAGTCTATCGGCGCTTAACATTCAAACAGGCAATCCTAAAAAAGGTGGGTTGGTGTTTGTACGCAACGGCCAACTTAAAATGCACCCCGGAATTTATGATCATTTGGCACTTATATCCATATCATCTATCTGCGCGGGGAGTGTGCATATTCACGGGCTGGATAAACTTGCTGCAGAAATTGTAAACCTTCCTTACAGTGAGGGCATTTTAAACCTGGCAGGTGCAGAAGAGGATTATATGGCGTTTAAACGTTTGTGCAGCCCGGTATCACGATACTTTTTGCTGCATACTAAAAAAGTGCAATGGTCTGCAATCCTATCCATATTTCGGTTTTTTATGATGGATGGCATTTGGGAAGTGGTTAATTTTGTTGCTGAAAGGCTCCAGCGAGCTGATGCCAATGTATTGGCTTGTACACAACTTTTAGAAAGTATGCAAGGACAAGAATGGTACCCTGGTTTTTATCAGTCGCTGCAGGAGTTCCATGCCTCGCGTTATCCTTTAAGTAAAGTTGGCTTAACATCAGAATTGCCGGAGATGGCTTAAATTATTTCAGATAATTTTCCAGTAAATCATTTATTTCCTCTCCAACAGGCCTGTTGCCCATGTTGTTGAGTTTCTGTTGCGAAGAATTGTGTTTTTCGATATAGGTAGCCTCCGTTTTGTTGAATTTAAGATAACCCTGTTCAAAATACCTTTCTTCAATTTCTGTAGACGAATCCATCGACCGGAACCATAATTTAATTAACGATCCTGTAATTTTATCAAAATAAAGCCAGTGGTATGTAGCCTCTGCATCTGCATTATCCGGCAGGCCAAGACGCTGCAGTTCCAGGATAGTAGTATCAGAATTTTGGAAAAAGTATAAAATCTTATATTTAGAGGACATGCCGCAAAAATAGAACTTAAATTTTGATCACAAAAAACATTTTTGTGGTTTAAATTATATATTGTTAACGATTGTGCCAGTGTGATCCTTGATCTTGACGAATAACCTACGGGTGCATTCCAGCTAATACAATCTACCCATGTTTCTCACCTTTAATCACCTTAAACAAATGTAAAACCTGTGGAAAAAGTGCGTCCATACTTTCTTCTGCGCCACTTTTAGAACCCGGGAACGCAAGCACCAGTGTTTTTCCGATAAAACCAGCTACACCGCGCGAAAGCATGGCATAAGGCATACGTTCTTGCCCATAACGCCTGGCCGTTTCCATAATCCCCTCAATATTCCTGTCAATTAAAGGTGCAAGGGCTTCAGGTGTTACATCCCGTGGCGAAAGACCGGTTCCACCTGTAAAGATGATCAGATCATAATTGCTGTTGCTTAGTTCAGTTGCTTTATCTCTGATCACAATCATTTCGTCAGGAACGATTTCATATTTCGCGGTATGAATTTCCCATTGTTCCAATCGCGAGATGATGGCTTTGCCAGCAGTATCTTGCGCGCTGTTTTTGAAAACCGAATCAGAACAGACCACAACGGCTGCTTTTATTTCAGGGAATTTGGCCTTTTTGAGATCAGATTTTCCTCCTGATTTTTTTAATAACCTGATGTTTTCGATCTCTACACCTTTATCAATGGGTTTTAACATATCATAAATCGTCAAAGCGGTTACCGATGCACCGTGCATTGCTTCAACTTCTACCCCTGTTTTGTAAATGGTATGTACTTCAACATTAATGATAATGGATAAACCCACAATTTCATAGGTAATAGCCGTGTATTCAATCGGTAGCGGATGACAATCGGGAATAACATCACTCGTTTTTTTTACCCCGAACAAACCTGCTGCACGGGCAAATTCAAATACATCGCCTTTAGGTATTTTGCGCTGTTCAATGGCATCGATGGTTTCCTGTTTAGATACCTTTACCGTAGCGCTGGCAACGGCAATCCTCAAGGTGTTGGATTTTTTTGTGATGTTTACCATGTTTAACTGTTCTCTTTCCACTGATGGGTTTCATCTTCGAATATTTCTTTGCCCCAGATTGGTAACTCTGCTTTTAACCGGTCTACTATCTCACTACAAGCGGCTATTGCAGGCTTCCGGTGTGCTGATAAGGTAAAAACAAAAAGGCAGATTTCGCCTGCTTTAACCGTGCCTAAGCTGTGGTAGATGTGCAGGCAATGGAGGGGATGTTTCTCAAAAATTTCTTCCCTGATCTGATGCATTTTTTCAAGGGCGAGTTCTTCATATGCAGTGTATGTTATCGCAGCAACGAATTTGCCGTTAATTTCATCTTTTCTTACCTGACCCATAAAAATACTATGACCACCAATAGCTGTTTTGCTGCTGTGCCTGGCTATGCTATCGGCTATAAAAGCGGGTGCTATGGGGCCGTTAACAAAGATGTTTTTTATCTTTTTTTCGCTCATATTAAGATTTGAGAAAATGATCTCTCCATTTAATGATGCCACCTTTTAAACTGTAAATCTTTTTGGCATCACCATATTTTTCCTGCATGGTCTCTGCTGCAGCTACACTTCTAATGCCGTGCTGACAGATTAAAACCACATGTTTTTGGTAAAATTCTTTGCTCATAAACGTGCCAAACTCTGACATGGGAACCTGTGTAAAAATTTGTTTATCCAATACCGGTACTTCGTGTCTCTCGCGCACATCAATTAAAATTGTCGAATCTAACTGCTGAAGTTTTACCATTTCTTCAGCATCAATTTCGATATAACCCTGCGGTACTTCGCTTGTGTCCTGATAATCCATATTTAAAAATTCATCAACAGTTTTAGGCAATGTATAATCGTCTCCATGGCTGATATTGATGGTATATTGTTCTTGTGTAAGTAAATTATAACTTAATATTTTATTGGTCAAAGGTTGTCCGATTTTAGCGATCAATTTAATGGCTTCAGCAGCAGCCATTGTACCTAAAACACCAGGTAACACACCGATAATGCCGTTCTCGGTGCAATTCGGGATTTCACCTTTATCGGGTGGAATAGGGAAGATATCCCGGTAATTGGTGCCGGGCGTTAAATGATCAGATGAACTGAATATGGCTAACTGACCTTCGAAACCTGATACTGCAGCAAATATGAGTGGTTTGTTCAATAATGCACATGCATCGTTAATCAGGTATCTGGATTCGAAATTATCTGTACCATCTAATATGTAATCATATCTGGATATGATATCGATGATATTGTTTTTCTGCAAACGAATGGGGTGACGGATGATTCCAATCTGGGGATTCATTTCCTGTAGTCGCTTTGCCGCTACTTCTACTTTCAGCTTTCCAATATCAGCCGTGGTAAAAAGAATCTGTCTGTGTAAATTGGATAACGAAACGGTATCATCATCAACAATACCAATATGGCCGATGCCGGCAGCAGCTAAGTATTGCAAGGCCGGACAGCCTAAGCCACCAGCGCCAATAATGAGAACTTTTGCCCTTAAAAGCTTTTGTTGTGCTTCCTCTCCAAATCCTTTAAGGATAATCTGTCTGTTATATCGCGCTGCACTCATACTGTTTAACCACCAGAAAAAGGTGGCATTATGGCTACTGTAGCCTGATTTTCAATTTCGGTATTCTGTTGAACAATGTTTTTATTCAGGGCAAGTTTGTATTTTATACCTTTTAAGGTCGGAAACCGATCTTCAAGGTATTGCTTAAAGGCATCAGTGTCTGCAATGCCATCAACCTCAATCTTTTGATTACTGATGAATTCGGCGATCTGGCCAAAACTGATGATTTCAATTTCCATGCTGCTAATTTACCGATAAGATGCCATTTTTATGTAATGCGAAGTTGTTGAAATTGTCATACTTTCAAGATTAACGGATTTACAGGCAGTTAAATTGTTTAAAGTGATGGTTAATGGCTTTTTAACCTTTCCTTCGATTGTAAATTGCCCATGCTTTTGCGAGTGCGTATCCTTATATGATGAGGCAACAATCGGGTATTTTGTACTATGCATGTGTAAACAGTAATTTGTAAGCCGCTAAAGCCAGTACAACTGCCAGTACATTTTTCAAAACGGTTTGCGGAAATTTTAAGGCGCCAAAATAAGCTCCACAAATGCCGCCAACAAATGCGATCCCAACATAAGCCAGCATATGGCTGTTGAATTCGAACCCTTTTATGAGCTGACCACCTAAACCTGCAACTGAATTAACAAAAATGAATGCTGCACTAATCGCTGCTGTTTGTTTTTGATCCGTCCACTTTAACAGCAATAGGATAGGAGAAAGGATAATTCCGCCTCCGATACCAATCATACCAGAAAGTAAGCCAATAATACCTCCAATAGTAAGCGATAATGGGATGTTTGAAGGCTTGAAATCTTTCGGGTCAGTATTTTTAAAAAAGAAAAAACGGACTACCGGGATGAGCAGAAGCAATCCTAAAATTTTTTTATAAATAGAATTCTGCATCACCATCATACCTCCAATAAAAGAAAGTGGGATAGAGGCAAGTGCAAAAGGCCAAAAGATTTTCCATTTAAAATGGCCACCGCGGTAAAATTGTATAAAGGACGTGGATGAAACAAATAAATTGAGCAAAAGTGCAGTAGGCTTCATAATGGCTGGCGATATGGCGAAAATAGCCATTAATGCAAGATAGCCGCTGGCTCCGCCATGCCCAACCGAAGCATATAAAAAAGCGACAATAAAAAGTAAACAATAAAAGAGGATGAAGCTTTCTTGCATGATTTAGTCAGGTAAAATTAAGATCGTGAGAATTTCGCCTGCTGTAAAATGTTCTTTTGTTTCGTCGAGGTAGATCAGGCAATTGGCCTGTGCAAAGGAGCTTAACCGGTAAGATTCTTGCGCATGCAGTGGAGTAACCCGACCATTTTCGTACTTGCCTTTCAGGAAATGTGTTAGCCCAACAGGTTTAGCATAGGCATGTGTGAGCCTGGCCTGCACTTCCATTACATTATTTTTTTTATGGGATAAGGCTTTGATTGCTGGTAATACGTAATTATAATAGCAACTGAGAACAGATGAAGGATTGCCCGGGAGTCCGAATATTAGTTTTGGCCCCTTTGTTCCAAAAAATAAAGGTTTTCCGGGTTTCTGTTTTACTTTGTGGAAAATCTGTTTGATGCCACAATGTGACGCAGCTTCAATTACGAAATCATAATCGCCTACACTTACCCCGCCTGTTAACAGCACAATATCACTGCTTGCCAATGCAGTTTGCAATACTTTTATAAGGATTTCCAGCTGATCATCGGCTTCATAAACTGCGATTTGTTCAATCTCTTCATGTTTTAAAGCAGCAGAAAGCGAATAGGAATTCGATTCGTACACTTGTCCGAATTCGAGAACTTTTCCGGGTTGTTGCAATTCTTTTCCTGTTACAATAATGGAAATCTTTGGAACAGGGTAAACACTAACCTCATCAATGCCTATCCCTGCAAGAAAGCCAATAGCAGCTGGGCTGAGAAAATCTCCTTTTTTCATTGCCAATGCGCCGGCTTTAATTTCCGAACCCTTCTCACGTACGTTTAAGCCGTGTTTTAAATTTGAATCCTGTAGCGTAATTTTTTCATCAATTCGAGTGATTTTTTCCTGCATCACAACCGTATCCGCACCTGTAGGAAGCGGAGCACCTGTAAATATTCTACTGGTTTGTCCGTTTTGGATGGTAATGTCGCTTGCCGTTCCGGCAGCCATTTCACCAATTAAGTGGAGTGGTTTTTCGTGATCAGCAAACTTTAACGCATAACCATCCATCGAGGACTGGTTAAATGCCGGAATATCATATTTCGCATAAACATTGGCTGCCAGCGTATGACCTGATGCTTTTGCCAAATCAACTGAAATGGGATTGAGTGCGGTTATATGCTGAGAAATGAGGTGTTTTGCTTCTTTAACGCTAATCATGAAAATGTTATCCTCCAATGGTAATCATACTTCTGTTTTGAATGGTAGTCGCATCAATTTTTTCGAAATCGCTCACCAACTGTCCGCCCAATGCTTTCTTTTTGCTCCAAATAGTTGATTGAATTAGCGGAAGCACATCTTCATTGTTCCGCAACGCATCAAGCAGATCGGTTTCGCTATCCGAAAACAAGCAGTTTTTTAGTTTTCCATCCGCAGTCAGGCGCATGCGGTTACAGGTATCACAAAAAGGGTTTGTCATGGTACTGATAATGGCAAAAGCACCTTCGTGACCAGGAATCATGAAACGTTTGGCCGTATCATTTGGTTCCCCACAAAGGGGTAATACTGTAAACTTTTTTGCTATCACAGCCAGTACTTCTTCTAAAGAAAACAGCTTATTGCTCGTCCACCTGTTGCCGCTAAAAGGCATAAACTCAATAAACCTGATTTGAATGGGATGATATTTTGTCCAACTGATGAAATCGTTGATTTCGTTATCATTAAGGCCTTTCATCACCACCATATTTATTTTTACCTTGATCTTATGTTGCAAAAGCAGTTCGATGTTACTGCGTACCTGGTGGAAAACATCCCGTCGGGTAATCATAAAAAACTTTTCAGGTTGCAGAGTATCCAGGCTGATATTAATGGTTTTAATGCCTGCTTCTTTTAATACAGGTAACATTTCTGCAATGCGGGTTCCGTTTGTTGTTATCACAAGCTCAACCGGAAGTTTACCCAGCGCCGCAATAATTTGGGCTGCGTCTTTTCTTACCAATGGTTCGCCGCCGGTAAGCCTGATTTTTTTTACGCCATTGGCTACAAAAATTTCTGCCAGTTTGATAATTTCGTCGGTTTGCATGAGCCGGGAGGCCGGGGTGAAGTCGTATTCTTCTTCGGGCATACAATAAAAGCAGCGAAAATTGCAGTTATCGGTAAGCGATATTCTAAGGTAATCGTGTATTCTTCCAAAAGAATCTGCTATCATTGCTGGCTGATTAAATTATTGTAATCTGTTTCTGTATCAATATCAATCTCTCCCTGTTCAAAAACAACAGTTTCTACCTCGTGGGGATATCGGTTTAGTATCTTTTTTGCTCCTTCAGCACCCTTAAGCGATAACAGCGCTTCAAAGTAATCTTTTTTGAAGAGAACAGGTGTTCCAATCGTTTCAGCATATGTACTGGCAATGATATTTTTACCGGTTTCTTGTCCCTTTTCGATTAAGTTATTAAAGTTACTCTTTTTTATAAAAACCTGGTCTGCCACAGCAACAATGATACCTTCAATTTCACTGTTATTTTTGATCATGCTTGAAAGTCCGGTGATAACACTCGAAGCCATCCCATCTTCCCAACTTTCGTTAATCACAAGACTAACCTGATCGTGCTGATGCTGACTGGCTATTTCTTTAGCATGTGCACCTAAAACAACAATAACAGGCCGGCAATTTGTTGCTAAAGCTTCATTTATTACATTTTGCAAAAGTGTTTTTCCTTTGTAATCCAAAAGCTGTTTTGGCCTCCCTAAACGGGAGGAACTGCCCGCTGCCAATATGATGATACCTGTTTTCAAAGTCTAACTGTTTTTCAATTCGTAAACATGGATCGGTTTTTTCTTTTTTTTTAAAAACGTGGCAGAAGCACCTGTAAAAACAGTTTTAATCTCGGCTAGAATGGAAATGGCAATTTCTTCTGCCGTTTCTGCACCAATATCCAAGCCAATCGGGCCATGAATCCGTGTTTGGTTGATCGGTGTTGCCAAATCCATTTCATCTAACATCCTGAGTAGCTTTTTCTTTGGGCCTAATGTACCAATGTATGGTGCTTTGGTGTCTAAAAGGTATTTGAGTAGTTCAATATCATAATTGTAATTATGCGTCATTAATACGAAAGCAGTTTGCTCGTCTATCTGAATTTGTGCCAATACATTTTCCGGTTTGCTGACTAAAATGGAGCTTGCGTTTGCAAAACGTTGGGGAGTGGCATGTGTGGGCCTTCCATCTATTACGGTTACTTCCCAACCCAACAGGTAAGCCATTTCGGCCAGCGGACGCGCATCATTACCCGCACCAGCTATTACTAATGAGATAGGCGGTTTTATAAACTCCAAAAATGCATCAATCTGTTGAGTTTTTTGCTTATACACCTTAAAAGCCGAAGTTTTATTTTCAAAAACTTCGTTGATATCTTCAATTACTTCATCGCTGATTGATTTTGGGATTTTAGAAAGAACAGGTTCATGTCTAAAAATCATCCCAGTGCCCAGTTGAAACTTATCGCTCAATGAAAAAAATGTTGCCAACACAGCACTTTCCCTTTTACTTTGCAAAGCGGTTAAAATAGCAATTGGATTTAACTCATCCGTTTCTACAATCGGTTCGAATAGGATATGGATAATGCCATTACAGCCCAGCTGAACACCAAATTTGGCATCATCTTCGTCGGTCGTATCGTAGGTGATCAATTTGTTTTCCTGCTGCACTATTGCCGAAAGTGCTTTTCTTAAGGCGTCGCCTTCTAAGCAGCCTCCGCTAATGGCTCCCGTTAACTGACCATCTTCAGCAATCAGCATCCTGGCACCAGGTCTGCGATAAGCAGACCCCTCAACCTTAACCACCGTTGCAAGTGCTGTTTTTTTTTCTTCTTTGGTTGCCTTTTGGTACGCCTTTATAATATCAGTAATTTCTTTCATTTGGGATTGATGCAGTAGATGATGCAAATTAACCATAATCTATTATAAAATGGTTAAAGGTGAAAGATATACTCTTTATAGTGGTGTGATTGGCGAAAGCCTGAATGATTTGGTTCTTTTAAAGTAAACGCCTAACGGATCAAATAAATGTTACCATCTAACTGATCGGTAAAGCATACTATTTTGAATAACTGGAAATTTTAGTGCTGTGTTTAAAAAGGCGCTGAATGGAAAATTTCGAGGTTGGTACAGTGTAAACCAATGCTGTTGAAAAGTTCAGTAATTTCTTTAGTCCAATCCTTTGGCGAATCTACACGAAGGATTTTATCTGCATCCCATAAATCGATATTCCATTTAATCTCTTTGAAATGGCTGTTTAGCAATGGACTGATTACGTTTAACTCGCTGTCTGTAGCTACATTTGTTTTGAAAACGGCTATCATATTAGATTTTTTTAGGTTTGTTATCAGCAGTAGACGTTCGACATTAAGAATTACTTTAAATCGGAGTGATTTTTTTAAATTTTTATACTGTCAGCTAAAGGAGTGGTCTGAAGTCTACAATACATAGCGTAATTTGTAAACATATTTTCGTTGTTACGATTAATGGTTATCCGGATCATTATTTAAGATAACATTAATACTTGTGGGAAAACAGTTGATTCTATGGGAAATGTTCTGCTACAAATTTAAAAGATTTAAAAATATGAAGGAATAAATGGCTAATACGAAGAATTTTTTGCTGAATGATGATCCAGGAATAAATAAAGTTTCATGGTCAGTACCCTTTTAACCCTTTGTAAAATCGTCCATTAATTTCATGGTAATCAACGCATCTTCACCACTACACGGATTTGGTCCTTTACCTAAAAAGTAATCAACTACTTTTTCGATCATGGGTTGTTGTACGTGCGCTAAAGGCTCAAATGAGTATTCTTCAGTTGATTGGTTAGTGGTGACCGTAATTTTATTGCCAAACATTGGGAAATTGATATGTCCTGTTGAACCATAGATGCTGCAAAGATCGGCCTCGTCTTGTGGCGCTACAGAGAAGCACCAGTCACCACTGAAAACCACTCCGTTTTCAAAAATAATATTTCCCGAAACCAGATCATCTACCTCCGTATCTTCCTGTTGCCTGGTTGCAATGCCAATGGCATTTTTTACCGCACCGAAATAGTATGTCATTAAGTCTAGTTGATGCGGCGCCAGGTCATGAAATAAACCACCACCAGAAATGGCAGGGTTAATCCGCCAATTGTTGGCTGTTTTTGCGATAAGTGAAGGGTTGGGCGACTGGAGCATTTTCAAGCGGACTAAACGGATATCCCCGATAATACTTGCAGCCAATAGTTCTTTAACTTTTAAGAACATGGGTTGCGCCCGGCGGTAATGGGCTACGCAAAGCTTCACATTTAATGTATTGGCTGCATCAGTCATGCGTTGAGCCGCTTCAGCATCTAAAGTCATTGGTTTTTCTACGTATACCGGCTTTCCAGCCTTTAAGGCCTCAATAGTATAAGCTTCGTGCTGTAAGGGCGGGGTAGCAATGTAAATGGCATTCACCTCAGGATCGTTGATCAATTGCGTGGCATCATCAAACCATTTAGGCACCTGATGCCGTTTGGCGTAATCCGCAGCTTTGACACCATCGCGACGCATAACGGCGACAAGTTTGGACTGATTTATTTTATTAAAAGCAGGTCCGCTTTTAACTTCGGTCACATCTCCACAGCCAATAATACCCCATCTGATTTCTTCCATTATATACTTGATTTAACAGGGTGAATTTAGGAAATATTGTCTGTGCTACTCAATAGATAGTGCATTTTGTAAAAAAAGGGATCCACCTTGAGCGTGATCCCTAATCAACTAACCAAACAAATCTATTCCGGAAACCACCCCGGAATCAATTTATAAACGCGAAAATTTAGGGATTGTTTTAAAGAATCTCTCTATTTTTTAGAAATAAAAATAAAGGCGGTTATCAAGAAATAAGCACCGTTTTTTTAGCTTTGCATTATGGAAAATCTTTCCCAGAAGCTTCAGATCGATCTCATAGAACTTAAGGCGAAATACACTTTTATTATGGATGAACTTGAAGTCACATTTGCCGATGCTTACCTGTTAAAATTAAAAGCTAAACATCGTTTGGCCGAACAAATGATGTTAGAAATGGAAAGAATATTAAGTGGCGGGGCTGGAGCAGATGAGCACTAATTTGTTAAATAAGAAGTATCCTTTTTGTTTATAAGTTCGATCAACATGAAATTATACTCGTTTTCAATATTAATTATTTGCCTTTTAGGTGCTTGTTCACACAGAATCAATAAGCAGGAGGAATCAAAGCCCGGTAAAATTTTGCGTGTAATGTCTTATAACATTCACCATTGCAATCCGCCATCAAAAGAGAAAGAAGGTGTTATTGATGTTGATGCCATAGCCAATGCGATAGCACAGCAAAAACCAGATCTGGTAGCTTTGCAAGAGGTAGATGTAAATACCAATAGATCGGGCAGCATTAACCAGGCGGTTTTATTGGCGACCAAATTGAAGATGAATTTTTATTTTGCCAAGGCAATTGACCATGATGGGGGAGACTATGGTGTTGCCATTTTATCACGCTTTCCGCTATCTGCACAACAGACTTTCATGCTGCCTAAAAATAACAATGCCAAAGCAGAGCAAAGGGTTTTGGCTATTGCAAACGCAGAAATTGCGAAAGGGGTTTTCATCCGTTTTGCTTCTACGCATCTGGATGCACAACGTTCGGAAGAAAACCGTATTCTTCAGGCTACAGCAATCAACCGGTTAATCGCAAAAGAAAACTTGCCACTGATTCTTGCCGGTGATTTAAATGCAGATCCAGGTTCAGAAAGTATCAGGATATTTGATTTGAATTTTACCAGAACATGTAATAATTGCGGTTTTACCATTCCTGTAATCAATCCAAGAAAAACAATTGATCACATTGGATTTAAAACCGGAAGTCCCTTTAAAGTGACTTCTCACGAAGTTATTCCTGAACGTTATGCCTCAGATCATTTGCCTGTGGTTGCAGTACTCCAACTGGGAAAATAATTGAAACCTTCTGATTAATGCTATCTCTTTATTAAAGCGGGCGGAATATTAAAAGTGGGTTTTTTGTCTGCGTCTTTAAAGTCTACCTCCATAAAGTAGCGCTTTTGTTTCAGGATGTAATGATCGATAAACCATAGAATGTCGGGCAAATTTTCGACCATCGGTGAACCAGCTATCTCATGTCCCATATCTTGCACATATTGAAAGTAATACGGAAATCGGTTTTTTTTGAAGGTGTGTGCAAGGTATTTTGAGCCAAAAAAGCCCCTGTTCAGTAATCTCACTTTGTTATAGGGTACAAGTTTATCGGCTGTGCCGTGGAAAAACATAGTAGGAGCTGGCGGTATGGCATATTTCGGTGCGCCATGATAACTTAATATGGCTCCCGCAAAAGAGATTACGCCCTTGTATTGAAAATTGCCTGGTAATTTGGAGGATAACGTGGTGGCATTACGCTTATTATAATCGGCATGCAGTGCGGTAATAGCACCCGCACTTGATCCTGATAGGATAATCATGGCCGTATCGATACCGAGCTCTTTTGCATTTTTGATTAGATAGGCTGTTGCATTAAAAACATCAGCCGTAGCGGTATCGATTGCTGCTTTTAAGTTGGAAGTATTAAACGGACCAGGAAATTTCTTACCCTTAAGGCCCAATCGATAATCAACTGATACTACCTTATAATGATGTGCGATTAAAGTGTTAAAGTATTGATCAAATAATTTGCTATCTCTACGGCCCATTACAAAACCACCACCAAAAATAAAAAGTACTGTAGGCTTAGTATCTGTTATCTTTCCACTGTAATAAATGTCTAATTTTAGTGTAGCCGAATCGGTTTGCGAAAACACTTTAGTGTCTACGTGATATTTTTTATCCTGGAGCACAATCTGCCCTATTGAAGATAGAGAACTGAATAAAATTAATAGAAAAAGCGTGCTTAGTAGATATACTTTGTTATCGGGCATCATGTTTTTAAGGAAAAGGTTTACTTACAGCTAAATAACCGGCTTCGGTTTTTTTATGCAATTTATTGCATTTTCAGCTCATGTGCAATTAGATTTAAACATGATACAGTCAGTTCTAGCTTCCTTTACGCTATTTTTTATAGCCCTTTAGCCTAAACAATAAAATATTTTTGCATACCGCGCCATTTCTCGAAATCGGGAGAATAATTGGTGGTAAACAACTTTTAAACCGGGACTTAATAAAGTTGATGCTGTTTTCATCGTAAAGATTCGAAGGTAAAATATAATAGGCCTGGTCGCCATCCCTTAATTTCGGCTTGTTTAGGTTAGACCAGTAATACTGGTGAAGATCGAATATTTCTCCAATGCCATAAGTATGCAAACCAGTTTTGTTACAAACGTAAAAATCTAAGTGGGCAGCAGGAAACCACTTTGTTATCATAATGGTATGCGCTGTTTTGTTCTTTTCTAATGCTTGATCGACGCGATAAATAGAATCAATTATTTTTCCTGTTTCCTTCCAGCCATATAAATCTAATGTGGGATCGCCCATACCCAATTTGATGGGATCTTTTTGTGTTGAAAATGTACCCTGGTAAAAATTAATGACGGAGATACCTGCACCTACCACAAATAAGAAAAACAGCATACCAGCACCAATAATCGCTTTTACTTTAGACAGGCTAAAAGACTCCATTTTCAATGCAGAAAGAAATATTAAACAGCTATACGCCGGACCAGACCAATGCGGAAAGGTATCTCTAAAAATCGAAACAAAAATCAGTGTGGTAATCAGGGGTAGCGCACAACATAATAACAGTTGGATTTCGCTCTTTTGAATAAGATTTTTGGTTTTGATGAAACTATAAACAGCTATCCAGGCCAGGAAAAAAACAATGGGATTGTTGTAAAATATTTGTCCGCCAATTTCTCTTACAAAGGCCAGTGGGTTGATGCCGGCATGGAAAAGACTCACCCGGTTGCTATGGTAGGTGTATGTAATAAAATGATGCCGGATGTTCCAGATGATAATGGGAGATAATACAATCAAACTTATTATCACAGAAATATAGAGGCCCTTTTGTACCCATAATTTTCTATTGCTAAACACTGCGAACATGACAACGCCCATCCATAAGTAAATACCATGAATCTTACACATCATACAAAGTCCCGCCGCTAACCCAAACCAGCACCATAGGCTTAATGTGGGTAAACCTTGCCTGGCGGATCTCGTAATTTTAAGCAATAAAAAGATGCTCCACAGCCAGAAAACCATTTGTGGGCTATCGGGTAAAATAAATGTTCCGGCAATGACGCTGCAATAAAAAGAAGAAGAATAAAGTAAAACGGCATACCAGCCCACGCGTTCATTTCGTAATAATCTGCCTGTTTTATATACCATTACAGTTCCCAATGCAGATGCGATTATGGCACCTAGCCGGACGGCTAATTCATTTTGGATACATAAATTAGCTGTTGTTGTTCTGATCAGCCAGGCAACAAACGGAGGATGGTCAAAATAATTCCATTGCAGGTTTAAAGCGTATGTCCAGTAATATACTTCATCATTTCCAAGTGTTGTAGTTGAGGCTATGATCAGTTTAATCACAGTCATTGCCATTATAAACAACCATAGTTTAAGAGGTATCTCTTTCACTTAGATAGCAGTTGGCTGGTTGGCGATTTTAAGCTGTTTATATCGCTTGTTTAGTCTGGCCGATCTGAAAATTTTAAGATCATATACCTGATGATAACCTGCGATTGCACATACAATACCGGTTATTGCACCAAAAATTACATCAATAAGAAAATGTTGAGCCAGATATATGCGCGAATAGCCAATTAAAAAGGCAAAAAACAGGCAATAATAAGAGATTTTCTTTTTTTTGAAAACAAAAACCAATACTGTGGCTAAGGCAAAAGCAGATGCGGTATGGCCTGAAGGAAAAGAATGCTGATGATACGTGCTTACCCCTTCTACAAAATGAGTATAATGAAATAAATTCTGTTCGAAAAAATATTTGGGCCGTGGCATGTGAAATATTCTTTTGGCTACCTGAATAAGCAGACCCGAATAAACGTAAGCAAGAATTATGGTCAGTGCTTTTTTCTTTTTTTGTAATGAGAGCAAAATTACTCCTGCCAAAATACTGATTAAACCATTTCCAAGATTAGTGAAATATTTAAAAAAAATATCCAGCCATACCGGATGAAACCGGTTAAAAATGAGGAACCCGTCAGTTTTAGAGAAACTAAAATTAAAAATAAGTGCCAAAAACAGTATCGATATGGCAGTAAAGAAATAATACTGGAGTTTGGTCAGTCTTTTTATGGTACGCATGGATTATTCTTTATACAAAACTATTAGGCACACATCACCAGGAAGTTAAGCGAATATCATATTTACATCACCTGAAACAATTTAATGACTGGTGTTGCAATTGTAAGGAGCTGTTTTACAGCGGCTAAGAAATAGTGTAATTTAAAAAACGCTGAATTATATTTCTTAATAAGTTAATATGAAATTGCAGATAATTTAAAACGCTTTATGTTGCTTTGCGGCCATAGCGCTAAATTAATTATGCAAAACAATCAGATAACAGTTAGTCCGGATTTACAGCAGTTTATTGATAAATTTGAACCCAGCAAGTTTAAACTGCTGCAGGGTGGAATCGAAATCAGGGGAATAAACGATATACATAGAAATATTGCAGAAGCCAAAGCAATTATAGCAAGATTAAAACTTCGCTTAACTGTTTCGCATAATGCTGAAATGCTTAGTTATCGTGGTTTTGAAGTGAATAATTGTTGAGCCAGATTTTTGATCAATAGACGATTTCAGTTTACTTTTTTGATGTCTTTTGCC
>Ga0182008_10000906_pt1 | contig 20610 bp, 21 predicted proteins | sample Sormic07211129_1_FD_120482 | JGI IMG/M metagenome (GOLD analysis project Ga0182008, IMG submission 120482) | Rhizosphere microbial communities from Sorghum bicolor, Mead, Nebraska, USA - 072115-129_1 metaG | ecosystem: Host-associated > Plants > Roots > Rhizosphere | place: USA: Nebraska...
CGACATCGACATCGACCTCGACGTGATTCACGCCTGGTGGTCGATGCGAAGCCTGCTGATCGTCCGCTGGCTGATCGAGCACGGCTTCGACGCCTTCGCACCGGGCTGCGAGGTCGACGTACTGAAAGCCCGGATGTGAGGCCTTGGGCAGTAGGCACCTCACCGTCCGTGATCGACCGTCGCGTTCCGAATCTTGGAGCACGTTTTACGCGCCGCACGGAACTTCGAACCGCCCTGTCGTTGTCTGACAGGGAGTCGGGCCCGTCGGGGGGCCGAGGTGAGAGAGTGAGGCAGAGCGTGGGACGGCGCAAGGCTGGTGGCATAGGTGTCGCACTGGGCACGGTCGCGATGCTGGTGGGTGTGACCGCCTGCGGTGGAGGCGGTGGTGGCGACAAGGCGAGCGGCGCCGACGGGAAGACGTCGGGCAAGCCGAGCGCGAACGCCTCTCCGTCGCCGACGAAGCCGGCGGGTCCGCCGATGCTGCTGGACACGATCACCCCGCAGAGCGGAACCACGGTCGGCGTGGCGATGCCGATCTCGGTGATCTTCACCAATCCGGTGGCGGCCAAGGCCCGGGCCACGGTCGAGAAGCACATGAAGGTCAGCGCCTCGCAGCCGGTGGCCGGCGCCTGGCACTGGATGGGCGACCGGCGGGCCGACTGGCGGCCGAAGACGTTCTGGCCCTCCGGTACGACGGTGAAGATCGACGCCGACATCACGGGCGTCAGCAACGGCAACGGGCGTTACGGCGTGCACGATTACACCCACACCTTCAAGATCGGCGACGATGTGCGCGCCGATGTCTCGGTGACCGGCCACACCATGAAGGTGACCCGGAACGGCAAGCTGGTGCGCACCCTGTCGATCAACGCGGGCAGCGCCCAGTTCCCGACGTGGGACGGCACGATGGCCGTCATCGACAAGCAGGAGAAGGTCCACATGACCTCCTGCAGCGTGGGGATCAGCTGCGACAAGAGCAGCCCCAACTACTACGACCTCACGCTGCCCTGGGACATCCACCTGACCCAGTCCGGCACGTATGTGCACTACTCGACCGGTGACCCCTACCCGGGCAGCGGCAGCGCCCGCGGTTCCCACGGGTGCGTCCACCTGTCCATGGCGGACGCCAAGTGGTTCTACGGCCAGGTCAAGCAGGGCGACCCCGTGACCGTCACGGGTTCGCCCCGCGGCAAGGCCCCGGCCGACAACGGCTACGCCGACTTCAACCTGAGCTGGAGCGAGTGGCTCACGGGCAGCGCTTCGGGGGAGACGACCACCGCGACCCTGTGAGGCGTCGCCGAGGGGGTGACCCCCTGGCGCCCGCCGCGATCCGCAGCACCGTCTGAGTGAGGGCCGTCGTCCTGCGCGACGGCCCTCACTCATGCCGTCGACGGCCCCCGCTCATGCCGTCGACGGCCCTCGCTCAGCCCGTCCAGGTGTGACACGCCGCCGGATGGCTCATCCGGCTGTCCGTGAACCATACGGTCATACCGTGTCGGATATGACTAAATGCCGCATCGCGTTTCTCGCGTGCACCGCAGCGATCCTCGTCGCGGGGCCAGGAGCCGCTCCGCCGGACTCCCTGCCCCGGACCCATCTGGTCTTCCCGGGGCAGTCCATCCAGAAGGCCGTCGACGCCGCCCGGGCCGGGGACACCGTCCTGGTGACATCCGGCACCTACCGCGAGAGCGTGAAGGTGTCCACGCCGCACCTCACCCTGCGGGGCATGGGCCGCGACACGGTCGTCGAACCCGCCGCGACGAAGGCCGCGGACAGCTGCGCCGAGAACGGCAACGGCATCTGTGTGATCGGCACCAAGGACAAGAACCTCGAAGGCGTCACCGTGGCCTCCCTGACGGTGACCGGCTTTCCCCGCACCGGCGTGTTCGGCATGGCCACCGACGGCATGACCGTGCAGAACGTCACCGCCGTGAAGAACGGGGTGTGGGGCATCGCCCAGGAGCGTTCGGTGCGCGGTGTCGTCCGCGACAACACCGCCCTGGACAACCGCGACGCGGGCCTCTTCCTCGCCAACACCATCAAGGCCGAGGAAGGCGCCACCGACACCCAGGGGACGCTGGTCGCGCACAACCGCCTGGAAGGCAACCGGATCGGCATCACCGTCCGCCGTCTGCGGGACCTCACGGTCGCCGGCAACCACCTCACCGGCAACTGCGCGGCGGTCTTCGTCGTCGGCGACGAGAACACGCCCAAGGCCGGCGACCTCACCGTGCGCGACAACCACATCGCGCGCAACAACAAGTCCTGCCCGAAGACCGAGCGGCTGCCCGCCCTCCAGGGCTCCGGCATCGTCCTGACCGGGGCCGAGGACACGCTGATCACCCGGAACACGATCACCGGCAACGTCGGCGACTCCCCGCTGTCCGGCGGCATCGTCCTGTTCAAGAGCTTCGTGGGCGTCACCAGTGACCGGAACCGGATCAGCGACAACCGGCTGGAGGGCAACGCTCCGGCCGACCTCGTCAACACGGACCCCGGCAAGGACAACACCTTCGTCGGCAACACCTGCCGCGCGTCCAGGCCCGCGGGCCTGTGCTGAGCGACCGCACCACACACCACTCCAGGAAGGGAGGCGGCACATGACGACCGCACCGACCACCACCCCGCCGTCCATGCGGCTGAGAGAACTCGTCTTCGGGGCGGCCTGCGCCGCCGCCCTGCGCGCGGCGGCCCGGCTGGGAGTCGCCGACGCACTCGGTGACAGCCCCATGACCGTGCAGGACCTCGCAGCCGCCGTGAAGACCGAACCCAAGCCGCTGCTGCGGCTGTTGCGGGCGCTGTCCTGCTACGGCGTCTTCGCGGAGCAGCCGGACGGGACCGTCGCGCACACCGACCTGTCCCGGCTGCTGCGCGAGGACGACCCGCACAGCCTGCGCGCCATCGCATTGTGGTGCACCGAGCCGTGGACCTGGGACGCCTGGCCGAAGCTCGACGAGGCCGTGCGCAGCGGCCGCAACGTCGTCCAGGACCTGTACGGCAAGGAGTTCTTCCACTACCTCAACGAGGACGCCCCCGAGTCGGCGGACGTCTTCAACCGTGCCATGACCACCTCCAGCGTCCAGTCGGCCCGGGACGTCGCCGAACTCCTCGACCTGTCCGGCAGCACATCGGTGGCGGACATCGGGGGCGGCCAGGGGCACGTCGTGGCGAGCCTGCTGGAGAAGTACCCGTCGATGCACGGCACCCTGCTCGACCTGCCGCGCGTGGTGGAGAACGCCGACGCCCGGCTGCGGCCCGGGGGTTCCCTCGCGGACAGGGTGGACATCGTGGGCGGCGACTGCCGTGAGGCCGTCCCGGTGCGGGCGGACGTCTACGTCATCAAGAACATCCTGGAATGGGACGACGAGAGCACCGCCCGCACCCTGCGCAACGTCCGCGAGGCGGGCGGCCCGGGAACCCGGGTCGTGGTCATCGAGAACCTCGTCGACGACACCCCCTCCATGCGCTTCAGCACCGCCATGGACCTGTTGCTGCTGCTCAACGTCGGCGGTGCGAAGCACACCACCGACAGCATGGTCAGCAGGCTGACCGCCGCGGGCCTGGTCATCGACGACATCAGCCCCGTCAACCCCTATCTGCACGCCTTCGACTGCCACGTCTCCGGCTGAATCCCCGGCTGACTCCCCGGCGGACTCCCCGTCCACGCACCGGTCGCCGGACCCCCGACGCTGCGGGTCCGGCGACCGGTGCGGTGCGTCGTCAGCCGGCCGGGTCGCGCTCCCAGAGGTAGAAGCGGTGCGCCATGGCGTCCTTGGGGGAACGCCATGTCTCGGGGTCGTACGCGCTGACGTACGACGCGAGACGCTCGCTGACGTTCCGGAACTCCGGGTGGTCGGTGACCTTGGCGATCGCGGGTCCGGGCTCGCGCTCGGACTCGATCAGATGCATGTACACGTCGCCGAACTGGAACAGACTGCGCCGGACGACCCCGACGAGACGCGGCAGCTCTCCGCGGTCGGACTCGTCGAAGATCTTGGCGATGTCCGGGGCCGAGCCCGGGGCCATCCGGGCGACGATCAGAGCCTGGTGCATGGGATGTCCTCCGTCCGGCTCAGTCGGTCAGGCCGGGCGTGAGGCCCCGCTCGGCGGCGACCTTCTCGATCCGGTCCCGGATCAGGGCCAGCTGGACCTTGGAGTTGCGGTTGATGTTGTCGGTCATCCAGTCGTCGTCGACCGGCGCCTCGGGCTTCATCGCGAAGTCCTGCGTCCAGACCATCCGCGTGCCCTGGGGGACCTCCTCGTAGCGCCACAGGATGTTCATGTGGTCGAAGGGGCCCGTCTCGACCCGGCGCGCCCGGACGGTGAGCGCCTCGCGGTCCGTCTCGCGCTCCGAGACCCAGCTCCACACCGTGCCGTTCTCGTCGGGGTGCATCGTCAGCCGGAAGGTGACCTTGTCGCCCTCCCGGGAGAGGATCTCGGCAGAGGCGTACTCGCTGAACAGCCGCGGCCAGCCGGCCACGTCGTTGGTGATGTCCCACACCAGGTCGACCGGAGCGGCGATGGTGATCTCGTTCTCGGTGTGCCCGCTCATGTCACGCCCCCGCCAGCAGAGCGCTGTTGACCTGGTCGAGGAAGACCCGGGGCGTCTTGCTGCGCTCCGCGTCCGGCGGCATCGGCGTGCCGTACCGGTTCTCCAGCTCTCCTACGATGCCCAGCAGACCCAGCGAGTCGACGCCGAGGGTGTCGAAGCCGGAGTCGTACTTCTGCTTGAGCTGCTCGGGCGCGACGGTGACGCCGGCGGCCTTCTTCATCAGTTCGGCGAGTTCTTCCACCGTGATGGTGTCACTCATACGAATGTTCTCCCTTGCTCCTTGACGGTTGGTCACGGGATCTTCGTGGCGCCGTGCCGCAGCACGAGCGCCGAGTTCGACCCCATGAGCCCTCGGCTGAGGACGAGTGCCGTGCGCGGCTCGGCGGCCCGGGCGCGTTCGGTCACGAGGTCGAGGTCGTGGCAGATGTCGAAGACGTTCGGGGTGGGCGGGATCACGCCGTGCTGCAACGCGAGCACCGCCGCCGCGACGTCCAGGACGGGTGCCGCGCCGTAGCCGCGGCCGATCCCGGTCTTCGGCGCGGTGACCGGCACCCGCCGGCCGTGCCCGCCCAGTGCGTCGGCGATCGCCAGGGCCTCGGCACGGTCCGCGTCCGGCACCCCCAGGGCGTCGGCGAACACCACGTCGATCTCCTCCGGGGCGCAGTCGGCCTCGGCCAGGGCCCCGCGGATGGCGTGCGCGAGTCCGTCCCGGGACTGCTCCCAGCGGCCGGCCCCGGTGAACGTCGCCGCGTGCCCGGCGAGCCACGCCCGGACCTCGACACCGCGCTCCCGCGCCGACCGCTCGCCCTCCACCACCAGCATCGCGCCGCCCTCGGCGGGGACGAAACCGCAGGCCGCCTCGGTGAACGGGCGGTAGGCGCGCGCCGGGTCGGTTTCGGTGCTCAGCTCCGGATAGCCGAGCTGGCACACCATCGAGTACGGGGCGAGCGGTGCCTCGGTGGAGCCGGCCACCACCGCGTCGGTGCCGCGGCACACCGCGCGTTTCGCGTGCGCGAGGGCGTCCAGGCCGCCCGCCTCGTCGGAGGCGACCACACCGCACGGGCCCTTGAACCCGCGGCGGATGGAGATCTGGCCGGTGCTGGCGGCGTAGAACCAGGCGATGGACTGGTACGGGCCGACGAAGCGGCTGCCCTTGCCCCACAGTTGCTGCAGCTCCCGCTGTCCGAACTCACCGCCGCCGGAGCCGGCCGCGGTGACCACGCCGACGGAGAACGGCGCGGCCTCGGTGTAGGCCCGGCCCAGCCCGGCGTCGTCCAGCGCCCGGTCGGCGGCCGCGAGCGCGAAGTGCGTGAAGCGGTCGGTCTGGACGAGATACCGCTCCTCGACCGCCGATTCGGCCGCGAAGTCGCGGACCTCACCGGCCACCCGCAGCGGCAGGTGCGCACAGCCCTCGCGGGTGATCCGGTCGAGGACGCTGATGCCCGCCTCGGTGGACTTCCAGAAGGCGTCGGTGCCGTTGCCGTTGGGCGCGACCACGCCGATTCCGGTGACGGCGACACGTCGTGGAAGGGGTTCGCTCATCGTGTCTGCTCCCTCGGCCGGGACAGGACCACCGCGGACTGGAAGCCGCCGAACCCGCTGCCGACGGAGAGCACGCTGTCCAGGCGGCGCTCACGGGCCGTGCGCGGGACGTAGTCCAGATCGCACTCGGGGTCCGGGGTCTCGTAGTTCGCGGTGGGCGGTACGACCTGGTGGGCCAGGGCCAGCACACAGGCGGCGACCTCGATCGCCCCGATGGCGCCCAGCGAATGGCCCACCATGGACTTGATGGAGCTCATGGGCGTGTCGTAGGCGTGCGCGCCCAGGGCCCGTTTGACGGCGGCGGTCTCATGGCGGTCGTTCTGCTGGGTGCCCGAGCCGTGCGCGTTGACGTAGTCGATCGCCGTCGGGTCGAGGCGGGAGTGGTCGAGGGCGTGCTCGATGGCGCGGGCCATCTCCAGCCCTTCGCAGGTCAGACCGGTCATGTGGTAGGCGTTGCCGAAGGTGGCGTAGCCGCTGAGCTCGCAGTACACGTGGGCGCCGCGGGCCCGTGCGTGTTCGAGGTCCTCCAGGACCAGTACGGCGCCGCCCTCGCCCATGACGAAGCCGTTGCGGTCGGCGTCGAAGGGGCGGGAGGCGTGGGCCGGGTCGTCGTTGTTGGGGGAGGTGGCCTTGATCGCGTCGAAGCAGGCCATGGTGATCGGGGAGATCGGCGAGTCCGACGCGCCGGCTATGCACACGTCGGCCCGGCCCTCCTCGATGGTGTGGAAGGCGTATCCGACCGCGTCCAGACCCGAGGTACAGCCCGTGGAGACGGTCTGCACCGGCCCGCACGCCCCGAACCGTTCGGCGACCGCCGCGGCCAGGGTGCTGGGTGCGAACGCACGGTGCAGATGGGGCTCGGACTCCCGGTGGTCCACGTCCCAGCGCTCACCGCGATGGCTGACCAGGACGTAGTCGTGCTCCAGGCGGGTGGTGCCGCCGACCGCGGTGCCCAGGCAGACGCCCACGCGCCAGGGGTCCTCCCGGCCGAGGTCGAGGCCGGCGTCCCGGACCGCTTCGTCCCCGGCGACCAGTGCGAACTGGATGTAGCGGTCGCTGCGCGCGATCTGCTCCGCGTCCAGTCCGTGCGCCGCTGGGTCGAAGTCGCACTCGGCGGCGATCCGGGAGCGCAGTCCGGCCGGGTCGAAGAACGTGATGCCGCGGGTCGCGGTCCGGCCCTCCGACAGCAGGTTCCAGAACGCCGGGACACCTATGCCGCCCGGGGCGACGACACCTATGCCGGTGACCGCCACACGCCGGCTCATGAGGCGACCTGTTCTCGGCCCGCCACCGGCGCGGCGTCCGTCTCCTCGGTGTCCACGTGCCCGAGCGGCGGGCTCGGGGCCAGCGGGCCGAGGTGGAAGACGATCCGTGCCTCGACCTTGCCGACGTTGCGGAAGCGGTGGCGCATATGGGCGGGGATCATCAGGCCCTGCTCGGGCTGCAGCGGATGCGGCTCGCCGTCGAGATCCACTTCCAGCTGCCCGCACAGCACGTACACGAACTCCTCGGAGTACGGGTGGTAGTGCTCACCGATGCGGTCGCCGGGCTGCACGATGGCCACACCCATGAAACCGCTGGTGGAGCCGACCGTGGCGGGGGAGAGCAGGGCGCGCAGATCGCCGCCGCGGCGGGTGTTGGGCTCGATCTCGCTCAGGGCCACGATTCTGGGCCGGGATGTAGTCACGACAATGCTCCGATCATGCGCTGCACGGGCAGGTGGGGGGCGTGGCCGTCGCGGGCCGGCGTTCAGGCGTCGGGCGAACGGCGGTCGGTGACGAAGTCCATACGGGCGGCTTCGAGCACCCGTGTGAGATCGCCGTGCGGGAAGGTGGTCAGCTCGGCCACCAGGGCGGGCTCGGACAGTCCGAGGAAGGGGGCGGGGTCGGCGGTGTCGAGCGCGCCGCGCACATCGATCAACCGGACCACGACATCGTCGCGCTGGAAGATCGTGCTGCGCAGGACGGTGCTGTGCGGGTCGCCGGCCGCGGTCTCGTCGTGCCGGGCGAGCAGCTCGGCCAGCCGCATGCCCTCGCCGGGCCGGGCCGGGTAGTACAGGGCGTGCCGCTCGGCCTGCACATCCTCCTGCTGCGCCGTCACATGGTGCACGGCGGGCAGGGCCGCACGGGTGAAGAACATCCGGGCCGACTCGGGGTCGTCGAGGTCCCGGTGCTGCTCCAGATGGGGGTTGATGAGCTCCTCGACGGCCCGGACCTCGGGCTGGCGGGCGACGTGCCGCAGCGCGGCGAGCAGGTCGCCGCGGACCTCGATGGCGCGCACGACCCGGTTGCCGTGCATGAACAGCGAGGTGCGGCACAGCCGGGTGGTGTCGTCCACGCGGGGCTCGGGGGAGGCGTAGTCGGCGAGGATCTTGGCGACCGTCTTCTCGCTGCCGGGTTTGACGGTGAAGGTGAGCGCGTGCCGGATCATGCCGTCGCCGATGCGGGGAGAGGTCTGCAGCCGACGCTTGACATCGTTGTCGGGCGCCGGGCCGCCGGTCTCTCGGACGACGTGGAAACGCAGCGAACGGGTGTCCCGGACGCAGCTGTGCAGCGGCTCCACCATCCGCACGTGCTCCTCGCTGTTGACCCAGGCGAGGAACGGCGGGGCGCTCTCCCACTCACTGGTGATCAGCCACTGCGAGGGGTTCTCGATGGACTGGCACAGCTGGTCGCTGACGTGCCCGGGAACGGAGGCGACCTGGTGGCACAACTGCTCGTACGCCTGCAGGAACTGCTGCTGGGCGCCGTCGTAGACGTCGACCAGCAGGACGACCCGCAGCCGGGAGCCGTCGAACACGGACTGGGAGACACGGGGCGTCGTCTGGGGGGTCGGCTGACCCGGGGCGCGTTCGGACGTGGTGGTCATCCTGGAACCTTCTCCTTCTCGGGCGGGGCCTGGACGGCCTGGGCGGGAGGCGGACGTCGGCCGTGGGGGAGCGACGTCGGCGCTCCTCGATCCTGTGCCCGTCCTGTGCGGCGCGCGACTTGCGTGCACTGGGTGGGTGACGGCGGGCTCACACCAGGTGGGCGAAGACCACCAGGTTGTCCGTGTAGTCGTGGACCGTACGGTCGTAGTCGCCCGCGCAGGTGATCAGCCTGACCTGCGCCTGGTCGGTGTCGCCGTAGACCCGCTCGCTGGGGAAGGCGTCCTTGGCGAAGGTCTCCGCGCTGTCGACCTGGAAGGAGGCGGTTCGGCCGTCCGCGCGCTCCACGGAGAAGACGTCCCCCTTGCGCAGCTCGCTCAGGCCGGCGAAGACGGCGGCGGACGTCTTGGTGTCGACGTGCCCGGCGATGATCGCGGTGCCGGCCTGGCCGGGGGCGGTCCCCTGGGCGTACCAGCCCACGAGGTTGGTGTCGGCGGCCGGGGGCGGTTGCAGCTGTCCGGTCGGGCCGAGGGCGAGGTCGGTGAAGGGCGCGTCGACCCCGATCTTCGGGATGCGCAGTCGCACAGGCTTCGACCAGGGAAGATGCGGTCCCGCGGAACTCGCCGAGGGGGACGCCTCGACGGGCGGCGCGGCCGAGGGGGCGGCCTGACCGGCGTGCGGGGCGCGCGGGTCGTCGGGTGTCGTGTCATGTCCGGTGATCAGGGCGACGGCCATCAGCAGCGCTGCCGCGGTCCAGATCATCACGGAGTTCGTACGGGAGCCCCGCTCGGCGGAGGCCGGTGCGTCACCGGACGAGGGAGGAGAGGGAACTGGCATCGGAGGAGCACCTCACTCGGGCACGGCAGTCGAGTGGACGGGTGGGGCGCGACGCGGGCCGGGCCGCCACCGGAGGACAACAGGTGGCGGCCACGGCTGCTCTATCGCGTCCGGCATGGCTAGGCCACGCTTCCGGCGGTCTTCCTGCGACGCGCCGCGTACAGACCGGTCCCGGCGAGGGCCAGGACGGCCAGCCCGCCCGCGGTCACCGTCGGCATGGCGAGCGCTCCGCCACCGGTGTGCATACCGCCGTGCGGCTTGTCGTGCTCACCGCTCCAGTCGTCCGAGCTGCTGGAGGTCGAGGACCCCTTGTCGTGGTCGCCGCTCCACCCGCTGGAGTCGCTGCTGCTGGACGAGCTGCTGCCGTGGTCCTTGTAGGTGTTCGGGTCGAACTTGGGGTCGCGGGCGTTGTCCGAGCCGTCCTGCCGCACGGTGGTCAGCGCTCCGCCACCGGTGTGCATGCCGCCGTGCGGTCCGTCGTGACTGCTGTCCTTGCCGTGCTCCTTGCCGTGTTCCGTGCCGTGTTCCGTGCTGTGTTCCGTGCTCTGGGAGGAGTCGTCCGGGTTCCAGCCGCCGTCGGCGGCGTACGCGCCGGGTGCGGTGATCGCCAGGACGGCGGAGGCCGCCGCGGTGGCCAGGACCATGCGAGCAGAGCGCATAGGGGATTTTCCTTCCGTCGTGGGCCTGGGCAGCCGACGTCTCGTCAGCCTGGGTGACCCGGCCCCGACGTGAACCACCGTCAGCCGGATCGTGCGCCGCCACCACTCAAGACGATCACGCGGGTGAACGGGCTCGGCCGACCGGGGGTGCCGCGAGGAGTCGTCCCGCCTCGCGGCACCTGACATCAGGTCAGTGCCGTCACGGTCGCCAGGACCTGACGCAGCGTCGACTCGGCGTCCGGTACCGGCCCCGCCGACCGCCACGCGACGAACCCGTCGGGGCGCACCAGCACGGCACCGCCGCGCTCCACACCATGACGCTGCGACCAGTCCACGCCGTCCTCGGGCACCAGCTCGGCATCGGGCCCCTTGCCCACGCGGTAGGACGAGACCGGTACGGGCATGTGCGCGGCGAGGCGGCCTGCCGCCTCGTGCCAGTCGCCCGCGCCGTCCGCGTCGCTGAGCAGCACCAGGGACCGCTCGTACAGATCGAGGGTGGAGACCCGCTCGCCCTCGTGCCGCACCCACAGGTGCGGAGCGCGGCTGCCGGGCTCACCGCTGAGGTCGAGACCCTCGGGGACGACCGGGGCCATGGCCTGGGCGCCGACCACGGCACCGCGCGGATAGCGGTAGCCGAGGGCCACGTTGAGGATGCCGCGCTGGGGTCCACCGCCTCCGCCGGCGCCCGGCGGCGGGGCGAAACCGGGGTGGCTGTGCTCGGCCGAGCGGGCGGCGGCACGCGCGCTGGTCGCCTCCGCGACCGGGCGGCGCTCGGCGTCGTAGGAGTCCAGGAGTCCCTCTCCGGCCCAGCCGCCGAGGACCGCCGCCAGTTTCCACGCGAGGTTGTGCGCGTCCTGGATCCCGGTGTTGGACCCGAACGCCCCGGTGGGGGACATCTCGTGGGCGGAGTCGCCGGCCAGGAAGACCCGTCCGGAGCGGTAGCTGCGGGCGACCCGCTGGGCGGCGTGCCAGGGAGCGCGCCCGGTGATCTCCACGTCGAGGTCGCTGACGCCGATGGCGCGTCGGATGTGGTCGATGCACCGCTCGTCGGTGAACTCCTCCAGCGTCTCGCCGTTTTCCGGGTGCCAGGGGGCGTGGAAGACCCAGTGCTCGACGTTGTCCACCGGCAGCAGCGCGCCGTCGGCGTCGGGACTGGTCAGGTAGCAGACGATGAAGCGCCGGTCGCCCACGACATCGGCGAGCCCGCGGGAGCGGAAGGTGATGCTGACGTTGTGGAACAGGTCCCCGGGGCCGCTCTGGCCGATGCCGAGCTGCTCACGGATCGGGCTGCGCGGGCCGTCGGCGGCGACGAGGTAGTCGGCGCGGAAGGTGGTGTGCTCGCCCGTCTCCCGGTTCTTGACGAACGCGGTCACACCGGTCGGGTCGGTGTCGAAGGACATCAGTTCGGTGGCGAAACGCAGATCCCCGCCGAGCCGCACCGCATGGTCGAGCAGGACCGGCTCCAGATCGTTCTGGCTGCACAGACACCACCCGCTCGGACTGAACCGGGCCAGCCCGCCACCGGGGTCCATCTCCCGGAACAGCCACTCGCCCGCGTCGCCCACCAGGGTGGGCGTCTGCAGGATGCCGTGGTTGCCGGACAGGGTCTCGGCGGCCCGGTGGATCGCCGGCTCGACACCGGCCACCCGGAACAGTTCCATCGTCCGCACGTTGTTGCCCCGGCCGCGCGGATGGATCGAGGTGCCGGCGTGCCGCTCGACCAGCGTGTGCCGCACCCCCAGCCGCCCCAGGAACACCGACGTCGACAGACCGACCAGGGAACCGCCGACGATCAGGACCGGGACCTTCTGGATATGAGTGTCGTCCTGCTCCACCCGTTCGTTCATCGCTCGCCTCCGGCACGTCGTGTCATCGGCCCGGCCACGAAGGGTGCCGGGCGTCCTCATCCATGCCCCGCACAGCTGACGCCGGGTCAGATTTCACCCGTCCGGTCCGCTCCGCGCCACGGCTTGCGTTCGAGTGCTCTCCAAGCCGTAGCGTCACAGACGGTGGGTGCGGGACCCGCGGCCACCGAACGACGAACGAGTTGCAGGAAAGGCTGGAATACGACATGCAGAAGCGCAGTCTGCGAGACCTCCGGGTATCGGCCATCGGCCTGGGGTGCATGGGGATGTCCGCCTTCTACGGAACGGCCGACCAGGAAGAGGGCATCGCGACCATCCGGCGCGCCCTCGACCTCGGTATCGACTTCCTCGACACCGCGCAGATGTACGGGCCGCTCACCAACGAGTCGCTCGTCGGCGAGGCGATCCGGGGACACCGCGACGAGTACGTGCTCGCGACGAAGTTCAACTACCGGATGGACGACGCCGTACCCGGCGACATCACCACCGTGGGCCCCCAGGACGGCTCGGCCGAGCACGTCCGCAGCTCGGTCCACGGCTCCCTGGAGCGCCTCGGGACCGACCACATCGACCTCTACTACCAGCACCGCGTCGACCCGAACGTGCCCATCGAGGAGACCGTCGGCGCGCTCGGTGAACTGGTCGCCGAGGGCAAGGTGCTCCACATCGGGCTGAGCGAGGCGAGCGCGGAGACCATCCGCCGCGCCCATGCCGTGCACCCGGTCACCGCCGTGCAGAGCGAGTACTCGCTGTGGTCCCGGGACGTCGAGGACGAGGTCCTGCCCGCCTGCCGGGACCTGGGCATCGGCTTCGTCCCCTACTCGCCGCTCGGCCGCGGCTTCCTCGCCGGCCGGTTCACCTCGCCCGACGACCTGGACGCGAACGACTGGCGGCGCCAGAACCCGCGCTTCCAGGACGCCAACATCGAGGCCAACCAGCGCCTGGCCGCGAAGGTCAAGGAGATCGCCGCCGAGAAGGACGTGACCCCGGCCCAGCTCGCCATCGCCTGGGTCCTCGCCCAGGGGGAGGACCTGGTCCCCATCCCCGGCACCAAGCGCCGCACCTACCTGGAGCAGAACGCGGGCGCCGTCGAGATCACCCTCACCAAGGACGACCTGGCGCGCATCGACGCGGAGCTGCCGCAGGCCGCGGGGGAGCGGTACGACGAGGCCGGGATGCGCTCCGTCAACCGCTAGGGTCTGTTGCGAAAGTCCCGAGGCAAGCGGGACTTTCGCAACAGGCCCTGGCCCGCACCGACGCCCCGACCTCCCGACCGTCTGACCGCACGTGGTGAGGCGCCCAGCTCGCGGTGGCAGGTCTTGTTGAACGCCTGGAGGTCGGGGATGCCGACGGTCGCGGCGATCGCCGGGATGGCGAGCGTCGAGGCGATCAGCAGGTGCCGGGCGCGCTCCATGCGCCGACGCCGGATGTAGCCGACGACGGTGAGCCCGGTGTCCCTGCGGAACAGCCGTGTGAGCTGGGTGTGCGAGATCCCGGCGGCGCGGGCGATGTCGGGGACGCCCAGCGGACGGGCCAGATGCTCCTCGATATGGGCCATGGCCGTCCGCACGGCGGGATGCCCCGACCCCTCACGGATCCCGGAGGCACCGGCCAGGCCCGTCGTACGCCACAGCACCGTCCACAGTTCCGCCGCGGCCCGCGCCGGGGACTGGGTGCCGGCCGCGACCGTCTGCCGCAGCGACGCCCCGAGCACCACCGCCTCGGCCCCCGCGTCCTGCATGACGGGAACGCGGCGCCGCTCGCCCCCGCCCGGCAGCACGAAGTGCGCGTACAGGTGCTCGCAGGGCGGGGCGTCGTAGTGGAAGCGCACCTCTGTGTCGGGCGGTACGAGGCTGATGTGCCCGGGGCGGATCGGGTGCCGGAAGCCGTCGAACTCCAGGGTGCCGCAGTAGCCGTAGAGATGCAGCTGCCACAGTCGCGGCAGCCGGAACACCTCGTGCGGACCGGCGTGGCCATGGACGCCCACTCCCGCGTCGGCCACCTGCGGAGGCAGATCAAGAGCCAGCTCCACGGAATGCGTCATGACGGAAAATTACCAGCGCATGCCGATTACAGCCCACGACCTGCGCCTGTTCTCCTCCTACGGTTGCCGTATGCCAACCACACGACAACTACTGAGTTCCGTCCAGGTGGCGCGGTTCGTGGCCCACGGCTTCCTGCGCCTGGACGGCATCGTGCCCCCGGAACTCAACGAGGAGGCGCTCGGCGTCTTCGCCGGGGGACTGCCCTCCGTGCCCTACGGCACCCCCGTCCCCAAGGCCTTCCCCGAGGGCTCCTTCGCCCGACGCCTCGTCGAACTCCCCGCCGTCGCGGGCGCGCTGGAGAGCCTGGTGGGGCCGGAGCCGACCGTCGACCACCACTTCGTGCACATCCGCGAACCGCGCGAGGGCAGCGCACAGCCGCTGCACGCCGACGCCATCATCGACGTACGGCCCGACGCCTTCGACGTACAGCTCATGTACTACCCGCAGGAGGTCACCGCGGACATGGGCGGCACGCTCATCGTCCCGGGCAGCCATCTGCGCCGCACCAACGAGTCCGACACCGGCCGCTACCAGAACCTCCGCGGCCAGACCCGGCTGACCTGCCCGGCCGGCACGGTCGTCCTGCTCCACCACGGCATCTGGCACGGCGGCCGGCGCAACGACAGCGACACCGTCCGCCACATGTACAAGATCCGCTTCAATCCGACCGTCCCCCAGGTACGGCTCTGGGACACGTCCGACCTGCACGATCCGGCGGTGAGTGAGGAGCTGCGGCGCACTTTCCCCTGGTACGAGCAGGCCACCGGCCGCCTGGAGATCCACAACCGCGTCAAGCTCTGGCGACTGCTCTCGGCCGACCCCCGCTTCGACATCGAGTACTGGGCCACCCGCATCTCCAACCGACCCGCGCACAGGAGCCACGCATGACCAGTCCGACCACCGTGCGCCAGCAGGTCCTCGTCCTCTACCTGGCCACCTCCGCCCTCGACTCGCCGGTCATCGGATGGGCACGCTACGACGGCACGGGCGCGACCCGGCCCACCACCGGCGACAGCGACGAGCCGCCCTACGACTCGGGACTGGCCGCACTCCAGGACGGCTGGCGCCTCCTCCAGGCCGCGCCGCTCATCGCGCCGTATCCGGGTGCGGAACACGAGACGTCGTTCCTCAAGCACGAGTTCCTCTTCGAGAAGCTCGTCACGGCATGAGGCGGGGCGGCATGGGGCGGGACGGCGTGAGTCGGGGCGGTCGTCCGGGAGTCCTCAGTGCTTCCACTGCTCCGGGCCGCCGCCGCGCCATTCGATGAGATCGGACCGGGCCACATCCATCTCGTCCCAGTCCTGCAGACCGGCCTCCTGGAGGAAGGCGGCCACATCGAGCAGCCCGTAGGCGATGCCGACGAAACGGTCCCCGATCCGGATACGCCGGCCGCCGTCCTCGGTCGGCGGATAGACGGTGACGGTCGGGTCGGTGGCCATGTTCCCAGCGTGCGTCCTGTGCCCCTCGCGCGCACGCGGGGCCCGGGCGGCAAGGTTTCCGCAAGGCGGGCGTCCCAGCATTGCCGTCGTCAGGCAGGGACGGCTGGGCCCCAGGGACCGCCGCTGGTCAGAGAGGGTGTGCGCATGCACGGAGAAGAGATGGTCGCCAAGCGCTTCGGTACGGGGCGGGTCCGGTCGGTCGTCGCGATCGCGGCCCTGGGCTTCGCCGCCGTCGTGGGCTCGGCGCCGGCCGCGCAGGCGGGTACGGGGTGCACGCTCACGTTGTGCTCGACGACGGTGAACGACAGCGCGTACGGGGCCACCGCCTACTACAACTGGTGCCGGGCCGGCGACAGCACCGGCGACTCGACGACCACCGAGCCGAAGTGCAAGTCCGACGGGGAGGCGCAGAAGACCCGGAACCTCACGCCGAGGGGCGGTCACACACCGTACAGCGAGGACTGGGACGCCTTCCGCGTGGACGCCGGCTGGTGCTACAAGGTGCGGTTCATCCGCACCGGCCAGCCCGAGTTCACCCGCACCTACGACCGGCGGGGCACCACGGCGCTGTGGGTGAAGGTCAGCGACAACGCGGACGCGCACATCCTCGACCAGGGGACCGCTTCCTGCCCCTGACGCGCGGGTGCGGGTCAGCCACTGCCCCGGCCGGCCTTCGGGTCGGCCCGCAGGTGGTCCCGCAGCCCCTGCTCGGTGCTGCTGACGTGGAGGAGCGCGGCGGCCTGGCTGAGGGAGGCGTCCCTGGTGCACAGCGCCTTGTAGATCGCCTCGTGCTCGGCCAGGGTGCGCTCCGCGGCCTGGGCGTCGACGAGACCGCGCCAGATGCGTGCGCGCAGCGTGCGGCCGGAGATCGCTTCCAGCAGGGTGAGCAGCGTGTCGTTGCCCGTGGCCGAGACGACGGCACTGTGAAAGGCCGCGTCGTGGACGTTGAGTCGTTCGATGTCGTCGCGGGCCTCGCGCATCGCCTCCAGGTGTGTGCTCACCTCGGCGAGTTGATCGTCGGTGATGCGGGTGGCGGCCAGCGCGGTGGCGACGGGTTCGAGCAGACGGCGCACCTCCATGAGGTCCTGCAGGGCGGCCGCGTCTCCCTGGAGCAGTTCCACCGCTCCGCCGAGTCCCTCGAAGAGCAGCCTCGGCTGCAGGCTGGTGACATAGGTGCCGTCGCCGCGCCGCACCTCCAGGACGCGGGCGACGGCCAGTGCCTTGACCGCCTCGCGGGCGAGGTTGCGGGACAGGCCCAGTTGAGCGGCCAGGTCCGGCTCCGGCGGGAGCTTCGAGCCGGGGGGCAGGGCGCCCGTGCGGATCAGCTCACGGATCTGCTCGATGGCCTTGTCCGTCAGTGACAACGAGAACTCCTTCCGCGACCGCTGCGCGCGGGCACGTCCGACCTGATCAGTCCCGGGAGCGAAGGTCGTCCCAGATGCCTTCGGGGATGGGTCGACGGTGGAGTTCCACGTTCCTCGCCACCTGCTCGGGGCCTCGCATGCCAGGTGACGTCGATGATACTGGGACGGCCGGAGCGGCCGGAGCGGCCGGAGCGGCCGGAGCGGGCGGGGCGGCCTGGTGGTCGGGTTGGATGCGGCGAAGGCTGACAGCTCCAAGACATGCGATGTCTGGGCGTGCTCGATGCGCGATAAAACCCAACAAAAGGGATGAAACCGCTGGTCAAGCGATGCTTTTCATCCCTGCACGCCCGTTGACATGGCGGGGACACATGGTCGACCTTTCTGCGTAACACCGGTGCCGTGTTCCTCCCCTCCCGCTCCCTCCCTCCTTCGCATCAGGGATGTCTCCATGCCGAGTTCGATCAACAGACGTCAGTTCCTGGCCGGTGCCACCGCCGTGGCGGCGACCGCAGTGGCCGGAGGATTGCTCGGTGCGGGCAACGCGCAAGCCGCGCCCAGCAGTTACACACCCACCTGGGCCTCCGTGAACCAGCACCCGGCCGCGCCCGAATGGTTCCGGGACGCCAAGTTCGGCATCTACTTCCACTGGGGCGTCTTCAGCGTCCCCGCGTACGACAGCGAGTGGTACCCGCGCAACATGCACATCGCCGGGAGCAACGCCAACACGCACCACATCGCTACCTACGGCGACCCCTCGGTATGGCCGTACCACAACTTCATCAACGGAGCGAACGACAAGTCGGGCCGGTTCACCCAGTTCGCACCCAGACTCAAGTCCGCCGGCGGGAACTTCGACCCCGACGAGTGGGCCCAGCTGTTCGTCGACGCCGGGGCGAAGTTCGCGGGACCCGTCGCGGAGCACCACGACGGATTCTCCATGTGGGACTCTCAGGTCAACGAGTGGAACTCGGTCGCCAAGGGCCCCAAGCTCGACCTGCTGAAGCTGTTCACCACGGCGATCCGGGCCAAGAACCTGAAGCTGCTGGTGGCGATGCACCACGCGTACAACTTCAACGGGTACTACGACCACGTGGCCGCCCAGACCGACCCCAGCCTGAAGAAGCTCTACGGACAGCTGGGCTCCACCGCCGAGAACCAGCTCTGGTACGACAAGCTCAAGGAAGTCGTCGACCGCGCCCAACCGGACATCCTCTGGGAGGACTTCGACCTGGACAAGGTCGACGAGACCCAGCGCCTGAACTTCCTGTCGTACTACTACAACCAGGCCAACTCCTGGGGCAAAGAGGTCGTCGCCACCTACAAGGACGGCTACAACGGCCACGGCGAGGTCTTCGACTACGAGCGCGGCGGCCCGGCCGACCTGACCGCGCCCTACTGGCTCACCGACGACAGCATCTCCAGCTCCAGCTGGTGCTACACGCAGGGCATCGGCTACTACAGCACCCAGCAGATGCTGCACTCCCTGATCGACCGGGTCAGCAAGAACGGCAACATGCTGCTGAACATCGCGCCGATGGCCGACGGCACGATCCCCCAGGGGCAGAAGGACGTGCTGCTGGGCATCGGCGACTACCTGAAGCGCTTCGGGGAGTCGATGTACGCGACCCGCGCCTGGACGCAGTACGGCGAGGGCCCGACCCGGATGGGCGGCGGCTCGTTCACCGCCCCGCTCGTCGGCACCGCGCAGGACATCCGCTTCACCCGCAGCAAGGGCAACACGGTGCTGTACGCCACCGTCCTCGGCTGGCCCGGCAGTTCACTGAAGATCAAGACACTGAGCTCGGACCGGATCAGCCTCTCCTCGCTCTCCTCGGTGAAGCTGCTCGACTCGACGGCCGGCACCTACATCAACCTGGCCGCCCCGACGCAGGACTCCTCCGGGCTGACCGTGGCGCTGCCTTCCTCGGCGCCGTACTCCGCGGGCGCCTACGTCCTCAAGCTCAGCTTCTCCGGCCCGATCCCCCCGCTGAAGCCGGCGGTCGGTGCCGTGGTCTACCAGGACGTCAACTACTCCGCGAACTACGCGGTGCTCGACCCCGGCACCTACACGGCAGAGCAGCTGCAGCTGGCCGGGGTGGACGCACAGAGCATCTCCTCCCTGCAGCTCGCCGCCGGGAACCAGATCATCGCCTACAGCGGCGACAACTTCACCGGCACGTCCTGGACCTTCACCGCCGACAACCCCGACCTCCGAGCAACCGGCCAGAACGACCAGATCACCTCCCTGAAGGTGCAGTTCAATCCGGCCACCTATTTCCGCATCACCAACGTCACCGACGGCCTGGCCCTGGACAGCGGCGGGAACGTCGCGTCGGGGTCCAACCTGAAGCAGTACACGTGGGACGGCAGCCCCAACCTCCAGTGGCAGCTCGTGGAGGTCGGTGGCGGCTACTACAAGCTGGTCAACCGGACCAACGGCATGGTCGCCGACGGCGTGGGTGCCACGACCAACGGCTCCCCGGCCCAGCAGGCGGCGTGGAACGGCGGCAACAACCAGCAGTGGACGGTCACTCACCGCGGCGAGGGCATGTGCACCATCGCCAACCGGGCCACCGGCCTGGTCCTGGACGGCGGCGGGAACGTGGCCTCCGGGTCCGTCACCAAGCAGTGGGGCTACGGCAGCAGCACCAACCTGCTGTGGACCTTCACCGCCCAGTGAGACACGCCTCGCGGTGACGTGGACGCGTGAACCCCCTCGCGCGACCCCGTGCCGACGGACCGCCGTTGCCCCGCCCGCGTCATGGCCGGGGCAACGGCACCGTGGTGCGCCCCGCCGCCGAGGGCTGTCAGGGGTGAGCGGTGTCAGCGGCGCCAACTAAGCTCCCGCCCATGAGTGAGGCAGAAAGAGGTCCCGCCGGACGAGTCGTCGACGGGCGCTTCGAGTTGGAGGCCCGCCTCGGCGGCGGCGGGATGGGCACGGTCTGGCGGGCCAGGGACCTGGTTCTGCACCGGTTCGTGGCGGTCAAGGAGGTCCGCCCGCCCGACCGGGACCTCGCCGAGTACGACCCCGACAGCGCGCGGATGCTGCGCGAACGCGTCCTGCGCGAGGCTCGGGCCCTGGCCCGGATCGACCACCCGAACGTCGTCACCATCCACCACATCGTCGACGGCGGCGAAGGCACGTACCCGTGGCTGGTGATGGAGCTGGTCGCCGGAGGCTCGCTGGCCGACCGTCTGGCCCGCGGACCCATGCACCCCGCCGAGGCGGCACGGATCGGCCGCGGCGTCCTGGCGGCGCTGACCGCGGCGCACGACGCCGGCATCCAGCACCGGGACGTCAAACCCGCCAACGTCCTGCTCCGGCCCGACGGGCGCCCCGTCCTCACCGACTTCGGCATCGCCGCGATCCGCGAGACCACCAACCTCACCGCCACCGGCTCCATCATCGGCACGGCCGACTTCATGGCACCCGAGCGCATA
>Ga0182008_10000908_pt1 | contig 20603 bp, 20 predicted proteins | sample Sormic07211129_1_FD_120482 | JGI IMG/M metagenome (GOLD analysis project Ga0182008, IMG submission 120482) | Rhizosphere microbial communities from Sorghum bicolor, Mead, Nebraska, USA - 072115-129_1 metaG | ecosystem: Host-associated > Plants > Roots > Rhizosphere | place: USA: Nebraska...
TACAACGTCGAGGACGGACGCTACGAACAGCGCACGATCTGGGTGCGCTCGATCATCGATTACCGGATCAACGACAGCACCACCCTGCGCAACACGCTGTATCACCTCGACAGCCAGCGCGACTACCGCAACCTCGAAACCTATCGGTACAACGCCGACAACAGCGCGGTAAACCGTTCCACTGCCTATCAGGTGCGGCATCAGGGTGAGCAGAACGGCAACCAGTTCGACCTGCGCCACGACAACACGTTTTTCGGTCTCGACACGACGTGGTCCGGTGGTTTCGAGTACAAGGTCAACCAGACCACCAACTCGCCGCTGAACATCAAAGGCGCGAGCACGGTCGATCCGAACAACTACCGTCCGGGGCATTTCTACGACATTCCCGGCACCAACCCGGCGCTGATCAGCGACAAGACCAACGAAGTCACGACCAAAGCGCTATTCGCGGAAAACCGTCTGGCCCTGACCGACAAACTGGCGCTGCTCACCGGCCTGCGCTACGACGACATCGACCTCGACGTGACCAACCATCGCACGGTGACGGCCACCAACCCCAAGCACCTCAAACGCAGCTGGGAGCCGGTCACCGGGCGCGTTGGCCTGACCTATCAGTTCATCCCGTCGGCCAACGTCTACGTGCAATACAGCACCGCCGCCGAACAACCGAACGGCACGCAGGACTTCGATGTTTCAACTGGTAAACAGTGGGAAATCGGCAGCAAGTTCGACTACCTCAATGGCCGTGGCTCGGCGACGGTTGCCGCGTACACTATCGAACGCAAGGACTTCGCTGTAACTGATCCGCTGGACCCGACCAGCAGCATCCCGGTCGGTCAGCAAACCTCGAAGGGCATCGAGATCGCCAGCTCCTTGCGGATCACCGACAAGCTGTTGGCCGAAGGCAACTTCGCCTGGGTCGATGCGCAGTACGACGACTTCACCGAAAAGAATGCCGCCGGCGTGGTGGTGTCGCGCAAGGGCAACACACCGACCAACGTCCCGGACCGGGTCGGCAATCTGTGGCTGACTTATGATTTTTCGCCGCAATGGCAAGGTGGGGTCGATGCGCGGTATGTGGCGTCGGTGTATGTGGACACGGCGAACACCATGACCGTGCCGTCGTACACACTGTTCGGCAGCTTCCTCAGCTACAAGGTCGATTCGCACACCACCGTTACCGGGCGAGTGCGTAACCTGACCAATGAGGTGTATGCCGAGTTTGCGCATGTGTCGCCGGCTTATTACCTGGGCACGCCGCGCACCTTTGAACTGGCGGTGCAGACTCGATTCTGAGTCGACACATAATCTGTGGCGAGGGAGCTTGCTCCCGCTGGGTTGCGAAGCAGCCCTGAAATCGGCTGACGCGGTTAATCATTAAAACCGCATTTCCCGAGATAGCGACTGCTCCGCAGCCGAGCGGGAGCAAGCTCCCTCGCCACAGATGCCCGGCTTATTTCAGTTCGGCCGCGACCTTGTCCGCCACATCCTTCGGCACCCACGCCTGCCACACCTCCGGATTCGCCTTCATGAACGCTTCTGCCGCCTGGCGCGGCGCAGTGTGTTTCTCGCTCATCTCGGCCAACGCCTTGTTCAATGGCTCAATCGGGAAATCCACCTTGCTGAAGAACGCCGCGATCTGCGGATACTGCTTCTGGAACGGCGTAGACACGCCAATCGACAACTTCGACGCCAGCGAACGAGTCGGTTTCGGATTGGGGTTATCGGCATCGGTCAGCGTCTTCCACGCCTCGGCATCAAACGGTGGCTCTTCCAGCTGCACCAGTTTGAATTTGCCCAGCAACGGTGTCGGCGACCAGTAATAGAACAACACCGGTTTGCCCCGGCGGATCGAAGAACTGATCTCGGCATCCAGCGCCGCACCCGACCCGCTGCGGAAGTTGGTGTAGTCATCCTGCAGGCCATAAGCGGTCAGCTTCTGCTTGTTCACCACTTCCGAGGTCCAGCCGATCGGGCTGTTGAGAAAACGGCCCTTGCTCGGGTTTTCCGGATCCTTGAACACGTCCTTGTATTGCTTCAGGTCACTGACGCTGCGCAGATTTGGCGCCAGCGGCTTGATACCCTTGGCCGGGTCACCCTTGATCACGTACTCCGGCACCCACCAGCCTTCCGTAGCACCCTTGACAGTATCACCGAGACTGGCGACCTTTCCCTCCGCCTCGGCCTTGACCCACACCGGACTGCGCCCGGCCCACTCCTCGCCAATGACCTGAATGTCATTGTTGGCCAGCGCCGTTTCCAGGGTGATGGTGGTGCCCGGCAGCGTATCCGTCGGCAAGCCGTAACCTTTCTCGACGATGATCCGCAGGACATCGGTGATCAGGCTGCCGCTTTCCCAGTTCAGGTCGGCAAAATGGATGGGCGTTTGCGCCGCCGTCACCGGTTGTGCCGATGTCAGCACACCAAACGTGACCATGCTGGCGGCCAGTAGCCGTCGAAATCCTTTCATGCTTTTGCACCTCGTGCAGTTCACAGCAATAGCAGGATGGCCTGGCAGAAGACCGCAAGCCTCTGAATACTCAGTCAACTGACTGTAGCCGAGGTTCCTGCTTTTTCCGGGACCCTATCCCGACGAGGTTACGTTTCGGACTTTTCCTGCAAGCTTTGCAGCTCGCGTCTGACCATGCTGGCGTATTCCGCAGGCCGCAACGTGTAGATCTGCGCAGCCACCCAGTTCAGCCACGCGCCTTGCATTCCGGCTTTGGCGTTGAACAGCCGCAAAGCCTCTTCACGTGCTCGGTCGAGGTGCCGGGAATGGAAGTCAGCGCGACTCAAATCGCCAGTCACTCACTGGCCTTGAACGTGACCAGCTCGCCCTTGCGCCACTTCGCGGCTTTGCCGGTGACCGCTTTCAGGGTTTTGGTCAGGCCTTCCTGCAATTGCTGATGCGCGGCAAACACCGTCACCACGCTGTGGCCTTCCTTGAACAGGATCGCGTGGCCGTCTGCTGTATCGACAAAGGCGTAGTCGCCAAGGCCGTACACCGTCAGTTTGATTTCACGAAAGCGGATGTCCATCTTGCCGCCTTCACGGCTGGGCAGCACGGCCGCGCTGAAATGATCACCGACCTTGAGCTTGAGCCCCGGTTTGTCATCGACCACCAATGCACTTTCGGTGTCGATCTCGGCCACGTAAATACCTTCGGCGTTCTGTTCGGTGATGTAAACAAAACGCGATTGAAACAGCTTGACCAGCTTTGCACGCAAATCACCCAACACGAACAAAGCATGCATATCGAGATTACTGACTGCCAAAGAAACATCCCCACATCTGAAAAGTACCCTGCGCCAAAACGCGCACGGCAAAAAAAACGGCCAGGCCGATGCTGTTACCGAACGACTTCAACACACCTGAAACAAGCAGAACGCTCATTCATCAAGGGTTCGCAAGACTACTGGAAAGTCAGGCGAGAAACTTGCCTCGACGTTCGCCAAACCTTGAAGGAAAAATCTTCAATGAGGCGCAACGAAGAGGAACTACAAACTTTAGGGAAAAAACTGACGAAAAAAAGCCCTTTTCCGACATATCGCCGGTAAAAAATTGCTTTAGATAGGCACCTGTCGCCAACAGACACTGGCGATTCTAGAGCAGCGATGCTCCTTCCGACTACCCGAACCGACCTGTAACCGTCGGCCATCTCATGAAAAGGACTTCATATGTGCACTCTGACTCACTTTGCCCAGCCTTCCAATCTAGGCATTGACTCGCCGTTCGTGCTGCAAGGCACCGATTTGGCTGACCTTGCGGAGCCCGGAGCGAACAATTACAGACCTCGATTTCAGGTAGTTCCGGCGGGCAACGCGTTCTTTCATATCAAAGAATCATCCACCGGTCGTGTAAGAGGTTTCCGCGAAGATCATAACGAAGCATGCGCCCTTGCCCGCTCGCTTGAATCACGAATCGAACTCTTGTCCAACGACCGCCTCAGATAAAGGGCGAGCGACAGCGCCATTCCGGCCAACGCAAAAGGAGTAAACGATGGAACTGCCAGCCTATGATCTGAAAACCCTGTTCGACCAACTGGGCCTGCCTTCGGAAAACGGGGCAATCGACGATTTCATCGAAGCGCATCCGCTGGACGCCAACACCAAGTTGATCGATGCCGAGTTCTGGACGCCGCAACAGGCGCAACTTCTGAAAGAATGGTTGCGCGCCGACGGCGAAGAAGCGGTGATGGTCGATGAGTTGAACGTACGCCTGCACGACGGACGTTAATAAATGTCAGTGCAGGCTGTCGCCAGGCTCGGCCATCAGTTGCGCGAGCCAGGCAGCCTTGCACTCCTCCGCCTCATCGCGACTGGCGAACGCAGTGCCGCGCCGCTCACCGTTGAGCAGCACCACCCAGCAGACACTCTGGCCCACCGCGCGCAATCCGGCGGGCACACCACTGCCAATCATCACCGCGACATCGACTCTGCACATACTGACCTCTCGATTTCATTAGCTACCTAACTAACGGCCATGGTAATGACTTCGTCGCGGAGGAAACAGCAATGCCCGTGCACAGATTCATTGCGCGAGCGGTAACAATCGATCAGCGCGGAGTCTCTGGCTTATAGCCCAGGCGCAGACCGCCCCAATGCCGGCCCTTGACCATGATCGGCACCGACAGGTCATGCATCAGCTCGCCGGTATCGCGGGTGTAAGTCTGCAGTAGCACCGCTTGCTGATGACTGCCGCAGCGAATCCCGGTGCGGTCAGCGAACTTGCGCTTGGTGCGGTTGCCCACCGCGTCGACCTGCTCGTCGCCGGTCAGCGGCTGACTGAACGCCAGGTTGTGCGTCGGCACATAGCCCTGTTGCGTGCAGGCGATGGCGAACACCAACCCCTCATGACGCGGCAGCAGCGGCTCCTGAATCGCCGGCAAGACCTGATCGGTGTAACGGTCGAAACGGGTCTGAAACTTCGCCGGTAGCGTCCCGGGAATCGGCTGATATTGACGGTCGAACAAATCCTCAAGGCTGATCCGCCCCTGCTCGACATCCGCCTCGAACCGCGCCGCAATCTGGCTTGCGCCCTCACGCGCCAGGTCATAGACGCGCTGGTGATAGTCATCCAGACCGACTTCGGCCAGGCGCTCGCTGATGGTTTCCGCCTGGCCTTCCATCTGCACGGCGGCCTCGGCCAGGCGCCGGGTCTGTTGATCGCTGATCGCCAGATCGCTGCGCATCTGTTCGATGGCCTTGAACAGGCTGTCGAGCTGCTCGCGATTGGTTTCCGCACCCCGGGCGATTTCGCCGACCTGACCTTCCACCCCGGCGGCCAACCGGGCGATGTTTTCCAGATGCTGACCGGTGTTCTCGACCTGCTCGACGCCGGTCTGCAGATCACTGGACAGCTCGCGGATCTGCTCCACCACTTGCGCCGTGCGCTGCTGAATGTCGGCGACCATCTCGCCGACCTCACCCGTCGCCGACGCCGTGCGCGCCGCCAGACCGCGCACCTCATCCGCCACCACCGCGAAACCCCGGCCATGCTCGCCGGCCCGCGCCGCTTCAATCGCCGCATTCAGCGCCAGCAGATTGGTCTGGCTGGCGATGGACTGAATCACCAGCGTCACCCGATGAATGTCGTCGCTACGCAGACTCAGGGCTTCGATCAGCTCACGGCTGGCATTGGCGCGTTGACTGAGTTGATGCATGCGCGCAATCGAATCCACCAGTTCGGTGCGCCCCGCCGCGCTGCTGTGATGCGCTTCACTGGCGGCGTCCAGCGCTTCACGGCTGAGCTGCGAGGTGGCGTGTTCGGTGGCGATCATCACTTCGGCGTTGCTGACAATCTGCGCCGCCGCGTCGAGTTGCGATTCCAGTTTGCTCGCCAGTTGTTTGACGGAAAACGCCACACCGGCGGCTGACAGCGCGTTATGACTGGTGGTGTAGGAAAGGTCGCGAGTGAGTTCGGAAATCGCGCTGCCGGCATCGACAGGGGCAACATCGGGGATGGCACGCGAGCGCAGGCGCGGCAGCCAGACAATCAGCACCGCCAGCGGCAGGCCGATGTACAGCGAGCCTCCACCCAGCGTCATGCCGGCAAGCAACAGCATCAGGGCGATGCTTTGCAGGGTCGGAGCGATCCAGCGGTTTTTCGGCAACAGCACTGGTGCGGGCAAAGCCCCAACCAGAGATCCATCTCTCGTCATTTCAACACCCCACGCTTGTTCTCATTGTTGTGACTGCATTAAACGCCACTAGAACGCCATTATCCATGGTCCGTTAGTCGTGGAGTCTGCAGCAGGTCAATGGAACGGCGCGCAAAATATCGCAGACGAGCAAAAGCAAAGATCGCAGCCTTCGGCAGCTCGTGTAGGAGCTGCCGAAGGCTGCGATCTTTTGCAGGCGCCCCCGATTCAGGGGGCAGCCATGGAATCAGGCCTGACGCTGGTGCTTGTCGATCTGCTCGTGACGCTCTTGAGCTTCGATGCAGTATTTGGTGGTCGGGCTGATCAGCAGGCGTTTCAGGCCGATGGCCTCGCCGCTGTCGTCGCACCAGCCAAAACTGTCTTCCTTGATGCGCTCAAGGGCTTGTTCCAGTTGCGGCAGCATGCGCTGGTCGCGATCGATCGCGTTCACCAGCCAGGTGCGCTCTTCTTCAACCGAAGCCGCGTCCGCCGGGTCGGCCGGAGTGTCCAGGCTTTCGATGGCGATACGGTTTTGCTCAATGCGCTCATGGGTTTCGACTTTCATGTTCTGCAACAGCTCAGTGAAGAAAGCGTGTTGCTCGGCATTCATGTAGTCATCTGCCGGCATGGCCAGCAACTTGTCCTTTGTCATTGATATCTCTATAAAAAAACGTGCATTAAGGCGAAATAGGGAGCGTTCCGGCGAACCGTGTCCGGTCGACGAAAAGGCATCGTTTATTGCAAACGCCACCCGGCACTCAATTTACGAAGGGGCGGCAGTCTAAGGCCCGTTTGAGGCCTCAGCAACTGTAAATACCGGGAATTTGTCCGACAAGCCCCGTAAACAGCTCTGACACAGGCGTCATGGCGGTCATCGGAGTGCGTTTATAGCAAGAAATTCAGTCCAGCGGCTGTATATAGAAGACAAACGGCTAACCGAGCGGCAGTTGGTCGCATTTTTTCAGCCATGCCGCCCGCGCAGTGCATCGTTTCAGCTGCGCAGACGCCGGAAATCTCCCCTGCCAACTCCCCGCACCCCGCCTATCATCAGGCACACCGTAAATAACTGTGGCGAGGGAGCCTGCTCCCGCTGGGTCGCGAAGCGGCCCCCAACTTTGGGCCTGCTGCGCAGTCCAGCGGGAGCGAGCTCCCTCGCCACAGTGTGATTTGATCAGCCTGAAGGAAGACTTATGCCCCGCCCCGATCTGCCGGCCAACGACGAGCCTGCCCTCGCCAGTCCCCCGATCAATGCCGAGCGTCTGCTGCAACTGATCACCGCCGAATACGACACCCTGCCGCGCCAACTCAAACGCATCGCCAGCTACATGAGTCAGCAAAGCGAGCGGATCATGGTCGATCGCATCAGCGACATCGCCCGCGAATGCGAGGTGCATCCGTCCGCCATCGTGCGCTTTTCGCAGCGCTTCGGCTTCAGTGGCTTCAGCGAGATGCAGGCGCTGTTCCGTGCCGCCTACACCCACAAAGCCTCACCGGTGCACAACTACCAGCAACGCATCCGCAGCATGATCGCCAACCAGTCGCAGCAGGCCAGCGGCGGCGACCTCGCCCGCGAATGCATCGACGCCACCCGCTCCGGCATCGAACGCTTGGGCCGCGAACTCGACGACGTCGCATTCGAAAAAGCCGTCGACCTGATCGTCAACGCCGACAACATCTATGTGGTCGGCGTGCGTCGCTCCTTCGCCGTCGCCGACTACCTCGTTTACAACTTGCAACACACTCACAAGCGCATTCACCTGGTTTCCGGACTGGGTGGCAGTTATCGCGAGCAGATGCGCAGCGTGCGTAGTGGTGATTTGGTGATCGCCATCAGCTTCACCCCGTACGCCAAGGAAACCCAACACTGCCTGCGCTACGCCCGCCAGCAACAGGCCAACACCCTGATCCTCACCGACAGCCACCTCTCGCCTTTGGCTAAAAACGCCAACAGCCTGCTGCTGGTGAATGAGGGCAGCGCATTGGCGTTTCGTTCGTTGAGTGCGACCTTGTGTTTGTGTCAGGCGTTGTTCGTGGCGGTGGCGTATCGGCTGGAATTGAATGTGGATGAGATTCACGAGCAGGCCGGTTTTGACGACTGACATTTGCCTCAGGCTCGGCTAGGTTATGCCTTCCCACCGGTTCGACTTGAAGGAACGCGTCATGAAACTGATCGGCATGCTGGACTCCCCTTACGTGCGCCGCGTGGCGATCTCCGCCAAACGCCTGGGCATCGACCTCGAACATGAATCGGTCTCGGTGTTCCGCCACTTCGAGCAATTCCAGCAGATCAACCCGGTGGTCAAGGCACCCACACTGATCCTCGATGACGGCGTGGTCCTGATGGACTCCACCCTCATCCTCGACTACCTCGAAGCTGCCAGCGGCAAAAGCCTGCTGCCGAGCGACCTCAAACAACGCGCCCACGCCCTGCGCCTGATCGGCCTCAGCCTCGCCGCCTGCGAAAAAGCCGTCCAACTCTACTACGAACGCAACCTGCGCCCGGCCGACATTCAATACCAGCCGTGGGTCGAACGCGTCGAAGGCCAACTCGCCGCCGCCTTCACCGCCCTCGAACAGGAACTGGAAAAAACCGGCCTGCCCACCGACGGCACCCTGACCCAGGCCGGCATCAGCCTCGCCGTCGCCTGGAGCTTTACCGGCCTCGTCGTCCCCGACCAGATCGACACCCGCCGCTACCCGCACATCGCCCAATACACCGCGTACGCCGAAACCCTCGAAGCGTTCGTCAGCACCCCGATGACCTGACCATGAGCACCGCCGACACCGCCGCCCCGGCGTTAAAGGAAATCTTCAACGCCGAACGCCTGCAACACATCGCCAGCGAAATGAGCGCCGTGTACCCGGCGTTCAAGGCCAAGGCGTTTCTCAAGCACGCCAACCAAGGGCTGGCGGAATTGTCGGTGATGCAACGCATGGCCCGCGTCAGCGAAAGCCTGCACGCCGTGCTGCCACTGGACTACGACGATTCCCTCGAAGTCCTGCGCGAACTCGCCCCCCGCCTCAACAGCGGATTCGTCAGCATGTGCCTGCCGCACTACGTTGCCAGCTACGGCGGCCACGCCTTCGATACCTCCATGCAAGCGCTGAAATACTTCACCACCTTCGGCTCCTCCGAATTCGCCATCCGCCACTTCCTGCGCAGCGACCTCGAACGCTCGCTGGAACTCATGCACGACTGGACCCAAGACCAAAACCACCACGTCCGCCGCCTCGCCAGCGAAGGCACCCGCCCTCGCCTGCCCTGGTCATTCCGCCTGGAAGCCGTGCAAGCCAACCCGCAACTGGCCGCTGGAATCCTTGATCGGTTGAAAGCCGACGAGAGTCTGTACGTACGCAAATCCGTGGCGAACCACCTGAATGACGTGACCAAAGAGCATCCGGAATGGGTACTGGACACGATTGAAGGCTGGCCACTGGAGAACAAACACACGGCGTGGATTGCCAAGCATGCGTTGCGCAGCTTGATCAAACAGGGCGATCTGCGCGCGCTGACGGTGATTGGTGCGGGGGCCAAGGCTGAGGTGGAGTTGCTGGATGTGCGGGTTGAGCCGGCGGTGATTCGGTTGGGTGAGGCGATTACGTTGTCGTTTACCGTGAAGTCGACGGTGGCGCATGAACAGCGGTTGGTGATTGATTATGCGATTGACTATGTGAAGGCGAATGGCGGGGTTTCGGGGAAGGTATTCAAGTTGAAGACGGTGGTGTTGGCGGGGTTTGGGGAGGTGGTTGTGGGGAGGCGGCAGGTGATTCGGGATTTTACGACGCGGAAGCATTTTGTGGGGCGGCATGGGGTAAGGGTTTTGGTTAATGGGGAGGTTTTGGGGAGTGCTGCGTTCGATATTGTTGCTGGATGAGGACGTGAGTGGATTCGTTGGTGTGGCAATACTCGGTGTGAAAGGGAGTTACGGATGGGGCTGCTTTCGGCCAAAAGCGGACGTCGGCAGGCGACCGCTACCGGCCAAGAGTGGACGCTCGCGGTTTAACGCACAAAACCCACCGGATACTGTGGATTCCCGGCTACAAAATTAAATAGATCGGACATTCACGGGCGACTTTAAGAAATAGCTGCTAATTTTATTTGCCTACTCTGGTCAAGATAAGGGGGGGCGCATGGCTAACTACACGGTTACCGTACTCAACTGCAACAGTATTGACCGCGCAGATGTAGTTATTTCTGAGGGAGCGCTGAACATTAAATATGGGCCAAACGGCCTAGGAAAAAGCACCATTGCGAAAGCTATTATCAGCCATATTCGTGCTGATGGCTCTCTCCACGAGTTGATCCCATTCAAGCACCGCGGCAAGCCTGATATGCCAGCCCCGGAGGTTCAGGGAGTGGACAAACTCAGGAAAGTCCTCGTATTTGACGACAGTTATGTGCAGCAATTCGTCTTCCAGAAAGATGAGATTGTGAAAAATAGTTTTGAGATTTTCATCAGAACTCCGGAATATCTGGCGGAGATGGCTGATATCGATTCGCTGCTTTCGGGTATCCGAAAAGCGTTTTCCGACAATGCTGAAATCGGGCAAGTCGTAACCGATCTGAAGGAGTTACGGGAGGCCTTCGGAAAGTCCAAGACAGGTGCCATTCCCAAGACAAGCAAGATCCACAAGGCATTCGGAACTGGCAATAAGCTGGAAAACATTCCTGATATCCTGCAACCATTTTCGACGTTTATTAAAAGTCAAGAACCCGCCAAATGGATCGCATGGCAGGTAAAAGGCAACGAATTTCTACAATTAGCAGATAGCTGCCCCTACTGTTCAACAGCGCTGACTAGCGCAGAACAGAAGGACACAGCCTTAGCCGTCGAAAAAGAGTATGACTCCAACACCGTCGGGCACATTAACCTCCTTCGCGGAATCATTGACAGGCTAGGAAAGTATTTCAGCGAGAAGTGCCGGGAGAATCTGGAAAATGTAACGAAGGCAAAGGTTGAATTGCAGGCGGAGGAGCAAAGCTTCCTGACGGGCCTCAAAGCGGACATTGATGCTTTGATCAACAAGCTGGAGGGGTTGCGAACTATATCTTTTTTCTCTCTACGCGATTTCGAAGAAGTTGGCGATCAACTGACACCTTTGAAAATTGACCTCAATTTGATCGACAAGCTTGATTCTGAGGAGACGCGCAAGACTGTCGACCCTATCAACCTTCAGCTGGACGACTTGATTGGGAAAGTTGGTAGCCTCAAAGGGGGAATCAATCGACACAAAGCGAAAATTAAAAAAAACATCGAAGACAACCAGAACAGCATCAATGGCTTCCTAAAGTCTGCAGGCTACAAATACGTCGTTGAAATCGTAGCCGAACCAGAATCCTACAAAATGAAACTAATCCACAAAGACCAGGTAAATTATATAGAGACGGCCTCACGTCATCTGAGCTACGGAGAAAAAAACGCATTTGCGCTGGTGCTATTCATGCATCAGGCCCTCAGTGAAAAACCGGATTTGGTCGTATTGGATGATCCGATCTCATCTTTCGACAAGAACAAGAAATTTGCGATCCTCCAGGAGCTATTCCGGGGTAAGGCCAGTCTGCGCGGCATAACCACGCTGATGCTCACCCACGACATCGAACCCGCGATTGATGTCATAAAAAGTACCAACGCCATATTCAAAGCCGCCGAGCCGTCTGCTTGCTTCTTATCTTCGCGCGCCGGTGTTGTAACGGAAGTTCCGATTGAGAGGAACGATATCCAGACCTTCGCCAAAATCTGCAAAGTTAATATCGAGGCACTTACCGACATCCTCCTGAAAACAATCTACCTGCGACGACACTTCGAGCTGCTGGACGATGCAGGCCTGGAATACAACCTACTTGCTAGCCTTTTCAAGGGGCGGGATACCCCGACAATTCAGTCAGGATCTTCTATTCGGGACATGACGGCTGCAGAACAGGCAGATGCCGAGTCACTAATCCGCAACAACTATATCGCCGAATTTAATTACATTGCCCTAGTGGCTGAGGTGAAGGACGTTGAGGTCATCAAGGCCAAATTTTACGCGACCGTTGTGGGTTATGAAAAAATCCAGCTGTTCAGGCTGATCAATGATGAGCACGACGACAGCGTCATCCGGAAATTTATCAACGAGTCCTATCACATCGAGAATGAGTACGTGATGCAGCTCAACCCGCATAAATTCGAGAGCATTCCGGAATATGTCATCGAGGAGTGTGTCGCGCTGCTTACGCCCGCTCCCACCGTTGCGTAAGTCAGTACCACGGATCTGATCCCAACTGACGCTTGGGGGCTTTTTTGACCAGACGGGAATCGCACAGAATTCGGAGATCTTACCGTCGATTTTTTCCGAATTCTGTAGCCTCCCCCCTCATTGCTTACATTGAAGCTGAAACCGTACCCAAAGCTAAAAAGGCCCCGTTTCCTTCGGGTCGACTGCTGCCCTCCACAAGAGACGGCAATCGGCCAGAAACGGACGTTGGCAAGCGACCCGACCGGCCAGAAGTGGATCTTCAGCGCCCGCTGGGATAGGGGAGTAGTTAATAGCTCATGTGTTGGCAAAGCGAATCTAAGAGCATTCTTACTTCTTCAGTATATTCATCTTTTACGTTGAGCTTATGATCTAGCAGTCCTTGAACTTCTTCAGTAGCTTTTCGCTGAGGTTTTGTACGGATATCTTTAGCAGGGATGCACCCGAAGAAAAAATTTGGAAATTCGGCGATTAACTTATCCTTTTCCTCGATCTTGTCGCCATCTAGTATTGCAGCAACCTTATTGTATCCTAGATCTTTCAGGATAATACAAAGGTGGCGAATATTGCTAGCACCTCCTGCGCCCCAGCCGAAGAAGCTACCAACTATTTTCGCTTCAATCTGCTCAGCTACTTTAGGGAATAGCAAAACGTCTTCTTGCCCCTCGGTGAGAATGATTTGATCCTCTTGAAAAAAAAGCTCACGTGCATCAATACCAAATACATGTGGATTATAAAGATTTCCTTCTGATAAGCGCGTAATTGAAGATCTAGAAGCATCCGATATTTCATGTATCACTGTTCCTTCATTACCAGTCGTGACACGGGCCAAGTGCCCTCCATTCGCAAGAGATTTAAGATCCACGAAGTATGGGGAATGTGTTGAAACAATAATCTGCCTGTCTTTCGCAAACCTGCAAAGCAGAACTGCAAGTCTCTTCTGTAAGGCCGGATGAAGAGAGAGTTCGGGCTCATCAATGACAATAACGCTTCCTGGTTTCGAATCGTAAAGAGAGTCAACGATAGCGAATATGCTTACAATTCCTTCCCCCATTCCGTCACTTGAATGAGAATGCTCACCATTAAAGAACTTAAGGAAATACATTCCTTGATCAGACTGATCTATTGACCATTCTGGCTTAGATGGCAAAAGCTCGTGAAGGATTAAATTAAACTGATCTTGATTTTTTAATATAGTGAACAAGCGCTGTTCGAATCCATTTAACATTGAAGAACGCTGAGGTGCAAGAGGATAACTATTTAGATATTGCTCTCGAGTGTTCTCTCCCCGACCGAAATAAGGATTAAACGTACGGCGCGACGGCAGAACGAAAATCTCGAATTTTTGGTCAACGTTGTCCCTAGTTGTTTCACTTGAACCTCTTTTGATTGATCGGATTGTTTCGATTTTAGCGTTTACAAGAAACTTTATTTCAACTTCCTCGACGTGAGAGTTTCGCGCCCCGACTGTAAAACTTGGCGGCTGATGTCCCGCCCTCGCCTTTAAGCATTCAAGAATGGAGGATTTTCCGGAGTTATTCGCTCCAGTAATTATTGTCAACCCGCTTCCAAGCTCACCGTTCGGCACTGCGACTTTCAAAACTCCACGCTGTTTGAAACCTCGAAACCCATATATTTCGATGCTTGTGAGAGGCATTATATGGCGAACTCCTAAAGGTTGATTTGGTAGACTGATCAAGTTAGTTTGTAACGTGATTGAGCAGTATAAAGAGGAAATTTTGGTAGCGGTATTACAACCATATCACCGGCGGAGATCTGTGCCGGCATTCTGATCCCTCTGCCGCTGGTTAGGAGGTAGCCAGTAATGGCCGCTTTTGGCCGGTAGCGGTCGCTTGCCAACGTCCGCTTTTGGCCGGAAGCAGCCCCTCATGACGTACTGCTATAACCATTTGCCGTTTGTGACCTTCCGCAAGTGGTTATAGCAGCCAGCCCAGGGCGCTAGAAACGGCACTCGACTTGCATGTCACTCTGTTTCAACGCGACATAAGGGAATGAAATGAGCAAGGAGTGGCGTACAACCGGCAGCATTCACGAGAAGGATCTGCGTGCTGTATCTGATGGCGTCATACAACACGGGCAGAACTTGTCGCGCGGACATGGCGGAAATGCCGATCCCATAGCCTGCACGCTGATGGATGATGAGACCTTAGTTGGCGGTGTCACAGGTCGAACTGAGTTTGGCCGTCTTTTTATCAGTTACCTATGGGTAGATGCTCCATGGCGTGGGAAAGGCATCGGAACCGAGCTACTGCACCGGCTTGAAGCACTTGCTCTGGAGCATGGATGCCATGAAGCGCTCATTGAGACCCTCGATGACAGCGTGGCGCACTGGTACAAGAGGTGCGGCTACCGACTTGTCGCACATCTTCCTCATTACTGCGGACCTTGGAATCGCCACACGCTTTTGAAAGACTTGAAACCGGATCGCGATTGCTGACTTAGGGCTTTCAAGATGTATGAGCCGTCTCAAGCCTGCTTTTGGCCGATCTCTGCCAGTTGTTGCCTTGTAGCGAAGGGCTTGAACCTACCTTGGCTATCATTCAGAGAATGGACTGTTGAACAAGATGCACCAATGTTAATCCAGCCTTCGGCGAGCTATTAAGCGTTACAGCCATTGGTAGGAAGCGCCGTTGACAAGCTGCTTTCGTGCTTTGTTCGATAGCCATGGGAATCCCGAAGCAAGACGAGCGTCTGCAAGCGAGCAGCCATCGGCAAAGTCCTTGCTCGCAAGCCAACCTTCTCTCTCTATTGCAGTACCCCAGGCACGCCGCAGTTGTTCGAGGTCATTTGTGTCGAGTGATGGTGCAGATGATATCGACTCATAAAACTCCCATGGCTGCTCCCAGCGATCAAACGCCTCTATTGCTGAAATCAACTTGCGATACGACTTCATTGTGGTACCTAAAGGTTAGAGAAGTGGGCATACGTGGAATCCCCATCGAATGACCCGCTGGCGGCCATTTTCCGTCGGTCTTATCGCAAAAATTACTGTGTTGCCACTAGCCTGTGCAAGTACAGCTTTTGGCCGAAAACGGTAGGCCAAGTACGGCGGCTTCCGGCCACATAGCGGTCAGTCAGAAGTCGTACAAATGCAGTTCAGAATCTGAAAATTCAGCTCGCTAATTACCGTGCGTCAGTGCCACTCCCTAAAACAGTGCATGCATTGACGCGCACGCCAAGTCCTCAACTGCCCTCCGCAGAATGAGCATCGGGCAATTTTTTGCTCGCAAAGAGGCCTCATCCGATGGCGGAAATATTCCCAGACAACGTCAGGATCAATATTTTCTCGGCGGACTATTTCATCTACTACTGCCTGATCCCCCTTCTCGTGGAAAGCCCCGATGATCGCTAGCGTTTCGATTGATGGACAGTAACCAGTAATTGAATCGCCGCATCGATTACAAACACGTTGACCATAGTCAGTAGTCATAAATTCGTTTCAGTGCCTGGAACTGGAGATGACCTTTTTACTAGACGCTGGGTGCAGTGACAACGTCCGCTCTGGGTCCAGGCTGTGTGAAAACGGCTTCGGTGGGACGCGTCGCCGGTTTGTCAAAAAATGCGGTGGCTTGTATGCGCTCCCGCTTTTGTGCAAGGATTCGCTATGACTCAATTTATTCCAAGCAATCGCCATCATCACGGACCTCGCTCAGGGTGCCGCGGTTGCGTACGCTCATCGATTAATCAGAGTTCGAAACATCGATTCTGACCACTCAGTGAACCAAACCAAGGCGCCAATGGCGCCTTTTTTATTGCCTGTAATTTGGAGATTATGAAAATGACTATGCTTCGTGGAACACGAATAGTGACTGGGAAAGAAGCTGCAATCATGCGTGAGATAGAAGGCCGTTTTCGGAGCTATCTTCATCAATGCCGGGGCTGAAGAGGCCATAGTTCCTGCGCTATGGGGCCAGGACACTTTTATTGAGAAAACCGGCGGGAGTGAAATTATCGGACAAATGTGGGCCTTCAATGACAAGGCCGGACGTCCTTGTTGCCTCATCCCAGAAGCAACCGCGCTCTTTCAGGAGCGCAACAATGTGCTTCTCGGGTCACGAGAAGAAGCGATGTTTTTCTATGTGGCGCGATGTTACCGGTATGAACGACCCCAAGCCGGTCGTTATCGCGAATTCACTCAACTGGGACTCGAAATTCTTAGTCCCACACCAGCACAGGCTTTGGCGCGTAGCCAAACAATTTGCACTGGCTTTCTTGATTCGTTGGGACTGGAATATGAACTCAGTCTCGCAGTGAAGCGTGGACTAAGTTATTACCTTGAGGGGAATGGCTTCGAGGTGCGTTGTCCCGTATTGGGCGCACAACAACAAGTTGTCGGCGGCGGTGCCTATCGAGAAGGAGCAGGGTTCGGCATCGGACTTGAACGGTTGGTGCTGGCCTCAGGAATGACTCGGAGTCTGTGATCTTTAAGGCGCCTCCACCAGGAGGCGCTTTCAAACCAGACAGGGTGAAATGGTCTTGGCTTGTCTAAACGTCTTTCGTCGAGATCGTAGCGGGGGCGATCATGAAGCGATTTATTGAAGGTGAGGCTCGGACGCAAGTCACCTTGCTGCCGGAGTGTCTGGACGATTACGTAGCCGAAGAACATTAAAGCGCCCAGCAGTGCAATCGTTGCTTTCATTACAAATGATCCATTCAAGTATTTTTCACGACTACCAACTTCCATATGGAATGCCGTACTTGTCGATATACCGCTTAGCCTTTTCACTCACAGGATAGGCGTACCGCCCTTCGTTCTTACCCTGGCTCGGTCCCAGTGGCTCAATTTCCGCCTGTGCTCGCGCGACCTTGACTGGGTGATGACATGAGTCTCTTACCCAAACCTGCACGACACCGCCGGGAGCCAGGCCGAGATAAACCGATGCCATGAATCTTGCTTGCCGATCGGGAGTTCGCGGGCAGCGCTGATTGACGGACGTCACCATCAACTGCCTGGCCTCTTCCGGAATATCTACCCATGCTTGCCAGGTTTTCTGTTCGACGATTGATTGCCAACGGACCCAGATGCGAACGGGCAGGTCTGCTCCTATCACCCTCCTCCCGCTGCCGCCAACTCCACCTGCCCACCCCCGGGCTGACTCTGTGCCATCTTCAGGCTCTCCCCCAGCAGCGGTGCCGCTGCCGGTTTTGTAGAAAATCCGGTTGTTAACGTCTTGAACAGAGCTGTTTTCAACCCAGACCTTCATATAGTCCGGCTCAGTAAACGCCAGCTCCCACCATTCGGACTTCGGGTCATTTTTGGCTGAGAGTGGATCAGTTTCTTGGCACCCTGAGATCAGCAAAACGCAAAGTATCGTTATGAGTTGTTTCATTGGCTTAAGGATTACCAACTCCCGTACGGTATGCCGAATTTATCGATATACCGCTTGGACTTTTCGCTGACGGGATACGCGTAGCGCCCTTGGTTCTTACCTTGACTAGGCCCCAGCGGCTCAACCTCTGCCTGCGCTCTGGCGACTTTGACAGGGCGATGGCACTCGTCCCGAACAAAAACTTGTACAACGCCCCCGGGCGCCAATCCCAGATAAATAGATGCGCTGTAGCTGGCCTGCTCTTCCGGTGTTTCCGGGCACCGCTGACTGACCGATTGCACCATCAGTTGCCTCGCCTCTTCAGGCACATCCACCCAAACCTTATAGGTCTGCGACTCGACAATGGATTGCCAGCGCACGTAAATGCGTTTGGGCAAGTCAGCACCAATCACTGGTTTCGCGGCCGCGCCTACCGCATGCCAACCGCGCGCGGACTCTTTGCCATTCTCTGGTTCGCCACCAGCGGCTGTGCCTCCTCCCGTCCGCGTGAATAGCTTGCCGTTTATGTCTTCGACGGCACTGTCCTCAACCCAAACCTTCATGTAATAGGGCTCGGTGAACGCAAGCTCCCACGAATCGGATTTCGGGTCGTTTTTCGCCGATAAGGAATCAGCAGATTGGCATCCAGCCATGAATAATGCGCACAGCAGAGTTACAAGAACTTTCATCACCAAAGCGTCCAGTCGGGTACGTGGGGGTGTTGCACACGGATTGAGTCCTCCGTGGGGGCATTGATGTAAACCGCATTGATGCCGCTGCCGTCCCTTCGACCAAGTGGATGGTTCCAGTTGGCGGACGTGTGAATGTACTTGAGTTTGAGCAATTGTTCTTCTTGCGGTGTGGTGCTGTAGTTACCTGCTAAAAACCGATCACACATGGCTTGAAGCTCTGGGGGAATGGCGAGATCCGGAGTATCTGGAATGTCGTTGAAACGAGCTCCTTTTTCTTTCGCCAAACGATGCATCACCCGCAGATAGACCCTGGACAACAAGCCACTCACGGGGCGTTTGAGTTGAAGTGCGGCGTACACGCGCTTCTGCCTTGGACTCAATCTGTCCTGTGGGCTATCCGGCATTGATAACGCCTCAGGTGTTACGACTTCGAGCATGTCAGCAGGCCAGCCTTTAGCTAGCCATTGGCTTTTGGCATTAACGGCATCGCGATAAATCGAGGTAGTGGTCACATCTGTATTTAGAGACACGATGAGTGTTTGCATAGGCGTGACAAGGACACACTCCTCTGCCTCCTCCAAGTAACCGCCACCAATGTCGGAATGCACACCCGGCAGGGTAATTTCCAGGTGATCTGCTTTGACACGACTGAGGGCGAAGTTGGCCCGGCATTCATCTCGGGCAGACAATTGGACGACGTCGGTAAAAAAGCGACGATCCAGATACAGTTTGATGCCCGTCGCAATGGAGCTTTTGATGTTCCCCAGATTGGACCAACCTGCAATTGAGGGAACGGTATCGAACAAGCCAATAAAGCCCACATTGATATCGCTTTTGTATTGGTCGATAAACTTGGGGCTGAAGGCTCTGGGCAGGTTACGCAGGACTGTACCCAGCGGCCCACGGCTAGAGCGGACAAGCTCATTGGCAAAATGGCGAGCAGCCGCAGCGCCGCGACTGAACCCAAATACATCAAAGGTCAGGGAACTGATTTCACTGCCCGGGTTATCGACCAAAACTCGGCTGATCGCTTGTTGAATTTTTGGGAACGAGGATTCGACTCGCCCCGCTACACCCGTTTCTCCACGACCGGTGCCAGCGCCGAACTTGCTGTCTTCTTCACCCGCTCGTGTGCCGATGCCTTCGATATAGATGACACGTGAAGTGCTCTTATGTAATCCCTCTCCTACAGCTTCTGGTACGGCGTCATACAAGTCGCTCAGCTTTTTCACGTTGCTGACATCGTTACCGTAACTGCTGTCCGGATCGCTCATATACGGCATGCAACTCGCAGGAATATCCTGCGGCGCAATCGGATGCTGCGCACCACACAGCAACCCTGCTGCCGTGTTATTCGCGTTATTACCAGTACCATCAAAGAACACCCCAATCCTCAACGCAATGCCGATTTTCTCAGGCTCGCGCGCAGGCTCTTTCCCATGCTTCTCATACTCAGCCCAACGCTGGGCATGAATGTCGACGGGTTTGGCTTCTTCGTAGCGGTAGTTTTTCGGGGGGTTGGGAACGTAGCCACTCAATCCTTGATTCCTTGTTCTGATCCTTGAAGAACGGGCCGAAGGGTGACAGCCGAGGCCTGGGGGCGCAAGGCGTGGCTCTGTGCCAGCTCGGTTGAAATTGCTGGGTGCGGCGAGGGTTTGGACTCGTCGCACCGGGGTGGTTAGTGGGCGATTTCGACGTTGTCGAGGGCCTGGTTTACGGCGAGTTCGCCGAGCATGACGACCTGGGCGATGCCCAGTGCGGTTTTGCGGTGGGAGGTGTCGAGTGTGGCGGCGAAGTTGTTGAGCATTTCGCTGGCGGAGCCGAGGGTTTCGCTGGCGTTGGCGAGCAGGGATTCGGTGTCGCACTTCGGGTTGGCGAGGTACATGGGTTCGGGGTTTTGGTGGCTGGCCATGATTGGGGTGGCCGGGGTGAGGTAATGGTCGAGGGCGCGTTCGGCGGCTTCGTGGAGCTTTTTGGAATCGAGAGATTCGTAGGGGGATGCGAGGTCGGTTTCTGGCGGGTTGGGTGTTGGTTTAATCATGGTGAAGCTCCTACGTCTAAAAAGGGAGCCATCACTCTCGCTACCAAACGAGGGTGGCGGCCATGCGCAGGTTGGTAGACCGGGACGTAGAAAACCGGCGCGCCCGAAGACGCCCTGTGCATGACCACCATAAAGCCGTGTCGAGCAGACACTGCAAATCATGATGA
>Ga0182008_10000909_pt1 | contig 20591 bp, 17 predicted proteins | sample Sormic07211129_1_FD_120482 | JGI IMG/M metagenome (GOLD analysis project Ga0182008, IMG submission 120482) | Rhizosphere microbial communities from Sorghum bicolor, Mead, Nebraska, USA - 072115-129_1 metaG | ecosystem: Host-associated > Plants > Roots > Rhizosphere | place: USA: Nebraska...
GAATTTCTTCGACAGAACCGTTGCGATTGCAGCGGTCAGCGTGGTTTTACCGTGGTCGACGTGGCCGATGGTGCCGACGTTGACGTGCGGCTTGGTCCGTTCGAATTTACCTTTTGCCATTTTATTCTTCCTTAGAACAATGATTTAAATGTAGGGACCGGCATTCTCGTGAAAGCCGGCCCGGAACTTCTATTACTTAGCTTTCGAGCTTACGATTGCTTCAGTCACATGCTTAGGTGCTTCAGCATAGTGCTTGAATTCCATCGTGTAAGTCGCACGACCTTGGGTCGACGAACGCAACGATGTGGCGTAACCGAACATTTCCGACAGAGGTACTTCGGCCTTGATGATCTTGCCGCCACCGCCAGCAATTTCATCCATACCTTGCACCATGCCGCGACGCGACGACAGATCGCCCATCACGGTACCGGCGTAGTCTTCCGGCGTTTCCACTTCCACGGCCATCATCGGCTCCAGGATGACTGGCGATGCTTTGCGGCAGCCATCTTTGAATGCCATCGAAGCGGCCATGCGGAATGCATTTTCGTTCGAGTCAACATCATGGTACGAACCGAAGAACAGCGTGACTTTTACGTCAACGACTGGGTAACCAGCCATCACGCCCGAAGTCAGCGTGTCGCGCACACCTTTTTCAACTGCAGGGATGTATTCGCGAGGAACGGTACCGCCCTTGATCGCGTCAACGAATTCGAAGCCCTTGCCCGGTTCTTGCGGTTCGATCTTCAGAACCACGTGACCGTATTGACCACGACCACCCGATTGCTTGACGAATTTGCCTTCCGACTCTTCGCACACTTTACGGATCGTTTCGCGGTAAGCCACTTGTGGCTTGCCGACGGTCGCTTCAACGTTGAATTCGCGCTTCATGCGGTCAACGATGATGTCCAGATGCAACTCGCCCATACCGGCGATGATGGTCTGGCCCGTTTCTTCATCGGTACGCACGCGGAACGATGGATCTTCTGCAGCCAGGCGGTTCAGCGCCAGGCCCATTTTTTCCTGGTCGGCCTTGGTTTTTGGCTCGACTGCCTGCGAAATCACCGGCTCAGGGAAGACCATGCGCTCCAGAACTACGCTGGCTTTTTCGTCGCAAAGCGTATCGCCCGTGGTGGTGTCTTTCAGACCCACGACAGCGGCGATGTCGCCAGCGCGCATTTCCTTGATTTCTTCGCGTTCGTTCGCTTGCATCTGCACGATACGGCCGATACGCTCTTTCTTCTGCTTCACGGAGTTCAACACCGAGTCGCCCGAATTCAGGGTACCCGAGTAGCAACGGATGAAGCACAACTGACCGACGAACGGATCGGTTGCGATCTTGAACGCCAATGCCGAGAATTTCTCATTGTCGTCAGCTGCGCGCTCGACTGGCTGCTCGTCCTCGTCCAGACCTGGGACAGGCGGAATGTCGATAGGCGATGGCAGGTATTCGATGACCGCGTCCAACATGGCTTGTACGCCCTTGTTTTTAAAGGCGGTACCGCACAACATTGGAACGATTTCGCTGGCGATGGTACGCTGACGCAGAGCAGCCTTGATCTCGGCTTCCGACAGGTCGCCTTCTTCCAGGTACTTGTTCATCAGTTCTTCCGACGCTTCAGCAGCGGCTTCGACCATATTCTCGCGCCACTTGGCAGCATCAGCGGCCAGGTGTGCAGGAATGTCGCCGTATTCAAACTTCATGCCTTGCGAAGCGTCGTCCCAGATAACCGCTTTCATCTTGACCAGATCGATAACACCGGTGAAGACGTCTTCAGCGCCGATAGGCATCTGAATAGGTACTGGGTTCGCTTTCAGACGCGAACGCATCTGATCGTAGACCTTGAAGAAGTTGGCGCCGGTACGGTCCATCTTGTTCACGAAGGCCAGACGTGGCACTTTGTACTTGTTAGCCTGACGCCATACCGTTTCCGATTGTGGCTGCACGCCGCCGACTGCACAGTAAACCATGCAGGCGCCATCCAACACGCGCATCGAACGTTCCACTTCAATGGTGAAGTCAACGTGGCCTGGGGTGTCGATGATGTTGATGTGGTGCGCTGGGAAGTTGTTTGCCATGCCTTTCCAGAAGCACGTAACAGCAGCCGAGGTAATCGTGATACCGCGCTCTTGCTCTTGTGCCATCCAGTCGGTGGTGGCTGCGCCATCATGGACTTCGCCCAGCTTGTGGTTCACGCCTGTGTAGAACAGGACGCGCTCGGTCGTGGTCGTCTTACCTGCATCGATGTGAGCGGAAATACCGATATTGCGGTAGCGCTCAATGGGGGTCTTGCGGGCCATAATTAATCCTAAATGAATGGACAAAACCGAGCAGCATTTTTTTGCAAAAATGAGCCCGGCCTCGAACAACAGATGCTTGACAGCCGCCTTGCGGTAGCTGGCTTTATATTAGAAGCGGAAATGCGAGAACGCTTTGTTCGCTTCAGCCATACGATGGACTTCGTCGCGTTTTTTCATCGCGCCGCCGCGGCTTTCAGCCGCTTCCATCAGCTCACCGCCGAGGCGTTGTGGCATCGATTTTTCGCTGCGCTTGTTAGCAGCTTCACGCAACCAACGCATGGACAGGGCCATACGACGGACTGGGCGAACTTCGACCGGCACCTGGTAGTTTGCACCACCGACGCGACGGGATTTCACCTCAACCAGCGGCTTGGCGTTGTTGATTGCGGTAGCAAAAACTTCGAGCGGATCTTTGCCCGATTTTGCTGCGATGTGCTCGAAAGCACCGTAGATGATGTTTTCTGCAACCGATTTCTTACCGGACAGCATCAGCACGTTTACAAATTTAGCGACATCAGTGTTGCCGAATTTTGGATCTGGCAAAATTTCGCGCTTGGGTACTTCACGACGACGTGGCATATCAATTCCTTTCAATCTTCAGTTGAGCGCGCGTTCTTCGCACACTCGCGGACGACCATCATAGTCTTCCACTTACTCGACCAGATGCGGTCGACTACATTCACTTAGCTAGTTGCCACTGAGCGAAACTTGGGTTTGCTGCGTACAACTTATTACTTCTTGCCAGCTTTAGCGCGCTTGGTACCGTACTTCGAACGCGATTGCTTACGGTCTTTAACGCCTTGGGTATCCAGGGCACCGCGAACCATGTGGTAACGCACACCCGGCAAATCCTTGACGCGGCCGCCGCGCAACAGCACAACACTATGCTCTTGCAGGTTATGGCCTTCACCGCCAATGTACGAAATAACTTCGAAACCATTGGTCAGGCGAACTTTAGCGACTTTACGCAGAGCCGAGTTAGGCTTCTTTGGAGTCGTGGTGTAAACACGTGTGCAGACGCCACGTTTTTGCGGGCTGTTTTCCAGCGCCGGCGATTTGCTCTTCACGGTCAAAGCGACGCGTGGATTGCGAATCAATTGATTGATGGTTGGCATCGTTATAAATCCAACAAAAAACTACGATTAATAACCCGGGCAAGATGCCCGGCGACTAAAACCTCGTCCCGCTTTCATCTACTGCGCACCGGAGGCGCCCGCAGCCACTCGATAAGGAGCGGCCATGAAATGCCAAGTAATGCGTAAACGATGAGCAGAATAAAATCGAGAACTCGCTAGTTTAGACCTTGTGTTACAGGGGGTCAATCAGTTTACCGCTTTTTGCTATAAAAAAAGGCAAAGAACGGGGGTATTTGTGGCATTTTGACTAATTTCTGACGACGACATACGGACGCCGGCATCCGAAAACGATTGATTATTTGGCATTCTTTCCTTGCGACCACGGAATGCACGGTCGCATTCTTGTATGAACGCGAGACAACAAAAGGATTGATAATAGCGGACATTTTTCGCTGCCTTCCCTTATGCGCTCCTTGCTTCGCCCTGCCAATCTGTTCCTGCTCCTGACGTATGCCTTGCTGACGGCCGTGCCCTTCATCCCCACGCTGCTGGGGCGTGCGCTCGAGCATCCGTGGCAGATGCTCACCTTCGAGTTGCTGGCCTGGCTGGCCGTCTGGAGCGTGTTCCAGCGCCCCGCCTACTTCCACTGGCTGCTGGTGCCGGCCTTCCTGGCCCTGCCGACGGAAATCTACCTGTTCATCTTCTATGGCCAGGGCATTTCCACGCACCACCTGGGCATCATCTTCGAAACCAGTCCCAAGGAAGCGATGGAATTCCTCGGGCAAAAAGTATGGCTGATGGGCGCCGTCATGCTGGGCGTGATCGCCTGGTACGCCCTGAGTTGGTATGCGGCCACGCGCACGCGCGACCTGGACTGGCGCGGCAAGACGCGCCCGGCCGCCTTCGTGCTGCTGATCCTGCTGGGCGGCTTCTGGTGGTATGGCTACGAATTCGGTTTCGAGGCCAAGGCAGTCCACAGCGCCGCCGCATCCGCCAAGGCCAGCCATCCGGCGGCCAGCGGCAAGGCCGGCGCCTCCGGCTTCGGCGACGCCAGTTCGGCCGACGACGAAACGGCCGAGGAAGACGAAGAGAGCAGCAAGCCCGAGAATGCCAGCATCGCCGGCGCCGACGAGACGGGCCTGGGCTGGCCCAGCCTGCCCCACTGGGCACGCCTGCCCTACGCCTTCGACACCGTCAGCAATTCCTGGCCCTTCGGCCTGGCCGCGCGCGGCTTCGATTTCTACAAGGAACGCAGATACCTGGCCGAGCTGGGACAGAAGAGCAGCAGCTTCCGTTTCGGCGCGCACCAGCAACAGCCCGATCCCCATCCGGAAGTGGTGGTCATGGTGATCGGCGAATCGTCGCGCTACGACCGCTGGAGCCTGAACGGCTACGAACGCGACACCAATCCCCTGCTGAAGCAGGAAGCCAACCTGGTGCCGCTGGCCGACGTCATCACGGCCGTTTCCGCCACGCGCCTGTCCGTGCCCGTCATCATCTCGCGCAAGCCGGCCACGCAAAGCCTCAAGGATGGCTTCTCGGAAAAATCCTTCCTCACCGCCTACAAGGAAGCGGGCTTCAAGACCTACTGGCTGTCGAACCAGATCTCGTTCGGCCAGTTTGACACACCCGTGTCCGTCTTTGCCAAGGAAGCGGACGTGGTGCAATTCCTGAACCTGGGCGGCTTTACCAACAGCTCGAACTTCGACCAGATCCTGTTCGATCCGTTCAAGAATGCGCTGGCCGACCCGGCGCCGAAAAAACTCATCGTGCTGCACACCCTGGGCAGCCACTGGAACTACAGCCAGCGCTATCCGAAATCGTTCGACAAGTGGCAGCCGTCGCTGTTCGGCGTCGACAAGCCCGTCTACACGGACACGGCCATCAAGCCGCAGCTGAACAACAGCTACGACAGCTCCATCCTGTACACGGACTGGTTCCTGTCGAACGTGATCGGCATGCTGAAGGACGATGGCCAGCGCACTGCCCTGCGCAGCTCGCTCGTCTACGTGGCCGATCACGGCCAGACCCTGTATGACGGCACCTGCCGCCTGGCCTTCCATGGCCACAACACGCAGTTCGAATTCCACGTGCCCGCCTTCGTCTGGTATTCGCCGCAATTCCAGCAGCACTACCCGGACAAGGTGGCGCAGCTGCGGCGTCATCAGAAGGCGCGCCTGTCGACGGAAAACATGTTCCACACCCTGCTCGACCTGGGCGACATCCGCTTTGCCGGCGAACAGCCCGAATGGAGCATCGTCAGCCCCCGCTTCAAGCAGCACAAGCGCTACGTCGACAGCTACGGCTGGACCAACTACGACAACGCCATCATCCGCGGCGATTGCCGCGAAGTGATCGACAAGAGCACGCCGGAGAAGCAGGACAAATAAGGGCGCCCTCAGGCCCGTTCCAGCACGCCGCTACAATCGGCCGGTTGCGCCATGTGCGTGCTGAGCCAGTCGAAGACGCGTCCCGCCTTGTCTTCGATGGCGCTGCCAAAGCCGCGCTGCGCCAGCAGGGCGATGCCATTCGTGGCCTGCAGCACGCCGGGCGCCAGCAGCAGCGCGCCAGCGTCGTCGCGGCGCACGCACCAGGGCGCCAGGCAGTCTTCCAGCAAGGGTCCCAGCACCAGGTTGTGCGACGAGACGATCACCAGATGGCGCGCGGCCAGCGTATGCAGCACGGCGGCAGCCGCCGCCACCGACTCGAGGTGATTCGTGCCGCGAAAAATCTCGTCGATCAGGAACAGCGCCGGCGCCCCCTCCTCGGCCAGCGCCAGCAATTCGCGCGCGCGCCGCAATTCGGCGATATATAGACTTTCGCCGCCATCGAGCGAGTCCTCGTTCTGCATGCTCGCATACAGGGGCAGCATGGGCACCCGGGCCGCCTGTGCGTAGCAAAAGCCGAAGGCGCGCGCACTGATCAGATTGAGACCCACGCCGCGCAACAGGGTACTTTTACCCACCGCATTCTGCCCCGAAATGAAGGCGCCGCGACCATCAAGCCTCAGCGACAGGGGCATGGCGCCTTCCAGCAGCGGATGCACCACGGCATCGAGCGACAACTGCCGCGTATCGGTTTCCTGCGCCCAGCAAAACTCTGCGCGGCCACGCAGGTGGCGCGCCAGAGCCAGGTCCGCTTCCAGGTCAGCGAGCAGCAGGAAGCTCTGGCGCAGAAAGGTGCGTTCGCGCCGCACCACGCGCAGGCTGTGAAAGTAGCGCCGGATATTGCCCAGCATGAGCCAGTCGTCATATTCGCTCAGCAGGGGAATCATCTTGACCCAACGCACTGGCGTGATCTGGCGATTGATCACGCCGGCGGCCTGCCCACCTTCACGCAGCGCCGCCGTGAACGCGGTATCGAGCGCGCCCAGGCGGCCATGCACCAGCAGCATCTGCTGCAAGGTAAAGACGCTGCGCTCCCACGGTTTGCAACGGTCGTGAAAACGCATCTGCAAAGCCATCAGCCAGAGCCAGACGGGTACCGCGACGGCCCACGCCAGCGGTGCGACTAGCCAGGCGGCCAGCAGCGAGATCAGTAGCACCAGGGTCGGCAGCAGCAGCCAGCGGCTCCACCACGGTGGCGCTGGCGGCGGTGCGCCGCACAGCAGCGCCGCCACTTCCATGTCTGCCGTGCGCAGCGGCTGCATCGCCCGCTCGATCGCCGCCTGCTGTGCCGGTGCGGCCAGCAAGGACGCGATGCGCGCCCTTGAGGCAGCCCCCGCCGTGCCGCTTGCCAGGCGCTGATGCAATCGCTGCTGGCCAAGAATGCTGGTCTGCGTGGCCAGCTGCGCATGGTAGGCGTCGAGCAGCATTTCATCCCACGTCTGGCGATCGAGCTGGGGCAAGCCACCCTCGATGCGCTGCAACATAGCGATGTCGCTGGCGACAAATGGATAATCGAGTTCCGGTGGCTCGGGCAGGCTGGCAAACTGGCGCAACCAGGGACGCAGGCGGGCAAAAAGGGAAGGCGAAGGCGACATCATGCTCCAAAGAAGGGGACCAGCATGGCGCCGCGCGCCATCACTGCCTGGGCCGCAGATCAGGTCGATTGCCACTTTATCAAGATCTATTCCCCCACATTGTCCCGCTGCGCCCCGGGCGGACACCCGCTGGACAGCGCGGACACGGCGGACAGCCGGACACTTTTATATTTTCCTTTTCAATTCAACGACTTAAAACTGGCATGGAATATGCATAGAGAATCGCATTGTCCTCGAAACGTCCACCATGATCCGCGATACTTCCTCTCAAGACGCCGTACTGTCCGCCCCGCCGGGCCAGCGCCACAAGAAACGCGCCCTGCTGCTGGCCGGCGCCGTCATCGTCATCGGCGCCGCCATCGCTGTCGTTGCCGGCTGGCGCAACAGCGAGCATTCCGTCAACAGCAGCCGCCTGCGCATCGCCGACGTCACGCGCGGCACCCTGATCCGCGATGCCGCCGTCACGGGCCGCGTCGTCGCCTCGATCAGCCCCACCCTGTATTCGACCACGGTGGCCACCGTCACGCTGAAAGCGAAGGCGGGCGACACGGTGAAAAAGGGCGACATCCTGGCCGTGCTGGAGTCGCCTGACCTGTCCGACGCCCTCAAGCGCGAGCAGTCGAGCGTGCAGCAGCTGGAGGCGGAAGTGGCGCGCCAGCAGATCCTGGCCAAGAAGCAGAAACTGCTGGCGCGCCGTGAAGCCGACACGGCCGAGATCGAGCGCCTGTCCGCGCAGCGCACCCTGGAGCGCTACGAGAGCGTGGCGCAGGTGGGCATCATCGCCAAGATCGATTACCAGAAGGCCAAGGATGCCTTGAATTCGGCCGATATCCGCAGCAAGCACGCTTCGCAAGCGGCCGGCCTGGAAAGCGAGGACGTGACCCTGGCGCTGAGGACCAAGGTCAACGAACTGGAACGCCAGCGCCTCGTCCGCGACAACGCCCAGCGCAGGGTCGACGAACTGACCGTGCGCGCGCCCGTCAACGGCTTCATCGGTACCCTGTCGGTGGCCAACCGCAGCGTAGTGCAAGCCAATACGGCGCTGATGACGCTGGTCGACCTGTCGCAGCTGGAAGTGGAGCTGGAAGTACCGGAAACGTATGTGGCCGACATTGGCCTGGGCATGGGCGCGGAAATCGAGACGGGCGCCGTCAAGGCAACGGGCAAACTTTCGGCGCTGTCGCCCGAAGTGGTGAAAAACCAGGTACTGGCGCGCGTGCGCTTCAACGGTGAACAGCCGGCCGGCCTGCGGCAGAACCAGCGCGTGGCGGCGCGCCTGCTGATCGATGAAAAACCGAATGTGCTGATGCTGGCGCGCGGCTCCTTCGTCGAAGCCGAAGGCGGCCGCTTCGCCTACGTCGTGCGCGACGGCGTGGCGATACGCACGCCGATCAAGCTGGGCGCGACCAGCGTGACGGCCGTGGAAATCCTCGACGGCTTGAAGCTGGGCGACAAGGTGGTCGTCGCCGGCACGGAAAACTTCGAGAACGCCGCCCGCGTCTCGCTCAACTGAATTCAACGGCATTCAACTCAATCTCACTCATCTCACTCCCACAAGAGGCCCCGCCATGCTGCGCATGCAAAACCTGAGCAAAGTCTACCGCACCCACATGATCGAAACCCACGCGCTGCGCGGCTTCGACATCCATGTGCAACAAGGTGAATTCGTCACCGTCACGGGGCCGTCGGGCTCGGGCAAGACGAGCTTTCTGAACATCGCCGGTCTGCTGGAAGAATTCACCGACGGCGAATACATCCTCGATGGCGTCAACGTCAGGGGCATGGACGACAATGCCCGCTCGCGCCTGCGCAATGAAAAGCTCGGTTTCATCTTCCAGGGTTTTAATCTGATCCCCGATCTGTCGCTGTTCGACAATGTCGACGTGCCGCTGCGCTACCGGGGCTTCAACCGCGCCGAGCGCAAGGAGCGCATCGAGGACGCGCTGGCCAAGGTGGGACTGGCGTCGCGCATGAAGCATTATCCGGCCGAACTGTCGGGCGGCCAGCAGCAGCGCGTGGCGATCGCCCGCGCGCTGGCCGGCTCGCCCAAGCTGCTGCTGGCCGATGAACCGACAGGCAACCTGGACACGCAGATGGCGCGCGGCGTGATGGAGCTGCTGGAAGAAATCAATGCGCAAGGCACCACCATCCTGATGGTCACGCACGATCCGGAACTGGCGCTGCGCAGCCAGCGCAATGTGCACATCATCGACGGCCAGGTATCGGACCTGGTGCAGCACGGCGCCACGCTGTCGGCCAGGCCGCAGCACGCCGCGACCGTGTAAGGAGAAACCATGTTCCGCTACTATTTCACGCTGGGCCTGCGCAGCCTGCGCCGCAACCGCGCCCTGACCGCGCTGATGGTGCTGACCCTGGCCGTCGGCGTGGCCGCCAGCGTATCGACCGTCACCATCCTGCACGCCATGTCGGGCGACCCGCTGCCGCACAAGAGCGACCGCCTGTTCGTGCCGATGATCGACGTCGTCCCCTTGAAAAGTTATGTGCCGGGCGCCAAACCCACCTTCGGCCAGGCGCAGCTGGCCTATATCGACGCGAACAATTTCATGGCCAGCAACATGGGCGTGCGCCGCACCGTCATGTACGGCGTGGCCGGCCCGGTCGAGCCGGCACGCACGGATATCGGCGCCTTCCAGGCCCAGGGCCTGGCGCCCACGCGCGATTTCTTCGCCATGTTCGAAGTCCCCTTCCTGTATGGCCAGCCATGGAGCGAAGCCGATGATGCCAGCGGCGCCGACGTCATCGTGCTGAGCCGCTCGCTGGCGGAAAAACTGCTGGGTACGGTCAATCCCGTGGGCCGGCGCGTGACGGTACTGGGACAGCCCTATCTGGTCAGCGGCGTGCTCGATCACTGGGACCCCGTGCCGCGCATACACCGCATCATCGGCAGCAAGGGCGCCTTTGGCACGGAAGATGAATTCTTCATTCCGTTTGCCAGCGCCATCCGCCATGAAACGCGGCATGACGGCGGCATGGCCTGCAGCGGCGTCGAACGCGGCCCCGGCTTCCAGGGCACCCTGACGTCGGACTGCACCTGGCTGCAGTTCTGGTTCGAGATGGAAAGCGCGGGCCAGCGTGGCGAGCTGCAGGCATATCTCGACAGCTATGCTGCCGAGCAGCGCAAGCTGGGCCGCATGCCGCGCCACGCGCCCAACGCGCTGTACAACGTCAAGGAATGGATGGTGTTCCTGAACGTGGTCGACAACGACAACAAGCTGGCGGCCTGGCTGGCCTTCGGCTTCCTGCTGCTATGCCTGGTCAATACCATCGGCCTGCTGCTGGCGAAGTTTTCCGTGCGCGCCAGTGAAGTGGGGATCCGCCGTGCGCTGGGCGCCACGCGGCGCGACATCTTTCGCCAGTTCCTGACCGAGACGGCCGTCATCGGCCTGGCCGGCGGCGTGCTGGGCCTGCTGCTGGCGTATGCAGCGCTGGCCGTCGTGCGTTCGCAATCGAAGGAACTGGGCACCGTGGCGCACATGGATATCCCGATGCTGCTGCTGACGTTTGCCGTCTCCGTGCTGGCCGCCCTGCTGGCAGGTTTGCTGCCCACCTGGCGCGCTTGCCAGGTGACGCCGGCGATACAGCTCAAATCCCAATGACATTTACCGTACCGCAATGAGGTTCAACATGGAAATCCGCCCCATCCTGTCGGCACTGATGCGCAGCAAAACCGGTGCCGTACTCGTCGCCGTGCAGGTCGCCATCAGCCTGGCCATCCTGGCCAACGCCCTGCATATCGTTAACCTGCGCCAGGCGATCGCCGCCCGCCCCACCGGCGTGGCCGCTGAAAACGACATCTTTTATGTCAACATCCAAAGCATGGACAAAGGCAGCCACCAGCGCCAGCTGGCCGACCAGAAACGCCAGGCCGCCTTGCTGCGCGGCCTGCCCGGCGTGCTCTCCGTGGCGCAGACCTCGCAGGCCGTGCTGTCGCGTTCCGGCAGCAGCACCAATGTCTCCATCAAGCGTGGACAGCCCACGGCCAGCGCCACCACGTCGATGTATTTCACGCCTGACTCGCTGGTCAAGACATACGGACTCAAGCTGGTGGAAGGCCGTGATTTCCATCCCGACGAGGTGCTGGAAATCGATGAAAAAGTCGATGAGACCTTTCCCAAGGTGGTCATCGTGACACTCGCCGCAGCGCAAAAGATCTGGCCTGGCGAAAGCAGCTTTGTCGGCAAGACCCTGTTCAACGGCACCGGCGACGATGACGACGAAATGCGCGTGATCGGCGTGGTGGAGCGGTTGCAGACACAGGTCGGCCAGGTCGGCGCGCAGGGCGAGCATTCGCTGATCCTGCCGGCGCGCATGACGGGTTCGCGCGACTCGCTGCTGTACGCCGTGCGGGCCGAGCCTGGACAGCGCGACCGCCTGATGAAAGAGGCCGAGCAAGCCATCCGCAGCGCCAGCAGCGAGCGCCTGCTGGTACGCACGGATACCTTGGAAAAGCACCGCACGTCACGCTACCGGGCAGACCGCGGCCTGTCATGGATGCTGATCGCCGTCTCGACCCTGCTGCTGCTGGTCACCGCCAGCGGCATCGTCGGCATCGCCAGCCTGTGGGTGACGCAGCGCAGGAAGCAGATCGGCGTGCGGCGCGCCCTGGGCGCCCGCCGCGTCGACATCCTGCGCTACTTCCTGACCGAGAATTTCATGATCACCAGCGTCGGCGTAGCGTGCGGTGTGCTGCTGGCCCTGGGCTTGAACCAGCTGCTGGTGAGCCAGCTGGAAATGGCGCGCCTGCCGCCCGGTTATCTGCTGGCCGGCGCGCTGGTGTTCTGGCTGCTGGGGGTGGCCGCGGTGTACGGCCCGGCATGGCGCGCGGCCAGCATTTCGCCGGCCACTGCCACGCGCAGTACCTGAGCCCGCACCTGAGTGATATGCTGCGCGCATGCCTACCGTACTGATTATTGACGACAATGCCGCCGTGGCCATCGCGCTCGACGTGCTGTTCTCCCTGCACGAGATCGACGCCGTGCGCGCCGCCTCGCCCGAGGAAGGCTTGCACCTGCTCGAGCGCCACGCCATCGACCTGGTGGTGCAGGACATGAACTTCACGGCCGACACCACGTCGGGCGAGGAAGGCGGCGCGCTGTTCCACGCCATCCGCGCGCGCTACCCCGACCTGCCCGTGATCCTGCTGACGGCATGGACCCAGCTCGACGCAGCCGTCGACCTGATCAAGTCCGGCGCGGCCGATTACCTGGCCAAGCCATGGGATGACCGGCGCCTGATCGCCAGCGTGCAGAACCTGCTGGAACTGGGACAGGCCAACCGCGCGCTGCGCCAGCGCGTGGTGGCCGAGCAGCGCCAGCGCCACGCCCTGGAACACGACTTCGACTTGCGCGGCATGGTGTGGCAAGACCCGGCCACCGAAAGAGTGGTGCACCTGGCGTGCCAGGTGGCGCGCGCCGACGTGCCCGTGCTCATTTCGGGGCCGAACGGCAGCGGCAAGGAACGCATCGCCGCCATCGTACAAGCCAATTCGCAGGTCGCCGGCGGTCCCTTCGTCGTGCTCAATTGCGGCGCCGTGCCGGTGGAGCTGATCGAGGCCGAACTGTTCGGCGCCGAGGCGGGCGCCTATACCGGCATCACGCGCGCGCGCGACGGCAAGTTCGACGCGGCCGACGGCGGCACCCTGTTCCTCGACGAGATCGGCAACCTGCCGCTGGCCGGACAAATGAAACTGCTGCGCGTGCTGGAAACGGGACGCTTCGAGCGCCTTGGCTCGAACCGCGAGCGGCAAGTGAAAGTGCGCGTCATCAGCGCCAGCAACGCCGACCTGCCGGCGATGATCAAGGCCGGCACGTTTCGCGAAGACCTGTTCTACCGCCTGAACGTGATCGAACTGCGCCTGCCGCCGCTGGCCCAGCGTCCGCTCGACATCCTGGTGCTGGCGCGGCATTTCCTGGGCAGCGAAAAAACGCTGGATGCGCAGGCGCAGGCTAGTTTGCTGGCCCACGGCTGGCCGGGCAATGTGCGCGAACTGAAAAACGTCATGCAGCGCGCCAGCCTGCTGACGGCCGGCCCGGTCATCGGTGCGCTGGAAACGGGCTTGCCGCTGGCCGGTGCCACATCGCCGCGCGCGCCGCAGGATGCCGGCGCGACGGAACCGGACCGCGACAGCGTCACCGCGGCGCTCGCGCGCGCGCATGGCGTGGTGGCGCAGGCCGCGCAGGAACTGGGACTGTCGCGCCAGGCGCTGTACCGGCGCATGGAGCGCCTGGGCATCGCGCGCGGCTGATGGCGGACCGCGCCATGCGCCTCTCCCTGCTCACGCGCTGGACGGCGCTGATCGTCACCTTGCTGGTGCTGGGCATCGTCATCGCCCTGCTGCTCGCGCATTTCTTGCCAGGCCAGCCGCTGCTGGTGCTGGCCGGTACCCTGCTGTGCGTGCTGCCGGTGGCCGTCATTACCATCCGCGCGCAACTGCAGGCGATGCTGTCGCTGTTTCGCGCCTTGAGCGGCACGGTCGCCAGCTACCAGGACGGCGACTTCGGCTTCAGCTTGCGCTGGCCGCAGAACGATGAACTGGCCGATCTGGTGGCGGCCCACAATGCGCTGGGCGACGTGCTGCGCAAGCAGCGCCTGGACCTGGTGCAGCGCGAACTGCTGCTCGACACCATGGTGCAAAACACGCCGGTGGCCATGCTGCTGGTGGCCGAGGGCAGCGCCATCGTCTACGCCAACCTGGCAGCGCGCCAGTTGCTGCACCACGGCCGCCGGCTCGAAGGGCATCACCTGGCGGACATCGTGCAGCAGGCGGCGCCGGCCCTGGCCGAAGCGCTGGCGCGCCGCAACGACGGCCTGTTTACCAGCGGCGAAGGGGAACAGGAAGAGGTGTACCACCTGGCGCGGCGCAGCTTCAGCCTGAACGGGCGCAAGCACGAACTGCTGCTGCTGCGCCAGCTGACCTTGGAGCTGCGGCGTCAGGAAGTGCAGACCTGGAAAAAGGTTATCCGCGTCATCAGCCATGAACTCAACAACTCGCTGGCGCCACTGGCCTCGCTGGCCCATTCCGGCGCCGAGCTGGTACGGCGCGGCCAGACGGAGCGCCTGCCGCAAATCCTTGCCACCATCGAGGAGCGCACGCGCCACCTGGAAACCTTCATCCTCGGCTATGCGCGCTTTGCCAAGCTGCCCGCACCGCGCCTGGCGCCGTGCGCATGGCAACCCTTCCTCGACAGCCTGGCCTCGCAAGCGGCCTTCACGCTCGACGGTCCGCCGCCCGCGCAGGCGGCCTTGTTCGATGCGGCGCAAATGCAGCAGGCGCTGCTCAACCTGCTCAAGAATGCGCGGGAGTCCGGCTCCAAGCTCCAGCATATCGGCCTGCACGTCAGTCAGGCGCAAGGCCAGCTGCGCATCGAGGTACGCGACCGCGGGCCGGGCATGAGCGGCGCCGTGCTGGAAAACGCGCTGGTGCCGTTTTATTCCACCAAGCGCAGCGGAACGGGGCTGGGCCTGGCCCTGGCACGCGAAATCGCCGAAGCCCATGGCGGACGCATCACCCTGGCCAACCGCGAGGACGGCGGCCTGGCGGTGACTTTGATTCTTCCTTTGCTGGACAGAAATTAGTTCCTTGTATAACGATTTTTAAATCACATGATCCGCAATTATTTTTCAGTTCAATATTGACAATTATCATGTCAAATATTGCAACTACACGAGCGCCATGCCCGTGTGTTAGAAATAAGCTATTTAAGTTTGCATAATGATATAAAAATAGCTCATTGACAACGAATTGTCTTGGCGATAATTTATCAGCGCGGTACGGTTTTTTTGAAACATTAATCGTTTTTTCGCGGGGATCAACATGAAATTAAAATCACTCATCGCAGCGGCAGTACTCGGTGCCGCCTCCATCGGCAGCGCCAGCGCCGCCGCCTACACCGTCAACCTCGTCAATACCACGGGCAATCTGTGGACCAGCGGCTTCAACGCCGTGCCCAGTCCGCTCGGCGACTTCACGGATACCTTCACGTTCACACCCAACGCGACCTTCGGTTCCACCGCGCAAGCCTTCCTGGCCAATCTGTCCGTCACGGGCTCGGACAGTTCCTCCATCAGCTTCACCAGCGCCAACCTGAACGGCATCTCGCTAAGCGGCTTTGGCGGCCCCACCGTCTTTGGCTATGCCCAGGGCGAAATCCTGGCGCCGACAAGCGTCCTGTTCAATGGCCCGCTGGTCCTCACCGTCATCGGCAACACCAAGGGCGGCAGCTATGGCGGCGTCTTCAACCTGAACCTGGCTCCCGTTCCCGAACCGGAAACCTATGGCATGCTGCTGGCCGGCCTGGGCATACTCGGCTTCCTGGCGCGACGCCGCAAGCAATCTTGAACGCACCACCCAAAAGACGCCACGGCGTCTTTTTTTTGGGGCGGCTGCTACACTGACGCCATGACGACCGATTTCACCTCCACCAGCCACACAGCTTTCAGCCACCCCGGCCACCCGCCTGCGACCACCACCGAACACCGCGGCATCCGCTACCTGCACCTGGGCACCAAATGGGTGCAGGGCGCCATGCGCCTGGACAAGCCCGACGCCATCGAGCTCGAATACGTGCAGATGATGATGATGTGGATGCTGTTCAAGACGCAGCCCAAACGCATCGTGCAGCTGGGCCTGGGCAGCGCCGCGCTAACCAAGTTCAGCTACCGCCGCTTTCCAGACGCCACGGTCACGGCCATCGAACTCAATCCGAACGTGATCGCCATCTGCGGCGCCCAGTTCGCGCTGCCGCCGAACGACGCTCGTCTGGACGTGCGCGAAATGAATGCGCTCGACTTCGTGCTCGACCCCGCCAACCACGGCACGGTCGACGCGCTGCAAGTGGACCTGTACGACGAAGACGCACGCGGCCCCGTGCTCGACACGCCCGAGTTCTACCAAGCCTGCTTTGACTGCCTGACGGACGACGGCATCATGTGCACGAATGTCTTCGGCGACTTCCCCAACTACGACAAGAACTTGCAGGCGATGGAACTGGTCTTCGACGCCGTCGTCTGGGTGCCGGAAATGGAAGATGAAAACATCGTCGTGCTGGCCTTCAAAAAATCGCCATCGCTCGACTTCAGCGAGCTATATGAACGCGCCGCCACCATCAAGAAACAGTTCAACCTGCCCGCCAAGAACTGGGTCAACGGCTTGAAGCAGTGGATGCAGGATCAGCAGTAAGTCCCATCAGGCGCGGTGCCCGTGCGATCTCATTCAAGAGCCTCTTCCCATCTTCCTTCGGCGCGATAAAACCCCAGCTTCTTGTCGCCCTTGAAGCGCGCGGCCGTCATCAAGCCAGCGAGCTCGCTGGAGATCAACAGGTCGCCCGATTGCGCATCCCTGGCAATCTGCCTGGGCGCCATTGCATCGTCGCGGAAAAACCTGCTCGTGAAATAGATGATGTTGCCCTTGTCATCTCTTTCCGCGATTGAACGCTCAATGTCCACCGTCTGTACCTGGTGCGCCGCATTGACGATGTAAAACGGCTGCTCCACCAGTTCGCCGCCCGCCATGATGCAGGCGGGGGCGAGCAATTCCACGTCCTGGCCGGCGGCGCCGGCGAGGAACTCCGCCAGGCGGGCCGAGACCAGCGGCACCTCACCGAGCAGCCACAGGCAGTCATATTTCAATAGCCGCTCCTTGGGACAGACAAAATGCACGGGTGGCTTGTCCATACCGCTCGGAAAAGGCGCACCCTGCAGCAGATCGAGGTAGTCGAAGTTCGATCCGGCCGTCTCATACGACCCACGTTCCTTGTCGTAGGAACCGGTGAGTTTTTCATTGTAATAAATCGGGGCTTTCCAGCTCAGTATCATGGGCAGTCCTCTTCCGCGGCCTGGCAAAAGCCTATTGTGCCAACTTCGCCTGTCCAGCCGCGCCAGCTTGCGCAAGCACTGCGCCCAGGCGGCGCGCCAGGCCATCCATGTGCTCGGCCGGCACCTGCGCATAACCGAGCAGGAAACCGTTCCAGCCCGCCGCGTCTCCCGTGCCATGCGCGGACAGCGCCAGCGCCACGATGCCGTCCTGCGCGGCGCGCCGGCTCAGCGCCAGGTCATCCCATGCCGTGTCGTGAAAACGCAGCGCCAAGTGCATGCCGGCCGTGCCGCCATGGATGGCCGCGCCCGCACACGCATGGCGCTGCAAGGACTCGCTCAAGGCGTCGCGGCGCTGGCGGTACAGGCGGCGCATGCGGCGCACGTGGCGCGCAAACAGGCCGCTGCGCAGGAACTCGGCCAGCGCCAGCTGCTCGGCCACGCGGCCGCGCGCGGCGCCCTGCGCCTGCATCTGCGCGAAGGCGCCGGCCAGCGCGATGGGCACGACGATAAAGGCGATGCGCAAGGCGGGAAACATGGTCTTGCTAAAGGTGCCCAGATACACGACGGGCGCGTCGGCTACCAGTCCCTGCATGGCTGCCAGGGGCGGTCCGCCATGGCGAAACTCGCTGTCGTAATCGTCTTCGATGATCAGCGCTCCGGCCGCGCGCGCGCGTTCAAGCAGCGCCATGCGGCGCGCGGGACTGAGTACGCTGCCCGTCGGATACTGGTGCGACGGCGTCGTGTAGATCAGACGCGGCGGCGTATCGCGCCAGTCGGCGTCCGTCGGCGCGATGCCATCCATGTCGACGGCGATACCGGTCACCTGCAAGCCGGCGCCACGGCCCGCCGCCAGCGCGCCGCCATAGCCGGGATGCTCGATCCACAAGGTATCGCCCTGGTCGGCAAACGCGCGCAAGCAGACATCGAGGCTGCTCTGCGTGCCATCCGTGATGAACACCTGGCCCGCATCGCAGACGACGCCGCGCGCGGCGCGCAAATGGTCGGCGATGGCCATGCGTAGCTGCGGCTCGCCGGCGGGGTCGCCATAATTGAGCTGGCGCGGCGTCAGCGCGCGCCACGCGCGGTCCAGCATGCGCCGCCACTGCGCCAGCGGAAATTCGTCGAGCGCCGGTACCCCAGGCGCGAACGCGCCCATGGCGTCGGCGGGAAACACCAGCGCCGCGCTGGCATCCTGTCCTGACACACCGCGCAAATGCCGGGCGCGGCGCGACAAGCCATCCTGGCCGCCGCTCACTGGCGACGTCACCGGCACGCCGGCGCCGCCGGCGACAAGGGTGCCGCGCCGGTCCGGCAAGACAAACCCTTCGCTGGCCAATTGCTCGTAGGCATACAGCACGGTATTGCGCGCCACGCCCAGTTCGGCCGCCAGCACGCGCGTGGCGGCCAGGCGCGTGCCCGGCGCCAGCTGGCCGCCGCGGATAGCCGCGCGCAGGCATTCATGCAGCAGGCGCTGGCGCGGCCAGCCCCGCTCGCGGTGCGTGCGCTCGAACGCGCCCAGCAGCAAAGCGAAATCCATGCATCCCCTTCCATCGTGGCTCTATATTATTTATTGGTTCTGGATCTTTTTTCAGGGCCAGATGCCGATTATAGTGCGGCCTGCTTCTTCAACCAACCGGACCTCCGCCATGACCGCTACCGCCCTGCCTCCCAGCCCCCGTACCCGCGTGCGCCGCGTCGCCGAACTGGCCAGCTACGAGCAAGCCGCCCTGTACGCCATCGTCGATGCCGCCTACCTGTGCCATATCGCCTTCCACGACGACAAGGGCAGCCATTGCATCCCGACCGCCTGCTGGCGCATCGATGGCCACCTGTACATCCATGGTTCGAACGGCAGCCGCATGCTCAAGCGCCTGCAAGAGAGCGACGTCTGCGTGACCATCACCCATCTCGACGGCCTGGTGCTGGCGCGCTCCGCCTTCAACCACACGATGAACTACCGTTCGGCGATGGTGTACGGGCAGTTTGAAAAAGTAAGCGATATCGGCCGCCAGCATGCGGCGATGGATGCGCTGATGGAAAAGCTGGTGCCGGGACGCCTGGCGCACGTGCGCGGCGGCAGCGCCAAGGAATACGCGGCCACCACCGTGCTGCGCATCGCGCTCGACGAATATGCCGTCAAGCAGCGCCAGGGCGGCCCGCTCGACGACGCGGACGACATGGCGCATGCCGTCTGGACGGGCGAACTGCCGTTTATGCACGGCCGTGGCGCGGCCATTGCCGATGCGCTCAACACCAGCGACATGCCCGCGTATGCCGCCGCATGGGGTACGGAATCCGCTTGACCGGCCAGCGTGCTTGACCGATGATCGGCATTGATGGCGATCGCCACCAATTCACCAACCGATCCAATCACGCATGGAGCATATGATGATGAAGCGAGTATCCCTGGCCGCGGCCCTGACGGTCATGCTGGTCTGTGGCGGCAGCGGCGCGGCACTGGCCGCCGACACGGGCGACGCGGCCCTGAAGGCGGCCATCGCCGGCAGTGCGCGCACGCCGGCCAATGCGCTGCGCGACAGCGCCCGCCACCCGTATGAAACGCTGACGTTCTTCGGCATCAAGCCGACCATGACGGTGGTGGAACTGGCGCCCGGCGGCGGCTGGTACACGGAGATCCTGGCGCCCTACCTGCGCGACAATGGCAAGCTGATCGCCGCCGGCAACGACCCGCAATCGGCCAGCGAAGGCGCCCGCCGCGGCGCGGCGCGCTTCCAGCAAAAACTCGACGCCAACCCGGCCGCCTTCGGCAAGGTGGAAATCGGCGCCTTCGCACCGCCCACCACCTACCGCATCGCGCCCAAGGGCACGGCCGACATGGTGCTCACCTTCCGCAATATCCACAACTGGATACCGATCGGCGAAGCGGGCATGCAGACCCTGTTCAAGGAGGTGTATGACAGCCTGAAACCGGGCGGCGTCTTCGGCGTCGTCGAGCATCGCCTGCCCGCGAACAAGGCGCAGGACGCCACGGCCAGCAGCGGCTACATGCACGAAGCGTATGTGATCAAGCTGGCCGAGAACGCGGGCTTCAAGCTGGCGGGCAAGTCGGACATCAACGCCAATCCGAAAGACACGGCGGACCACCAGGGCGGCGTCTGGGCGCTGCCGCCGACCTACGCCAACAAGGATGTGGACCGGGCCAGGTACACGGCCATCGGCGAGAGCGACCGCATGACCTTGAAGTTCGTCAAGCCATAGTCAATCCAAGGGCGGCGTGCCAATCCGGCGCGCCGCCCGAGCGCGGATTTACATGCCGCCTACAGGTGGATGCCGTACACGCCGCACAGGCGATTGACGAGGGTGCAGGAGCTGGCATCGCCGTCCACCACGCACGCGGTGTAGGCTTCCTCGCAGGTTTCGCGCGATGGCAGGGCATATGC
>Ga0182008_10000910_pt1 | contig 20581 bp, 14 predicted proteins | sample Sormic07211129_1_FD_120482 | JGI IMG/M metagenome (GOLD analysis project Ga0182008, IMG submission 120482) | Rhizosphere microbial communities from Sorghum bicolor, Mead, Nebraska, USA - 072115-129_1 metaG | ecosystem: Host-associated > Plants > Roots > Rhizosphere | place: USA: Nebraska...
CCGATAACTCTCGCAACGCCAACGGCGATATCAGCCTCAACGCCCGGGATCTCGACAACCGCGGCAAGAGCATTGTCGCCAGCCGCGACCTGACCCTGAACACGGCACAGATCCTGGACAACCAGGGCGGCACCCTGAGCGGGCAGCGCCAGGTCACGGTCAGTGCCGGGGCTCTGGATAATAGCCATCAGGGCAAGCTGCTGAGCGCCGAGCGCCTGCAACTCGATGCCGAGCAAGTGCGCAACGGCCAGGGCGGCCTGATCAAGAGCCAGCAGTCCCTCAATGCCACCCTGGGCCACCTGGGCAACAGCGGTGGCGAGCTGTCGAGCCAGGGCAGCAGCACCCTGGTACTGGCCGGCATGGACAACCTCACCGGCGTGGTACTGGCGCAACAGACCCTGGAGATAACCGGTACGGCAGAACTGGACAACCAGGGCGGCCTGCTGTCGGGCTGGCAGGGCCTGACCCTCAACGGCACCGGCTTGAACAACAGCAACAAGGGCACCGTCTCCAGCCTCAAGGGCGGTGTCGAGGTCACCCTCAGCGACGCCTTGAACAACAGCCAGGGCGGCGGCCTGGTCAGCCAGCAGGCCCTGGACGTCAAGGCCGCCAGCCTCGACAACAGCCTCAAGGGCGTGATCTCCAGCGCGGGTGCACAGAGCCTTAAACTCAGCGACCTGCTGGACAACAGCCAGGGCGGCTCCATCGACAGCGCCGCCACCCTGACCCTGCAGGCCATGACCCTGGGCAACCAGGGCGGCACGGTCAACGCCGCCGGCGACCTGGGGTTCATCGGCAGCGACCTGGACAATAGCCACGGCTCCTTCACCGGCAAGCAGGGCGTCACCCTCGACCTGCTGGGACACTTGATCAACAACCAGGGCACGCTGTCTGCCGCTGGCCCTTTGCTGCTCAAGCGCAGCACTAAGGTTGAGAACCAGGGCGGCGAACTTTCCAGCCAGCAGTGGCTGCGGCTGTTCACCGAACACTTGGACAACCGACAGAAGGGCCGGGTCGCGGCCAATGAATCGGTGTTGATCAGCGCCAGTGGCGAAGTGCAGAACAGCGATGGTGGAGAGATCCTCAGCCGCGAAGCCGACCTGCAACTCAATGCCGAGCGTCTGGATAACGCCAGAGGTCTGCTGCAGGCCAAGACCACCCTGGGCCTCGATGTGGCGGCCGACGCCGGCAACCAAGGCGGACAAGTGATTGCCCAGCAGGGCGACCTGACGCTCAAGGCGGGCCACCTCGACAACAGGGCCGGCAAGGTGTCCGCCCTCAACGGCGGCGCCACCCTGGAAACCGCGGCCGATGGCCGCCTCGACAACCGCGACGGCGCGCTCTTCGCCCAGCAGGCTCTGCATATCAGCGCCAGGGACCTGGACAACAGCGCCGGCCAGATCAGCGCCCGGCAGATCGAGCTGGAGCTCGCTGGTGCCCTGGACAACCGCCAGGGCCTGATCGAAAGCGGCAGTACCCTGGCCACCGCCGCTGCCAGCCTGGACAACCAGCGCGGGCAACTGCGGGCCCTGGGCCTGGCCAGCAAGACCCGGTTCAGCATCGCTGGCACCTTCGACAACCGCGACGGCTCCCTGGAAACCGCCAACAACGACCTGGCCTTCGACGCCGGCGGCTTCAACAACCGCGGCGGCAGCCTGCTGCACAGCGGCAGCGGGGTGTTCGGCATCTCCATGGCCAACCTCGAAGACGTCGGCGGCCGCCTGAAGACCGCCGGCCAACTGACCCTGGAAGCCGAGCGCTGGACCAACAGCAGTGCAATCCAGGCCGACCGGTTACTGGTCAAGGTCGACCACCTGACCCAGACCGCCGACGGCCAGCTCCTGGCGGGCGCCGGCCTGACCGGCAGCGGCAGCCACTGGAGCAATGACGGCCTGATCGGCAGTGACGCCGCGCTCAACCTCGACCTGAACGGCAACTACAGCGGCAAGGGGCGCCTGAGCAGCATTGGTCAACTGGACCTGCATGCCGCCCAACTGGACCTGGCGGACAGCGCCAGCATCGCCGGTGGCGCCAATGGCACCCTGAAGATCGACGGTGCGCTGAACAGCGCCGGGCGTATCACCGCCAGCCAGAAGCTGCTGCTGAATGCCGCCAGCATCCACAACCTCGGCACCCTGGGCAGCGGCGAAGACCTGAGCCTCAACGCCGCCACCCTGGTCAACGACCATGGCCTGATCTCCAGCGGCGGCAATATGCAGTTGCTGACCAACAGTTTCACCAACCGCTATGCCCAGGTGTACAGCCTGGGTACCGCGCTGATCGCCAAGGACGACCAGCAAGCCAGGGCCGACCTGCTGGACAACCGCTCCGGGGATATCGAAAGCCTGGGCAAGCTGACCATCGCCGCCAGCACCCTCAACAACGTCATGGACGTGTTGCAGTACACCGAGCACGAAAAGAGTGCCGCCAGCATCACCCGCCTGTCCTGCACCCTGATTCCCGTCGCCGGTTGCGACGACCGTGGCGGTGGCCGCATCAACGGCCTGTGGGAAGTGGCCGAGACCGACCGCCTGCGGGTGACCAACAGTAGCGCCGCTGCCAGCCTCAACAGCGGCGCCGACCTGCAGATCGACACCCAGACCCTGACCAACACCAGCAGCCTGATTACCGCGGCCGGCGACATCAACATCAAGGCCGAGACCGTCCACAACCAGGGCCTGCAACCCCAGGAAATCACCACCCTGCGGCGCTACTGGAGCTTCGTCAACGAAACCGGCACCGCCGCAGCCCTAGCCGCCGCGTTCAACGCCCGCAACAACCCGACGCCTTCGAGCAGCTTCGCCTCCGACCTCAGCGCCTTCATTGCCTGGACCGGGGTGATGCTGTCCTCCAGCAGCAAGGTGGTGGACGGCGACCAATCCTTCGCCGCCACCATCCAGGCCGGTGGCAAGGTCAACCTCAAGGCTGACCAGACCCTCGACAACAGCGTGATCCGCTCCTTTTACGAGTACGTCGGCGCCGGCAAGACCCTGACCGACACCGGCGTTGGCAACGGCTACTCGACGCCGATCCGGATCAACCCGCAACTGCCCCCGGAACTGGCCCAGCAACAGGTCAACCCCCTGGAGCTGCCGGGCTTCACCCTGCCCACCGGCGGCAACGGCCTGTTCCGCCTCAGCGGCCAGGGCAGCACCCTGGCCCAGGCCCCGACGCCTGCGCAGATCGCCGGCCTGCCGGACGCCGCGAGCCTGTCCCGGCCGCACAAGTACCTGATCGAAACCAACCCGGCGCTGACCAACCTCAAGCAGTTCATGAGCTCGGACTACCTGCTGTCCAACCTGGGCTACAACCCCGATGAAAGCGCCAAGCGCCTGGGGGACGGTTTCTACGAACAGAAACTCATCCAGCAAGCCATGGTGGCCCGCACCGGCCAGCGCTTTATCGACGGCCAGGACAGCAACGAAAAGCTCTTCAAGCACCTGATGGACAACGCCCTCCAGAGCAAGCAACAGCTTGATCTCTCGGTGGGCGTGACCCTGACCTCCGAGCAAGTCGCCGCCCTGACCCACGACATCGTCTGGCTGGAAAGCCATGAAGTGAACGGCGAACAGGTGCTGGTGCCAGTGCTGTACCTGGCACAGGTTAACAACCGCCTGGCGCCAAACGGCTCCCTGATCGCGGGCAAGGACGTGAGCCTGATTGCCGGCAAGGACTTGAACAACGTCGGCACCCTGCGCGCGGCTAATGACCTGTCGGCGGTGGCGGGGGCGAACTTGGTCAATAGTGGTTTGGCGGAGGCGGGCAAGGGCCTGAGTCTGACGGCGGGCAAGGATCTGCTGAACAAGGCCGGTGGTGTTATCGCTGGGCGCGATGTGGCCTTGACGGCAACTGATGGGGACGTGGTTAACGAGCGAACCTTGACTCGTCATCAGAGCTCCACTTCCATCAGTAATGAGCAGCGCGATTTTGTTGATAGTGCAGCGCGTATCGAGGCCGCCAACAATCTGACCCTGACTGCAAGCCGGGACCTGAAAAATACCGGTAGTGCATTGACCGCAGGCGGTGATGCGGTGCTCAGCGCTGGGCGTGACCTGTCCATTACGTCCACCGAAGAGGCGAACAGCAGCAATGGCCAGTTCAAGAAGGATCTCTGGACGCGTAGTCAGACCACACAAAATGCAAGTGACGTCCAGATAGCCGGCAGTCTGAAAGCAACAGCGGGTCAAGACATTCAAGTTGTGGCGAGCAAGGTTGCTGCCCAGCAAAGCTTGTCGATGGTTGCAGCGCGAGATGTGACCATCGAGTCTGCGGCCAATGCGGGTCATAGCTCGTTCAAAACCAGTAACGGTAGAAGTTCTGACGATCAGGTTCGCCAGCAGTCTTCACGCGTAGAGGCGGGTGGTGATCTGTCGATCAAGGCAGGCCAGGACCTGACCTTGGTAGCCAGCCAGGTGAAGGGCGAGCAAAACGTCGCCCTGGATGCCGCTCGCGATCTCAATGTGCTGTCGGCAAAGGATGAGACTGCCTCTTTCATGTCCAAGAAGGGCAAAGGCTCCTTTGGTCAGAGCAGCAGCAAACAGCAGGAGAGCTACCACAGCACCAACATCGCCTCCGTGGTCGAGGCCGGGAAAGACCTGACCCTCAACACCAGCAAGAAAGCCGATGGCGGCATGAGCATCAACGGTGGCCGCGATGTCACGCTGATCGGCAGCCAGCTCAAGGCCGGTGCAGACCTGATGGTCGGTGCCACCGGTGATGTGGCGATCCTCTCTGGTGTCGAGGAGCACGGCTCCTACAGCAAGAAGACCAAGTCCGGTTTCCTTGGCCTGTCCAAAAGCGGCAAGAGCCAGCTGCAAACCACCGCGACCCAGGTCGGCAGCGAGCTGAGCGCTGGCAACGATGTGGTGGTGGCCGCAGGCAACGATATCCGCCTGCGGGCCAGTGAAGCCGTGGCCGGCAACGATGTGGAACTGCGTGCCGGGCTGGTCAAGGACAGCGGTGACATCAATCTGGTTTCGGCCAATGACACGGCCTACAGCCGCAGCGAGCAGTACAAGAAAAAGGTCGGGCTTTCCTCCTCCGGGGCCAGCGTCTCCTTTGCTTCGGCCAAGGAGTCCGGGCGCCAGGCGCAAAGCAGCACCAGCGTGGGCAGCCAGGTGCTGGCCGAGCGCGATGCGAGCCTGAAGGCCGAGCGCGACATCAATGTGGTGGGCAGCGGCATCAGCGCCGGGCGCAATGTCAGTCTTGACGCCGGACGCGATGTGAATGTGCTGGCGGCACAGAACAGCTCGGCGGAGCAGGACTGGAAGAAGAGCAAGCAAGTCGGCGTGGGCGTCAGCAGCGACGACAACGGTGTCAGCCTCTTCGCCGGTGCCGAGCGCAACAAGGAAAAGAATCGCGTCGAAACCCAGACCGCCGCCGCCAGCCAGATCAGCGCCGGTGCAGACCTGTCGGTCAACGCCAAGCGCGACATCAATCAGGTGGGTTCCGACCTTCGGGCCGATCACGACATCAACCTGGTGGCCGGCCGCGACATCAAGATCGACGCCGCCCGGGAAGTGCGGGTGACCGAGCAGCAGCGTGAAAGCGAGCGCAATGGCCTGGGTGTCACCATTAACCACAACTATGGCAAGACCAAGGACGCGGTCAATGGTGCCGGCGACGGTGAAAACAACACCAGCAAAGCCTCCAGCACCCTCAAGGCCGTCGACTCGGTCAGCCAGTTCCTCGCCGGGCCGACCGCCGACGTCAAGCTTGGCAACAGCAAGCAAAGCAGCAGCCAGGAGATCATCGAGCAGGGCAACCGCTCTTCAACTCTGCAGGCCGGCAACGACCTGAACCTCACGGCCAACAACGACGTGACCGTCAAGGGCAGTCAACTGAGTGTCGGGCGCGACATCAACGTCAAAGGGCGCGACGTCACCCTGGATGTGGCCAAAGGCAGCATCAGCGAGGAAACCCGCAACACCGAGATGTGGGGCGGCATCCACGGCGGCACCAGCGGCGGCTTCAAGATCGGCGTCGGCGGCAGCTTCGGCACCGCCAGCACCGAGAGTAGCCAAGGCTCCTCCACTGCCACCCAACTGGATGCCGGGCGCGACATCAACCTCAAGGCCAGCAACGACCTGAACCTGATCGGGACCCAGGCCCAGGCCGGACGCAACATCGACCTGGATGCCGGCAACGACCTGAACATTCGCGCCGCGCAGAACGACCACAGCAGCGAGAACAACCGCAACAGTGGTGGTGGGGAAGTCGGCTTCACCTTCGGCTCGGAAGGCGTGGGCGTCTACGCCAGCGTCAGCATGGGCAAAGGCAATCTGGAGCGTGAAGGCGAGCGCCAGCAAGAGGCTTATCTCTATGCCGGGGACCGGCTGGGCTTCACCAGTGGCAAGGACACCAACATTTCTGGTGCCAACCTGCGTGGCGATGAAGTTATCGGGCGTGTCGGGGGGGACCTGAACGTCGCTTCGGTCGCCGACACCGGCAAGGTCAAGGGCAAGGAATTCGACATCAGCGTCACCGCCACCTTTGGTCCTGCTCCAGGGCTCAGTGGCTCGGTCGGCTATGGCCAGACCACCGGCAAGACCGACTGGGTTGAAGAGCAAACCCGTATTACCGGCAAGAACAAGGTCGATATCCGCACCGAAAACCACACCCAAATCGACGGTGCGCTGATCGCTGCCGACAACGGCAACCTCAAGCTGGACACCGGCACCCTGGGCTTCAGCGATATTGCCGGCAAGGACAAGGAACACGGCTATTACCTGAACGTGGGCGGCACCTACAGCTCCGGTAGTGGCACCACACAAGACAGCAGCCAGGTGGGTAAAGGCAAGGAAGGTGAAACCGGCTGGAGCGTCAGCGGCTGGGATTACCAGAAGGACCGCGAGCAGATCGTGCGCGCCACCGTCGGGGCGGGCGAGATCGTGGTGCGCAAGGATGCCGAGACCGGGGCCGATTCAACGGCCGGGCTGAACCGGGATGTGAGCAAGGCGTATGAGATCACCAAGGATGAGGAGTCGCGTACGGATTTGTATGCGAGCAGTTCTTCCCTTGGAGCGGTGGCGAGCCCGAAGAAGGCGTATGAGCAGTGGAAGAAGAGTGTTGAGTTGTATGGGGAAAAAAGCCAGGAGACGATGGTAAAGCTAACCCTCCTCTTGGCCAGCATGGGCGTTCTAATCGCGTCGCCAGACAATCTTCAGGGTACATCCGAAGAAATTAATAGAGTCCTGATAGAAACCGAAAACTATCTAAAAGCCTTTAGTAAGGATGAGAACAGACGTGCGGAGGCTATTGAGTTTCGACTCAAGCAGAAGTTCGGAGATCCAAAATCTGACGGGGAAAAGCTTCTCGTCGCTCGCATGCAGGAAATTGCCCGTCAGAGCCCTGAGAAGTCAGTTGAACTGACAGCGCTCATCGGCCGCCTCGGCGATTCTCCTGCAGGCGCAAATAACTATGCTCAGGGGCTCGCTAGTTCGGGGGTTATGCTTGCCCTGATTGGTGCACTGGCTTATCAAGCGTCCACACCTGAAAATCAAGAGCGGATGCGTAATGCCGCCAACTCTATGGTTAAAAGTGCTAGTCAGGGTGTTTCTGTAAAAGCGGAGGAGGTGCAGAGTCGGCTAAGGGTTTCAATGGCGCTCTGGGAATTGCTAACTGTTATGCCGTTCCCAATTCACCTGCTTGATGATGAAAACCGAAAGCTGGTCAATCCGATTGTTGATGCATCAGGACTGAATCCTACCAGTGGGGGCTACGCTGAAGGTGGCGGAGTTATCACAACGCCTCATACGGGTGGTACTCAGCTGGATGGAGTACAGAAGGATGGTGCCTATGTAACTCCGGAGCACAAGCTGAATCCGGGGGTGATGTATAGTGAGGGCAGTGCTGCAAAAGGAACGGGTGGCGCAGTCGAAGAAACGGCTGGCTCGATTAAGAATGTCAATCCAGGCTTTCCTGAAGCTGGTCGAACTCATAACTGCGTGAATTGTTCAATTGCGACTGATGCAACTCTGGCTGGAAATCCAGCTTCGGCGCTTCCGATAAAATCAACAGATGGCGTTTCAATTACAGTACTGGAAAAGCAGTTTGGTACAAGATTTGTATCGGTCTCATCTGCGGATAATATTTCTCAGAAAATGATTGGTATTGGCTCAGGTGCGCGAGGTATTGTGTATGGGTCGTATGGTCCTGGTCAGCCTGGACATGTGTTCAATGTCGTAAACCAGAATGGTACTATCAGATTCTTAGATGGGCAGACAGGCAAGGTTGCTGATCTCAGTAAGTTTACATCGTTTAAGTTTTTGAGGACCAACTAGTGATAGCTTTTGAAGAATCTCTGCAGATGGTTATTAATCATTTGAGTAAGTCTCCAATGCCGCTGGTTATAACATATTCTGAAGGGTTTCCTGATGGGTGGCTATTTTGCTTCAACTCCAAACAGTATGTTGAGACAGGTGATTTTTCATTTCAACTGGTTGGAAATGGGCCGATTTTTGTTGATAAAGATACCGGCGAACTGCATTTTTTTGGCACGGCATTGCCGCCAAAGGAGTATGTGGAAGAGTACTCTCTGAGGAAGCGTGATAAGAAATAATATAGGTAATTGCTGCAAAAGGAATACTTACACCTAAAGACTTTCCTGAGGTCTCAACAAAAATAAGCCAGAGGCAGAATCGTCATACTGCAGGGACACAGCAGCTTGAGGAGCGGGGGAGCGTTGGTTTCGTGAACAGTGTTTCAGATGCTAAAAAAGTGCTTGATGCTTACCACTCCGGCCAAGTGAAAGTCCTAGGAAAGAATGGTCAAGGTTTTCCAGTGGTTAAATTTGAGGGTGTTACTGGAACTAACGTTAATCTCGGCGTTGGTATAACTGATCAGCCGACTAACGTATTTGTTATCAAGGGAACAAAAAAGCCGAGCATTGTCCCCACAAATCCAAACTGGAGTCAGAAATGAGTGATCAGCCTGTGCTGGAAGAGTGGAACTTTCAAGTGCTAATGCTTGTTCAGGCGTTGGTAGGGGCGGTCTCTGCCAACTTTAGAATGGTCGCATTGCTGTGGTGTGGCGATGAGTGGGTATTGAGGTTCTATCTTGAAGAGAACCTTGAGGATGACGTCGAGGAGATTGAAGATATTGTTTGTCAATATACGGCATATCAAAATTCTAGCTTGAGATGCCGTTCTGAATTGATTGTGGGTAGCGAAAGACTTCCGGGGTTATCGGCGCTTGGGCGGGTCGTGTACCGTCGCAGAGAGGCCATTGGTAGTTAGTTGCTGCAAAAGGTAAACTTCGAATAGATCCAAATGGAAGTTTCTCTCAGTCAGAGATAAATTCTGCATACTATATGGCTGCTCAAGGTAAAAAGTTGAGCTGCGTCGCCCTGTTGGTACGAGAGCAGAAGGGAAAACTTCAGATCTTCTAGTTAATGGTGTTAGCTATGATGTATATACCCCTGCAACGGGTAATGCGGACAGAATAATTTCTGCGATAGCAAAGAAAAATACGCAAGCTGAGGGGGTTGTTCTAGATTTATCTAGAAGCACCGTTACTAGAGAGCAGTTGGGAGATGTTCTGCGGAGAGTTAATGGTTCAGGGGCGAAAAAATTAATGACATCGCTATCATAGGTAAGTGAAATGCCATCAATGCTCTGTAAATGTGGTAATAAGTTAAGTTTTGGTGAGATGCCGAATCCAATTGAATGACTTTTGATTTCAGATGAGAACTTTGACAGGTTCCAAGGGCGGGTGGGTTTGGAGGCGATTTATCGAGAGATGAATAGTGCCCTCAAGTGTTCTCGTTGTGGAAGATTATGGGTGTTTTGGAACGGCTTTGATTCTGCCCCAGTGTCATATGCTCAAGAATAGTTAGTTGTTCTCAGTGAAGTTGCGGAAAAAGAACTAGCTAAAGGTTTAATAAGTAAGGGCTTTGAAATATACCTTCATAAAGAATTAGGTGGGAAGCCAAGTTTTTCGACGAAGGGACGAGAGTTTGACGGAGCATATGGAGCGAATAACTCTACCTGGTACGAAGCTAAATCAGGCCGATATTGGGAAGATCATGTCCAGGCCGCTTCTAAAGGATTTGAAAAGTTTAAGTCTGATATTGGTGCGCATGCTCGAATAGCTAAGGGTAGCGGTGCTTCTTTTGAAGTTCATTAAAATACAAAAACTCATCAACATGTTAAGTCATGGTTGACTCAAAAGATATACCGTTTAAAGAGTATCAATATGAGCAGTCAGGCATCTATAGATATAAGCTTACTTCGACCTTGTAGCCCAAGAGAAGTGATAGTAAAACCAATTGATTTTGGGGGGGTATTGACTCTGAAGGCGAGGTTTGTTTTTACTGCTATCTGATGTTGACTCCTATGAATGGCAGAAAGAGCATGTTAAAAAATTTAACTTGGAGGCGTTCCTAAACTCTCATTCGTTATCTGGGGGTAATCGGGATTGCTATGGTTTTTGATGGAAAATTTGGAGGGGGGGTTAATTTATCGAGACTGGATCTCTTTATCTATTTCTATAAATAGAATTTGTCTTTTTGAGGCTGTGCCAGATTTTAATAAATATATTGGTAAGCTTCGATGGGTTATAGAAAGTTTTGGCGTATCTAGTTTTAGTTGTGAGTGCATCGTTTGAATAAACAGCCCCGGATTTTAGTTGGTCCGGGGTTGTTATTTTATTCTACTGTAATCACCACGCACCCCTTCATTTGAGGGGGCGCTGAAGGTGGCGGAGTTATCACAACGCCTCATACGGGTGGTACTCAGCTGGATGGAGTGCAGAAGGATGGTGCCTATGTGATTCTGGAGTACAAGCTGAATCCGGGGGTGATGTATAGTGAAGATGGAGCTGCAAAAGGTTTAATCGGACAGGATTTTGAAAAATATCTTTATAAAGAACTGGGTGGAAAACCAAGCTTTTCGACGAAAGGACGAGAGTTTGACGGGGCTTATGGAGCGAATAACTCTATATGGTTCGAGGCTAAGTCTGGCCGGTACTGGGAGGATCATGCTCAAGCCGGATCTAAAGGTTTTGATAAGTTTAAGTCAGATGTCGGCGCGCATGCTCGAATAGCTAAAGATAATGGCGCTTCTTTTGAGGTCCATTCCAATACACCGATTCCTCAGCATGCCAAGGAGTGGCTGAGTTCAAAAGGGATATTTTTTAAGGAGTATTAATATGGGTAGCCAAGCATCTGTAGGCGTAAGTCTGTCTCGGTCTTGTAGTCCAAAGGATATAGTGATGGCACTACTTGATTCTGGGTGGAGTTTTGATTTTGAAGGGGATGTTCTATTTTTGTTGTCATCAGATATTGACTCTTATGATTGGCAGAAAGAGTATGCTGAGCATTTCAACTTAAAGGAGTTTCTCGACTCTCATTCGCCATTCGGGAGGATTGGTATTACTATGGTTTTTGATGGTAGGTTTGGAGGGGAGTTCTTAATTAGTCGGGATTGTATATCGTTGTCTATTTCAATAAATAGAATTTGTGTTTTTGGCACTGTGCCGGATTTTACTGAATATGTTTTTAGACTTAAGGAGGTTGTGAGTGGCTTTGGTTTTTCTGATATTAGATGTGAATATATTTCTTGACTGATATTTGATGTAAAGAAACTGATATTGATGATACTGTGCTGGCTGGAAGAGGGGTTGCTTCTGAAAATAAGAGTAACTGTCTTGTCGCGAACTTAGCGTCGAAGAGCACGAGAGAAAAATCGCGACTTTCAAGCCGCGATTTTTGCTTGCTGAAGTACCTGCTCCTGTATTCACCTTGTTGTAGAATCCATCAAATCATACCCGCCGCGCAGCAGAATTTTGCACGCCAGTGACATTTCCTGTGGCACTACTTTAACTTTTTGCGCTTTATTAAATTTTGTATAGAAAATGCCGCGTTGAATGAAGTATCTCGTCAAAAACTAATAGGCTATTTTTAATAGCGAAAAATGAATATTTCAATATTTGAAGTGTCGATCAGAAAAGAACTCCATATAAGAGAAGTTTCGGCTGCGCTTACGTTTTTTTTTGAGTTGTCGGATTTGAATGTTTTAAGTGTCGATGCTTTTTGGGAGTTGTCAGAAGTCGAGCGGGAGGAATCTATCGGAATTAGGCTGGAGTACAATGGCGTAGGTTATAGGACGTTGGCTATATTCTATTGCTATTTTGAAGTTGTTGATGAGGTTCTGGCTGGGTTTGCGAAATATCTTGCTGAGAACTTTGGGGCAGAAGTTGCCGTTGGTGATTACCTTCATAAGGCTGATGTGGTTAATGATAGGTTTATTGTTTTTCAAGCCGATGGGAGTAGAAAATTTGGCGTTGAGAAAGGTGATAGTGACGGATTTGATGTTGATGTTGTCGACTAGCCCTTAGGAGGGGCAGCGTGCGCGAGCTAATGAAGAAGAGTGATGTTGTAAGTGGCTTTTTGAAAATGTTGATGTGTGCATGCGGCGGCGATATTGATGCTGAATTAAAGCTGAGATTGTTGGTGATTTGTTAGGGATCTGTGCTGATAAGGAACTTAAGAGAAATCGAGGTAAGTCTGCCACGAATGCGGAAGACCGGAGTTGAAAGTGCGGGCGTCTCTGGCAGAGCGCCCGCAGCGGTTGGCTAAAGGAGGTGGATTAATAATGCCCCTGTCTGCTTATGCGGATAGCTGCCCTTGCATCCGTCGCCCTGCCACATCCATCAAATCACACCCATCACGCAGCAAAATGCTGCACACCAGCGACAGTTCCTGAAGCACCACTGCGCCCTTGGGCGCGTCATCAGAAATCGCGAAGTTTTCCAGCAGTTGAGTCACGGCGCGAATGCGGTAAGCCGCTGCATCGTGCAGGACGTCAATGGGGGCTTGGGTATCGATCAGCAGGGAGGGAGTGTTGCAGTCGTGGCCGGTAATCGGCATGTATCTGTTCATGTGTAGACCTCTGTTTGACTGGCTGAATGCCTACACCCGTTGTCGCCAAACAAGAGGGTGACGGCAGTACGCAGGTTGGCGAACCGACTACAGAGGTAAAGTCGGCAGATCCTGAGATCTCCCGCGCACAGCCGTCACAGAACTGCGTGTGCGGACGCAAAATACCTGCAAGCTGGATCTTTTGCATTCCCTCTGTAAATCAGGTCGCCAAACCCGGTGGTTCTTTCAACGCTCCCTCGACTATATCCAGCGTTCCTCCCTGTCCTTTAAGCCTCATTCCTACTGGATTGTCTGCTTCTGCTGTAAGGCAATTCCTAATTTGTCTAGAGGACCTGTTCAAGCCGGTCCGCCGTGTTTTTCCTGGCTTACAATGCCGCCGCTTATCGCCATGCCACAGGTGGTTTTCAGGTGGCGGTGCGTTGTTGAAAACCTCTCAAGGAAGATCCGTCATGCGTCTGTTGTCTCTGCTCTTCACCCTCGCTTTGCTCGCCGGTTGTGCTTCCACGCCGGACTATTACATCTCGCCCAAACCGGTACGGATTCCCGCTACCGCCACTTACTGGATTGATACCTTCAACCTGCAGTTGGTCGGCGAGAGCGAGCGTTTTCTGCCCGAGGACAAGTTGCGCCAGCAACTGGGCATGGAGTTGATCCGGCAGTTGGGCAATGCCAATCGCTACGCCGCCACCAAGGACAGTGCCGACTACCTGCTGGATGTAGATGCGGTGTACAAGCGCCGCCTCAGTGATTCCCAGGGCGGGCTGGTGTCGATGGTCGTCGATGACAATACGATCCTTGCCAGTGTCGACTTTGGCTACAAGGTGCAGGTCAAGCGCGACGGCGCCGAGGTGTTGCATTTCGCCCAGGAGCGCGATGGTTTGCAGCCTGCCGGGGCCATGGGCCAGTTGCGCAATATGAAGACCATGTTGGGGGCGATCACCAACAGCGGTAACTCGGATGTGGAGAACTTCTACATTCGTGCTCTGCCGAGGTTCATCGTTCGCGATATCACGGCCATTCCTTCTCGTTGAGTGAGTGTGTGGGGGGATTGTAGGAGCGAGCTCGCTCGCGATGAGCGTCAGGGCGTCGCGTTCTTTCAGTAGCGGCGCGTTATCGTTGGCGTTGTTCGCGAGCGAGCTCGCTCCTACAGGGGGATCAACGTGCTTTTTGGGTTATAGCTTTTTCACCGGAATGCAGATCTCACACTCCAGCTCCCCGGTCTTGACGTCGTAGAAGGCATCCGCCGGGTAGCGTTCGAAGGCCGGGCGCGGGTCGAATTGCAGGCCGCTCTTGGGCAGCCAGTCGCGGCACAGTTCGATCCAGGCGTCGGCGATAGCCGGGCCCAGGCCGCGGTAGTGGGCCACGGCGTAGAGGCCGCCGGGCAGGGTGGTGACGACCGCGGGGGCGCTGGCCTTGAAGTTTTCGGGCACTTCCACGCAGGCGTCGTAGCGGCATTTGTCGGCGGGGGTGAGGTCCGGGTCGTCGTGGCCGATGCCGTAGCGCACGCGGTTGAACAGCTGGTGTTCGAGCATCCACGGCGCGGCGGTTTCGCGCCAGAAAACGCCAATGCCCGGGCCGTAGGCGCCGATGTAGCGCAGGTAGGCCACGCGGGTGGCGGGTAGTTGCTGCAGGGTGACCTTCATCGCGGTTTCCTTCAGGTGAATGAAGGCGTCAGGATCGTCGAAGGCGGGGATGTGGGTCTGATCAGGATTGCGCAATTCACGCAGGCGGCGTTCGCGGATGTCGTCCAGGCGGCGGTGCCAGCGTTTGGGCTCGGTATCGCGCCAGGTGCTGGGGGAGACCGAGAAGTGCTGTTTGAAGGCCCGGGAAAATGCCTCGCCGGAGCCGAAGCCGACTTCCAGGGCAATTTCCAGCACTGAGGCCGAGGGGCGGCTGGCCATGAGGTAGGCGCCGCAGGCCAGGCGTCGGCGGCGCAGGTAGGCACCCAGGGGCTCGCCGACCCAGGCGCTGAACAGGCGGTGGAAGTGGTAGGGCGAGAAATGTGCGACCCGCGCCAGGTCCGCCAGCTCCAGGGGTTGGTCCAGGTGTTGGTCGATATGCTCCAGCACCCGGCTCATGCGCAGGGTGTATTCGTGGAGGCTGTGATAGGCGGCGCTCATGTCTACAGCTTAGTTGGCTGGGTGGGTCGTCACAGTCTGCCGCAGATTTGTGCCGTTTGTGAGTGCGATTCGCCGGCAAGCTGGCTCCTGCGGCAGGTTCTGCCGGCGAACAGGTTCTCAATCGTCACAACAGCAACTGCTGTTCTTGCCCTGGGGCGTTGCCTGGTAGCGATCGTGGTGCCGGACCCAGCCCATGATCTGCTCTTCGTTGCGCCCCTTGGGCGTCAGGTCGAGGAAGTTGTAGGCCCCCAGCAACAGGTCCAGCCCGCGGGCATAGGTGGAATAGGTGTGGAATATCTCACCTTGCGGGTTGCGGTAGAACACGCTGAGCCCGGGCAACTCCTGCTCATTGCCACTGGCCTGTTCGTAGTTGTAGCTGGCAGTGCCCTGGGCCAGTTGCTCGGTGCTGAGGCTGACGCCGAAGTCCTGGTTGAAGTCGTCGCCGGCGCTGGAATACCAATCGAAATGCCAACCCATGCGCTGGCGAAAGGCCTGGAACTCGGCATAAGGGGCGTGGGAGATGGCCACCAGCGCTACATCGTGGTGGGCCAGGTGCTGGTTGGCGCCATCGAAGTGGTCGGCGACGAACGAGCAGCCCTTGCAGCCTTCCTCCCAACCTTCGGCAAACATGAAGTGGTAGACCAGCAGTTGGCTGTGGTCGCCAAACAGATCGGCCAGGCCCAGCGGGCCATCGGGGCCATGAAACTGATAGGGCTTGTCGATTTTTACCCAGGGCAGCGCCCGGCGTTCGGCGCTGAGCTGGTCGCGCTGGCGGGTAAAGGCCTTTTCGTGGATCAGGTGCTGTTTGCGGGCTTGCAGCCATTGTTCCCGGGAGACCACGGGATGCTCGGTAACGGACATGACATCTCTCCTCAAGGCAGTGGGGGCGATGGGTCTTACACACGCTAGTCGTTTGGCGGCGGAGTGGATCGACAAACCGCCCAGCGGTTTTCCGATCAGGGGGCGGCGGGCTGGGGTGGATTTCCTGAACGGCTGAATGGCCTGCCGGTCACAACTTGTGAAGGCATTTCATTCGCTTGTCTGGAGGTTGAATCAGGATGACGACTTATAACTGGGATCTGATCGAACGGCTGCTGCACGAAGTGCAGAACGGCGCCGGCCACAGCTTCACTCCGCGGCCCTATGCCGAGCAGCATGCGGCGGCCAAGGCGGCGGAAGGCGAGCCCACCGGCAATCTGGATGACCTGAAAGTCACCGCCACCGAGTACGAAAAGTTACTGCTGGACCGTGGCTTTATCGAAAGCCGGCCGGAAGAGGAGGGGGGCAATGGCGAGAACTTCGTGCTCACGCCCCGCGGTTCCAGCCTGCTGTGCCTGATCGACAGCAGCATCCCGGGCAATGATCACCCGCGCCAGGTGCTGGATGAGCAGGCCGATGCGCTGGATCCGGCGACCTTCGATCAGGTGGCCTCCAAGGCCCAGATCGCCTAGGTTGCACCTAGCCCTGGCGGGCGTTCTGCAGGCATTTGAGCTCGGCGAAGTCCTTGCGCACTCCGTCGATTTTCTTCAGCAGGCGCTGGCGCTGGGCCGGGGTGCTTTGTGCCATCAGGTCCACCAGCAGGCTGCGTGCGGCCTGTTCGGTGTGGGCGTAGGCCTGGCGATAGTCCGGCGTCCATAAGCTCTCGCGGTGTACCAGCAATTGCTCGATACGTTGTGGGAAATCGCTGTTTTGCCGTTGCTCCACAGCCGCGCTGAATTGCGCCTGCCAGTGGGCTCGGTTGGCGATCCACTGCTGGTTCTGCTGGCCCAGGCTGCTGGACCATTGTTCCACCCGTTGCTGCTGGCTCGGGCTCAAGGGGCCGAGCCAGGCGTTCAGGCGCTTGCTCATGCGTTGGCTGCGCTGCTCTATCTGTTGCGCCAACGGCGGCTTGAGGTATTGCTCCTGGTGTTCCTGCAGGTCCTTGGCGAAGGCGGAATTCATCTCTTTGACTTGCTGGTCGTTCAGACCCTGGAGCAGCTCCACGGCGGACGGGGTGATCTGCCGGGCGGTTTCGGCGATGGCTTGCTTGGCTTCCCGGGTGCGCTCTTGCAAGCCCTGGTCGCTGACCTGGTTGTTCTGCACCATCAGTTGCAGGCGGTCGAGCCAGTCCAGGTAACCCGGGAGCTGGGTGGTGCAATGCCAGCTCAGGTGCTGCTGCAGGCGCTGGTTGAACCAGCTCTTCTGCTCGCTGTTCATGTCCAGGTAGTCGTTGAGGTTCCAGGGAATGATCACATCCAGGTTGCGATAGGCCAGGCCGACCCGGCTACAGGCGCCCAGCAGCAGGCTGATGATCAGGAGCGGAATGAGGAGGTGCCAGCGGCGCGCCATGTTCGAGTCCTTGCGAGTGCGGGTTGCTGTATCTGAACCCTGAAGGTGCCTCGCAGTTCAGACGTTCAGTAGAACGCCCGTTCGGCCTTGAAGGTGAGCAGGCCGTCGCATTGCGGGTTATGCCCGGAGTAGGCGCTGCAGTCGTTGCCGCTGAGGCTGGAGTCACTGTAGATCAGGTTCAGGTCGATCCCCAGCCAGGGGCGCGAGAGCTTGATCGACCAGTCATTGAAGCCGGCCACGTAGCCGCCGTCGGCGATCGAGACGCCATTGTTCAGTTGATGGGTGGTGTATTTGACGCTGACGCCAATGCCGAACGGTACGTTGCCGCCCAGGTCAGCGAACAGGGTGCTGTTGCGTTTGTCCGGGTCATTGCTGAAGGCCGCGCCGAAGCGGCTGCCGAGCAGGGTCAGGCCGCCGTAGAATTCCTGGCTGTCCTGGGTCCGCAACTGCGGGTAGTTGTAGTGGATCATTCCCAGTTCGTAGCCCAGGGTCTGGTCGAAGGGCTGCTTGAAGCCCAGGTAGGAATCCACCTCCAGTTTGCTGGAGGGGCTCAGGCCCATGCTGGGGGCCCACTGGCCGGCATACCAGCCACTGTCGTGGCTCAGGTCGAGGCCGCCGTGGAACGAGCCGCTTGAGGACGGCTTGACCAGGCCCTGGGCCATGCTGCGGCTGGGGCTGGTGCCCAGCTTGAGGTCGAAATCCCCCAGCTCGCGCTGGAAGATTTGCCCATGGGCAATGGGGCAGGCCAACAGCAGGCTGCAGGCCAGCAACGCGGATTTGAGCATGCAGCACTCCCTGAACTGCGCGGAGCGACAACCTGAAAGGCGGCTGAAACGATTGATCTAGAGGGAGTAAAGGATACCGGCGAATGCCATTGGCTGAAGGCCGTTCGTCGATTTGCTGGTAGTGGGGAGGAGAGCGGGTGCCAGTCCTAGCGCTTTGGGGGCAAAGCGCTAAGGGACCAGGATAATGCGCGGGGGAGTTACTTCTTGCCCAGGCTGATCTGCTTGGACGGGCCGAAAGTCTGGCCGCTGACGCCTTTGGCGATCTGCTGGATTTCGCCGCCCGATTTCAGGAACGCTGCGATCTGTTCGTTGATCGATTCACTGGTTTCAACGGCGGGAGCTGGCTTTGCTTTGCTGTTGGAGGCTTTTACTCGCATGGCGGCCATTTAACCTTTCGGGAAAATTAATTTGGCCAGGCATCTTATCAGAAATACTTGACAATTGCTTGGTAAATATCCCCTGGAACAGAAAGGCGCTTCCTGCTGTTTTTCCTAAGTTTATTTTTCGGATATTTTCCTAAGTCGCTGTTTTAACTAAGGACCCATCGAAAAAAATGCCCTCTCGCTGTGCTCCGCAAAGGCTCTATGCACGGCTGTTTGCCTGACGAGCGGCCGGTTGAGCGCCGGGAACGCCAGAAAAATCAAGGATTTCGTGGCCGGCGATTCAGGAGCGTCAACGCAGGCCTGGAAAACAGGTAGAATGCCGCCCACGCAATGAGGGTATTGGAAATGGCTTTAGTCGGGCGCTACAACAGTTTGCAAGTGGTTAAACACACTAACTTTGGTTTGTATCTGGACGGTGGGGCAGACGGCGAAATATTGCTGCCCAATCGTTATATCCCCAAGGACATTCCCAGTGAAGATGAAGACTGGCTGAATGTTTTTGTTTACTTGGACAGTGCTGACAAGTTAATCGCAACTACCGAAAAGCCGAAAGTTCAAGTTGGTGAGTTCGCCAGTCTTAAAGTCGTAGAAGTTAACAGTATCGGGGTGTTCCTGGACTGGGGGCTGCCCAAGGATCTGCTGCTGCCGTACTCCGAGGAAAAGCGCCAGATGAACGCCGGCGAATACTGCGTGGTGCATGTCTACCTGGACAAGCACACTCGCCGTATCACCGCCACGGCCCGTCTGGACCGCTACCTGGACAAGACGCCGGCCAACTACAAGGCCGGCCAGGAAGTCGACTTGCTGGTGGCCGAGTCAACTGACATGGGCTTCAAGGCCATCATCAACAACAAGCACTGGGGCCTGATCCACAAGAACGAAGTGTTCAAGTTCCTGCGCTCGGGGATGCAAGAGAAAGGTTTCATCAAGGAAGTGCGCGCCGACGGCAAGATCAGCCTGAGTCTGCAACCTGTCGGTGAACAGGCGGCCACCAGCCTGAACTCGAAGATCCTCGCCAAGTTGCGGGAAAACGATGGCTCGCTGGCGGTCAGCGACAAGAGCGACCCGGCCTTGATCAGCAGTTTGTTCGGGGTTAGCAAGGGCAACTTCAAGAAGGCCATCGGTGCCCTCTACAAGCAGGGCCAGATTGTCATTCACGCGGATCGTATCGAGCTAAGCTGAGACTCACTTCACGCTGCGGGCGAGGCTTATGAAAACCACGCTGGTTGCCTGGCTCGCCACCTTGCTGGCGTTCCTGCTACTCGACGCGCTCTGGCTGGGGCTGATGATGGGCGAAACCTACCGGGCCCAGTTGGGGGCGCTGCTGCTGGAACAGCCACGGCTGTTGCCGGCAGCGCTGTTCTACCTCCTCTACGTTAGCGGTTGCCTGCTGTTCGCCGTGCGGCCCGCCCTGCAGCAGGGCGGCTGGCGCCGGGCTGCGTGCCTGGGGGCGCTGCTCGGGCTGGTGGCCTACGGCACTTATGACCTGAGCAACTGGGCGACCTTGCAGGGCTGGTCGGCTTCCCTGGCGCTGCTGGACATGGCCTGGGGCATGCTGGCCAGTGCCCTGGCCTGCAGTTTCGGCGTCTTCTGTGCCTGCCGCTGGGCGCCTGGCGCAAACGGCGGGAACTAGGTCTGCTCCAGGGGACCCGTCAGGCGCGGCGGCAGTTCTTTATTTCGGGTAGGGGTCATGTCATTGAATCAATGTGAGGTATGGCGGTGAGCATCGAACGGCGCAACGCCGATGGGTTTGCCCTGCAGGTGATGTTGGGGCTGTGCCTGATCTGGGGCGTGCAGCAGGTGATGATCAAGTGGGCTGCGGCGGACATTGCGCCCATCATGCAGGCGGCCGCCCGTTCGGGGATCTCGGCGCTGCTGGTGGCTCTACTGATGTGCTGGAAAGGCGGCTGGTCCCAGGTTTCCAGTACCTGGCGCGGCGGCTTGCTGGCCGGCGCTCTGTTCGGCCTGGAGTTCCTGTTTATCGCCGAAGGCCTGAAGCTCACCAGTGCCGCGCACATGTCGGTGTTTCTCTACACCGCACCGATCTTCACCGCCCTTGGGGTCAATTGGCTGTTGCCCAGCGAA
>Ga0182008_10000911_pt1 | contig 20576 bp, 19 predicted proteins | sample Sormic07211129_1_FD_120482 | JGI IMG/M metagenome (GOLD analysis project Ga0182008, IMG submission 120482) | Rhizosphere microbial communities from Sorghum bicolor, Mead, Nebraska, USA - 072115-129_1 metaG | ecosystem: Host-associated > Plants > Roots > Rhizosphere | place: USA: Nebraska...
CTGCTGTTCAAGAGAGTCGAGATATTAGTTCCAGCTCAACATTCCGGCAGAGACCACTGCGCCAGGAGAGGAAATTGAAGTGGAAGGCGCAGGCGTAAACTCATCAAACCGACCCCGTATGCCACTGGATGGGGACAGTGGCACGCAGTGTTACAAAGCAGTGTCGCTTGTACGCCCCAATTCAGTAAATGGCACCTCCGTGGATCTAGATGGCACTAGGGTAAGACCCGGGTGGTTACGTTCTTCCTTGCACTGGCACGAGCAAATAGCGGGCCAATCGTATACAATCGGAAACACTCTATGCGGACCTTTGTTGCCTTGCGTCCACGCTTCAAAACCCCCGAAAGGCAAATAAATCAGTGTCCCGCTAACCATAACTGAGCCCCGTCGAAACTACCTTGAGGACGGACCGGCTCAGGCCGTTGGCCCCGGGATTGCTTCAATCAGCTACGGGGACTATTTCCGTGCGCACGAGAGATTGGACGGACAGGGGTTTTGTTTCCACTGTAAGTGCCGTCGAGAAACCGGTTTTCGGCAAAGTGCACGTGGCAACCACATCGCGGGAGCGACTGTCCGTCGTTCCTCCCAACTGGCGGAGGCGTTTGTTTGAGGCCGTCTCCTTCCCCGTAGTACTCACTCTTATTCTTCTTACTGTGCTTTTTGCCTTATGCCGCGGGGGTATCGCCGACCCAGACATTTGGTGGCACCTGCACAACGCGGAATACCTGGTCCAGCACCACAGCCTTCCACGCGCAGACATGTACTCCTTCACGGTGGCGGGGCATCCCTGGATCAATCATGAATGGGTGGCAGAGCTTCCGTACTATTTAGCTTGGCGCACATTCGGCCTCGCGGGCATTAACTTGATAATGTTCTTCGTCTTGGCCTTGATTTTCTTGGGCGTGTTGCATCTCTGCTATCGTGAGACGAGGCATTTCAAGGCTTCCATAGTGGCGGCATGCTTCGCCGTTTTCCTCGGTTCGGTTTCATTTGGTCCACGGACAATTCTGTTCGGCTACCTGTGTCTCGTCTTATTACTGATTATTATCCAGCGCTTTCGGCAAAACGGCCGTGGACCAGTTTGGGGTATTCCAGTGCTCTTCTGCGTTTGGGTGAATACGCATGGATCCTGGCTTATTGGACTGATCATTTTTACGATAGTTATTGCTAGTGGATTCGTGGCAGGAGAATGGGGGTTCATTGCCGCAGAGCCGTGGACGCGTTCGCAACGAAAAAAGGTGCTAATCACCTGGAGCGCAACCCTGGCAGCGCTGTTTGTGAATCCATTCGGTGCCCGGCTCGTGTTCTACCCGTTCGACTTGGCATTTCGACAGAGGCTCAATATTGAGCACGTTGCGGAATGGGTCTCAGTTAATTTCCATGATACCCGGGGGAAGATCGTCTTTGTCTTGCTAGTGATCATGCTCCTTGCCGCGATTCTGCGCCCGCGCCGCTGGACCTTGGCTGAATTCGGAGTGGTGTTGTTCGCTCTGTATAGTGGTCTAACTTACGTGCGTTTTCTGTTTTTACTAAGCATCGTGGTTGCGCCCGTCCTGGCTAAAGCTTTTGAGTTTGTGCCGCGCTACCGACGAGAGATGGATACGCCCGGAATCAATGCCGTCGTGATGCTTATGCTGATCGGCGGAGTTGCGCACTATTGGCCCCGGGAGCCACAGCTCCAGGCCTTAGTTGCCGATCAGTATCCGGTCCAAGCGGTCGCTTATCTGCAGAACCATACCCCGACTGGTCCGATGTTGAATTTTTATTTGTGGGGTGGGTACATGAACTGGCGAGAGCCAACAGGCAAAATATTCGTGGATAGCCGGGTAGACATATTCGAATACTCCGGCGTTTTGAAGGATTATCTCGACCTGTTGGCTCTAGATGATCCTCAGCGAATACTGAGTAGATACAACATACACTATGTTTTATTTCCCCCAGGCGAACCGCTCACATATGTACTCCTGCACGATCCAAACTGGAGGGTTCTTTATAGTGATAGGATCAGCGTCCTTCTGGAAAGAAGAAGTGAAGCCAGCTCAGTTATGGCGAGTACAAGCGGGGCCGGACCCAACCAGCGATCATCCTTGCCCCTTGACGGAGCACGATGAGCTTACATGTAGATTTTCGCGACAAGGCAGCGACTTAGTCAAATGAGTGTTTCGGTTGATCGAAGGAGCCACGTCATTGCCATTGTCGCAATGGTGATCTGTATTGCGGCTTATGCTTCCATCCGCTCCGAATTCCGTCTACGTCCAACCATGCCAGCGGAGTTCTTTGAAGGTGCGAGTCTGCCTGCTGATAAGCGAGCTGCCGAGGAAAGACTTGCGAGAGCCTATTGGAAGTGTGCTGTGGCACAACTTCAATGGCGCTATGGCTATGCTCATCGGTTGCCTGAGCAGGCTCCTGCTGATTTTTCGGTCACGGTCGAGCAGGCCGGGAGAAGTGCTAATGACCAGAACCTTCGCGCCCATTACTGGCAAAAACTGCGTGAACTCTGGGGTGTTTCGACTGTATGGCAACAGCATTATGAGTGGAACACGATTTCGCTAACAAACTCGCTTGAGTCGGCAGGGCAATGGCTAGAGGATCATATGCGAAGAATCGTCGGCAATATTTAGTCCTAGGATGACGCCCGTTCGTGGTTTGTTCGGTTTGCTGAGAGCAGTTCGCATTAAGACTATCTATGTTCGCGCACATTGGACCGGAAGCATTGCTGATGTCACTCGCGCTCTTGTTGTCGCTGATGCGACCGCAATTGGGTGCAACCTGGTTCCGCCACATTGAGCGAACTCTGGCGAGAGTGGCACGACGGCGCACTCTCAGCATCATCATCTGCGGCTGTAGTGCCCTCGCGGTACGCTTGGCGGTGCTGCCATGGTTGCCTATCCCTCATCCTTTCATCAATGACGAATTCAGCTTTCTGCTCGCTGGTGATACTTTCGCACACGGCCGTCTAGCTAATCCCACTCACCCGATGTGGATACATTTAGAGACGTTCCACGTCATCTTCCACCCGACCTACGCGTCCATGTACCCACCGCTTCAAGGGCTCTTTCTTGCACTCGGGCAGGTTATTCTAGGGCACCCCTTCTGGGGAGTGTGGCTCAGCGTCGGTCTTATGTGCGCTGCGATCTGCTGGATGCTGCAAGGGTGGTTACCACCATCCTGGGCCTTTCTCGGCGGCATGCTGCCAGTGTTGCGTTTTGGCGTCTTCAGCTATTGGGACAACAGCTATTGGGGAGGCGCTTTGGCCGCCACTGGCGGAGCTCTGATTTTGGGCGCAATGCCCCGCATCATGCGGCAGCCGCGAGTGCACGACACAATTCTGATGGCGATCGGTATTGCGATGCTGGCCAACACGCGGCCTTATGAAGGGCTTGTGCTTGCGACCGCCGTCGCGGGTGGTCTGATTTTTTGGATTAGTAAAAAGAAGCCAGCAACAACCATCCTTACGAGCCGCGTGGTGCTTCCGATGGTGCTCGTGCTTGGAGTTGCAGGCGGGTTAACGAGCTATTACTGCTGGCGAGTTACTGGAAATGCATCGCACATGCCGCAGCAGGTCAATCGCGAAACCTATTCGGTGGCACGCTATTTCTACTGGCAAGCTGCGTATTCGCAGCCGAGCTATCACCACAAAGTGATCCAAGACTTTTACAACGGTTTGGAGCTCAGAGAATTTGAACGGGGGCATTCAATACCCGGCGTCGCACGTCAGCTGGGGATCAAAGTTGCTTTGATCTGGGTCTTTTATATTGCTCCAATTCTGACACCGGCATTCCTTTTCCTTCCACGCATATTATGGGACCGCCGTATCCGATTCCTGCTAATTGCCGGAGCCGGAGGGCTGGTTGGGTCAGCACTCGTCATTTTTTTTAATATTCATTATGTCGCCCCTATAGTTTCGGTACTCATCGCGGTCGTTGTGCAAGGTTTGCGGCATTTACGTTTCTGGCGCTGGGAGGGAAGGCCGGTAGGCTTGTTCCTGGTGCGCGCAATTGCTGTTATAACCCTGATAATGATACCCGTACAGATCCGAATTCTGGCAACGCCCCCTCGACCTGGTACGTGGGCCGCAATTGGCCCGCAGCGCGCTGCCATCGAAGCTCAACTCGCTTCTCTTCCGGGTACTCAACTCGTCCTCGTACGGTACCAGGTGAATCATGATCCTTTGCTGGACTGGGTCTACAACCTGGCCGACATCGACCACACGAAAGTCGTCTGGGCCCGCGACATGGGACCAGAACAGAACGAAGAACTACTTCGGTATTACAGCGACCGCCGCGTCTGGCTGCTAGACGCGGACGAGACTATTCCTACACTGAAAAGTTATCCGCGGCGAGATATCGAAAAGTTGCTGAAGGCATTCGGACAACAACGGGGATGTTTCCATGGCTACCGCTACTAGGGCGCTTTCCGGAGAGAACGAAACGTTTTCACGTGCAAAGTCTTGGCCCCATGACGCCGTTCTGGGACTTTTGCCACTGCTTCTCGGTTTCCAAATACTCTTAGCGACGGTCTATGTTCCCCTCGCACTGCGCGGATTGGCGGATTTCCGGCAACTTTATACGGGTGGGTACATGGTCCGTGTCGGTCACGCCCACGAATTGTATGACTACGCTACTCAGCAGGGTTATGAGGAGGAACTGGTCCCCGTAGGTGCGCACTTTTTGCTTCCGATCAATCACCTTGCCTACGAAGAATTGCTGTTTGTTCCGTTGTCTCTCTTTTCATATCGGACAGCATATTGGCTTTTTATGGTGTTCAATGGAGCGCTTCTCGTGGGCAGTGTGATGCTCCTGAGAACGCACGTACGGCCGTTATCAGAAAGGTGGGCCTGGCTCCCCGCTCTTCTCATTGCTGCTTTCTACCCCATTTCTCGCGCACTGATGCAAGGACAAGATTCAATCATCACCCTCATGCTGCTGATCGCTTCACTTTCTGCACTTAATCGTAAAAAGGAATTCTTGGCCGGACTGTTGGTTGGGCTTAGCGTGTACAAGTTCCAGATCGCAGTACCAATAGCAGTGCTCTTTGCACTATGGCGGTGCTGGCGTTTCGTTATTGGATTTTCACTCTCCAGTGCTGCAGCTGCCCTGGTGTCGCTCTGGCTGGTCGGTATCAGTGGAGCGAAGGAGTACGTGAGCATGCTCTTATCCATGAGTGTGCGGCTGACTTCTCAAGTTGACATGCTTCGTTATTGTACGAATCCGAAGGAAATGATCAATTTGCGTGGTTTGTTCTCAGGTGTGCTTAACGGCACACTACCGCACAATGTTGTACAAGTTCTCGTCGCTGTCTTTTCCATTGTCGTTCTCTTAATTGCCGCAAGGAAGCCGCCGTCATTACCTCTAGCGATTGCGGCTGCATCACTGGTGAGCTATCATCTCATCGTTCACGATGCAAGCATTCTCATTATTGTAGTAGCCGCTGCACTTTGCTCACGATCAATCTGCAGTGGTGGCTTCGCCGTTTTGCTTCTCATCACCCCATTATCTGCAGTGATCCCCGTTTATGGCTATTTGGCCACAGTGCCCTTATTGGGCCTCTTCCTATTGATGTTGTGGGGAGATGCCTCACTCATCTCTGAGTCACAAAAACCTGGTCTTGAACACGCATGCTAACAACGGGATCCCGACCGACCCTCAAGGCTTTCGACAGTTCACTTGCTCTGAAGATTTTGTTGCTGCTGGCTGGATTTGCCTGCTTCGCAGTGAGGCTCGATTGTAGCTATGTGCGGGCCGCATCCCCTTTTCAGGTGGACTATGAAGAGGGCAACATTCTTAACGCAGCGTCACGAATAACCCACGGACTCACCCCTTATCCTGCCGTGGGCAGCTTTCCATACACGGTGAACTGCTATGGCCCAATTGGGTATCTGGTGAGTGCCGCGGGGATCAAGATATTTGGGCTATCCTTTTTCGGGCCGCGCTTACTAGTCCTCTTCGCCGGGATTGGAATCGTGTTCATGATCGCAGGGCTGACTAAGGCGCTTGGAGCAGACCCCGGGAGCCGCTGGTTGGCAGCACTGTCGTTCCTCTGCGCGCCTTTGGTGTACTTCTGGTTTCCAGTATTGAGAGTCGATTTTTGGGCGATTTTCCTGAGCTTGCTCGGATTGTATGTTGCTGTCAGGCTTCCGCGTGCCTGGGCATTGACAGCATTGATTTTTGCCGTCGCACTCTTGACGAAGCACACTGCCATCGCAGCGCCAGCCGCTGTATTTATCGAATACCTGATGCAAAGAAAACTCCGGCGCGGAGTCGCTTTCGCGGGAATCACTGCTGCCGTCGTCCTCCTCTGCCTAGTGCTGTTAGGCAGAGATTTTGTTTTTGCTTTGCTGGGGACACATCCCGATCCCTATAGTTTTCGCTTTGCGCTGCAGGCATATGCAATGGCTATGTACGGCTGCATATTGCCTTTGTCAGTCATTCTCTACGCGCTCGTGACCGGATTTCGATGGACCACAACATCTCGCCTGGTCTGGTTCTATGTTGGGCTGTGTACGCTTACGTCGCTGTCAGCGGGCAAACTCGGCTCGAATACGAATCATTTCCTCGAATGGACGACTGCTGTTTGCATTCTATGTGGGCTGGCGTTGGCTCATCTTTTCCGCACGCAGGCCTTGTTGGCTCGTCCATTCGCGGTAGGCTTATGTTGTTTGGCCATTATCTTTACGCTGACATCACAGTGGAACTGGCGGAACATGGCCGCAGACCAAGCCGACTGCCCGCGAGCATACGACCTTCTTCGGACTTCTAAGACCGATCGAATCCTGTCCGAAAACATCGGCGCGCTGGTCTTGAGCGGAAAGTCCGTTCTCGTTTCGAACCCTTTTGTGGTCACCCAACTTGGGAATTCTGTCGGTTGGCAGGCAGGAAGCATGGAGCAGCTGATCCAAGATCAGTTTTTTGATCTGGTACTTCTAGGGGGGGAACTCAACGACTTCCGCCCAGAATCAGGAACATGGTCTCGAGATTTTATCAGGGTGCTAGCTGATAAGTATTCGGCTGTAGAGCGTTTTCAGTGTCCCTATGCGAGGGTCGCCTACATACCCAGAACAGGATCTTCGAATGCCGGTCACGACTGAGCTATGCGAACAGGACGCTGAGCAGCATGCTTCTAATCCGGTTATGCCGACTTACGCCAACGAGTCGTGGCGCCTTGAGGCGTCGTTTTTGTCGGCCTTATTTGTACTGTCTTTCTTCTATCTGTGTATCTTTCGCTCTGTTACGACCATAGAACCAGATGAAGGGATTCTTCTGCAGGGCGCGGAGCGGATTCTATCGGGACAGGTCCTCTACCGCGACTTCTTTTCGTTCTATACTCCCGGTTCGTACTACGCGCTGGCAATGCTGTTTAGAGTCTTCGGTGATTCCATCGTTGTAGCGAGAACCGCGCTAGCTCTCACGGGTGCCATTCTTTCAATCCTGACTTATGTTTTAGCGCGACGAGTTTGTTCGCGTAGAATCTCTTTGACGATTGCCGCTCTGACAACTGCTACCACGTTGCGGTACCGTTTCCTCGTTCTGCACAATTGGGATAGTACGTTATGGGCATTCCTGGCGTTGTACTGTGCAGTTCGGATTCTGGAAGGAGCTGACTGGAAGTGGGCATTCGCGCTGGGAACCTTTGCTTCTCTTACGGTGATGTTTGAGCAGTCCAAAGGGATGGGTGTCTGTCTTGGCCTGAGCGCCGGATTTATAGCCATTTTTCTTCTGCAAGGGCGCAGGCCTTTGCTGAGTCGTGTGCAACTGCTGGCCCTAAGTTCGGGCCTAGGATGGCCATTGCTGATTACGTTTATTTACTTTGCGAGTCACCACACAATTTCCGTCATGTTGGCAGACTGGCTGTGGCCGCTACAGCACTACTCAACCGCCAATCGTGTCCCGTATGGATATCAGAACTGGTCGGATGAAAGCCGTAATCTGCTTTTCACTACCGGTACACTGCTCGAACGTCAGATCAAGTTGCTCGCTATAAGTCCGTGTTTTTGGATTCCGGTACTGCCGCTGGTCGCAACCGCGTCGTTCATCTACTGGATAATCCGGGCAGGCCGGCAGCGTGCTTCCGAGCAAGAATCTCGATACTATCTAATCGTAAGCGCGACGTTCACTGGCCTGCTACTGAGTACCATCGCAGTAAGAGCAGATATCGTCCATTTGATGTATCTTCAGCCACTGAATTGCCTTGTGCTTGGCTGGCTGCTCAGCGGACGCGCTTTCCCCCTTCGTCTGCTTCGACCCGTGCGTCCCCTAATAGCGACTTATATTGTGACTGCACTGCTGGCATTCGGTCTGGCCCCACTGTTCGGAGCGCTGACGGCTACTGACGAGATAACCACCCGCCGCGGGGTCATAAGAACACGGGGCAAAGATACTGTTATAGATCTTCTTCAGGCTCGGGCAGCAACTGGAGAGACTATTCTGGTTTATCCTTACCTGCCGCTCTACTACTACGTGAGCCGGACCTTCAGCCCCAGCCGCTTCGATTACTTTCAGCCGGGAATGAACACAGAAGAACAAGCTCATGAGGTCATCCGACAAGTTGCGGAACGACACGTTAGGATCATTTTGTTCGAGATTGCCTTCCAAGAAAAAATTCCACACTCCTGGCCTGGAACGCCGTTGAGTGCCATCCGCAACGATCCGGTGGCCGACTATATAGTACGAAATTACCGTGCATGCAAACCGCTCGAGTCGCCGGCTGGTTGGCGTTTTCTGTTTATGCTTCCAAAGGATGTGGCATGTCCCTAGCCAGTGCCTCTGTCAACAACTATCGTGGACCAACCGTCGCTCGATCTCATTTTCGGGTATCAGAGCGCCGCTTCACGACTGAGACGCTCATCTACAGCTTTCCCGGTCGGCCGTTGAATAATAACGCCGAGCATCACCATCAAAAGCGTCAACAACACCAGGCTCATTAGTGCGTAGAGATGAGAGACGATCAAGAGATGATGAACCAAGGGTACAAAGAGGACAAACAATGTGGCATTAAGGGTCGTACTGCGTAAGAGAGCTTTGCGCTTCGCCAGTTCGCCGCAGACCAAGCATACCGGGAGCAGCAATAAACTGAGATCGTAAACAAATAGATGGAATCCTGTGAGTAGTGTGGCGACAGTAGCTGCTGAAAAGCTAACATCAAGTTCGTTGTCATTCCACTTTTTTGCAATCACCCATAACAGGAGAGCGGAGACGAACGCTACCAAAATCGCCGAAGGTGTCACGGGCAACTTTCCCCCGGTTAGCAAGAAGACGAGCCCCCGAAAGTTGGCCGCGTATTCTGGCTGAAAACCCATGAGTTTGCGGTACTCCGGATTAAGGAACATCTGCGGATAGGTAACGATTACACGAGTGCCACATAGGAGCACGCAGACTCCGACCAGAAGAACAGCAATAGTTGCAAATCCCCGAATAAACCGCCCTCGTCTTCGCAAGGCGAAGATCATCAAGAAAGGAAGGACAAGGTGGAACTTAAACAGGCCACACGCCAGTAGTCCTCCGGCTTCGAGTTCCCGTCCTCGTTTGAGCGCGAGGAAAACGAGTGTGTAAACCATCAGTATCAATACGGAATCTTGGCCTATCAAAAAGCAGTTCATCGTGGGTTCGAATGAGAGGAAGAGAAGTAGTAGCAATCCGTAGTCTGCGGGAATACCGCGCGTGTACTGCAGTAGCGCTTCGATGATGTTGCTGTTGGTTTGAATCAGTCGTGCGGCGAGAGACAGGAGTGCAAGGCTGAATAGTGACCATATGATATATGCCGATCGGTACCCCAAATAGCTGAGCGGCACAAACAGAAGTGCCTCGAATGGTGGACGCAAGTAGAAAGCGTGCACCGGCGCGACTCGTAATTGGAATTCAGCCTGGACTCTCAGGTCGTAAAGTGTGTTGCCAAGTCCGTGCCGCACGATGTCGCCGGCAGCATAGAATTCAGAAAAGTCGAGTAGAGTGCTCGTGTCTTCCCGCTCAGTGGGAAAACGTACAAAGATGTACCCCATTGCTACTAACACCAGAAGCAATACTGCTGCGTACCTTATAAGCCGTTCACTGCGCATCCGCCGCGGATTATAGCAAGCCGCATTCCACCCGAGCGGGTCTGCAAGTAAACCGGACCTCAAGCGAGTCAAAACCCCGCGTAAAGCATCGTTCAGCCATAGGACGCGAGCTGTAAACAATCGTACGCACCGCTATTGTGACTGATTACTTGAAGCAACAGGCCGGGAGAATGCCTTTCCGAAGTGGCCAATGGGTTGTCGGGCGGGCGTACGAGATTATGGGAAAAAAGCAGTATTTGCAATGAGATCCGATGAGCGTGGCGCGAGCTTCCTGTGCTAAACAGTTTGGCCCTCCAGATGCGATAAGAGGATCGTCCGTTTGCACCCAATCCGCACCCCCAGCGGTGGAAACAGCTAACAAAACAGGAGAATAGAAATGATGAACCTCGTTCTGATGGGACTAAGCCGGCTTCACAAAGATGAAGCGGGTCAGGGATTGGTGGAATACCTGCTGATCCTGGCATTGGTTGCTTTTGCAGCGACCGCCGGCATGAACAATCTGGCCACTGGACTCAACAGCGCGTTCACCCGAATCAGCCAGATTTTGGGATCGTACATTACATAGTCACACGCGCAGCAAAGGCTTGCCGTTTGTCCGTGCACAGTTGTCGTTTTCGGTCGCACGGGTCGGGCAAACCGAACCTGAAGCGATAACCAGGAGCTCACAAATGCTAGGAACCTTCGTTAACCATCTTTCCCGTCTGCAGCGCGATGAGGCAGGGCAGGGGCTGGTGGAGTACCTTCTGATCCTCGCGCTAGTAGCGTTCGCTGCCACTGCTGGTATGACTAACTTGGCAACCGGACTCAACAGCGCATTCACGCAAATCGGCACCATTCTCGGCCAGTACATCACCTAGATGATGTTCCTGTCCGCGTGTGGTGGTCTGTAAGTGTATTTTCAACCCACGGCGACTCCCCCCGGCCGCGGCTCTCCAAACAAATGATTTCAGAAACCTACTTTCTCTTCGGTGCGGCATCGCTTGCTACTCTCGGCGGAGCTAACGATCTGCGAAACGCTCGCATTCCGAACCGACTGACTTACAGCGGGTTATTACTGGCGCTCGGCTTTCGTTTCGGTCTACTGGGTTGGCCGGGATTGAAGAGTGGTACAGCAGGCATGCTCATAGCGGGTCTTGTTTTCTTCATACTTTTCGTCATCGGTGCCATGGGCGGCGGGGATGTGAAGTTGATGGCCTCGGTCGGTGCATGGGTAGGAAGTGAACACGTGCTGATCATGCTTCTGGCGGCCGCGTTGGCTGGCGGTGTGCTCGCTATCGTATTTGTGCTCTTTCGCCGAGGGCTATACACAGCGATCCTGAACGTACTTGAACTTATCCGTTTCCGTCTTACGTCGGGATTTAATCCGCATCCGCTATTGAACGTGAGGGAAGTAGGCACACTTCGCGTACCCTTCGGTGTCGCGATAGCCATAGGGACGTTTTTCTGCGTAGGAAATGCTATCTGGTGGAGGTGATTTACGAACGCACGACGTGTATTACTCGCATTCTTGATGGCTGCAGTTCTAGCAACTGCAGTGACATTCATGGTTTTTAGACGCTTGCGCTCGGGTCTTTCCCAGCGATCCGTCACCCAGATTGTTGCCTCAACGAACGATCTGCCTGCAGGTGTGGCTCTCTCCGCAAAGGATGTCACGGTTATCGACTGGCCCAGCGATGTTCCGCTTGCCGGATCGATTAACAAAGTGGATGCGGTGGTTGGCCATCCTCTGCTTCGTTCCATGGGCCGTCAGCAACCTATCCTGCTGCGCGATTTGGGAGTAGAAGGCTCAGGCATCGGCCTGGCGACTAAAATCCCGCCGGGGATGCGCGCCACGGCTGTGCGCTCTAATGAGATCGTGGGCGTCGCGGGATTTCTTTATCCCGGATCGCATGTCGATGTCCTGGCCACCTATAACTTACCGGGCGCTACGGGCAGCTTGACGCAGACAGTTCTCCAGGATGTCGAGGTCCTCACTGCGGGCCAGACGATTGAGCCTGATCCTCAGGGAAAGCCAGAACAGGTGAATGTCGTCACTCTGCTGCTTAGTCCCGAAGACTCGCAGAAATTGCAGCTCGCAAGTACGCAAGGCGCGATCCAATTCGTTTTGCGGAACGGTACCGACACAAAAAGCGTAGATCTCCATCCCACACGAGTGGAGCAGTTGGTGGGCATTGCTAAACCCGAGATACCAACTCCGAAGAAATCCGGCAAAGCGCTCGTAGCTTCGAACAAGCCGACTTACGTTCTCGAGATCATTCAAGGAACGCAACGTACAGTTCATAAATTTGATGAAGCCCAGAAGGAACAGGGGACCAAATGATTAGTTCTAATTTAGCCAAGATGGCATTGTTTGTTTTTGTGATCGGTAATATTGCTGTGGGCCAAGACACGTCGCAACCAGTCGCTCCCGCCGAAGGAGAGACTGTGCACGTACTCGTTGGTAAATCAATTCTCATCAACGTGCAGAAGCCATTGACCCGAGTGCTTTCGAGTAATCCCACCGTCGTGGAAACCATGGCTGCATCGCCGACCGAAATTGTGGTTGAAGGTAAAGCGCCGGGAGCAAGCAGCTTGATCCTCTGGGACGCGAACGGCCGCTCGCAGGTGCTCGATGTTGTCTCAGATATCGATATCGCCGCGCTGAGAAATGTCATCCAAAAAACCTATCCCAAGGAGCACCTGCAACTGGAGGCCGATGGCGGGCGCCTGCTCCTAACCGGAACTGCTTCTACTTCACACATAGTTGAGGATCTCGGAAAGATGGCGTCGGTGTATTCGAAGGACGTTGTGAACTCGATACTCGTGCCGATCTCGCATGATCGCCAGGTGCTGCTCGAAGTGAAGTTCGCAGAAGTCGATCGCGCCGCGCTGTCGCAAGTGGGAGTGAATATCTTCTCGACCGGCGCGGGAAACACCATTGGGGCAACCACGACGGGCCAGTTCGGAAACTTCGGCCAACAGAAAATTAATGATGCCTTCGGAGCCGGCACACCACATTTCCCATTTGAAATAAAGGATTTCACCGTAAATCAGGTGCTCAACATCTTCCTGTTCCGCCCCGATCTGCATCTGGGTACAGTGATCCAAGCGCTACAGGCGCGAAACATTTTGCAAATTTTGGCTGAACCGAACTTGATGGCTATTAGTGGCCAAAAAGCCACCTTCTTGGCAGGTGGCGAGTTCCCCTTTCCCGTCGTGCAGCCTTCAGCTGGGTTCAGTTCCATCAGCATTATCTTTAAGCCCTTTGGCGTAAAGCTGGACTTTACGGGCATCATTCAAGACGACAACACACTTCGTTTGCACGTAGCGCCGGAAGTCAGCGCGCTGGACTTTACGAATGCCGTTACTTTGCCAGGAGGCGGGACGGTTCCCGCTATCTCCACCCGACGCGCTGAAACAGAGATCGAGCTCAAAGATGGGCAGTCGTTTGGAATTGCTGGCCTGCTAGATCAACGAGCCACCGCCCAGCTCAGCAAAGTTCCGGGAATTGGTGACATCCCGGTTCTAGGGCAGTTGTTCCGTTCGCGGTCGATCAACAAGACCAACAACGAGTTACTAGTCTTTGTGACACCCCACATCATAGATCCAGTTCGGGTCGCAAGCCCACCGCCCGCTCAGCCCAAGCTCGCAATCCCTTACCTTGATGAGAAAAAGTTTGACGAGCAGGCGCCCGGTAACAAACAGGTCGGAGCCACTCCGCAGGCAGCAGGAACAAAATGAAATCAATGCTAGAACACGACTTATCGAATCTGTCGTCGCGGGAAGGATTTGACTCAGGTGATCCTCTTTCCGTAATGGGCATCAGCCTAGACGACGAAACGTCGCGGTTCCTGAGCGTGTTTGCCTCCGCGACCCCATCCATTCGAGTACTTTCGCAGATGCTTTCGTATCGCAGCGACCAGGATCAGGATGCGTTCCTGGAGCAGCTCGCGCAACTTATGCCCGATATCTGCTTCCTGGATTTCGATAGGAATCGCCGGTCCGCGGTAGTCCTGGCCGAACGCATTCACGAGAGCCGGCCCGCGACCGCAATTTTCGCCGTCTCGTCACAAAGCCAGCCGAACGCCATTCTGGAAGCTATGCGGTGTGGCTGCAGTGAGTACCTGATCAAACCTATCGACCGAGATCAGTTAGCAAACGCAATCATGCGCATTAGCGGCCGTCGCAAAGAGAAGCAGGACCGCACACGCGCACAGCTCCTGACGTTCATGGGCGCAAAAGGCGGCTGCGGGACAACCACGCTGGCGACGCAGCTAGCGGCATTGCTCGCGAACTCTTGCTCGCGCAGCACTCTCCTTCTCGACCTCCACTCCGACTTCGGCGACGCGGCGCTTTATCTTAAATTGACCAAGACCAAATATCATTTTTTTGAGCTGCTGGAGAATACGGACAGGATGGATGCCGACTTTCTTCAGAGTTTCGTCACGCGTCATTCCAGTGGTCTGGATCTGATCCCCGCTCCCGAGGGCAGCGTAGAGACGCGCGAAAGCCTACCCGTAGGTGCTCTGGCCCGTACGCTCGACTTCTTGCGGCCCCGATATGAGTTCATGGTGGTCGATCTGCCGCCATCTTTAAACGAAGACAATATCTCTGTCATTCGAGATAGTGATCAGCTTTACCTGGTGACTGTTGCTGAAGTATCGGCCGTCCGCAACGTTGTTCGACAACTGGAGTATCTCCAGAAGAGGGACATTCCACGAGACAAGATCCAAGTAGTGCTGAATCGCCATAGCAAGCGCAACGTAGTCACCGACGCGCAGATCGAACGAGTAATTGAGCAGAAGATCTTTTGGCGCATTCCCAATCAATACCCGCAGGTTGTCAAAACCATCCACGAGGGTGACCCAATCGCCCAGTTACCTAATTCTGAAGTGACGCGTAGCCTGCAACAGTGGGCAGAGGTTATCGGCAGAAAGCCGGGGATGGAAGACAAGAAAAAAGAAGGCGGAATATTAGGACTCTGGAGTCGGTAAGGAAACGTATTTCGTAGGGAGGGCATATGGGCGATGTAAACCAGGTAGTTCCGACGATCGCGATCAACCCCTTGATCTCAGGCGAAGCAAAAAAAAGGGGCGGGTTGGACTTCCGCGTCTATCAGGACCTGAAGACTGGCATCCATCGCGACCTGTTGAACAAAGTTGACCTCGAAAAGGTTGCCACGCAGCGCGACGACCGTACCCGACGTCAGGTATTCGCGGTCATCCAAGAACTGGTATCGAACTTGAAGACGCCTTTGAGTGGTCCTGAAAAAGAGCGGCTATCGCTTGAGGTCCTGGACGAAGTCTTCGGGTTGGGCCCGCTGGAACCGCTGCTGCAGGATCCAACCATCAGCGACATCCTCGTCAACGGCGCCAAGGAAGTATATGTCGAACGTGCTGGCCTGCTGGAAGAGACCAGGATTATGTTCAAAGATAACGCCCATTTGATGCACATTATTGACAAGATCGTCTCGGCGATTGGGCGGCGCGTCGACGAATCATCGCCTATGGTGGACGCGCGGCTGGCGGATGGGTCGCGCGTGAACGTAATTATTCCCCCGCTTGCGATAGACGGACCGCATCTTTCCATTCGGCGGTTCGGCCATGTGCCGGTTACGGAAGATGACCTGCTAGCGAACCAGACGCTCACGGAACCGATGCTGGAGTTGCTCCGGGGTGCGGTCAGATCTCGACTCAACATTGTCGTATCTGGCGGAACCGGCGCCGGAAAGACCACTCTGCTGAATGTGCTTTCGGGTTACATCTCCGACAAAGAACGCATCGTCACGATTGAAGACTCAGCCGAACTGCAGATGAAGCAAAGACACGTGGTCCGTTTGGAATGTCGGCCGGCTAATGTGGAAGGGAAGGGTGCAGTCATGCAAAGGCAATTGGTGATCAATAGCCTGCGCATGCGGCCGAACCGCATCATCATCGGTGAAGTACGTGGCGAGGAAGCTCTCGACATGTTGCAGGCCATGAACACCGGCCATGACGGCTCGTTAACTACGATTCACGCCAACAGCCCTCGCGACGCAATATCCCGCATGGAGACCATGGCGGTGATGGCTAATCTGAACTTACCCGAAAAAGCTATACGAAAGCAGATTGCATCCGCCGTGACCCTTGTTCTGCAGGTCTCCCGTTTCAACGATGGCACACGACGGCTGACGCACATTACCGAGATCACTGGCATGGAGGACGATGTGGTCAGCATGCAGGACGTTTTCGTCTTCGAGAAACAGGGAGTTTCTCCGGACGGGCGCACACTCGGCACATTCACGGCGACCGGTATCCGCCCCAAATTTGCGGAAAAACTCAAAGCGTCCGGTATCTCTCTGCCAGCGAACTTTTTTGAGCAGTCAGTGAAGCTCTGGAATTGAGGACAAGAATATGTCGCTAGTGCTTCTATTCGCTTTGCTTCTAGTGCTCTCCTTTGTGGTGCTCTTCTACTTTTTGAGACCCACCGGAATGGAGAAGGCGGTCGCCCGGCAACTAGAGGAAATCGAAAGCAGACCGAGTAACTCCTCTGACCGCACCAGCATTCTCAAAGAGGACGCAGTGCCGTCGAACACGGTAGCCGAGTACCTGGCCGGCAGACTGCCTTGGTCGCCGATGCTCTCCGCGCTCATCAAGCAGGCGGGCATGGAGTGGCGCGCCAGTTCTTTGTTCCTGCTCTCAATTTTTGCAGCTTTCGCAACTGGTTGGTTGGCGTGGCTGATGAGCTCAAATGCAGTTATTACTCCCGTAATTGGGGGGGCGGTCGGAGCAGCGCCCTACATCTATCTTTACATTCTTCGGGCATTTAGGCGCTCCCGTTTTGATGCTTTGCTTCCGGAGGCAGTCGATCTTATGTCACGAGGCTTGCGTGCAGGGCATTCCATTGCCGCGGTCCTGGAGATGGTGGGCAACGAGATTGCCGACCCGGTGGGAACGGAGTTTCGCGCTCTGCACAAAGAACAGAGTCTCGGACTTCCGATGCGGGAAGCCATGATGAACTTGGTCGAGCGCATGCCTCTAGACGACATGCGTTTTCTAGCGACTGCAATCCTCTTGCAGAAGGAATCTGGAGGTAATCTTGCCCAGATTCTCGACAAGACTTCAGCGGTGGTGCGAGAGCGTGCCCGCTTGCGAGGACAGCTCAAAATCTACACCGCCCAGGGCCGTATCACTGGTTGGATCCTTTGCGCGGCGCCCTTCCTGATGTTCGCACTCATCAGTGTTGTGAACCATAACTACGAGAAAACGCTATTCAGTAATGCGCTCGGTATGAAGATGATCTATGGAGGCCTGGGCTTAATGGTGCTGGGCATTCTTGCCATCCGTAAGATCATCGATGTGAAGGTCTAATCATGACACTTGCGATCATTTTCGGCCTTAGCCTGTTTACGACACTAGCAATAGCGCTGTTTCTTGTGATGGGGCGCTCTTCGGCACAGGGCGCGTTGCTCGAGGAGGTCACTCGACAGGTCCGGGGCGGGGGACCGGTGCCCGCCGCTTGGCGCTCAGTTGTAAGCGCGGACAGCATGGCGAAGCCCTTCGCCGCCCTGCGCGGGTTGTTCGCGTCTGAACCTGATCCCGATGTCGTGCGCCGGCTGATGCTGGCTGGCTATCGCAAGCCGCACCACGCTGACATTTTTCTAGGCGCGCGCCTGGCGCTACCCGCCGCGCTTGGCCTCACGGTTGCGCTCACGTTCAGCGACAATACAATCATTTTCTTTCTCATTGCCGTGATTCTAGGCTTTTTTGCACCTGATTTTTGGCTAGCACATGCGATCAAAAAGAGGAGAGAACGACTACGGCTCAGTCTTCCGGATGGCCTCGACTTGCTATCCATTTGCCTGGAGGCCGGTCTTGGCCTTGACCAAGGCATTATTCGGGTCGGCCAGGAACTGCGAGTCAGCCATCGCGAACTGAGTGAAGAGCTCCTGCTCATCAACTTCGAACAGCGTGCTGGTGTGCAACGCAGCGCAGCATGGCAGTCTTTTGCGCAGCGAGCCGATTTCGAAAGCGCACGCTCGTTTGTAGCCATGCTTGTGCAGACCGACCGCTTCGGAACACCGATCGCAAAATCTTTGGGCGTATTTTCCGATGCCCTTCGCACTCAGCGGCGGCAACGGGCCGAGGAAATGGCTGCCAAAACCACCATCAAGCTCGTTCCGCCGCTCGTGTTCTTCATTTTCCCGAGCATGGGAGTGGTCGTAGTTGGCCCCGCCGTCATTGCCGTGGCCGACTTTTTGGCACATTTTTTGCGATAAAAGTTTAGCAGTTAAATCAATCAACTGAGGTGAACTATGGATACCGTAACGATGATCAGAGTAATTTCGGGCGTTCTGGCTGTGTGCACTCTCCTTCTCCTGGTTTATAGGATGAAGAAAAAGGCCCCTCGCTAGATCGCAATCCACCGCGGGGAACAAACATGTTTGGAAAATCGCGCGAAGTGTTCGTTTTCAACGAGACTAAAGGAACCTTTCTGGCGTTTCGAGTCACGGTTGCCGACTCGATTTTAGGCCGTCTTATCGGTTTACTAGGTAGGCGTTCGCTGAAGCCGGACCGGGGAGTGTGGATCGTGCCCGCAAACGCGATCCACACCATCGGCATGCTGTTCTCCTTTGATGTAGTCATGATCGACCAAAACTTCCGTGTCGTTAGTGTCACCGAGATGGTAAAACCCTTCCGCATCATTCTGCCCAAGCTCCGGGCAGAGAGCGTGATCGAGTTGCCCACGCATACGATTTTCCGAAGCCGCACCGAAATCGGCGACCAGTTGCGGATTGACCCGTACGAAGCGAAACCAACGATGAGCAAATTGGAAGGTGCGAAAAGGGACCACGAAATCTGTGATCTGACATCTCTGAATTGCTGAGTTACGCGCAATTCACAACCTCGTGCTGAGTAGGACATCGGCTCACGGCAGTGGACGGGGGTCAATCGTGACGCGTTTCTCGCTCAACTCTCCGCTGAGGAGTACGCGTGCATAAAACAGAGCTCACGATTAGCTGCCGTCTGCGCATATCGCGATTCCCTTGGCAGGCCGTTAGCGCTTGCTTGCAGGGGTGCTACCACTAACTTTATCACCAATATCACGCCCCAACTCGGAAGCGGGGATCACTCGAACGGTGGTGCCTGAACCGGGAACTTGGAGGCTGCTTAGTACAGCACTGATCACTCTCACTGGAGTAGCGCGTCAGCGACTTATCGCTTGAGATCGCCTTCGATGAACAACCCCGGATGCTGGCCCGCGGCTCTCAAACTCGACGGACCGGCCCCTATTCGCAAGCACGAGAAAGTTCTCCTACTTGCGAGTTCCTTTTGCTCGCTGGATAATTTGCCGCAGATTGAGATCACCGCCAGCGTGATCTTCTGAAAAAATTGCGACTATAGAAGAATGCGACAGCCGAACGTCTAAGTACCGGAATAGAAACTAAGAGCTCACCGAATGCGACACCACAGATTTGCTGAAGTCCGTAAGGGGTAACTTCGGTTCCATTCCTCTCTTCCCCATCAATATTCATCATAAGTTCCCCAGAGTTGTATACTATGCAGATGCTCCGGGGAGTCTCCTTATTGCTGGGTGCGGTGATTCTGAGTGTGGCTGTACAAGCCCAGCGACCTGGCGCGGCATTTCAGGGCCATGTTCCTGGCCTGCGCAATCATTCGGGTTTTCCTGGGCAGCACAGCCTATCGGGCGCGCCTTCCCACCACCGCAGCGGCGTTGTTGCAAACCGTTTTCACGCCCGCGATCTCGGTCTTTTCCTGCCTTATTCTGTGACACAGTACGACCCGTTTTGGTACGAAGAATCCGATCCTGAACAAGCGGACGAGCCTGCGTCCCCAGTCGTTATTGATCAAGGCAATGAGCGGCAGTTACGGATGCGAGAAGTGCCTGTACCTAAGTCACAAATCATCGAGATTCCGCACCCTGGAAGTTCAACAGCGGCCAAGACGGTACCACCGACCATATTCATCCTGAACGATGGAGAGCGGTTCGAAACGCCGCAGTTTTTGCTCACGGCACGGGACTTGTGTCTCAAGGTTGACGGTTACCACCGCGCCATCCCGCTCTTATTCCTGGATCGCGCCGCAACCATAGCCGCTAATCGTGAACGGGGAATTGATCTTCGTATTCCGGCCGATTTGAATGAGATCTCTCTAAGTTTCTAAACTTCCTTAACTTCTCTCAACATCGTGGTTGCGGGGCCGAAAGCATCACGGTCTACGGAACGCCAACTGGAGCGTATATTATGCAATTGCGCTGCGCATGTTATCCAACCACGCTCGGGTAAGTCTACTTGATTGCGAAGGTGAAATTAAATGGGATGATTGCGTCGGGTTGCTGCCCTTCGACCAGTCGCAATCGCTGTATTGGGCCGCAAACATATGCTATCCAGCGAAGCAAACGCTGAATGTGCGAATCGAAAATTATTTGCGGTTTCATCATCGCGGCCACTTCATTGAGGGCGTAATTCTATCTTCTGGGCTCGCGAAAACTCCCGAGTACTACCGGGATGGAGGGCATGCTCTTTTCAAGATTACGTTTCACGATC
>Ga0182008_10000912_pt1 | contig 20556 bp, 19 predicted proteins | sample Sormic07211129_1_FD_120482 | JGI IMG/M metagenome (GOLD analysis project Ga0182008, IMG submission 120482) | Rhizosphere microbial communities from Sorghum bicolor, Mead, Nebraska, USA - 072115-129_1 metaG | ecosystem: Host-associated > Plants > Roots > Rhizosphere | place: USA: Nebraska...
GATATCGTCCGGTTCGAAGACAATTACGGTCGCGTAGAAAAGTAATTGCGTTAGCGTTGCTGCAATGCTGGTCGGTGAGGGCCTCACCGACTCGTTGTTTTGCAATCGTCGACTGCTGATGAGCAAGTTTAGATGAATGCGCGTTTCTGCCGTATCCACTTCATCTACCTCAAGAGAGCGGTATGAATACCCCGATCAAAACCCAGTGTTTCAAAGCCTACGACATTCGTGGACAGGTTCCGTCTGATCTCAACGAAGAAGTTGCCTACCGTGTCGGCCGAGCCATGGCGGTTGAGTTGCAAGGTAAAAACATCGTGTTGGGGCGGGATATGCGGCTTGAGAGTCCTATGCTGGCTCAGGCGATGACTCGTGGATTGCTGGATGCCGGGGCGAATGTAATCGACATTGGTTTGTGCGGCACTGAAGAAGTCTACTTCGCGACAACGGCGTTCGAAGCGGATGGCGGCGTGATGATTACAGCGAGTCACAATCCAAAAGGTTACAACGGGATGAAGTTGGTGAAGTCCGAATCGCGCCCTCTCAGTGGCGATACGGGCTTGAATGCAATACGAGATCGAGTTGAAAGCGGTCAGTTGGGCCCTTTGGCGGAAAAATCAGGCGAGGTTCGCTTTGAGCTCGACAAATCCCGCTATGTTGAACATATGCTTGGCTACGTCAACGGTGTAGATCTTAAACCACTGAAAGTATTGGCCGATCCAGGGAATGGGGCCGCAGGTCCGGTTTTGCAAGAGTTGATTGGAAAATTGCCATTTGAGTGGGTCATCATCAATGGCGAACCCGATGGTGATTTTCCAAACGGTGTTCCTAACCCGCTTCTGCCAGAGAATCGGCAGCTCACACAGCAGGCGTTGTTAGCTAACGGTTGTGACATTGGTTTGGCATGGGATGGTGACTTCGATCGGTGCTTTTTTTTCGATGAAAAAGGTCGTTTTATCGAAGGGTATTACCTGGTGGGGCTATTGGCTGAAATGTTGCTCCAGCAGCACCCAGGCAGCAAGATTATTCATGACCCTCGTTTGACTTGGAACACTATCGATCAAGTGGGACAAGCAGGCGGGGTACCAGTCTTGTGCAAGACCGGGCACGCGTTCATTAAAGAGCGTATGCGCATCGAGGACGCCATTTACGGCGGTGAAATGAGTGCCCATCACTACTTTCGCGATTTTGCATACTGCGATAGTGGAATGATCCCTTGGCTGCTTGTCAGCGCTTTGATGTCCACTACAGGTAAGGCTTTATCGCAATTGGTTGATGAGCGAATTGAGACCTATCCGTGTTCAGGCGAAATAAACTACCGCGTTGATAATGTCTCAGAGACGCTGCAAAAAGTGATGGATAAATACTTGCCTGACAATCCTGAAATCGATCGGACGGACGGCATAAGCCTCTCTTTTGCGGAATGGCGTTTCAACCTGAGGGCTTCTAATACAGAACCCCTGCTGCGGTTGAATGTTGAGTCCCGTGGCGATAGAGGTCTGATGCAATCGCGGCTGGCAGAAATTGAATCCTTAATTCAGGTAGCTGGTTGATTCGAAATTCACTCGTGTATTTTGGTGTAATGGTAAGAATCTAAGCACATGCAGGCGAGGGTTTTTACTTTAAGAGTCGGTGGCGTTTGATGATTTTAACGTATGTCGGGCTGATGTCGTTTTGATGGCGTCTTTCCGGCCTTCGTGAGCAAGCCTCGGGCTTGATTTCTTTAGGCTTTCATAAAATTTGGTTATGATGGCCGACTGTGCAAACAGGCTTTGATTCTGGATTGAAGCCTGATTATAGAAAATTGATTGAGGATGATGTTTTGACTAAGAAGAAAGCGCTAATCACCGGGATTACGGGCCAGGACGGGGCCTACTTGGCAGAATTTTTGCTTGCTAAAGGCTACGAGGTGCACGGGATTCGCCGACGAGCTTCTATGTTCAACACTCATCGCATTGATCACCTTTATCACGATCCTCATAGCGAAGGTCATGATCTGACTTTGCACTATGGCGACCTGACCGATTCGTCGAGCTTGATTCGAATCGTACAGCAAGTCAAACCTGATGAAATCTATAACCTGGCTGCCCAAAGCCATGTTGCCGTTTCATTCGAAGAGCCGGAATACACTGCTAACTCGGACGCCTTGGGTACTTTGCGTTTGTTGGAAGCTATCCGAATCGCCGGTCTTGAAAAGACTACGCGCTTTTATCAAGCCTCGACTTCCGAACTTTATGGCTTGGTACAAGAGATCCCGCAGAAAGAAACCACGCCTTTCTACCCACGTTCGCCTTACGCTGCAGCGAAAATGTATGCCTATTGGATCACAGTCAACTATCGTGAGTCTTATGGCATCTACGCTTGCAACGGTATCTTGTTCAACCACGAATCGCCTATCCGTGGCGAGACTTTCGTAACCAGAAAGATCACTCGTGCCTTGGCAAGAATCAAGCTGGGCCTGCAAGAGTGCCTGTATCTTGGGAATATGGATGCACTGCGCGACTGGGGTCATGCCCGTGATTACGTGGAAATGCAATGGCTTATGTTGCAGCAAGAGACGGCTGAAGATTTCGTGATCGCTACAGGCGAGCAACATTCTGTTCGTGAGTTTGTCGAGCTCGCGGCTGCTGAAATTGATATCAAAATTCGTTGGGAAGGTACAGGCGTAGAAGAGAAGGGTTTCGACGTCGAGACCGGGAAGTGCATTGTCTCTGTCGATCCAGTTTATTTCCGTCCAGCGGAAGTAGAAACGCTACTAGGTGACCCGACCAAGGCAAAGGAAAAGCTTGGCTGGGTTCCAACAACATCTTTCAGCGATCTTGTAAAAGAGATGATGCAGTCGGATTTGAAGGAAGCTCAAAGAGATGAACTCGTAAAAGAACACGGATTCAAATACTTCAATCATCATGAATAACATTTCACTGGATTCTTCTATCCTGATTACTGGAGCGGGCGGCGGGCTGGGCAAAGCGCTCGTCGCCACGCTTCAAAAAAAAGGGTATAAAAATATATTGACTCCTTCGAGGCAAGTGTTGGACTTGCTTGACTCGAAGGAGGTCCTTAACTATTTTTCGCAACATAAGCCGCAAGTCGTACTTCATTTGGCCTCCGTTGTGTTTGGTCTTCTGGGCAACCTTGAAAATCAAATGCGCTCATTGGTAGAAAATACGCAGATAAATGCCAATTTATTTGCGGCAATCAATGAGTATCCAGTTGAGTATGTTTTCTTTGCTGGAACAGTCGCGGCTTATTCTTACCCTTATGTTCAGGTACCGCTCCAGGAGACCGACTTTTTCGCGGGGCTTCCGCACGGTGGAGAATTCGGTTATGCAATGTCCAAGAGACATGCTTATGCCTACCTGCACATACTGGCTGAGACAAAAGGGATCAATTTCACATACGGAGTATTCACGAACCTGTATGGCGAAAATGACCGTTTCAATGAAAACAGTGGTCATGTGATTCCTTCGCTGATCATGAAGGCTCATCAAGCTAGCCTTACCGGGGATGCATTCCATGTGTGGGGAGACGGTTCGGCACAGAGAGACTTTTTGCATTTCGAAGATGCTGCTGAAGCTGTCGTAATTTGTATGGCATCTCAAGCTGCACCGAACTTGATCAATATATCAAGCGGCAAAGCTTCAACCATTGGTGAATTAACTCAATTAATTGCCGAGCAGGCTGGTATTTCTGATGTCAGATATCAATCTGACAAGCCTGTCGGTATTCAATCTCGAGTCGTCGATAATAAGTTGCTGGTTGAGTTAGGTTTTGCACAGTCTATTACTTTGAAAGAAGGGATAGAGCGCTTGTACAGTTGGTATTCAGATAATGTGAAAGGAGTTCGAGTGTGAATAGCAGGAAAATGGCGATTGTTTCTAGTTATTCTGAAAGTTGCGGTAATGCCGCCTTTACTAGAATTCTGCATGATAGCATTGAGCATTATCGTGAGGACATGCAGGTCGAAGTGGTTGAGCTCGATCTGAAATTGCTGCAGTCAATTAATCGCCAAGTAAGAGCGAAAGGGGATGAGCATATTCGAGATATATGTGATCGCCTGAAACAGTATGATCTGGTTAATATTCAGATGGAAGCTGGTCTGTACGGTACGTTGCCTAGGGATATTGTTGGTCGCTTTAAGCAATTGGTATCTGCTAATAAAAACACAAGCGTAACTCTGCATTCGCCGCGTCTGATATCTTCAGCCCAGTCTGGGGCCCGGAGCGCAATTAAAAAGTTGCTGCGCTTTGATATCAAAGGTGGTTTAAAGGATTTCATCGGTGATAAATACGCGCAAATCCATCTGAATATCAATAAAAAAATTATTACTGCTGCAATTAAGAAAAATGCGCTGTTGATCGTGCATACATTGCGCTCGCAGAAGCAGATCAAAGACTTCTTTTCCTACGATAATATCGTAGTGCATCCGTTGAAAATGGTTCCGGTGGACTATGTAAAGGACGATGCTACTTTTGACCGTATTGTGCGCCAGGCTAATTTTGCGGAAGGCGATCGCTTAGTTGGCATGTTTGGCTATATAAGCGCGTACAAAGGTCATGTCGACGCTATGAAGGCGATTGAGCAATTGCCTGAGAATTACAAGCTGCTGATTTTTGGCCGGCAACACCCTCAGACACTGAAGTCGAACGGTAAGACTGATGAGTATCTTGATCTTCTAGTCAAACTTGTCAAAAAAAGTCCGCTGCTAAAAAATCGCGTTTATTTTATGGGGGAGCTGAACGACACGCATTTCTTGGATGTCGTTAGTCGCGTAGATGTCGCTTGGTTGCCGTACTACGAGAATGGACAAGATGGTTCCGGTATCGCATCTATTTGTCTAGATCTGTGCCCTCGCGTATTGTGCTCAACCTCATTCGCTTTTGATGAGTTGTTTAAGCTGGTCAGCTATAACAATGTCATGCGCTTCGACATAGGCAATACTCTTGAAATGGCGCTAAAAACAGAGATGTTTTTGCGTGAAGAAAAAAGTGACGGACCATTTTGCGATGAGACCATTTATAGTTTGGAATCTCAAGCAGTTGCGTATGTAAGCGGGGGTGCGGCTTGAAGGCAGCAGAAGTACCTGGCTTTTTAGGCGCACAGCGACAAGCATTCAGAGATGGTTTCAGTGACATCGCTCAAGGGTTGCAGCGGTTGAGCATGGCGTTCTTTTTTGCTTGGGGTGACACCAAGGCTAGATATCGCCGTAGTGTGCTTGGGCCATTCTGGATGGTGTTGAGTACTGCTGTGAGCGTCGCAGGTCTTGGTTTTTTGTGGAGCATGCTTCTTAAGGATGATCCCATTAAACTAGTTCCTTCTTTGACTGTAGGGCTAGTTGTCTGGCAATTTATCTCTGGTTGTATATTAGAGGCGCCGACTGTTTTTTCAAGAAACGCGCATTTTATCAGGAATATAAAAATCCCGTTTTTTATATTCCCTATGCAACTGGTTATGCGCCAACTGATTAACTTCGGTCATAACGCAGTAGTGGTATTAGTGGTTGTGATTTACTTCGCGCCCACCCTGCATTTGAATCAACTACTCGTTATTCCTGGGCTGCTTCTAGTACTGGGTAATTTGTGCTGGATTATTGTGCTTATAGCGATGCTGGGTTCCAGGTTTCGTGATTTTGAGCAGATTATCGGTGCGGTTATGCCGTTAATGTTTTTTTTGAGCCCTGTTATTTATCGTCCGAGTCAACTTAGTTTCGGTCAACAGATAGTGTGGTTGAATCCCTTTAGCTATTTCATTACCTTGATTAGGGATCCCATTTCTGGGAATGTCCCGCCGATTTTTGTTTATCAGGTAGCTATCGTTGCTCTGCTGGTGGGCACTGTATTTACGGTGTATCAGTTTGGTAAGCAGCGTAAAAATATTTCATTTTGGGTCTAGTCATGGCGCACATACATTTTGATAATGTGACTGTCAAGTATCCTATATACAACGGTGCGGCCAAGTCATTAAAGAAAACCCTGGTAGATGTCGGAACCGGTGGTTTTCTATCCAAAGACCCTGGTGAGGTCCTGACAATAACTGCCTTGGATAAAGTCAGTTTTGAGCTTTCCGAAGGGGACTCTCTCGGATTGATTGGTCACAACGGGGCAGGCAAGACTACTCTGTTGAGAACTATGGCGGGTATCTATACACCCATTTCGGGCGCCGTCAGGACAGAGGGTAAAATCTCTACAATTATCGAGTTGGGAGCGGGTCTTGACTCGGAACTTTCAGGCTACGAAAATATTTTTCGCTTGGGTTTATTGCTTGGGATGAGTAAATCCCATGTGCAAAGCCTTATTCCATCGATTGAAGACTTTACCGAACTTGGTAATTTTCTCGAAGCACCGGTGCGGACATATTCTTCCGGTATGTTGATGCGCTTGATGTTTGCTGTGAGTACTTCCAACCAGCCGGAAATTCTTCTGGTTGATGAGATGTTCGGCACAGGGGATAAAGGTTTTCAAGAGAAAGCTCAGGCGCGAATGGAAAGTATTATTTCGTCGGCGAAAATTTTTGTATTTGCTTCGCACTCTGAAGATTTGATTAAGAGATTCTGCAATAGAGTCTTTGAGCTGAAGCACGGCTCCATTCGAGAAGTGACCTAAGGTATTTTGACCACAGACGTTGCATGATCATTGGTCTTTTGCCCCAAAAGTAACTACTTGATCTTTACGAGATAATCCATCAATCCAACCTTTAAAAGTTGTTTTGATGGACTCGGGTCAAAAAAACGTTACCTTTCCTCCTCCTCACGGTTTCTTTCTCATCGCTTTCGTGCGTAGTAAAAGCTTATAGCGCTTTTCACTGCGTACTTTCCAAAAGCTCATTATTAAAGTTCCTCTATTGGTACGTTTTGCACTTCAAATACTATTCCGTAGCCTGTAAGGCATGATAAGGTAATCGCGATATTATCGGATGTTTGATGAGATAGTCGCGTAATTTAAACCTTTGCGTATAGGGCTTTAGATGAACAACGATCCTGAAGAAATTCGCCGTGCGCTTCTGCTGACTGGGCTGGACATAGAAAAACCCGGACTGGAGGTATCTCCGCTCTACCGGCCCATAGCCTTGAAATCCAGGCACAACGTGTTCTATACCGATTACACCAGTGCTGAAGATTCTCGATCCAAACATTCTAACTATGATCATGCAGAAATCATGGACATAGACTTCATATGGACGCCCGGTGTTAGCTTGTCGGAGTGTGTGCCGGTAGGGAAAAAATTTCACTGGGCTATAGCGTCGCATGTTCTTGAGCATGTTCCGGATCCTATAGGCTGGCTATTGGAGGTTTTCGAGGTTCTCGAAGTAGGGGCCGTTTTCTCCTTGGCGTTGCCCGATAAACATTACTGTTTTGATAAGTTTCGTCGAGAGACTGATGTTGCGGATTTAATTGATCAATGGGTTCGAAAACAACGAATCCCAAGCCCGCGTCAGTTATATGATTTTCTTAGCCGTTCTGTTGATTTTAACGGTAAACCATATGAAAGTGCTGATCAGTTTCAGTTGGCGACGCGTAACTATACGGATGAGGAAGCTTTAAATTTTGTAATTAACTCCTGGACAACTGGAACTTATTTTGATGCGCATTGCTCGGTCTTTACACCTGAAAGCTTTTATGATTTGTTATCAAAACTAAATGCAATCGGCATAATAAATGTAGAGGCTTCACAGCCGTTAGCAACTAATGGTGAGTTTCATATTACGCTCCGCAAGCTTGGGGAGCCTAAAGTTGTACACCCAGGCGGTCCTCATAAGGCAGCAGTTGGTAACAGCGCTGAGGCTAGCGTGCTTAATAAAGACCTGGCGCATGCGAGAAATGCATTTGTTGAGGCTGTTGCAGTGCAGGATCAGCTTAAAGCTACAATTGCGAGGCTTGATGCAAAGTCAGGTATCTGGCAACTGCTGCGTAAAGTGCGTGGGACATTTCAGCGTGGTATGAAGTCTTAGGTGCCCATTTAAGGTATCGTTATGCTCGGTATGGCATAACCCAAACCTGCGGCGTAGAGGCAAGAAACGCCGGGCGTGTATGGTAAGAATAGAAGAAATGAAAAAGCCCGCAACTTGCGGGCTTTTTACATTGTTTAAAATGAAAGAATTTTTCTAATCCAGCGAGGTACCCATGGCTTAAATGATCTATTCTCAAGTCGAGAAATAGTCGCTTTTAACTCGTTCTGTACTTTTACTGCGTCATCAAACGCCTTTCTTGCATGTTCCAAATCTTTGTTTGAGTATGACTGTGTGTTGCTGGATGAATGGCTGATCGCAGCTGTATGTGGTGCCCCTGGATGACCAATGCTCGGCGCACCAACTTTCCTTAAACGTATAAAAAACTCTTCTTTTCCTTGTTCTGGTAGTGATGCTTCGACGTTTAATATTCCTATGTTGTTTAGCTTTTGAATTAGTTCGTAGAAGCTGTCTGGTGTAAATACAGAGCAGTGGACGTCGAAGTATGTGCCAGTAGTCCAAGAGTTTATTGAGAAATTTAGTGCCTCTGCGTCACTGTACTCTCTTGGGGCATCTTCGAATCGTTCGGGGGCGATAAAGCTATCATCGTTTTCTCCGCCGCTATCGTTGATAGACCTGCTCAGGAAATCGTAGATTTGCTTAGGGCTAGGTATTTTCTGGCTGCGAATCCAGTGATCCACCAAATCAGATACTTCTGTCTCGCGACGAAACTTGTCATAACAGTATCTTTTGTCCGGCAGAGCAATCGAAAAAACGGCTCCGACTTCGAGAACTTCGAAAACTTCGAGCATCCACCCGATTGGGTCGGGGACATGTTCAAGAACATGTGAGGCGACTGCCCAGTTAAATTTAGTATCTTTGGGGACGCATTCACTGAGTCGACGGCCTGGGGTCCAAATGAAATCTATATCCATGATCTCGTCATGTTCATAGTTCGAGTGCTTGGATCTGGAGTCTTCGGCGCTGGTGTAGTCTGTATAAAATACATTGTGAGTCCCTTTCAAGGCGGTTGGTCGAAATAAAGGTGATATCTCTAGTCCGGCTTGTTGGGTGTTCAATTCTTTAAGGAGAAGTGGTCGACGAAGTTCTTGTGTGTCTGTTGCCATTTTCATTCTCTCGGGTATTGATTTGATTAAAGCCTTATATGTACGTCTCATGTGAGGGGTGGGTTTCGCTATGTGTGGCTACCCATTGCCTCTCGATCTCGATGTTGTGCCCTTGCCTCTAGCGGGGTGGCAGATAGCCGCTTTCCTACCTTTTACTATGTGCTGGCTTTCAATTCCACTTTTTTTTACCTTGCTGCATTTTTGTAGTCATCTGTAGTGGGTGCCCGTAAGCGGAATGCAGTGGGTCGCGGTATTCTAGTTGTTTTATTTAAGCTTTCCATTATCAGGTCCTGAATATGCTTTTTTGAAACTGTCTGTTCTCGCTAGTTTGTGTTCATTAATTGCAGTGGGGGATTTAGTTGTTTGGATGTAGTGGCTGTTTTATATCCGTCTGGTGTTATGCGTGGTTTTTAGTTGTTTTAGAACTTGATTATAAATTTTTCCGATGTACAATTGTTGTCGGGTGCTCTCGATTCGAGTGATGGCGGCTGTTTGTAATTGGGGTTTTTAATAAATGCTTAAAGTATTACATTTTTTTAAAACATACTATCCGGAAACAATGGGCGGAATTGAGCAGGTAATTTTCCAGTTAGCGGAAGGTTGCAGTAAACATGGTGTTGAATCTGAAGTTTTATACCTCGGTCGAGAGGGGCGTGCGCGAGGGATGCGAGTAGCCAATCACGTAACTCATCGTTCAAAGCAAGACTTGCAAATAGCGTCCACCGGGTTTTCTATAAGTGCGTTCAAGGATTTTGCGGAACTGGCGGAAAAAGCCGATATCATTCATTACCACTTCCCGTGGCCATTCATGGATTTGGTCCATTTTGCTTCGCGTATCAAGAAGCCGTCCGTCGTAACGTACCACTCGGATATTGTAAAGCAGAAAACGTTGCTCAAGTTGTATCAGCCATTGATGAAGCGCTTTCTTAATGATGTGAATTGTATTGTTGCATCTTCTCCAAATTATGTAGCCAGTAGCCCGGTGTTATCCAATTATAAGGATAAGATTTCGGTTATTCCCTTTGGTCTGGATAGAGGCACTTACCCTGACCCCAGTCAAGAAAGACTTGCGCATTGGAAGGGTGTGTTTGGGGGGCGTTTTTTTCTCTTTGTTGGCGCGCTTCGTTATTACAAAGGCTTGAATTTTCTTCTTGAGGCGGCACAGCAGGCAAGGTACCCAATTGTTATTGTAGGCAGAGGGCCTCTTGAAAGTGAATTGAAGCAGCAAGCGTTGCAGCTGGGTCTTGAAAATGTTCACTTTCTGGGTGCGCTACCTGATGATGATAAATTCGCATTGTTATCTCTATGCTATGCACTAGTTTTTCCTTCCCATTTACGTTCGGAAGCATTCGGTATTTCACTGCTTGAGGCGGCGATGTACGGCAAGCCAATGGTTTCTTGTGAAATAGGTACCGGTACAAGTTATATTAATATTGCGGATTCGACGGGCTTTGTTATTCCTCCTTGTGATTCGAAGGCGCTGGGTGCCGCGATGACGAAACTTTGGGATAATCCTGCCTTGGCGGAAAGTATGGGTAAAGCGGCCGCAGAGCGATGTGATCAATTCTTTTCTGTCGAGACTATGATTAGCTCTTATACGGATCTTTATCGTAGTCTTGTATGATTCGTTGATGTGGCTTGGAATTATTTGGCGATGTTAGTTGCGGTGTGCTTGGGGTTTGATAGAAGGGTTTTTCTGATCAGGTGTTGCTTGTGTTAGTAAGCACCACTATTATTGCTGCAATTATTTTAAAGAGTCACTGGCATGAGCTCTGCATCTGTCCTTGTCACCGGGGGTTCTGGCTTTCTGGGGGGGGCGTTAATACAACACCTGGTTTCAGTCGCCGGGCTAACAGTATCCACTGTTGTTAGAAACACGAATACCGAATTTCCTCCCTTGGTCAGTGTGCGACTGATGAGTGGGTTAAGTGCGGACTCTGATTGGTGTTCCGCGCTACATGGCGTCAACTTCGTTGTGCACGCTGCAGCTCGTGTGCACGTTATGAAGGAAGGTGCGGTCGATCCGCTGGCCGAATTTCGCCTGATCAACGTCGCTTCCACGCTCAACCTGGCTCGCCAAGCGGCGGCAGCCGGGGTTAAGCGTTTTATTTTTATCAGCTCGATCAAGGTAAATGGAGAATTCACCCAACCTGGCAAGATGTTCACGGCGGATGACGCACCGGCTCCGATTGATCCATACGGGATTTCCAAGTATGAGGCGGAGCAGGGGCTTCTGAAGATTGCCCGTGAAACTTCGATGGAAGTCGTGATCATCCGCCCTGTATTGATTTATGGGGCCGGTGTGAAAGCGAATTTTCTGAGCATGTTGCGCTGGCTGAATAAGGGGATTCCCTTGCCATTTGGCGCTATCAATAACAGGCGCAGTCTTGTTGCACTTGATAATTTAATTGACTTGATCGTGGTATGTCTCAAACACCCGGGTGCTGCAAACCAGGTTTTTTTGGTCAGTGATGGTGAAGATGTATCTACAACCATGCTGTTGCGAAAGATAGGTTTTGCTCTGGGTAAGCCTGCTCGTTTATTGCCTGTTCCAAGCGGGATTCTAAACGGTGCCATTATGTTGATAGGCAAAGCCGCACTCGCTCAACGACTGCTGGGTTGTCTGCAGGTAGATATCAATAAAAACGCCCGGCTGTTGAATTGGACACCGCCTGTGAAAATGGATGACGCCCTCCGTACAACCGCGCAATTTTTTTTGGATAACAAAGCATGAGTTATTGGTGGTACGTACCGTTTGTCTCCGGTACATCTTTTTTTCTGACGGCGGCCCTTCGTCGTTATGCACTGTCGCAAAGCTTGATGGATATACCCAATGAACGGAGCTCGCACTCAATCCCGACGCCGAGAGGTGGTGGCGTCGCAATCGTAATCACTTTTCTCTTGTCCCTTTCTGTGCTCTTCGGCGTTGAAAAACTGGCGTTGTCAGATTTTTTGGGTGTTGCATTAGGGGGGATGTTCATCGCTGGTATTGGCTTCCTGGATGATCATGGTCATATCGCTGCTCGTTGGCGCTTGTTCGCCCATTTTTTAGCCTCCGCCTGGGTGCTTTTCTGGTTAGGCGGTTTGCCCCCAATCGTGATGTTTGGATTCAATTTTGGGGTTTCATGGTTAGGCTATCTGATTGCAGCGTTTTATCTGGTGTGGATGCTGAATCTTTATAATTTTATGGATGGAATCGACGGGCTTGCCAGTGTCGAGGCGATTTGCGTGTGCTTGGGAGCTTGTTTTCTCTACTGGACAGCGGGTGCCGACGAACTGGTTGTTGGACCGTTGCTGCTTGCCGCGTCGGTGGCCGGATTCCTTTGTTGGAATTTTCCACCGGCAAAAATTTTCATGGGAGATGCCGGTAGCGGCTTTCTCGGAATCATTCTAGGGGCGCTATCTCTTCAGGCTGCTTGGACTAACCCATTGTTTTTGTGGGGATGGCTAATTCTGCTCGGCGTTTTTATTGTCGATGCGACTTTCACGTTGGCGCGTCGCTTGTTGAGGGGGGACAAAGTCTATGAGGCGCATCGCAGTCATGCTTACCAGTTCGCCGCACGCCAGGTTGGCCGACATTTACCGGTAACGATGGTGATTGCTGCGATTAATGTGTTCTGGTTGTTACCGATAGCCTTGTGCGTCGGCCGATTTGGCCTCAACGGCGTTCTAGGTGTCATTTTGGCTTATGTGCCATTGATCGGTTTGGCGATAAAATTTCATGCCGGAGAACTGGACGTGCACACGGTGAAGGACTAAGCAGCAACTAATAGATCTTTTAGGGTTAGAGTGCTTGCCAGGCGTCCTGAAAACATCACTACGGTGGGAAGGATGCTGCATGGAGGGGAACAGAGGTGTTTGAAGAGTTGATGGATAAGGTGCGAGGGGCTCTGGTTGGGCTCCCTCGACGCCGAAAACGGTTGATCCAGGTCGCCACAGATTTTGTGTTGGTCTGGCTTGCCCTGTGGCTAGCGTTCATCGTCCGACTGGGCATAGATGAAATGTATAACCCGTTAAAGGCCCATTTGTGGCTTTTTGTGTGCGCGCCTCTGATTGCAATACCTTTGTTTGTACGTTTTGGCATGTACCGCGCGGTGATGCGCTATTTCGGTAACGACGCGCTCGTCGCCATCATCAAGGCTGTTAGCCTGTCGTCCTTAATACTTGCCTTGGTGGTTTACTGGTACAGCAATCATCAAGTCGTAGTGCCGCGCTCTATCGTCTTCAACTACTGGTGGCTGAGCCTGGTTATTATCGGGGGCTTGCGTCTTTGCATGCGTCAGTACTTCATGGGCGACTGGTTTTCGACATCCCAGCATGTCCCGTTTACGAATCGTGATGACGGGCTGACCAAAGTCGCAGTCTACGGTGCGGGTGTAGCAGGTAACCAACTTGTAGCTGCGCTACGCATGGGGCGCACCATGCGCCCCGTAGCATTCATTGACGATGACTTGAGTATTGCCGAGCGTTCGATTGCGGGCCTTCAGGTCTACAAACCCAAGCATATTCAGCAGATGATCGATGAAACGGGGGCGCAGGAAATACTTCTCGCGCTGCCATCATCGACGCGTGCACGTCGTAGGGAAATTCTTACTTTCCTTGAGCGTTTTCCGCTTCATATTCGAAGCGTCCCCAACTTCACTGATCTGGCCAGTGGCCGGGTAAAAGTCGAAGACATTCAGGAAGTCGATATCGCCGACCTTTTGGGCCGCGATTCGGTGCCCGCGCAAGCTGATTTACTCGCTCACTGCATCAAAGGCAAAGTCGTAATGGTGACGGGCGCCGGCGGTTCGATTGGTTCGGAGCTGTGCCGGCAGATTTTTGCATTGGGGCCGACCAAGCTCCTGCTGTTCGATCACAGCGAATTCAATCTTTACAGCATTCTGTCGGAGCTGGAGCAGCGCGGCTGTCGACAGTCAGTTTTTGTTCAGTTGCTGCCGATCCTGGGTTCCATCAGGCACCAGGAAAAATTGCTTGATGTCATGAAAACCTGGAGCGTTGATACCGTTTACCACGCGGCGGCTTATAAGCATGTGCCAATGGTCGAACACAATATTGCCGAAGGCGTGTTGAACAACGTGATCGGTACGCTGAACACCGCTCAAGCTGCTTTGCAGTCGGGTGTTTCCAATTTTGTGCTGATCTCTACAGATAAAGCGGTGCGCCCGACGAATGTAATGGGCAGCACGAAACGGCTCGCCGAGTTGACGCTCCAGGCGTTGAGTCGTGAGGTTGCACCTGTCCTGTTCGGAGACAAGGCCAATGTGTCCCGGGTCAACAAGACCCGCTTTACGATGGTGCGCTTTGGCAACGTTCTGGGGTCGTCCGGTTCGGTCATTCCCCTGTTCCATGCACAGATCAAATCCGGTGGTCCGTTGACGGTCACCCACCCGAAAATAACTCGTTATTTCATGACCATTCCCGAAGCTGCCCAACTGGTTATCCAGGCCGGTTCCATGGGGCAGGGCGGCGATGTTTTCGTGCTGGACATGGGCGAACCGGTAAAGATCGTCGAACTGGCAGAGAAGATGATCCATCTTTCCGGTTTGAGTGTCCGGTCCGACACCAATCTTCAAGGCGACATCTCTATTGAGTTCACTGGCTTGCGCCCTGGGGAAAAGCTTTACGAGGAGTTGCTGATTGGTGACAACGTGGCACCTACCCAGCACCCGATGATCATGAGTGCCAATGAAGACCATTTGCCTTGGGATGTTCTCAAGGGACGCCTGATGGAACTGATGAGCGCCGTCGAGCAGGATGATTATTCTCGCGTTCGACAGATCTTGCGCGAAACCGTAAGCGGCTATACCCCCGATGGCGAAATCGTAGACTGGATCTACCAGCAACGTCGCCTTGAACCCTGATTGTTTCACATCCGGTAACTAACACATTTTTGACAGGCTCCATACATCGCCTAAGTTTGGGAGGCAGCTTCGGAAAAGCTGTGTCCTTAATCGATGTTATGGAGCTTCAATCATGCGTACTGGCTACTTTTATTCATTAGCGTTTGCCTTGCTCACCAGCGTCTCTGCCGCGGCTATTGCTGCGCCAGCGGCAAAGCCGGAAGGGAGCAATGTCCCCCTGGTCATGGAGGTTACAACCAGTGTCCAGTCTGACAAGATTGATTTGAATCAAGCGGATGCACCAACGCTGCAACGAGAGCTTGCCGGTGTGGGTGAAGCCAAAGCGAAGGCCATTGTTGCGTATCGTGAAGGCAACGGGCCATTTTCTTCGGTTGACGAATTACTTGAGGTGAAGGGCATCGGAAAGGCCATTCTGGATAAAAATCGCGAGAAGCTGGAGGTGAATTAACCTTTTCACTCAGACACAGAGGTCGGTCATGTACCGGCCTTTTTTTGCACGTGCGCCAGGCATGGCGCATTGCGCGCAAGCGCAACCAGCTTGGCTGTGGTGGCCTCGCTGGTGACTTGGGTGTGAAAGTTCTCTACACACCCGGCAAGGGGAAGTGTTAGCCAGAGACAAGTGTGTCGCGGGTGACCGCAAATCAGAAGTAAGCCCGAGGCAAAATGCTGGCCTGACGAACAGCAAGCGGGTAGAGGTGGCGCAGCGGGGTAAAGGGGCGTGTTTCCCTAAAGCCCAATACTTGCACGGGACGCTGCGACATAGATCCGACAGGCATAAGCAGGAAGGTCGCGCGAATTACCCTGGGCGATCTGCACGTTTGCCACAGTGCTACCGAGCGTCGAGAGGTGACGGAATGGGCGTGCAGAAGTCAGCCGAGGCCGTAGAAGTGGCGAATAACTCTGTCACCAAGGGCGGAACAAGTTATGCCGCCAGTAGGCGTCAAAGTCTCGTTGAATACCGAAATGCAGAAATTTCCTCAAGAGAAGGCTGTTTCTCCGAGTCCCGGACAGTATCCGAACAGCATCATTTGGCCTGTCGCACCAACCTAGGCTCGGTAGCTTCCAGAAAACCCGCGTCGCCAATCGCAAAACAACGTTTAGCAACACCGATTTTATGAAACCACTCAATCACGGTTGAGTTGACGTCGCCTTTCGAAGTTGCGCGATCTTACGATTGGCCGCAATTTTCTTGAATGCGTTGATGCCAGGTAACTCGATAAATCTATAAGTGATTATAGAAAGTGCTGTCACTAGGGTGAACGTAACCGCAAGCGTTGCGTAGTCGCTAGGCAGGTAATGCCTAAGTCTAGAAATTAGGAAAATGCCAAGAGCTAGATGCATTAGGTAGATTGAGTAGGTCAGGTCCGACGACTTCTCAACTATCCAGCGTGCCGGACTGCTTTTCGAAATGAGTTTACCGACGGTCGCGAACGCGCCGAACAGAGCCACTGTTATCACCAGAGAAATGGCGTTTATGTCTTGTCCTGGGTGGAGCTCCAGTAGCTTTACGAGCATATAGCGGTTCAGTTCGAAAGCACCCACAACCATTGCTGGCGCGCATAGAGCCAGTTTGCTGCCTGAAATCTTGAATTCGTCAAAAGCAACCCGAACGCTTGAGCCAATCAACATGTAAATGATGAAGTAGAGATCGGGAAGTAGCGGGTTTGAGTGGGTCTTGAAGGTTGCATAAAGGGCGGTAATTGCAACGAGCCCTGCGCAAGTCAGTAATATTTTTCTCTGCGTTAGTTGGCCAAGCAAAGCGAGAAGCAAATAAAATTCAAACTCGACGATAAGCGTCCAGACAACACCCAGCGTCAAAGGCTTTCCTACGAGCGTAGTGGTCAGCGTTGCCGTCGCGATGATTCCGCCTTTGTCTAGTGTGGATTTATCACCGCTGTAGTATTGAATTGCTGCGGCAAGTAACACGGCGAAAACCAACATAGGGAAAATGCGCAGGAAGCGATTCAGTAAGAACTGCGAACGCGAGTATTTTTTCAGCATTGGCGGCATCAGCCAGCCGCTGATAAGAAAGAATAGTGAAACGCCGATGATCGCCAAGGCGGTGCCGTGAGTTCCAAGTAAATAGTTGTCCAGTTTCCATAACGAGTTGTTGCTCAGGAGTGGCAGCGCTTCACTCTTTCCAGCCCAGTCACTGTAGGGCCTGTCAGTTGCAACCGATCCGCCAAAAACAAGGTGCCCAGCCATGACCATGTAGGCAGCCAAGATGCGCGCCAAGTCCAATCCGTAGTTGCGAGACATTTTTGCCCTTGAGCCATTTGAAAAAATTGGCCGCATCATATCACCTTGATGACAAGCAAATTGAGAGACGTTTGCTCGGAGAAAGTCATGCCTATCACCCAGCAACAACTGCTGCAGATACCCCCGAACGCCGGCGCTAAAGCCGGCATTTTTTCACATACGCCAGGCATGACGCGTTGCGCGCAAGCGCAACCAGCTTGCTGTGGTGGCCTCGCTGGTGACTTGGAGGTGAAAGTCCTCTACACACCCGGCAAGAGGAAGTGTTAGCCAGAGGCAAGGGTGTCGCGGGTGACCGCGAATCTGAAGGAAGCCCGAGGCAAAATGCTGGACTGACGAACAGCAAGCGGAGAGAGGTAGCCCAGCGCGGTAAAGGGGCGTGTTTCCCTAAAGCCCAATACTTGCACGGGATGCTGCGACGTAGATCCGACAGGCATAAGCAGGAAGATCGCGCGAATTACCCTGGGAGATCTGCACGTTTGCCACAGTGCTACCGAGCGTGGAGAGGCGACGGGATGAGCGTGCAGAAATCAGCCGAGGCCGTAGTAAGTGGCGAATAACCCCGTCATCAAGGGCCAAACAAGTTATGCCGTCAGTAGGCGTCAAAGTCTCGTTGAATACCGAAATGCAGAATTTTTCCAATAGAAGACTGTTTCTCCGAGTCCCGGACAGTATTCGAGGATGACGGCTGACAGCGCACGGGTATCAGCGGCGTCTGTGACGTGGACGAACGCGGAGCCGGACACGCTTATGGAGCGGGTGCTTGCAATGGCCAACTTAGGCGTGCGTATCAACGAGTGGTCAGCAACAAGGGCGCACCGGGTCCCGATGGCATGACGGTCGACGACTTGGCGAACTACGTGAAACAGTATTGGCCGACCCTCAAGGTGAGGTTGCTGGCAGGCGAGTATCACCCGCAGGGTGTACGCTCCGTTGACATCCCAAACCAAAGGCGGAGCACGGCAACTGGGTATTCCCAGTGTCGTGGATCGCTTGATCCGTCAAAACGAAGACAAGCGTGTGCTCACGCTAATCCGTCGTTACCTCGAAGCGGGAACGATGTCGGGCGGACTCGTCAGCCGACGGCATGAAGGGACGCCGCAAGGCGGCCCGCTCTCGCCGTTGCTGTCGAACATACTGCTCAACGAACTCGACCGCGAATTGGATCGGCGAGGCCATCGCTTCGTGCGTTACGCCGACGACGCGAACATCTATCTGCGCAGTCAGCGAGCTGGCACGCGGGTGATGGCCCATGTTGAGCGTTTCCTGAATCAGCGCCTGAAACTGACGTTGAACCGGGAAAAGAGCCACGTAACACGGCCTTGGGGCTGCGACTATCTGGGCTATGGGATGAGCTGGCATCAGCAACCGAGGCTGAGAGTGGCGACTATGAGTCTGGGGCGCTTGCGCAACCGGTTAAGAGACCTGCTGCGCGGGGCGCGGGGCGCGGGGCCAAAAGATGGCGAATGTCATCGAACGGATAAACCCTGTGTTGCGCGGGTGGGCAGGCTACTTCAAACTCAGTCAGAGCAAACGTCCACTTGAGGAAATTGACGGCTGGGTGCGGCACAAACTTCGCTGCGTCGTCCGGCGTCAATGGAAGCGGCACTCAACGAGGGCACGTAACTTGATGCGCCAGGGGCTTTGCGAAGCTCGCGCCTGCAAATAAGCCTTCAATGGCCGAGGCCCATGGGGGAGCTCGGGAGCATCTCATATGAATCAGGCGCTGCCGAAGAAGTTATGGGATCAACTTGGGTTGGTCTCGATACTGGATACGATTACCGGCTTAGCCGCATAGCTTGAACCGCCCTATACGGGTCCGGACGTACGGTGGTGTGAGAGGACGGCGGATGTAAATCCGCCTCCTACTCGATTGTCATTGCTCTGTTATTACCGTTCATCGTTCAGTCTCAACAACCAGAGATGAGTGCCGATACTCAATGCATTGCCCGTTCGCTCGGGGATTTACGAATAGGGAGTGACAAATGAAAGATATCTATTTGCTGGTCGAGCACGGAATGGATCAAGGGGAAGTCTATATCCTGGGTTGGTTCGATGATAAAAAAGTCGCCAATGAAGTGGCGGAGGAGAAGGAGTGGGAGGCGTATCGAGCCAGTTTGAAAGCGGAGAGCGTGTGGTCAAGCCAAAAACCGCTTTCGCCAGACCAGACCCAATATCGGCGTTTCTGGATTAAAGAGGTGTCCAGACTGGATCGTGCACCTGTGGTCAGGTCCTTGGCGGTTCACTGATTCGAAGATTTCACTTCCCCCAAATTTACGGCAATCTCCTGGCGCGCTGGAGATAGTCGAGCAAACCCCTCTCCGGTTCGCGGCAGTTTTGTTGTCGCTCCGGTCGCGTTCTGCCCCCTACCGCATATCCAGTTTTTCTTCGATCAAAAAAATTACGGCTATCATATCTTGCTTAGATTATGCCTATAATGAACCCGAGTCCTTTCAAATAGCCTGATCTCGAGCGCCTGTTTTCCGTCCTCAAGCATCTCTTTAGGAGCACTGCCATGAATTCTGTTCAGACCCAAGGTACGGCCCTCGTCACCGGAGCGTCCTCCGGCATCGGCGCGGTCTACGCTGATCGCTTGGCGAAGCGCGGTTTTGATTTGTTGCTGGTCGCGCGTGACGAGCAACGGCTGGAGGCGGCCGCGAGCAAATTGCGCGCCGAGCATGGCGTTCAGGTCGAAGTGGTAAAGGCGGATCTCACGCAAAAAGATGATGTGCTGAAGCTCGAGCAACGCCTTCGCAGCGACTCCAGTATCAGCCTGTTGCTGAACAACGCCGGTGTCGCATCGGATGGTTTATTGGCCAATTCCGACATGGATCAGCTGGAAAAGCTGATTCAACTCAACGTCACCTCGGTCACACGACTCGCATCGGCGGCAGCCGCCGGCTTCGCAAAGGCTGGCCGAGGCACGATCATCAATATCGCTTCAGTGGTGGCATTGTTTCCCGAGCGTTTTAACGCCACATACAGCGCCAGCAAAGCTTATGTGTTAAGCCTGACCCAGTCGTTGAGCGCCGAGCTCGATGGCACCGGCGTCAAGGTGCAAGCGGTGTTGCCTGGCGTAACACGCACTGAAATCTGGGAGCGATCCGGTATCGACGCCAGCCAGATCCCGGCGGACATGGTCATGGACGCAGGTGAAATGGTTGATGCGGCGTTGTCGGGCCTTGACCAGGGCGAGCTGATCACCATTCCTTCGTTGCCGGATGCCGCTGACTGGAACGCCTTTGTAGCCGCCCGGCATGTGATGGCGCCAAACCTTTCCAAAAGCAAAGCCGCTGCACGTTACAAATAAAACGCCAGTAATCGGCATGAGGACATTGCGGTATGAGTGATCGTCGAGTGGTTGTAAC
>Ga0182008_10000914_pt1 | contig 20553 bp, 22 predicted proteins | sample Sormic07211129_1_FD_120482 | JGI IMG/M metagenome (GOLD analysis project Ga0182008, IMG submission 120482) | Rhizosphere microbial communities from Sorghum bicolor, Mead, Nebraska, USA - 072115-129_1 metaG | ecosystem: Host-associated > Plants > Roots > Rhizosphere | place: USA: Nebraska...
GTTTTAAAAGAAAGTAGCGTACTAAACCTAAAGGATCAGCACGCTACACTGGCTAGTTCTTGACCGCACATGAAACAAAAATAAAATATTTTATTTGAAAATTAACACAGAATCTATCGGATGTAGCGCAGCGAAATGCCTGCCCGTACAGGCGGGGAGAAACCTATCTAAACAGATTTCTCGTAAAATACTCCGTGTTTCTGTGAGTCCTTGGCAACAAAATGGTTAATTGGTTAAACGCTAAACGCCTAACGCCAACCGCTCTAAATATTCTTGTTTCCAATTACCCTAAAAAATTCGTCGCGGTAAGTATCGCCTACAGGAATAATTTTCTGGTTGATGGTGATACGGCTCCGTTCGATACTTTCAATTTTATCTACCGCTACAATGTAAGATTTGTGGACGCGGATAAACTGGCTTTGAGGCAATGCTTCTTCCATCTTTTTCATGCTCTGCAAGGTGATAACACGTTCATCTTTGGTAAAAATCGAGATATAATCTTTTAAACCCTCAATAAATAAAATATCGTGCAGGTAGATTTTTTGAATCTTATGCTCTGTTTTTACGAAAATGTAATCCTGAACCGGGTTTGGTGAACCTGAAAACGGCGCAGGTGTAACAATGGGTTGTGCTATACTGGCGGGAACCTCAACCGGTTTTACCTGATTATGTACTTTTTCAACCGCTTTATAAAAACGGTCAAAGGCAATAGGTTTCAGCAGATAATCAGACACATTGAGGTCGTAACTTTCTAAAGCATATTGTGGATAAGCGGTAGTTAATATATAGTGACATTTATTGCCGGCAATTTTTAAAAACTGAATTCCGGTTAATTCAGGCATCTGTATATCCAAAAACACCAGATCAATCCCACCAGCCTGAACAATCTGCAAAGCTTCAATAGGATTTTCGCACCTCTTAACCATGGTTAAAAAAGGTACTTTAGAAATATAATCCTGTAAAATATCAAGCGCTAAAGGCTCATCATCAACAACAATACAGTTTAGGTTCATTTTAGGTTATTATTTAATTAATTGATTTTATCCGGTTTATGTTTGGTTATTGCGGATTATATGTCAATCATCAGTTCACAGGTATAATGAGTAGCCGAATTTACAACATCTAATTTATATCTGTCGGGGTAAACCAATTGTAACCGCCGTTCTACATTGGTTAAACCAACTCCACCCTGTGCATCTTTATTTTGTTGGTTCTTTTTATTCACCACACTAAAATGCAAAATCTTTTGGTTGGCAATGATATTGATCTTTACAGGTTCTGCCGGATCGGTCACTACGCCATGTTTAAATGCATTTTCTACAAACGAAATCAACATTAAAGGAACAATTTTTTGATTATCGATCTCACCGTTTAAAGTGAGTTCGATATAGGCACCATCTTTAAACCGTATTTTTTGCAGTTCAATATAACTGGTTAAATAATCTACTTCTTTGCTTAAGGCTACTGTTGGCGTATTGCTTTCATAAATCATGTAACGCATAATTTCAGAGAGCTTCATGATGGCATCAGCTGTTTTATCCGATTTCTGATAAGCCAATGAATAGATATTATTAAGTGAGTTGAAAAGAAAATGTGGATTTAACTGCGACTTTAAAAACTGAAGTTCCATCTCGCGTCGTTCACTTTCTAAATTCCGCTGAATCCTTTCGCTGGCAAACCAATCGATAGTGAATTTAATTATACAACTTGAAACCAGGAAAAAACCGATTATAAAAACCGTGTTGATAGCAAAATTATTAACAGACATATTGTGACTTTTGCCATCAAATGTATAACGAAGCAGTTCTTCGGGATTTAATACAGCGATAACCGTTTTAACAAATGTTGCTACAACAATTAAAAGAATAAATGACAGGACATATAACCAGTACTTTTTTCTCTTTTTGATCAATGATGGGATCAGAAAAATATAATTGATATAAAATACAGAAACATTAACGATACCAAAAACAAAATACGACAAAAAGTAATCTTTCATGGTATGCTTTTCACTCCCCATCATAGATATAACTATAATAAGGAGGCATATGAATCCCCAAAAAACAGCATGTAATATAAATGGCCCCCTACTTTGTTTCATCAGATATCTATTAAATTAGAATGAATGACAATATAGATTTAGCTAATGCATGCCATTCAAGCTACAAAATAAATAAAGTTTCATCGATTTACCTACACAATCTACCAACAGGCATTTTTTTTCTACGAACGGCCCAATAGGCGAATTTTATCGACAAACGCCAAAAATGTCTGTTGATCTAGAATCTTGAACACTTGGTATAATAGATTTTAGCAGGTTATTTTTCTTGAGTTTCTTTGAATATCAAAAACGAAAACAACATGAAAACATCATCAGCAATCAACTCAAAAAATCAAACACTAATTACTGATGGTTCTTTCACAATCTCTCAGATAAAATTATCGATCATGAAAAAGTTAGCAAACACATCGCCATTTTTACTTTTATTAGTACCAGTATTTATGATGATTATTTTAACACTTACGGTTAACACCAATCAGAATGATGCAGAAATAGCAGTAAAACATACAAATACATCTGGTTCTTTAGTGAAACAGGCAACTGCTATCTTCAAGTAAGATAATGGCTAATTACGCTATTGAAACCGTAGGGCTGAACTTTAACTTCGGCAACCAGGCTATAGTAAAAAATTTATCTTTACAAGTACCGAAAGGGAGCATTTACGGGTTTTTAGGGCCGAACGGAGCTGGCAAAACAACCACCATCAAAATCTTACTAAACCTATTAAAGTCACCAGCCGATCAGGTTTTTATATTTGGTAAAGAAATAAACAGGAATCGTATAGCGGTTCTAAAACAAATAGGTGCTTTGGTAGAACAACCAGCCATTTATGGTCATTTAACAGGAAAAGAAAATCTGGTTAACCGTTGTATCTTATTAGGCATTAAAAAAGCAAAGGCCGATGAAATGCTCTCGCTGGTAGGCCTGGCAGAAGCAGCAAATAAAAAAGCCAACAAATATTCACTAGGCATGAAACAGCGGCTGGGCATTGCGCAGGCACTAATTTCAGATCCGGAATTACTCCTGCTGGATGAACCTACCAATGGATTGGACCCAAACGGGATTATTGAAGTTCGGAACCTCATGATTGATTTGGCCACAAAACATCAAAAAACAATACTGGTTTCGAGCCATTTATTGGCAGAAATAGAAAGAACAGCAACTCACGTTGGCATTATAAACAAAGGCCAGTTATTATTTCAGGGTACAATTAACGAACTTCATTTATTGAGCAAACCTATGCTCGAAATAGAAGTTGACAATATTGAAAACGCAAGCACCTTATTAATAAAGCAGGGATATGAAGTTACCGCAAAAACGGAAAAGGTAATTAATGTACCATTTGTTTCTCCGCAAAAAAGTGGAGAACTCAATACTTTACTGATCCAGAATGGTGTTATGGTGAGCAGTATTTATCAGCAACGGAAAGATCTCGAAAATTTATTTCTGGATATCACTAACACCAACTAACATGCACGCGCTTTATATTTCATTGGTATCAGAATTTTACAAATCCAGAAAAACCCTGGCCTTTTGGGCTGCTATACTACTACCTCTTATTATTTGCGGATTAATCAGTTCTGGTTTTTTTTACAATGCCGAAAAAATCATCGCCAACCACTACCCTCCGATGTTCTTATGGGCACATTACAGTGGAGCTGCACTGGGCGTAATGGGATTTTTAATAATGCCTTTCTATGTGATTTTCATGGCTTTTTCGGTCAATAATATCGAACACAAAAACGATACCTGGAAAATGTTATTTGCCCAACCCCTCAATAAGTTTTCAATTTATGCTGCAAAATACCTGTATGCCATATTGTTAATATTGATCTGCTTGTTCTTATTTGCCACACTGACTTATGCATTTGGACATTTATTACAGGTATTGGTACCGAAGTTTAATTTCAATCAATATAACCCATTACATATTCTGATTAACGCTTATACTAAATTATTTTTAGCCTCCTTAGGCATTTTATCCCTGCAATTTATATTGAGTTTATTATGGAGCGATTTCCTTAAACCAATGGGGATCGGCTTTGTAGGTACCATAATGGGCATTATTGCAGCCAATGTAGGGTGGAAATATGCTTATCTTATTCCCTACTCTTTGCCTACGCTGGCTTTAAAAATAACTAAAGTAAAAAAAAGTACTGATCCATTAGTTTTCCCTGTTTTTACCCAGGAGATATGGACAAGCTTAATTTATGCTTCGGCCCTTTTCATTATCGGCTATTATATTGTAACCAAAAAGAGCATAAAATAATCACACTTTAAACATAAAACTAATCGCCGAGTAAACATACCCACAAATAAAAGCCTGCTGACTTGACTTTAGTATCAAATAGCAGGCTTTTTTGTTTAGACTGAGAGGTTATATGTATTTTTGACTCTTACAGAGAGAGTATTCTTTCTTTAAATGCCCAGACAATTAACTGATAAGAATTTTTAAGATCTAACTTTCTTACCATATTTCTTCGGTGCGTATTAACGGTATGCTCGCTGATAAAAAGCATTGAGCCAATTTCTTTGCTGTTGTACCCCATTGATAACAGGTGTACAATTTCGACTTCCCTTTCACTAATCGAACCATGATTTTCCTGCAATAGGATGTTATTTGTCATTTTTGAGCGCGTTAATCAGTTTCTAATCATTGGCCTTTTACAAAACAGACTTATTTAGACATCAGTCTAAAATGTTTGTTTTATAGGATAAACAGCCTTCATTATATATAGCAATAAACTATTCCTTGCTATTATATACCAAAATTAGTGGCCAGGCGCGATATGGCATAAGCGTAAAACGCCCTAAATAAAAAGGTATTTTTACGGTATTTTAATTGTAAATATTTCTTGATAGATCATTAATTATTATCGATTTTAGGCTTTTACAAACAAACCCGTTATATTTTATGAGCAAAAAATTAAATATGCAACCTATCGACCCGAAGGTTGCAAAGGCTATGGTTGTTGCCTATGCAAACGAAGGCATGACCTCTTCAGAATGTTATACGAAGGCAGTATGGTTTCCTGCTGAACAGATTTTGGAAATTGCAAAATCAATGAGCGAAGGCAAATATGACGGACTAAGAATTTATTTTGCACAATATTTAGAAGGAGCAATCGAAGATGTTCCCGAATCATACGAAGGTAGAAATACTTTATTGTTGGTACCAACCATACCAGGATTGGGTAATGGCAATGGTGAGATCGACCACAATGATGATCTGGACAATATTGGAAACCGCGGGCAGGGTTGTCCTGACCAATGCAATGGTGCAAATTTATAATAATGAGATATTTATCCCCAATATTTATAGCAGAGGTTATTTGCTTTTTATCCGCGCTCGCTATAATATGGAAAGATAAAGGTGCTTTCGGAAAAGTGATTACCTGCTATTTAGCTATTGCGCTGGTTACAGAAGAAGCTGCAGCTTATCTAGCTATACGAGGTATACACAATTTATGGCTATTTAACATCTATATAATTTTTGAAATTATTACAATATTATATGGCCTTTACCATTGTATTAAAAGATATATCAACCCCAAACCTATGTTTAGCATAGGTTTGGGCATTATAGTCATCACCTATGTTTTTTTTATAACCAATCGACCCTTTACCGATTTAAACACCATTACAATCAGTGTAATGTCTGTAATTTTCACGCTTTATTGTCTTTACTATTACTATTTGCTGTTAAAAGATGAAAACTTTATTGAAATCAAAATGCATCCCGAATTTTGGTGGGTTACGGGCGTTCTATTTTATTATTTCGGAAGTACAATGGCTAACATTTTTGACGGCTTGTTTGCAATCAAAATCATTGGCTTTGTTAGCTTGAAATATTGTATTTACATCGTACTAAACCTTATTTTATACAGCTGTTGGCTATATTCTTTTATATGCAGAATGAAACAACGAAAATTGCACTCTTAGTCTCCATTGCAACGCTCATATTCCTGATTGTTCCCGTATTTTTGATTCTATACATCAGATCGTACAACCGGCATAAAAAGAATCATTTTCTGGAAAAGCAAAATATGCAGCAGAAATTTGAGTCCGAAATGCTTCAAACACGTGTAGAAGTACAGGAACAGACCATGCAAAGTATCGCTACCGAATTACACGATAATGTTGGCCAGCTGCTCAGCCTTACCACCTTAACCCTAAACTCCGTAAATTTCAATGATGAGGAGAAGGCTCAAAAGAAAATAGACAATTCATTGGCACTTGTTAACAAATCCATTAAAGAGTTAAGAGAACTGGCCAAGCTGTTGCACGGTGAGCAGTTGGTAGAAAATGGTATTGGCCATGCAATAGATCAGGAAATTAACTGGCTTGGTAAGGCAGGAACGCATGAACTAGAAGTGAACAACCAATTGGTAAACCTGCAGATCACCTCCCCTGATAAAGACTTGATCATTCTTCGTTTGTTGCAGGAAATCATTAATAACATTATAAAACATGCTCAGGCAAAACAGATACAGATTGACGCCTACATAGAAAAAAATGTTTTACATTTAAAGGTAAGGGAAAATGGAGTAGGATTTAATCCAAGTGAAATGAGGATTAAAAAATCTGGGATGGGCCTCAATTCTATTTACAAAAGAATGGAGATGATCAATGGAAAATTAGTGCTAAATTCGGCTCCGGGTGAAGGCACGTCTATTTCAATCGAAATCCCCTACCCTTGATTATGCAGCATTTAAGTATTTCTATCGCAATTGTTGATGACCATACCCTTTTCCGCTCGGGGTTAGCCAGCTTATTAGAAGAATTTGATGAAATAGAGGTGATGTTCGAAGCCACGAATGGTATCGATCTCCAAACTAAAATTAATCAGCATGCTGACGTTCAGCTTATTTTAATGGACATTAATATGCCCGTGATGGATGGTTTTGCCGCGACCAGGTGGGTGAAAGCCAACTATCCAAACGTCCATGTACTCGCGCTCAGCATGCTTGAGGATGAAAAAGCAATAATTGGGATGCTTAAAGCAGGTGCCGGAGGTTACATGCTCAAAGAATCTACACCTTCTGACTTATTAACTGCTATTAAAGTTATTGTAAATAAAGGTTTTTACGTAAATGAACTTGTTTCGGGCAGGCTTCTGGTAGCTTTAAAAGAAGGAGATGCTAAACCAACATTCTCTGCCAGAGAGCTTACGTTTTTGCAAAATTGCAGTACAGAACTTACTTACAAGGAAATTGCCGATCTGATGAATGTGAGCCCCCGAACAGTCGACAACTACAGGGAATCTCTTTTTGCTAAGCTAAATATTAAATCGCGCACCGGATTAGTGGTATATGGCATCAAAAACAACCTGATCAATATTTAACCCATAAAGCAACAAAATGCTGATTTAGAGAAACATATATATTTGATCTCCTGCATTTTTTGGGTAAGAGAAGTTCTAAAATAGCACAAAAGCACAATCTTATTTATTTTCAAATAATAATTGGATAAAATTTGGGCAACTAACCAATTAGTTTTAACTTTAGTTAAGGCAATTCATTTGTCATCATCCTTATTATTACTAACTATTATGGAAATTAAAGATTTAACCAAAGCGGAAGAACAGATTATGCAGGTTCTATGGCAATTGGAGAAAGCATTTGTTAAAGAGGTAATTAACGAACTTCCCCTCCCCAAGCCTGCATACAATACCGTATCAACAATCATTAGAATTTTAGAAACCAAAGGTTTTATTGGTCACGAAGCCTTTGGAAAAGCTCATCAGTACCATCCCCTAATCAGCAGAGAGGAATATAAACGCCATGCTACAGAAAAACTGTTAGGCAATTACTTCGAAAACTCTGTGGAGAGTATGTTCTCCTTCTTTGTTAAGGAAGAAAAACTGGATTTAAGTGATGTAGATGAGATTTTAAAAATGATTAATCAGATTAAACACAAGCCAAAATGAGTTTTGCCCACTACCTGTTACAGGTAAACTTATACTTAATTGTTTTTTTTGGTTTTTACAAACTATTGTTAGATAAGGAAACCTACTTTACCTTAAACCGCCTTTATTTGGTAACTGCAGGCGTTTTGTCTTTATGCACACCATTTATCCGGTTAGAGTGGTTAACTGAACAGCGGGCGGCCCAGCAGGTTTACACATCGGTTAACTGGGAAGCCGTATTGGCAAAAGCAACAATTGTAACAGAAAATAACACTGGTTTTAACTGGGGAAATGCATTTGTGTATATCTACTGCACCGGAATCGTGTTCTTTTCAGTTAAGTTTGTATTTAACCTGTTAGCCGTTAAAAAACTCATTGCTGCCGGTAAGGCCGGTTCAGCCTTTGCTTTTTTTGGAAAAAAAGTAATCGATCGGGAATTACCACAAATGGATGTGATTGATATTCATGAAGAAGCACATATCAAACAATGGCACACCCTTGATGTTCTGTTTTTCGAAATTATCGGAATTATTACCTGGTTAAATCCGGTGATTTATTTTTATAAGAAAGCCATTAAAAACATCCACGAGTATTTGGCTGATGAACTTGCCGCCGAGTTTCAAGGAGATAAGGCCGAATATGCCATGTTGTTACTCAGCAAGTCTTTTGGTATTTCACCAAATAACTTAACCAACGGCTTTTTAGAAAAATCGTTAATTAAAAAAAGAATTTTCATGCTTCATAAAGAACGATCTAAAAAAATCGCTATTGTGAAGTATGGAATCTTTATCCCGTTGTTTGCACTTCTCATTATACTTTCATCAGCTACTGTACGTAAAAACGAAAAATTGTTGTCCATTACTGATCAGATTCCAATGGATCAGCCAATGGAGATCGTGGAAAGCATAGTATCTTCACCCGAGAAAACGATTAAGCCACCAAAAACTTCGGTTGACGGCAAAACAGATGTAAGCTGGAAGGGGTTCTATCAATTCTTAGCGTCGAACATCAAATATCCAAAAACAGCTAATCAGAATCAAATTCAAGGTAATGCCCAAGTAAAATTCGACGTGAAGAGGGGTATGATTACGCGTATTGCATCGAATGTAAAATTAGGTGCTGGCTGCGATGAAGAGCTGATGAGGGTAATTTTATTATACAAAGGTTTTAAAACTGTTTCTGATGGAAAATATGCCTTGACAGTAAGTTTTAGCATCCCCGAATCTTCAGAAGAATTTAAGAATAAACTGCTGCCAAAACCAGCTGGATATATAGTGCTGAACAAAATCAACATCTTATCTTATCTTCCTGAAGATACAGAAACCAACAGTTTAACATCTGAAAATAAAGGAGACATATATGATTTTGTTTCTATTGAAAAGCAGCCGGAATTTCCAGGCGGAATCGCCAAATTTTATAAATATGTGGGCGGCAATATCAAGTATCCAAAGACGGCGCAGGATAACAATGTTCAAGGTAAGGTTTTCCTTAGTTTTGTAGTGGAAAAAGATGGATCGCTATCCGATATTCAAATTACCAGGAGTTTAGGAAGTGGTACTGATGAAGAAGCCATCAGGGTTTTAAAAGAATCGCCAAAATGGAACCCAGGCATCAAAAATGGCCTAGCCGTAAGGGTAAAATATCATATTAACATTAATTTCACACTCACCGATCCTAACAAAGAAACCAAAACAGGCAGCATTCCTAAGGAAAAAATCATTTTAAAAGGGGGCAACAATCTTGATCCGTTGATTATTTTGGATGGTGTTAAATTATCAGATAACAGTCTCCTAAGTACGGTTAATCCTAACGATATCGAATCAATGCAGGTGTTAAAAGATAAAACGGCAATAGATCTATACGGCCCAAGAGCTAAGGGCGGCGTCATTTTAGTGACCAGCAAAGGCACAAAAAACAGTGCTTTTAGTCCTCTTTACCAAAAAGAGCTTATAATAGATAAAAACACTAACTTTTTCGACCGGCAAAGAAACTTCTAACCAAATTCAATATGAAAAAACTAATCGTATTTAGCATGATGATGGGCCTTAGTTTAGCCGGGTTTGCGCAAAAGACAGATAGTAACGACAGATCAAAAACTATAATTAAAGGGAATCCAACCTTAAGTTCAGATCCATTAATTGTAATTGATGGGAACAAACAATATATCAGAGGTACAGCGTCGCTATCTGAAATTAGCCCTGACAATATTAAAGCCATCAACATTTTAAACGATAGTCTTGCAATTGCAAAATATGGAACTGATGGTAATGCAGGTGTAATAGAAATTGAAACCAGAAATAGTATCGTTGGCAATAATTTTAAACCCAAAGCAATAGATACAGCAGGCCTTAATCTTCAGGGGAAAGTATCAGGATTTAAGGCACGTCCCTTACCCAATAGCAAAACTCCCGTAATCAGGAGATACCTGCTAAACAGAGATTTTGACCCCAAAGCAAAACCGCTTTATGTTGTGGATGGAAAAGAAGTGACCGATCCTAACATAAACGAAGAATCCATAAAATCTGTAGAAGTGATAAAAAATGCCAGTTCTGAAAAACGATACGGCGATAAAGGCAAAAATGGAGTAATAATTATTACCACTAAAAAAGCGGCAACACAGCAAAATTAATTTAAGTGCGGTAAACGACAAGTTAATTTAAACACAAAACCCCAGCAAATCTGCCGGGGTTTTGTGTTTTCTCTCCTGTCTCGGAAGATTAAATTTATAAAATATTTAATACAAATACAAATATTACAGAATAAAATTTCAAAATAGGCAAAAATTTGATATGCAAACATAAGATTATTATAACTTTTGCAAACTTTTATTTTGATGTCAATTTATTATAAAAGCTTTCTCTTCTACAATTTAAAGTTTCATATGTTTTCATAATAAGAGATGGACTATTAAACAGGCAACCATTTAAAGAATAACCTGCCCCACCAATCATCAAAAAACGTCGGTAATGTAACTTTTAATTTATAACGCTAAACCAGCATTACTGTAGTAAAAACAGGCCCTTAAGCGTAAACTAAAAAGCCCCCACAAATGTGGAGGCTTAAGATTCCGATCAATCGGAATGCACAGTATATTTTTTTAAACAGTTTCTTCTGAAACAAATTTTGCAGATGCGAAATCGCGGTTCATACGAGCGATGTTTTCTAAAGAGATACCTTTAGGGCATTCTGCTTCACAAGCACCTGTATTGGTACAGTTACCAAAGCCTTCAGCATCCATTTGTGCAACCATGCTCTGTACCCTGCGGTAACGTTCTGGCTGTCCCTGTGGCAATAATGCCAATTGAGAGATTTTAGCTGATACAAATAACATTGCTGAAGCATTTTTACAAGTTGCCACACAAGCGCCACAACCAATACAAGCAGCCGCTTCGAAAGCCGCATCAGCCTGCATTTTCGGAATAGGCAAATTATTAGCGTCTTGCGCATTACCGGTGTTTACCGAAATAAAACCACCAGCTGCAATAACCCTGTCAAATGCAGAACGATCTACAGTTAAATCTTTTACCACCGGAAAAGCAGCTGCTCTCCAAGGCTCAACAACGATGGTATCGCCATCTTTGAAAGAGCGCATGTGCAACTGACAGGTAGTAACTAAATCTTTTGGTCCGTGCGGGCGGCCATTGATAAACATTGAACACATTCCGCAGATTCCTTCACGGCAATCATGGTCAAATACAACGGGCTCTTCACCTTTGTTAATCAACTGCTCGTTTAATACATCGAACATCTCTAAGAAAGACATATCCGGTGAAATATCGGCCAATTTATAATCTACCAAAGCACCTTTGGTATTGTTATTTTTTTGACGCCAAACTTTTAGCGTTAAGTTCATATTTCCTGTACTCATGATATTGAGATTTTAGGTTAGCGGGTTGCGTTTAGCGTTTGGCGATTAACCGCGTTACGCTGAACGCTATACGCGTCACTATTTATAACTTCTTTGTGCAACTTTAATATTTTCAAACTTCAATTCTTCCTTGTGAAGTTCGAAGTTTACACCTTCTTTAAATTCCCAGGCGGCTACGTAAGCATAGTTCTCATCATCACGTAAGGCTTCACCTTCTTCTGTCTGATACTCTTCGCGGAAGTGACCACCACAACTTTCGTTACGGTTTAAAGCATCAATGCACATCAACTCGCCCAGTTCGATAAAATCAGCCACGCGGCCTGCTTTTTCCAGTTCTGGATTAAGCTCATTAACAGCTCCAGGTACACGAACATCACTCCAGAATTCGGCACGTAATGCCCTGATTTCCTGAATGGCTTCATTTAAACCTTTTTCGTTACGCGCCATCCCACATTTTTCCCACATAATGTGGCCTAAACGTTTATGGAAATGATCTACCGACTTCGTTCCTTTAATATTAACCAGGGTATTTAAAATACCTACTGCTCTGGCTTCAGCTTCTACAAAAGCCGGGTGATCAGTTGGAATTGCTTTTACGGAAATTTCTTTCGATAAATAAGCGCCAATAGTGTAAGGTAGCACGAAGTAACCATCAGCTAAACCCTGCATTAAAGCAGATGCACCTAAACGGTTAGCACCATGATCTGAGAAGTTAGCCTCACCGGTACAATACAAACCAGGTACAGAAGTCATCAGGTTATAATCAACCCATAAACCACCCATGGTGTAGTGAACCGCTGGATAAATACGCATCGGCGTTTCATAAGGATTCTCGCCGGTAATCTGCGCATACATATCGAAGAGGTTACCATATTTTTCCTTAATTACCGCAGTACCTAAACGCATGCAGGTTTCCTTATCCGGATTGTGGTTACCGGCTTTAGCAGCTTCAATTTTTCCGTAACGTTCGGTATTGGCTTTAAAGTCCAGATAAACAGCCAGCTTAGAAGCACCAACACCATAACCTGCATCGCAACGCTCTTTCGCCGCACGGGAAGCCACGTCACGCGGAACCAGGTTACCAAAAGCAGGATAACGACGCTCTAAGTAATAATCTCTTTCATCTTCAGGAATCTCTGAAGCTTTACGGTTATCATCTTTCTTTTTAGGCACCCAAATACGTCCATCGTTACGCAACGACTCAGACATCAGGGTTAATTTAGACTGGTGATCGCCAGAAACCGGAATACAGGTTGGGTGAATCTGCGTATAGCAAGGGTTTGCAAAATAAGCTCCTTGTTTGTGCGCTTTCCAGGCGGCCGTCACATTGCTCCCCATTGCATTGGTAGAAAGATAGAAAACGTTACCGTACCCACCTGTTCCTAATACAACGGCATGACCGAAGTGACGCTCAATTTCTCCTGTAATTAAGTTACGGGCGATAATACCACGTGCTTTGCCATCAATTTTAACAACCTCAAGCATTTCATGGCGGGTATACATCTCAACTTTACCCATACCAATTTGGCGTTCTAAAGCCGAATATGCACCTAATAGTAATTGCTGACCGGTTTGTCCAGCGGCATAGAAGGTACGTTGAACCTGCGTACCACCAAACGAACGGTTATCTAACAAACCGCCATATTCGCGGGCTAAAGGCACACCCTGTGCCACACACTGATCTATAATATTGGCACTTACTTCGGCTAAACGATGCACATTGGCTTCGCGGGCACGGTAATCGCCACCTTTAATCGTATCGTAGAAAAGGCGATAAACACTATCACCATCATTCTGATAGTTTTTTGCTGCGTTAATACCACCCTGAGCAGCGATGGAGTGTGCTCTGCGTGGCGAATCCTGGAAACAAAAACATTTTACTTTGTAACCCATCTCGGCCAGAGTAGCTGCTGCCGAAGCACCTGCTAAACCTGAACCTACAATGATTACTTCAATAGTTCTTTTGTTCGATGGGTTAACCAAAGGCACAGAAGACTTATATTTTGTCCATTTGCTGGTTAATTCGCCTTCTGGAATATTTGAATTAATATCTGACATATATCTTTTGTGCTAAAAATTATTGAATAAGACCGAAATAAACTGCAATCGGCATGGCCGCGAAAAGAATCGAAATGATGATCGAATACCAAACGCCGGCACCTTTAATTATACCGTTATATTTTGAGTGGTTCCATCCCATAGTCTGGAATGCCGAAGCAAACCCATGCAATAAGTGGTAGCATAAAGAAAACATAGCCAGAATATACACAGCAACTCTTACCGGATCTTGAAATTTTTCTTTCATTACGGCATAAAGATCTTCATGTCCGTTGGCATCAATTGTAGGGATGCCTGTAAAACGGGAAACTACCCAAAAATCTTTTAAGTGAACGACTAAAAAAATCAGCAAAAGCGTACCTAGCAAGCCCATAGAACGGCTGTACCATTTACTATTTGCCTTGCCATCATTTACCGCATACTTAACAGGACGTGCTTTCTGATTTTCCAAGGTTAAACGTAAGGCCTGAAAAATGTGTGCAAGCAGACCAATAAACAACACAATCTCGCCAGCCCGGATAATCCAGTTGGTAGCCATAAAATGTGCACCAATGTTAAATGTCAAGCCACCGTCGTTAATAAAAATTAAAGCATTAATACCGCAGTGTACTATTAAAAAAAGTATCAGGAACAAACCTGTAATACCCATGATGAATTTCTTCCCTATTGATGAAGAAAAAGCATTTCCGAAACCACTCATTTGATTAGGATTTATATCTAAATTTCTTGCAAAAGTATCTAATTATGAGTTTAATTTATAAACGATTATGACAAAACAGCGATAAAACATTTATTTAGAAACATTCTAAAGCATATTCGTAATTAATCGAAAGAATATCCGATTATTTAGTGTTTCGATTTTTAGAATTTGCAGGCAATCATCGCCTGGCTAAACATATTTTTAGAGTTAAGGCAATTAACCTGCTCATGGTATGATTTAAATATTTTAAATATAAAAATTACAAGACAACTAATTTTTTCGTTATATTGCATAATCGAGTAATCAATATGAAAAAACAGCTTTATTTCCTTTTTTTGTTCGCCTGTCTCTACTGTGCCTGCGAACCTGCTCCTGCTATTTTTAATTTTGAAACTAAAAATTTCGGACCAAATGCAGTAATCGTTATCAAAGGTTCTGAAAACGGTGAGACCCTGAAAGCCGAAAACATCAGTAATGGCCATCAAACATTTAAGATCAATATGCCAAAAACGGGTTACTCAATATTAAGTATTTACGATGACGGCAAGGAGAAAGAATACTTTTTTTATATGGATCAGGGAAACTATAAAGGTACCATTGACGGAAAAAATACCGACGCTTACCCGTTTAAAAATGCACCGACTAAAGAAGGCGAAGAAATGATAGACTTTTACAAACAAAAAGAGGAAATGAATAAAAACCTACTCGATAGTTTAGCATTTGCAGAGCATGAACTCGACCTTGCTACTTCCGATAACATCGCAGAAATGGCAAGGAAAGCGGATATCTGGAGAGAGAAAAAAATTCAATCAGAGCTGAATGATATTAAAACTTTCGCCGAAAAACATCCCAAATCCAACGCTACCATCTTCTTGCTGGATCGATTTGGAAGAGCCGATTCTGAAACTAAAAAATACCTGTCCATCTTTAAAAGTTTAGATCCGGAAGTGCAGGAAAGTAAAGAGGGCAAAAAACTACTTTCAGAAATCATGCAGGCCAACCAGATGATGGCTGGAAATAAAATGCCCAATATAGAAGGCGAAACGCCTGATGGAAAAAAATTTGATTTAAATGTATTGAAAAAAGTTAACCTGGTTATTTGCTGGGTTGCTTACAGCGGAAAGTGCAGAAGGAATAACAAGATTTTGGCTAATCTTTATGAAAAATATAAGGATCGAGATGTAGAATTTATAGGCGTATCGTTCGATAAGAACAGGGACAGCTGGGAAAGGATCATTAAAGCAGATAAATTAGTCTGGCCGCAATATTCTGATCTTCTCGGCGCAAAATCACCTAATGCAAAAAACCTAAGTAACTTTAGCGCAACCTATTTCTTCTTAGCCGATAAAAATGGTATAGTGCTGAGCAATAATGACCTCACACTTGATTTTGTTGACAGTGAAATAAGCAAACATTTAGCAAGTAGAAAATGAGTTAATAAGTTACGCATAAAAAAAGTCCCGATTTGCATCGGGACTTTTTACGATTTATGTATTCGAGTTTTCTTAAGCTACTTTAACATTTACCGCGTTTAGGCCTTTTCTACCTTCTTCTACATCGTAGTTTACGGTATCATTCTCGCGAATGTTATCGATTAAGCCTGAAGCATGAACAAAAATTTCGGCATCGCCATTAGATGGAGTGATGAATCCGAAACCTTTAGTTTCATTAAAAAATTTTACTGTTCCTTGTTGCATTATATTGTATTTTAATTTTACCAAAGATAAGGTTAAATACCTATAAATCAATTTTTTATTTTTTTATTATATAATATAAGCTAAATACATTGTCTACGTGCCATTTAAGCCCTGTTTGATACCACATTTAATTTATCAATTATTGTTGTATGACCTGGTTTTGCAATAAATATTGTTCAGAATAAGCTTTGTCAATTCGCTTTTCTGCGTAAAAAACAAACTGAGCGCCAAATTTAACCTACGCAATCTAAAAGTACATTAGCTATACACAAGACTTTCGATCTGCTCGTAATTCACGGTTACATTTTCGTCAATCTTTACAACTAATGTTTCATTGGCATTATTACTATAACTGAAGATCAGCAAATCACCAACGATTTCGTGTAAAATTAATTTAGGGCTGGTGTAAGTGATCGAAATAACGTGCGCTGCTTTATTCAACAGATCAGAAGCATAAATATGCAGTTCGGCACAATCGAAAAGGACCGGATGATTTTTAAGATCATTTAAAACGGGGATTTTATATGCTAAAGCTGCAATACTGTTCATCACCGAATACTGCAGTTTCTGATTTAGTGTAATGGCCTCTTCATTGGCTTCCCGCATCTGAGAAAAGGTATGCAGACTTTGACCTAAGCTGTATATTTTTGATCTTTTTTGAAATTCTGTATAAGTATCGTGAAATATCCGTCTTTCAAAATCAGTTCTGCACATGAAATTGAAATATTGTTTTACGCTTAGGTTAATACTAGCTAAAGCCATAATATTCGGTTTTTGTTGCTGAGTCCAATATGGAAAAATAAAAATTAATTGCTAACGGTAAAGGTTGTTGGTCAATCTGTAATAGCGAAACTAAATTCTGATTATGAAAAACGGATGAATATTGTTTTGCGTATAAAAAAAGGAGCTGATCAAATAAGATTTAAGGTATTTTAACAAATAGCCTTTTCGCTACTCAGATCAATTTTCATTCTGAACGCAGTAAGAATCTACGCCCATAAAATACGGAATCTTACATCCAGTATAATAAACCCTCCGTGCTCTTCTGTGTTCATCCGTTGCAAAAAACAACGCGATGAACTTATCCCAATTCATTTTTTTAAAAACAGTTTAATTTCTGGTAGGTTATTACTACACAAAACATTTATAACCAAAATCATTACCGATATGGAAACGAGAAACAACCATGCATTAATCCAAGCCTTACTGGATTGTGCGCTAGCTTGTGAACACTGTGCATCTTCTTGTTTAAAGGAGGAAGACATCAACATGATGATTGATTGTATTAAACTCGATAGAGATTGCGCAGATATTTGTACGCAAGCGGCGAGACTGTTACAGAGAGATTCAATTATAGGACATCAATATTTACTGTTGTGCGAAGAAATATGCCGGCTTTGTGCGGCTGAATGTAGCAAGCATGATCATGAACACTGCAGACAATGCGCGGTGGCTTGTGAAGAATGTGCAGCGGCCTGCCACGCTAACCACGAACCGATTAACCAGGATTAAAATAAAAAGGCTTCCCAAATAAAATTGGGAAGCCTTTTAAACTATTTATTACAATCAATTACTGGGCAGGGAAACTGTAGTTATATGAACCTTGCTCACTTACACCAGAAATACTAACCATGTTGTTTCTGCCTAAAGGCAATGCTTTTTGAACATCAGCCACAGAATTTACTGGTTGTCCATTCACCTTGGTGATAATTAAACCTTTTTCTACGCCAATATTATCGAAAGCTTTACCGGTAGTAACCGATGTTACAACTACACCACTGTTAATGCCATATTTCGATTTCTGCGCTTGAGTAGCAGGAACAAAAGTTGCACCTAGTTTCGAAACCTCAATACTTTTGCCTGCAGCGGTTTTAGCGGTAAGGCCAACGCTGGCTTCTCCTTTTAATGTTACGGTGTAATCTTTAAGTGCACCATCTCTTAACACCGTTAATTTAACTTTATCGCCTGGATTTAAACGACCAACTCTTTCCTGAAGATCAGGCGAATCATTGATCACTACTCCATCAACTTTTTTGATTACGTCGCCTGCTTTAATGCCTGCAGCAGCAGCACCACCGCCAGCAACTACATCATTTACGTATAAACCACTTATCTCATTGGTTTTGATGCCTTCAGGTTTTTCTTCACCGCTTAACGGCACAAAGTTAACACCGATGTAACCACGTTTTACAGAACCATACTTCATAAAGTCGTCTACAATTTTACGGGCCAGGTTCACTGGAATTGCAAATCCATACCCTTGATTATATCCGCTCTGCGAAGCGATTGCGGAATTAATCCCTACCAATTCTCCACTTGCATTTACAAGGGCACCACCACTGTTGCCAGGGTTAATGGCAGCATCTGTCTGGATAAACGACTCAATGCTGGTATTTGCCGGACGATCTGGTCTTTTGCCGGTACGTTGATATTCGCGATATTCCTCTTCCGTAATTTCATTGCCCTGTTGCTCGCGGCCAATGATACCAATGCTACGGTTTTTTGCACTTACAATACCCGCAGTTACGGTTGTGTTTAAATCCAATGGGAAACCCACAGCCAATACCCATTCTCCAACCTGAACATTATCTGAATTACCCATTTTTACAACAGGTAAACCAGTTGCATTTACTTTAATTAATGCTAAGTCGGTATTAGGGTCGCGACCAATTACTTTTGCCTCAACCTTACGTCTGTCTGTTAAAACCACTTCAACTTTTTCTGCATTTTCTACCACGTGGTTATTGGTTACAATGTAACCATCCTGACTGATAATTACACCAGAACCTGATGCAGCTCTTGGCTGACGCTGCATCTGACGGCCACCGCCACCAAAGAAATCTTCCATCATATCAAAGGGAGAAGAACTTCTGCCGCCTCCACTCTGTGCAGCATAAGTTGTTTTGATGTGTACTACACCCGGCGCCACCGCCGCAGCCGCCTGAGTAAAATCAGCAGTACCAGCCGATGATACTTTTAGCGGGTTATTGGCAAAATACAAATTCTGTTTTTCAGTAATTGTACTACCAGTTTGATTACGCTCAAATAGCTTATAACCTCCAATTGCTGCTGCCCCACCTATAAAAGCAGCCAACACGGTAATTCCTAGTATCTTTTTCATGTTTCTGTATATTGTTTTTTTAATGGTCGTGATCTATTATAAACTAATTTGCTAGCTAATGGTTTAAGCTTACAATATTCACTTATTAAATGTTCTTATTTGCGGGAGCGTATTTAATTTTGATTTAAGCAGGATGCTCCAGCAGTTTTTATCTGCTTAAATTTTCTTTAGTAAGTTTGTTCAAATTTAATACCATATGAACGATATTTGTATCCTTAAAGCACTTAGTTTTGTGTTAAAAAATGTTAAATCAAAAAACACATCTTCTTAATTAGCTTTTTGCATCTCAAATATTGCATTAGAAAATGAAGCTTTCATGAAAATTAATTTCTTTAAATACCAGGGCGCAGGCAACGATTTTATTTTAATAGACCACACCAATAGTCCATTAAATGACATTAATAATCAACTAGTTGAACAATTATGCCACAGAAGGTTTGGCATTGGTGCCGATGGCTTAATGTTTATCACCAGGCATAAGGATTATGATTTTGAGATGCATTATTTTAATGCTGATGGTAACCCTGGAAGCATGTGTGGAAATGGTGGCAGATGCATCGTGGCCTTTGCCAAACAGCTCGGCATTATCAACCGGGAAACGAACTTTTTGGCAGTAGACGGCCCACATTATGCCAGAATTTCAGAAAATGGAGAATGGGTTGATTTACAAATGATTGATGTTGATACGATTACCAAAGATGGTGAAGCTTACGTATTGAATACGGGTTCGCCACATTACGTTGCGCTACAAAATGATTTAACAGATTTTGACGTTTTTACCGAGGGTAAAAGCATACGTTATCATGCAACCTATGCAGAAAGGGGTATCAATGTAAACTTTGTTGAGGATAAAGGCGATCATTTATTTGTACGCACTTATGAGCGCGGTGTTGAAGATGAAACCTATGCCTGTGGTACTGGCGTAACTGCTGTTGCCATGGCCATGGCCAAACATAAAAACCAAACGGGCCATGTTAAAACTGATATTAAGGTGCTGGGCGGCGACATTAAAATAGAATTTGATTACGATGGTAAAACATTTACCAATGTATTTTTATGTGGCCCCGCGAAATTGGTTTTTGAGGGCGAAGTAGGATAAGCAAACTTATTTGACAACCTTATTATAAACAGTATCCACA